>Ga0255094_1000493_pt1 | contig 20197 bp, 18 predicted proteins | sample Colum_Law_RepB_8_2_FD_188434 | JGI IMG/M metagenome (GOLD analysis project Ga0255094, IMG submission 188434) | Freshwater microbial communities from Columbia River, Oregon, United States - Colum_Law_RepB_8d | ecosystem: Environmental > Aquatic > Freshwater > River | place: USA: Oregon...
GATCGCATAGAACTCTTTAGTCTCCTGGTCTTTGCTAGACATGAAGCTATTGGTTGCTGCTTCTCCTGACTCGTATAGCTTTCTGGTGTCTGCCTTCCAGCTTAGTCTTCTAGCTTCTTCTAATGTCTCTTGTATGGTCATATTCTGAATACAACTACTCTAAAGTCCTTCGCTCATGGCGACTTGGTGATGATCTAAGTGTTTAGTAGAAGAAAGATAATTCTGATGTACTAACCGATGTCCGTACTCTTATTTTTCATACTTACTACGAAGTATTTATACAAATATTTGATTACAGAAACAAAAAAACACGAAAAAATCGTGTTTTTGTTACTACAGAAGTTTTAATCTGCAGTTAGTAGAATGTTAAAAGTTGGTAAAGAAAGAATGTACTGAAGATGTAATGGACGTTTCTCTTAATCAAGTTAGTTGCATCTATATTAGTGCTTACTAACAAATGCTGTTCAACTATAGGTTTAAGTTTCTCTCCTATCGTCTCCCTGAGATAAGAGTTCATCAAACCATTTTGTCCTGCTTCCTTGTTGTAATGATTCTTCGGGTGAGTTGGAGAAGACTTGTTTAAATAATTCTGGTGAAGTGATTTTTCCATAAGTTTGTTGAATCATTTGAACACTAGTGCCTGTATACCATGCAATTTGTAGTGCATGAGTACCGTTTCTCAATGCATCTGATATGAATTTATGTCTGAAACAAACCAATGGATACTCTGTTGGATTGACTCCTGATAATTCATACCAGTTTCTTCTTCCCCAACTATCAAATTGATTTAACATTTTTACCATCTTCCAGCTTGAGAATACGTTCGGATAGTCTGTTTCATTCCACCCCCATTCGTTTCCCCATGTCTTCTTGAATTCTTTTAAATCCATCATGTATCCGTATACACGATGAGAGATTGATATTTCACGCTCTTTATCTTTACCATGAAAGTATATTCTCGGATTCCTTTGAGAATCTAAAGAAATGTCCTGCCACCGTAGATTTTTCACTTCTGTCACTCTACATCCGGTTCCCGACATCAGGAGAATCACAGTCCGCATGCAGTTCCAGTTCCATTTTGTTTTTGGATTGGTGACCGCAATGATTTCATTTCTCATTACTGACATGAGTTTATAGTAATTCTTCTGCGGAAACGGGTTGTTTGTTTGAAGGACTCTTTGCTTTATGAGTGGCGGGAGTTTATTGATAATATTTTTATTTTGTAGAAAACCGAAGAATTGTCTATGAGCACTATACTCGTTGTTACGAGTTCTTGGAGTTAGTGGTTTATTCGTCAGTCTGGTGAGTGATTTATCTCTCCAGCTTTCAAATTCTTCTTCGTACAAATCGACGAGTTTGGTGATATCTGGGTTATTCTTATATTTTGCAAACTTCTCCAAACACGCTAGTAGTTGTTTGATGCATCTAACTCTATGTTGAGTTAAGTGACCGTTTTTGCACCGTGTCTCCGTATATTCCATGAACATAGTTATGTAATGAGATAGCTTCCTTCTATCGTTGCCTATTGGTTTACCTGTCTCAATAGCAGACACGAGAGTTCCGTATAACTTGATTCCTTCAAGTTTTGCATCTTTAACGTTTGTTGATTTGAGTGAAATGAAGTTGTATTTCTTGAGTTCTTCAGAGTAAACACGTATGCGGAATGACACTGTTTCTGAGTCATTTTTGTTAGTCCATCTTCGCTCCACAAGAGATAGTCGCTTCGGTATTATTTCGCTGACTGTTCTCTGTGTTTGTGACATCCCAACCACCTGATTTTGTACATTTCTTTGTACATGTTGAGCTATAAGTTATTGATTTATAGTTCATTGTACAGCTTTTGTACATCTTATCAATAGTTGTAACTACTTGATATATATGTAATAAGTTCGACACGTTTCATAGTGTAAACGAACTGGGCCATAAGAAGAGTTCCTGAGGTGACTGTTGCAGCAAAGGCATTATTGCACATGGAGTGGGGCGCGGTGAGTACTCCGTGGGTCGCCTCTGCGCGGCGGGCAGTGCCTTGCAGGACACGCCGTGAACCCATCCCTGGGGGCTCGGCTGCCGCCGTCCTGGCGGCAGACGGTCCTGCCAGGCACTGCCCGCCGCGCAGAGGCTGGCACCGCAGTACTCTGCGCGCCTCGATAGAGAGGCGGAGATGGCGCCACAAGTCCGCTTTCTTGCTGAAGTCGCAGGGGCGCAATGTTGCATCGCTGGCAACGAGCCTGAGCCTGGCGGGCCGAGTTCGGAGTTTGGCGCGACGAGCCTACAGGGACGTACTTGTGGCGTGTCCCGACGAACTCCGGGCTCGGCCCGCCAGGCCTGTTTCTGCCCGCAAGCACTTTGTGAGTGCCGCGCGCTCCCGCATGCAGTAAAATGCCGCGCAATTGAAACTTGACCAGCCTAATGGGGAAATGCATGTTTAGTAGCGAGATGACAATTGCGGAATTTGATCCTGAGCTCAGCGCCGCCATCAAGGCCGAAGCCGAACGTCAGGAACACCACATCGAACTGATTGCCTCCGAGAATTACGCCAGCCCGCGTGTCATGGAAGCACAGGGTTCCGTGCTGACCAACAAGTACGCCGAAGGATATCCCGGCAAACGCTACTATGGCGGCTGCGAGCATGTCGATGTCGTGGAAACCCTCGCCATCGAGCGTGCCAAGACCCTGTTCGGCGCCGATTACGCCAACGTCCAGCCCCACTCCGGATCCCAGGCCAATGCGGCCGTGTTCATGGCGCTGCTGAAGCCGGGCGAGACCTTGCTGGGCATGAGCCTGGCAGACGGTGGACACCTTACCCACGGCGCCAGCGTCAGTTTCTCAGGCCGCATCTACAAGGCTGTGCAGTACGGTCTGGACAGCGTGACCGGCGAGATCGACTACGCGCAAGTGGAAGCACTGGCCCTGGAGCACAAGCCCCGCATGATCATCGCCGGGTTTTCCGCGTATTCCCGCATCATCGACTGGCAGCGCTTCCGTGTGATCGCCGACAAAGTCGGTGCCTGGTTCGTGGTGGACATGGCGCACATCGCCGGACTGGTGGCCGCCGGGGTATACCCCAGCCCTGTGCAGATCGCTGATGTCACTACCTCCACTACACACAAGACTCTCGGTGGACCGCGCGGTGGCGTGATCCTGGCCAAAGCCAATCCCGAGCTCGAAAAGAAGCTGAATTTTGCGGTGTTCCCGGAGAGCCAGGGCGGCCCGCTGATGCACGTGATTGCCGCCAAGGCCGTCTGCTTCAAGGAAGCCATGAGCCCCGAGTTCAAGGCTTATCAGCAGCAGGTAGTGAAGAACGCGCAGGCCATGGCAACCACGTTCATTGCCCGTGGCTATGAAGTTGTGTCCGGTGGCACGGATGACCACCTGTTCCTCCTCAGTCTGGTCAAGCAGGGCATCACAGGAAAAGATGCGGATGCCGCGCTTGGTCGCGCCAACATTACCGTCAACAAGAATGCCGTGCCCAAAGATCCACTGCCGCCCTTCGTGACCAGTGGTCTGCGCATCGGTTCTCCGGCGGCTACCCGTCGTGGCTTCAAGGAAGCGGAAGTGAGCGCACTGGCAGGCTGGATCTGCGACATTCTGGACAAGATGGGCGATGAAAGCGTAGTGGCTGCCGTGCAGCAGAAAGTGATCGCTCTGTGCGAGCGTTTCCCGGTCTACGGCAAGTAAACGGCGGAGCCTGCGATGCAATGTCCGTTCTGCAATGCGCTGGATACCAAGGTGATCGACTCGCGGCTGGTCGCCGAAGGCAATCAGGTTCGCCGCCGGCGCGAGTGCATTACCTGCGCCGAGCGTTTCACGACCTATGAGACAGCGGAACTGGTGATGCCGCGCATCATCAAGCAGAACGGCAATCGCGAGCCTTTTGACGAGAACAAACTGCACTCGGGGCTGCTCAAGGCGCTGGAAAAGCGCCCGGTCAGCATAGAGCGGGTGGACGAGGCGATGAATCGAATCAAGAATCACCTGCGCGCCACGGGCGAGCGGGAAGTGCCGTCCCGCATCGTCGGCGAGCAGGTCATGCAGGAGCTGCGACAGCTGGACGAGGTGGCCTTTGTGCGCTTCGCATCGGTCTATCGCAGCTTCAAGGATCTGAATGAATTCCGCGCCGAGATCGACCGTCTGGCCAACGACAATTGAGTGTCCGGACCCTGAGATGAACAACAGCGCTGCTTCCTGGATGGACCTTGCCATTGAATCGGCGTCCCGCGTTTTCTCCACAACGCCGAACCCACGGGTCGGCTGCGTGCTGGTGCGGGATGGCGAGATCGTGGGCATTGGCCTGCACGAGAAACCCGGCGAGCACCATGCCGAGGTCAATGCGCTGCTGGCCGCCGGCGAGCGCGCCATGGGCGCCACAGCCTATGTGTCGCTGGAACCCTGCTGCCATTTTGGCCGCACACCTCCCTGCACCCAGGCGCTGATAGCCGCTGGTGTGACGGAAGTGGTGTATGCGATGCTGGATCCGAACCCGCTGGTGGCGGGCAAGGGCGTGCAGGCCCTGCGCGACGCCGGCATCACGGTCAGCGGACCACTGCATGAAGTCGAGGCGCGCCGGCTCAACCGCGGCTTCATCAAACGCATGAACGAGGGACTGCCCTTCGTGCGCTGCAAGATGGCAATGAGTCTGGACGGACGCACGGCCATGGCCTCGGGCGAGAGTCAGTGGATTACCGGGCCCGCTGCCCGCGCCGATGTGCAGCGTTTGCGCGCCGAATCCTGTGCCATCGTCACCGGCGTCAATACCATCCTGAGCGATGACCCTTCGCTGAACGTGCGTGCCGAACAGTTGCAGGACCCGCGCGCTGCCGTCATGCCGCTGCGTCAGCCACGCAGGGTCATCATCGACTCCGGGCTGCGCACGCCGCCGCAATCCCGCATTCTCAGCCTCCCCGGTGAGGTGTTGTTTCTGGTGGTCAATCCACACCTGCAGCAGCTGCAGCGCTTTTCCGGCAGTGCGGCGCAGATTCGTCAAATCGCGTCGCTGCCGGGCGGCCGGGTCGATCTGCGTGCTGCCATGCAGTGCCTGGCCCAGGACTACAGCTGCAACGAAGTCATGCTGGAAGCTGGCCCGACGCTGAGCGGGGCAATGATTCAGGCAGGGTTGGTGGACGAAGTGATCGTCTACATCGGCGCGAAGTTTCTTGGCAGCGATGCGCTGCCCCTGCTCAATCTGCCCGGCCTGCGTCATATGGCCGATCACATCGGACTGGAAATCGTGGACGTGGCCGGCATCGCCGGCGACTGCCGCATTACCGCCAGAATCTTCAATCGCTGACACAAGGAACGGAATATGTTTACAGGCATCATTGAAGCCCTCGGCACTGTCGATTCCCTGCAATTGCGTGGCGGCGAATGGCGCCTGAGTGTGCACAGTGCGGCGCTGGATTTCAGCGACGTGGTGCTTGGGGACAGCATCGCCGTCAATGGCGTCTGTCTGACAGTCACACGCATGGGGCATCAAGTGTTTGATGCCGATGTTTCCAACGAGACCCTGCAGCTGACTACGCTGCACAATCTTGGCAAAGGCAGCCGCGTGAATCTGGAGAAGGCACTGACGCCCGTCAAACGCCTCGGCGGTCATATCGTCAGCGGCCATGTGGACGGTGTGGGAGAATTGCTGGATCGTCGCCCTGACGGCGGCAGCATCCGCATGGACTTCCGGGCGCCGGATGCGCTGGCAAAGTACATTGCCCAGAAGGGTTCGATCTGCATCGATGGCACCAGCCTGACCGTGAACACGGTGAAGGGCGCCACTTTCAGCATCAACGTGATTCCGCACACCCAGGCGCAGACCATCGTTCAGGATTACCGCAGCGGACAGAAGGTGAATCTTGAAGTGGACCTCATCAGCCGTTATCTGGAACGTCTGATGCAGGGCGAACACGCCGCGGATGAACAGCACGACAGCAAGGCGGGCACATTGACCCGCGCCTTCCTCGCAGACCAGGGATTCCTGTAAATGAAACTGAATACTGTAGAAGAGATCATCGAAGACATTCGTCAGGGCCGCATGGTCATCCTCATGGATGACGAGGACCGCGAAAATGAAGGCGACCTTGTGATTGCTGCCGAGCGCGTGCGCACGGAGGACATCAACTTCATGGCGACCAACGCGCGCGGGCTGATCTGCCTGACTCTGAGCCGCGAGCGCTGCGACTTCCTGAATCTGCGCCCCATGGTCACCAGGAACAATACCCAGTTTCACACCAATTTCACCGCCTCCATCGAGGCGGCCACCGGCGTGACCACTGGCATCTCTGCCGCTGATCGTGCGCGCACGATTCAGGTAGCGGTGGCGCGTGACACCAAGCCGGATGACATTGTTCAGCCTGGCCATGTGTTTCCCATCATGGCGCAGCCCGGCGGGGTCCTGCAACGTGCCGGCCATACCGAGGCCGGCTGCGACCTGGCACGCCTGGCAGGGCTCACGCCTGCGGCGGCCATCGTTGAAATCATGAATGAAGACGGCACCATGGCACGTCGGCCAGACCTGGAGATCTTCGCGCAGAGGCACGGCCTGAAGATCGGTACCATCGTCGATCTGATCCAGTACCGCATCGCCAATGAGCGCACAGTGAGCCGCAAGGACTCGTGGCCGGTGCAGACCGAGCACGGCGAATTCGTGCTGCATACTTTCACGGACACCATTCTGGGGGGGCCGCACCTTGCCTTCACCATGGGCACCGTGGACGCGCGCGAGCCGACCCTGGTGCGGGTGCACATCGCCAATTCCCTGCGGGATGTGTGCGACGTGGTGAATCCGGCCTGGCCCAGCTGGTCCTTCAGCGCGGCGCTGGCAAGAATCGGCCGGGAAGGCCGGGGAGTGGCTGTGTTACTATCTGGTGACGAATACGCAGAGGACATCAACGAGACGCTGGTGAATGCCTTTGGCGACGAAGCCGGTTCCCCGCGCCGCAATCGCAAGGGCAACGATCTGACCATTGGCACGGGCTCGCAGATTCTGCGTGACCTCGGCGTCGGCAAGATGCGCCTGCTGAGTTACCCGGCCCGCTTCCACGCCATTTCCGGATTCGATCTGGAAGTGGTGGAGTTCGTGCCCTATGACGAAGATTTTCAACCCGCTGCGAGTGCGGATCCGGCCTGAGTTGCGCCGCGCACTCCGAGCACACGCCCATTGCTGAAAAGGTGAGAAACACATGAGCTCTATCAAGACCATCGAAGGAGATTTCCAGGGCGGCTCCGCACGCTATGCCCTGGTCGTGGCCCGCTTCAACAGCTTTGTCGTCGACAAGCTGGTGGAAGGTGCTCTGGACACACTGCGACGTCATGGCGTGAACGACGCCGACATCACCATCGTCCGCGCCCCGGGCGCCTGGGAGCTGCCCGTGCTGACGCGACATGTTCTGGCGGCCGGCACCTGTGACGCCGTGATTGCACTGGGTGCCGTGATTCGTGGTGGCACGCCGCATTTCGAGTATGTGGCCGGTGAGTGTGTAAAGGGACTGAGTGTCGTGAGTCTGGACAGCAATGTTCCAGTGGCGTTCGGCGTACTGACCGTTGACACCATCGAGCAGGCCATCGAGCGCGCGGGTACCAAGGCCGGCAACAAAGGCGCAGAAGCCGCACTGAGTGCGCTGGAAATGGTCAGTGTCATCCGCAAACTGGGCGCCAAATGAAGACAGCCACTCTCCTCCCTCTGTCCGGTCAGACGACGCCCGAGCCTGTTCTGCCACAGAACAGCGCGAAGAAAAAGCTGTCCGACAGGCAGAAGGCGCGACGCATGGTGCTGCAGGCGCTTTACCAGTGGCAGCTTGCTGGTGCGCCGGTCACCGATATTCAGGCCGAATTCCGCGGCTACTATCAGGGAAAAATCGACTGGGCTTACTTCAATGAAGTGTTTCCTGCCATTCCGCCCCGTGTGACCGAGCTGGACGCCGCGCTGACGCCGCTGCTTGACCGGGAGATGTCGGCGCTGGACCCCGTTGAACTGTCAGTGTTGCGATTTGGCATGTATGAACTGCTGCACCGCATCGACGTGCCATACAAAGTTGTCATCAACGAATGTGTGGAGCTCGCAAAAGTGTTCGGCGCTACCGACGGACACAAGTACATCAATGGCATTCTGGACCGGGCTGCCCGCACGATCCGCACTCTCGAAGTGTGAGAGCGCGTCTGCCACTGCCGGCCAACTTCACTGCTACACACACTGACCTTAGGCACTGAGGCCTGCCACCTTGGCATCTGACGAATTCGAGATAATCCGTCGCCACTTCAATCGGAGTGGTCTGGCGTTCGCAGTGCCCGAAGTGCCGCTGGCGATTGGCGATGATTGCGCGCTGCTCGCATTGCGCCCAGGCACTCAGCTGGCCGTGTCGATGGACATGCTGCAGGAAGGGGTGCACTTTCTGCCGGACTCAGATCCGTTTTTGTTGGGACAGCGTACTTTGCTTGTGAATTTGAGTGATCTGGCTGCCATGGGTGCTCGGCCCGTGTGCTTCACGCTGGCGCTGAGTCTGCCGCGTCACGACGTTGCCTGGCTGAGTCAGTTCAGCGCCGGTCTGGCAGCTGTTGCAGCTGCGCATCACTGTCCTCTTGTGGGCGGGGATCTCACGGCAAGCGCAGCCGACAGTGCTGGCAGGCCCGGCGCACTGACGCTCTGTGTGCAGGTGCACGGCGAGGTGCCGGCCGGGTCGGGTCTGCGACGCAGTGGCGCGCAGGTGGGTGATGGCATCTACGTGACCGGCACGCTCGGCAACGCCGCCGCAGGACTGCGCGTATTGCGCGACGGGGCATGGCCCGCGCTTGATCCTGTACTGCGAGGGACGCTCGTACGGGCATTTCACGTGCCGGAGTCCCGAGTCGAGGCCGGGCTGGCGTTGCGAGATGTCGCCACGGCGGCAATTGACCTGTCTGATGGTCTTGCCTCGGACCTTGTGCATGTGCTGACCGCGAGCGGTGTCGCTGCCCGCATCGATCTCGATACACTGCCGCTGTCCGCCGCGCTCTGCGCCGCCGCAGGCTTTGACGAACGAACGCAGCTTGCCCTGGGTGGCGGCGATGACTACGAATTGTGTTTTACCGTGCCGTCGGAACGAGAGATCTCCATGCGTGCACGAATGGCAGACCTGCGGACACCGGTGTGCCGCGTTGGCGAGGTGTTGGCGGGCAGTGGTGTGCAATGGTGGCGCGGTGGCGCACAGCAGACCCTGAGCGTAAAGGGCTACAATCATTTCGCCCATAAGGACCAGGAGCAGAATCTTGATTGAGTCACGCAGCGCCACGCCAGCGTCTGTCTGGCGCAACCCAGTCCATTTCGCTGCCTTTGGTTTCGGCAGTGGTGCTGCACCTGTCGCGCCAGGCACGTTCGGAACGGCCATGGCGGTGGTGCTGTATTTGTTGTTGCCAGCCATGAGTCCGTGGATCTACGCGACTTTCGTGCTGCTGAGCTTTGTTGCAGGCGTCTGGCTGTGTGGCACTACCGCACGCGATATCGGCGTGGAGGACCACGGCGGGATTGTGTGGGATGAGTTTGTTGGTTACTGGATCACGATGTTCATGGCTCCCGCGGGCTGGTGGTGGATCGTGATTGGATTTTTGTTGTTTCGCCTGTTCGACATTGTGAAGCCCTGGCCGATACGCTGGCTGGATCGCAACGTGGCTGGCGGATTCGGTGTCATGATTGACGATGTGCTGGCAGGCTTGATGGCTTTGCTGTGCCTGCAGCTGATCGCCAGGGTTTCAATTTGAAATGAGGATGGACGCAGTGCTTGTAAAATTTGTGGCTGGGGCAAAACTGCCGACGGAATGGGGCGAGTTTACAATTCATGGTTTCGAAGATCCGCGGACTGGCAAGGAGCACATCGTGCTTGCCATGGGCGATCTCGACAACGGCGAGCCGGCGCTGTGCCGCATTCATTCGGAGTGTCTGACCGGCGATGCCCTGTTCAGTCTGCGCTGTGACTGCGGGCCGCAACTTCAGTATGCCATGCAGCATATTGCCCGGGAGGGCCGTGGCCTGATTCTGTATCTGCGCCAGGAAGGGCGTGGCATAGGCCTGCTCAACAAGATCAAAGCCTATTCCCTGCAGGACGCTGGCGCCGACACGGTGGAAGCCAACGAGCAACTGGGGTTTCTGGCCGATGGCCGGGAATACTCGATCTGCCGGCCCATGCTGGAGCACTTCGGAGTCCGCACGCTGAAACTGCTGACCAACAACCCGCGCAAGGTGCTTGCAGTAGAGTCCCTTGGGTTTACCGTCACTGAGCGCATGCCCATTCACACAGGCTACAACTCGCACAACCAGGGCTATCTGGCAGTCAAGGCCAGCAAACTGGGGCATATGCCCCGGCTGGATGACTGAGCTTCAGGCAGGGACATCAGTACGCGAGTGCCGATTTCCCACCGCCATTTTCCGCCGTAGCGCCTGCCTGCAATTTCCGCAGTACGTCTTCCATCTCGGTCAATGAAATCGGCAGGCCCAGGAAATACCCCTGAATGTAGTCACAGTCGAAGGTGCTGAGCAGGTCGATGTCGGCTTGTGATTCGGCGCCTTCCATGGTCACGAGCAAGCCGTTGGAGTGGCACAGCTCCACCAGCGGCTTGAGAATCTGCCGGTTGCCGCGCTTGAGTGTCTGCTCGATGAAGCGCTTGTCGAACTTCACCATTTTGATCGGGTACTCCACGATGCGCAGCAGCGAAGTGAATCCGGCCCCGAAATCATCCAGTGCCAGCATGTAACCCGCGTCAGACAGTCGGTTCAGAAATGCGCTGGCATGGCTGGTGAACTCGATGTTCACGGTTTCGGTAATCTCCAGCTGGATGTTGCACGGAGCAATCTCGAAGCGCCGGGCATAGCGGTCTAGTACTTCGGTGATGTTGCTCAGTTGCAACTGTGCGGACGAAATGTTCAGCGACAGTTTGAAGTCGCGGCCCAGCAGGTTGCGGATTGCCGGGTAGCTGGACAGCCCGGTGCGTATCACCCACTCATCAATCATCGCGAACACGCCGCATGACTCGGCAATTGGCACGAACTCGTCCGGCTCCACGTTGCCCAGCAGGCGGGCGCGCATCTTCCACAGCAGCGCGGGCTCCAGCTCCAGACCCACCAGGAACAACATCATCACCACGCCGAACTCGGCGAAGTGCTGCAGCGAGACCACGTCCACCGAGAACACGCCGAGCAGGGGGCTGATGGCGATACCGGCAATGAGATAGCCGAGCACCGAGCCCAGTTTGAAGCGCGAGGCCAGGGGCACGGCGATGACGCCGGCGCACAGGAAGACGAAGGTGAGGAAGAGGTAGTCAGTCATGATGGGCTAAAGCCTACCCGATTCGGGGGGGGGTGGGAGCGAGCCCTGCCTGTTGCGGCCGAGCTTTGCCCGTAGGAGCGAGCCCTGCTCGCGAACAGCCGCGGTGAGGTTAGTGCCCCCAGGCTCCGGGCAGGGGGCACCCCGTTCTGCGACTGACCCGCACTCATCCTGAGTGCCCTCGCATCACAAAAAGCCCAAGGTCTTTTTGCTCACTCGGTGCGGGTCTTTCATGTCGCTGAACGGGCTGCCCCCCGCCCGGAGCCTTCGTTAGGCACAGTGCGGCGGCTGTTCGCGAGCAGGGCTCGCTCCCACGGGATTGCCAGCTGGTGCTCAGCTGGACACTATGGCCGCGCCAACCCTGTGAAAAAGTTCGCGGGCAAGCCCGCTCCCACCACCACACCGGGTTATGATGCGGCACGCTCCTCACTCATTGCGGAACACCCATGCCAGCCATTGCTCCGGATATCTTCAGCCTTGTGCCCGTCCTGCTCGCCCTCGTCATCTCCATCAGTCTGCGCAATGTCATCGTCGGGCTCTTCACCGGGCTGTTCGCCGGCGTGCTGATGATCGAGGGGCCGGCGCTGCTCGACGGGGTGAGCGTGATGGTGCGTGACTATCTGGTGCCCCAGGTCACAGACAGCTACAACGCCGGCGTGCTGGTGCTGCTGGTGTTCATCGGGGGCTTCGTGGCGCTGATGGAACGCTCGGGCGGTGGCGGGGCATTCGCGGCGAAAGTGGCGCGCTTCATCACCACGAAGGCACGTCTGCAGATCTCGGCCTGGATTGGCGGCGTCATGATCTTCTTTTCCGATCTGGGTACGCCGCTGATTGTAGGCCCTACCTTCCGTCCTATGGCCGACCACCTGCGGGTGTCCCGCGCCAAGCTGGCATGGATCATCGATTCCACCGCGTCGCCAGTAGCGATTCTGGTGCCCTTCATTGGCTGGGGCGTTTACATCATGAGCTTGCTGGAACAGCAGTTCACCGCGCTGGGTATCGAACAGTCCGACTTTCAGGCGCTGGTTGCCGCGCTGCCGTTCCAGTTCTATGCCTGGCTGGCGGTGCTGTCTGTGCCTTTGATGGCATTGACCGGCGTGGAGTTCGGCCCGATGGCGCGTTCGGAGCGCCGTGCCGCAGAGTCGGGTCTGACGCCGGAGGAGGCCGCAAACGCGACACTGAATGCGCCGCCGCAGGGTGCTACCGACAAGGCGCGGGCGTCCTTCATCTGGCTGCCGCTGCTGGTGCTGTTCATCGTGCTGCTGTGGACCCTGGTCCCGCTGGGATTTCCCTTCGGGCGGGTGAGTGGCGCCGACTTCCGTGCCGGGTTGTCGACGGCTTATCTGAGCGCGGCGGTCGCGCTGATTCTGCTGATGGCGTTCGCAGGGGCGCAGCGCGTGATGGCCAGTGTGCAGGTGTATCTGGAAGGCATGAGCCGCATGATGCTGGTGGCGGTCATGCTCTTGCTGGCCTGGGCCATGGGCGACATGACCACGGCGCTGGGCGGCGATGTTTACGTGGCCACGCTGGCGGCCGAGAACGCAGCCCCGTGGGCGCTGCCGGTGATGATCTTTCTGGTGTGCTGCAGCATCTCCTTCGCCACGGGCTCGTCATGGGGCACCTTCGCCATCATGCTGCCCCTGGCGCTGCCGGCCACTGTCGCCGTCGATGCACCGCTGTATGTGTGCATCGGCGCGGTGCTGTCGGGCGGACTGTTTGGTGACCACTGCTCGCCGGTCTCCGAGACCACGATCCTGTCATCCACCGGTGCCGGCTGTGATGCCTTTGAACACTTCCAGACCCAGCTGCCCTATGCGCTGGCCAATGGCGTGCTGTGCATCGGTGGCTATGTGCTGGCGGGCTTCACTGGTTCAGCCTGGACGCTGATGCTGCTGATCCCGCTGCAGGTGGGGGGGCTGCTGTTGTACGGCAGACTGCGAAAGGTCACCGAGTAGACTGGATTTTGAAGGAGCGGGCCCTGCCTGTGGGGGGTGCTTGTCAGTGAGAGCGGGCTTGCCCGCGGAACGTGGCACAGAGATCAAGCGCGGCCAGCGCGTTCGGGTGGGCGGGTCTGCGAAGCGGCATAAGAGACCCGCACCGAGTGAGCAAAGAGACCGAGGCTCTTTGCGATGCGAGGGCACCCGGGAGGGGTGCGGGTCAGCCGCAGAGCGGAGCCCGCCCACCCGGACGTGCTGGCCGCGCCACCAATGAGAAAAAGTTCGCGGGCAAGCCCGCTCCCACAGGCTCGCTCCCACCGGCAAGTTCGCGAGCAGGGCTCGCTCCTACAGGTTCAGCGCAATTCCAGCGCATCCGCCATGATGTGGAAAATCACGTTCTGCTCCAGCGTCCCGCTGAAGTAGTGCGCCTTGGGACCCGAGGCATAGATGGCCACGTCTTCCCCCGCGTGGGTCTCGCTCATCATTGGCACGGCACTTTCCTGCATATAGTCCGGGGCAGTCGTGGCCACGGCACTGAGGTCGGGCCGCGACTTGTCGCCCGTGAAATCTGCTTCACGGCTCTGGCCTTCCTCGCCCGTGAATTCATGGCGATCGCCGTCGGCCACATAGCCCGGGCCGTTCGCATAGCCCAGCGTGGTGTAAGGCAGGCCAAGCGCGTCCTTCATGGGGCCATTCGCAGTGGCAGCCAGTCCCAGAATCGGATTGCCGCGCATGGGGTAACCCGCCAGCGTGAATACGTGACTGTGGTCGGCGGTGACGATGATGAGGGTATCCTCGTCGCTGCTCATCTCCCTGGCTACGGCCACGGCTTCCGACAGCGCGATGGTGTCGGTCAGCGCGCGGTAGGCATTGCCGGCGTGGTGGGCGTGGTCGATGCGGCCGGCTTCCACCATCAGGTAGTAGCCGTTCTCGTTGCCCTGCAGCAGGCCGATGGCAGTGCGGGTCATCTCAGCCAGGCTGGGTTCACCGGCCTCGTCCTGCGCACGGTCGGCTTCGTATTTCATGTGGGACGGTTCAAACAGGCCGAGCACCGGGCCGGCTGTGTCAGTGTCCAGTGCCTCGAACTGCGCCTGGTTCCATACATAGGTCGCGCCTGGTTTTTCCAGCCACTCCTGCGTCAGGTCGCGGCCGTCGGTGCGCCTGCCGGACATGGCGGGGTACTCGGGGTCCGGCGTCTGTTCCGGGAGGAAGAAGCCGCGGCCGCCACCCAGTACCACGTCGATGCCGTCGCCATGGCTGAACTCCAGCAGCTGGCGGGCGATGTCCTTGACGGTGGCGCCAGCGGGCAGTGCTGCGTTGCCTTCCCAGTCGCGGTTGCCGATGTGGGCATAGTTCGACGCGGGGGTTGCATGGGTGATGCGGGCCGTCGACACGATGCCCGTGGCCATGCCGCGTTGTTCCGCGAGTTCCAGAATCGTCGTGACACTGTTCGCTGCGATGACGCTGGCGTCGGCTTCGTCCTGCGCGACCACCTGGGCGACGGACAGTGCGCCGTCATTGGCCTTGATGCCGGTCACCATGGCGGTGGCAGTGGGGGCCGAGTCAGAAGTCTGCTGGTTGGCGCTGGCAGTGACCGAGTGCGCCAGCCAGGGCAGGGTCTCGAAACTCAGTCGGTTGCTTTCGCCATCCACCTGGCGCTGCTGGCCTTCAAGAATGCGCGCGGCCGTGACCGTCGACACGCCCATGCCATCGCCCACGAAAAGAATGACATTGCGCGCCTTGCCCGTGTTCGGCGTGCGGGCGCGGGCAGCTTCCAGCGCCTGCTGGCCCTGGGCGTACCATCCGGCGGCATCGGCCGGCTGCGCGAACGCGGGGGTGCAACAGACGAGGAGCATTGGCAAGGCAAAGCAGGAAAGGACGCGGAACATTGGTGACACCCGGAGGCAGTGAATGGAAACCTGCACTATAGCCGAGGTGTGTGACAGGGTTGTGAAGGGGTTCGCGGGCAAGCCCGCTCCCACAGGCAAGCCCGCTCCCACGAACAGGTCTGTGGGAGCTTGCTTGCAAGCGAACCTGGCCAATCGAATGGCACAAAAAGAGGCCCCGGGCGGCGGGCGCCGCGTTCAGCGACATAAGAGACCCGCACCGAGTGAGCCAGGAGACCTAGGCTCCTGGCGATGCGAGGGCATCCGGGAGGGATGCGGGTCAGTCGCAGAACGCGGTGCCCGCCGGCCGGGGCCGGGTCGGAGCACCATCGCTGTTCGCTTGCAAGCAAGCTCCTACAGGGTCAGGGCTGGAACATGTACGAGAACTTCACGAAGATCTGGTCGCCATCGCGCTTCAGATCATTGGTCACCACCACTTCGCGCTCGTCTTCCACTTCGATGATCTCGAAATTGCTCTGATTGCTGTTGTAGCCCACATACAGCGCCGACCACGGGTTGATTACATAGCGCAGCAGAATGTCGAAGTTCAGGTTCTCGTCATCCACCAGACGCGTGTTGGGGCCGGCGTCTGTCTTCTCGTATTGGGTGATGAAACGCAGAGACATCTCGCGGGTGAACTGGTAGTTCCAGCTGCTGCGGAAGATCTCGTTGGTGAACACCTTGCCACCGCGGCCGTCCAGTTCGGACGTCACGTAGGAGTTGTCCACGCGCAGACGCTCGATGGGGCGCCACAGCACGCTGATATCCAGACGCTGGGTGTCGGCCACCGAGGGCATCACACCACGGCGCGGCACCAGGTTCAGTGCGGTGCCCTTGCGGAAGCTGGTGTCGAACGTCAGCGTGGACAGCGCTGTGTTGCGATAGCGGGCGGACATGTTGTTGTAACCATAGGCCTCGGGGCGTCTCAGGCCGGCGAAGTCCATCGGGCGCAGCACTTCGGTGATGTCCTGCGCGCTCAGAGTGATGCGGCTGGTGGCGAATACCCAGTTGACGCTGGGCGACACTTCGGAATACACCTTGATGCCGTCCTTGTCGTCCTGATACACGAACATCACCCCGGGTGCCCAGTTGTTCAGGGTCGAATTCTCGGGGTAGAACTGGTAGTCGTTGCGCCAGTGAATGCCGGAGATGTCAGACTTGAAGAAGCGGTTCTGGAAGCCCAGTTGCGCACGGAAGTCGGCGTCGGTGTCCACGAAATGGAAGTGGGTGTTGAAGCCGCGGCCCACGCGATCGACTCGGATATTGCGCTGCATGCCGGTCAGCTCGGCGCCGCCGAAGGTCGGTTCGGTGTCGGTGCCGATGAACTCGAGGTTGGTCACCCAGTTGGTGTTGATGCGGAACTTGCCGTCCACACTCAGCACGCGGTTGTAGCCATCGACCAGCTCACGGTCTGTGAACAGCATGCCCACGCGGTCCTGCCCTTCCAGGTCACGGTAGGCGCGGAACACGCCAATGGTGGCTTTCTCGCCCTTGAGCGGGTCAGTGGCCGCGCGGTTCAGGCCGGGCGCCTCGTCGTTCATCATGATGGTGCCGAAGCCCCACTGTCCGGCGCGGCCGGTAAAGCGCAGACCCGCTTCCGGGTCGACGATGCGCCGGGTGAACAGCAGGATCGAGTCAGTGGCGAAGAAGTCGGCGTTTTCGACGAAGAACGGGCGTCGCTCGGGATACTGCACTTCGAAGCGCTCGTTGACGGTGACCTGAGGCTCGTCCGACTCGACCTGCGAGAAGTCCGGATTCAGTGTCAGGTCCAGCACCCAGGCGTCATTGAACACAAATTTGGCATCGACACCGACGTCGTATTCCTTGTCGCTTTCCATCAGGGGTCCGCCCGCTGCGCGGGGGTTGATCGCCTCGACGTCACGTGCGAACAGGAAGGGCACGATCTGCGTGTTGCTGCCCGGGGAGACGTTGCGGATGCCGGTCATCAGGGCGGTCTGATTCAGGCGCCCGTCCACGTTGATGGAGAAGGGCGGCCAGAAGCTCTCCTCGCTCAGGCGCGGGATCTGGCGGCTGGCCTGCACGCGCCACACCTGGTCCTGTGTATCGGGGAAGCGCAGACCGCGCAGTGGCACGCGGATGCTGACCATGTAACCCTGTTCGTTCACTTCGCCGTCGCTGTCCCACACGGCTTCCCACGTGGTGTCGAAACCGGCACGGTTGGAGAAGCCTTCCGTCCAGCGGGCATCCCACTGCACGCCCAGCGGCGTGACGCGGAAGGTGTAGGCGGTGCGCTGGTCATTGAAAGTGTCGATGGTCAGCTCAACGGTGTCGTCGCCGCTGATGTTCTCGCGGGACGCGAGGTTGGCGCGGATCTGCGACGGGTCGGTGTCGAAGGCCAGGAACACGGCGTACAGCGCGCGTTCGTCATAGCCCAGGTAGACCTCGGTGCGCTGCGACGCCGGGGCGCCGTCGGTAGGTTCTCGCTGGATAAAATTTTCCATCTTCGACATCTGCCGCGCCAGGGCGGTCGCAGGCGTCATGCCGGCGAAGTCGCTGAGCGAGGGTTCCTGCGCGATGAGGGGGATGGAAATGCTGGGGGCGGCGTCTGCTGCGTAGGTCGCGGCGGGCAGGCCAAGAGCGAGCGCGCATACGAACAGACCGGACATGAATCTGGAAACAGGCATTGTGTTCTCTCCACCGGGATTGCTTATTGTTTTGTGTCTACTTGATGTAGCCGGGGGCTTGTTTGCCCCTCTGAATGACCGGGTCGGAAGTTAGCACGAAAAGAGCTCTCAATCAGTCACTTTTTGTCACGCCCGCACCGCTTCAGGGCGTCAGCAGCGGGTTGCCGAAGCGCTCGCGGTAGCGCTGGCCGATGAGTGTGGCGCCCACGTTGTTGAGATGACTTTCATCCCGGTACAGCGGTGTGCCGTCGAGCACGGTCTGGCAGCGCTGCGCATCGCAGAGCACGGCGCTCGGGTCGATCCACTGCAATTGGGGGTGGCGTGCCTGCGCCAGCGCCTTGAAATGCGCAAACGCCGCCCCCCGCTCGCGCACCCGGGCGGCGTCGATCGAGCAGTCTGGCATGTTCTTCAACAGGCAGTGGGCATAGCTGGCAGAGGGCAGCTCGGGCACGTCTTCCAGCACCACCACGCGGTGGCCACGCGCCACCAGCCAGTCCAGAGCATCGAGGAAGTATGTCTCGAAGGCGGGGTTCTGCAGATAGGCATTCCACCATGCACCCACAAAGACGGTCATGGGGCGCTGGCTCAACCAGGCCTCCAGGGCAGTGTTGCGGTCAATTTTTTCCTGATTGCCGTCGAAGGCTGTGCTGCTCTGGTCGGCACGCACGAAGGGGTTGGAGGCCCGCGTCACCATCAGCATCGACAGGTCGGCCTCCTCGAGGAAAGCGTCCATGAAGCCGATGAGTGCGGTGGCGTGGGAATCACCAATCAGCACGCTGTCGGGCACGCCATTGGTCGCGGGCGCGCCGAACAGGCAGGCCTCGCTCTGGTCGAACGCGTACTCCTCGCCCTTGAAGCACTCTTCGTAGAGGTCGGCGGCATTGTGCTGCGAAATGATCTGGTACAGCTCGCGGCGCTCGGGCGAGATGCGGAAGCTGATGTCGTCGGCGAGGCGGATGGTGGACTGGATGGCCCAGATCAGCAATGCGGGCGCCAGCAAGAGCAGCAGAGCGGACTTCTTCAGGCTCCAGGGCCGATAGCGGAAGCGGTTCTCCACGAACCGGTAACTGAGCCACGACAAGCCCAGCACGCCGGCCAGCATCACCAGGCGCAGTGGCCAGGTCAGCTCGATGAGCTGATAGTGCAGCAGCGCGACGGGCGGCCAGTGCCACAGATAGACGGAGTAGGAGATGCCCCCCAGAAACACCATGGCGCGCAGGCTCAGCAAGCGGGCCACCAAGGTGTCACCGTGGTGCTGCCCGGCACACAGAATCAGGGCGGCGCCCGCCGTTGGCCACAGCGCGTTGTAGCCAGGGAAATGGGCGCTGCTGTCCAGCAGCAGGGCCTTGGCGATGATCAGCAGGAAACCTGTGCCTGCCAGTGCCTGAGCCTGTCCGTGGGACATGCCCTGCAGGCGCGCGCCGAACAGGGCCACGCCGGCACCCAGCAACAGTTCGAAGGCCCGGGCAGGCAACAGGTAGTAGGCCGCTTCCTGCTGGGTGGCGGCCAGCCAGATGGAGAGCGCCAGCGCCGCCACCCACAACAGGGCGAAGGGCCAGAACACCAGGCGCCCCTTGCTCAGTCGCCACGCCCCCAGCAGCAGGGCCGGCCACAGCAGATAGAACTGCTCCTCCACCGCCAGCGACCAGGTGTGCAGCAGCGTCAGCGCCTGGGCCTCGGGCGCGAAGTACTGACTAAGCTCGCCGTAGTAATACACATTGCTGAGCCCCAGCAGCGAGGCCAGCCAGCTCTTGGCAAACAGGTAGTAGTCGTCGTCCAGATAGAACGGCGAAATCATCAGGAAGCTGACGGTGGATACCAGCAGGAACACCGGCACCAGGCGGCGCAGGCGCCGGGCATAGAACTCACTGAAGCGGAACGTGCCGGCGCTCATGGCGCGCACCAGCAGCTGGGTGATCACGAAGCCGGAAATGACGAAGAACACATCCACGCCAACGAAACCGCCCGTGAGCCACGGAAACTGATAGTGATAGGCCACCACCAGCAGCACGGCCAGTGCGCGCAGCCCTTCGATATCGGGGCGCAGTGTGTGGCCCGGAGTTGGGGAAGGGGAGGTGGAAGCGACGGTGTTCATGCAGCGTGTTCAGCCATCCGGCGGCGGTCAGAGGAGCGGCAAGGGTAGCAGGAAACCCCGGCGCGGCAAGTCTGGCATTGCCCCGGGCGACGGGCTGTGGGTTACAATCCTGGCAAATCCGTCTTCTTTACAAGGAAATCCCCATGCCTTCCGCATTGCCACTCCGTCTTCACCGTGTGCCCCGAATGGCTGTCTGCTGTGCACTGAAACGGGCGCTGATGCAGGCGCTGGGCGTGCTGGCCGTCGTCGGCAGTGCACCACTGCTGGCCCAGCCGGCCGGGCCGGTCACCGTGGCCGCTGAGGTCGCTGCCCAGTTTGCGCTGGTGGCCGCAGATCCGCGGGTGCAGACGAGTCT
>Ga0255094_1000501_pt1 | contig 19987 bp, 17 predicted proteins | sample Colum_Law_RepB_8_2_FD_188434 | JGI IMG/M metagenome (GOLD analysis project Ga0255094, IMG submission 188434) | Freshwater microbial communities from Columbia River, Oregon, United States - Colum_Law_RepB_8d | ecosystem: Environmental > Aquatic > Freshwater > River | place: USA: Oregon...
GTATGGCCGCCTGATCCCGGCTGCAGGCCGTGATCAGACTCCAAAGTTCCGTCGATAGCAATGAAAATCTCACCACGTAAGATTCAACATACTAGGGGGCAACATGGCGTTGTCCAGCCTACCACTCATCCAGTTGATCTGCGTCGATCGTTGGGCAGTCATCGTTGGCGTTCATGCGATCAATCGCCGCGTCATCCTTAAACCCAGAGCCTGTCACGAGACAGACAACGGTTGCTTCGGGATCAATCTCGCCAGCGGCCGCAGCCTGAAGTGCTCCGGCCAAAGCGGCTACGCCTGCGGGTTCCGAGAACACACCTTCTTCTCGCGCCAGTCGTTTTTGCAAAGCCCAGACATAGTCGTCAGCCACAAGATGTCCGGTCCCACCAGTCGCGCGGCATTCGGTGACGGCGATATCTCCGTCAATTACGCTCGCGACCTGCAGGCCACTGATTTTTGTCGTACACATGACCGTTTGAGCTTTGAGCAGACCCTGTCGTAACGGCCCGGCGACAGTGTTGTTTCCCTCCGGCTGAACACAATGGACCGCCGCTGGTTTCGCGAGAACTCCGTCGACAACCAACTGCTGAAATCCGCGAGCCGTCGCGATACAAAGTCCACCACTTCCCGCCGGACAGAAGACATGATCGATCAACGACGGAGATTGCTCCGCCAGCTCAAAACTGATCGACTGAACTCCCGACATTCCCGCCGGACTGTAGACAAACGCGCTGATCTGAAGAGCGTTCCCGGGACGTTGACCGATCGCCAATAATCGACTGAGCACATGTTCAGAAATGGTGGGATCGGTCCCGAACCGTCGAATACGTGCGATCTTCGCTCCGTAGGCCATCATCTGTTTCAGTTTCCCCAGCGGCGCTCCTTCGACGATCGCGATGCGGCAGTCGATTCCTGCGGCAGCACAATACGCGGCCAGCGATGCTCCGGTGTTACCACTGGATGTGGCAATGCACCGCGTTTGACCGTTGGCCACCATGTGAGAAATCGCGGATGAAGCGAAGCGATCCTTGTAAGAGCCCGACGGGTTGCAGCATTCCAGCTTGAAGAACAAATTCTTCAGACCAGCCTCGGGACCGATTTTCCGAGATCTCACCAGCGGCGTGTTCCCTTCACCCAGTGTGATCTGAGCAGATTCAGGAAGAGTGTCGAATTTCTGACTCCAGCGCCACATACTCATTGGATCGTGTCCTTAGGTGAACCGCAGAACGGCTTGATGATAAGCGAATGCATTGCGATCGCGGCCTCATCGGCGGCTGGAAAAGGGAAACCGCTGTTCACCGATACGGCAGTCCATCGCTGCCGTATCGGCTAACAAAAGCTTCACGCTCCGAAAAGCTCCCGCCGGATGATACGTCGAATCCTGCCTCCGCAACTAACTTGCTCTTTTGACCTTGTTCTTTACTTCTGCTCCTCAGCTTTAAAGTCGCCGGCCTGAACAATAAACAAGCGTTGGGGGTCGATATGCTTCTTCAGTGCAGCGTTCACTTCTTCGACCGTCAGCTTACTGATCTTGTCTTCGAACTCAGCCACAAATTTCATATCGCGACCAATAAATGCATACGATTCAAGCGTCTGCACGATGGCTCGATCTTCCGTACGCTGGACCTGCTGTTCCTGAAGATAACCGGCTTTGGCTGCTTCCAGTTCTTCCGCAGTTATACCGTTTTCCAGCAGCTTTTTCAGTTCATCCTGAATGGCTTCGTGGACCTTGGGAGCATTGTCCGGATTGGAGATCGCGAACAGGAAGAACGTCGTTCGCTCATCAACAGCGGACGGTTGCAGGCTGGACTGCACGGAGTACGAAAGTCCTTCCTTCTGTCGCAACCGATCACCCAGTCGTGAAGAAAGACCGCTGCTTCCCAACACGAAGTTTCCGATCGACAAAGCCGCGTAGTCAGGATGATCATCTCGCATCGGGATCGTCATTGCTGCAATGTAAGCAGCGTTCGGCTTATCCGGCGTCAGGATTTGTTCCCGATCGCCCTTCTCGTTGTTCACGGAAACGCGAGCCAGTCGTTCGAACTTAACTTCGGAAGACCAACCCGTCGTAAACTCATCCACAGCGGGAAGTACCAGCTCCGGATCGAAGTCACCGACGATGGTGAGCTCACCAACAGCCGAGGACAACATGTGGGAATAAACATCTTTAATCTGTTCGACGGTGACCGCTTTCACGCGTTCGGCTTCTTCGTCCATGGTTGGCACATAGCGAGGATCATCAACCGGATATGGTGAAATTTTGCGACTGACGTTTGTCATGGCCAAAGCAATTGGATCGGACATCTGCTGATTAATCTGAGCAATCTGCTCTTCGCGGATGATCTCCAGCTCTTCTTTCGGGAACAGCGGATGCTTCATGACCTCCTTCACGATCTCCAGAACTTTCGCGACGTTCTCGCGGCTGGTCTGCACAGAGACCGACAAGACGCCCGGGGTTCCAGAAACCCGCAACTGAGCCCGGTAGTTGTTCAGCTCATCCGTGATCTGCTGGCGCGTCATATGCTCTGAGCCGCGATTCAACATCTGCGGCATCAGCTCGGCAGCAACGGCCAGTCCCTTCAGAGCTTCTGCATTACCGTATCGAAAATTGAGTCGCAGATTGACGATGGATCCGCGAGTCTTCTTTGGGAGCAGAGTGACTTTGATTCCGGACGACAATGTCGAACGAGCGAGCCGCTTTTCGATCGCCAACGGATCGACATCGAATTCTTCACCCTGAGCCACATCGGATCGGCCCTTGTAATCGCCAATCATCTCGGCCAGATCCGGTGTTGCCGGAATGGTGGCTCGCTGAGCTTCCTTCGTCGGTTCATAGACGCCGGCTGTTCTGTTATTGCGAACCAGATAGGTGGCAGCGACACGTGTCACATCTTCCGCCGTCACTTTTTCGAGGCGATCGCGGTAGAGAAAGAACAGACGCCAGTCGCCCTGAGCTGACCAGTCGCTAAGTTCAATTGCTACGCGTTGCGAATCGGCGACCGTTAGTTCACGCTGCTTCAGAAGTTCAGACCGAGCACGTTCGACTTCTTCCGGAGTGAAGGCTTTCTCAGCAGTGCCTTCGCCCGATTCAATCAAACTCTGAACCAGAGCTGTCCCGTCGGTTCCCTGAGTCGCCTCGGCCATAAACATCAGGATGCCCGGATCGTGGAGGGCGAAAGTCATTCCAAATACGCTGGCGGCAACTCGACGCTTCACCAGAGATTCATAAAGCCTACCGGCCGGTTCGCTGGTCATGATCGTGGAGAGCACATCCACTGCGGCAAAGTCCGGATGACCGCCGGAGGGAATATGGTAGAGCGTCGCAGCCAGAGCCACATCGCCGACACGTCGCAGCGTCACCATGCGCTCGCCGTCCTGAGCTGGCTCTTCTGTGTACGTTGGCTCAAGCTTACGTTCAGGACGTGGAATAACTCCGAAGTAGTTCTTCACGAACTCCAGCGACTTCTTCTCATCGAACTTACCCGCAATGACCAGAATCACGTTGTCGGGCTGATAATACTTCTGATAGAAACGACGCAAGCTGTCCGCCGGAACCTTCTCGATGTCCGCACGGTTGCCAATGGTTGACTGGCCGTAATTGTGCCATTCAAATGCCGCCGCCGTTACTCTCTGCATGAGAACGCGCTGAGGACTATTTTCACCGCGTTCAAATTCGCTGCGGACCACGGAGAACTCTTTAGCCAGATCTTCAGCACTGATAAAGCTGTTCACGAGCCGATCCGCTTCCAGCTTCAATGCGAATTCGAGGTTCTCGTCGCTGGCCGGCAGAGTTTCGTAGTAGTTGGTGCGGTCGAGCCAGGTCGTTCCGTTGAACTCCGCTCCACGTTCCTGCAATGACTTGGGAATATTCTGATGCGTGGGTGTTCCTTTGAAGACCATATGCTCCAGCAGGTGAGCCATCCCGGCTTCGCCATAACCTTCATGGCGTGACCCAACGAAGACCGTGAGATTGACGGTCACTTTCGGACTGGATTTATCCGGGAACAGCAGCACCTTCATGCCGTTGTCCAGATGAAACTCAGAAATCCCTTCCACCGAGCGAATCAGGGCCGGTTCACCTTCTGCAGCCGTCAGTGGCCTGAAGGTTGATAGCACACACACCACAGCCGCAACTCGCAGAACCATCGAGTCCATTTTCATATCAGCAATCCTTTCAGAATATTGACAACCTACCAGATTGTAGCGGCCTCCGCAGTTTTCACATGGGTTACGGCGAGATCTTTACGGCCCCTGATAAAACCGGGACAGCCCCTGACCAAAACCGGGCCCAATCCCGCAAAATGCAACTCACGAGGAAGCTTGTACTTACCCCGCCGCGGCCACCACGGGGAGTAATGATCTGAATCAATCATCCCGCGAACACACGGCCTCAATTTATGCCGCTCGAAGACTAGACCAAAGCCAGTCCCGTACGCTCCCGTCGGTCTTCGCACTGAACGGTAGACATAAATTAATCACATCCGAATTCTCATGCTGTCTGTTCGCAGCGATGAGGGATCGTTGGAAATCTCAATCGCTTCCACCAGCAGTGCGAGAGAGTTCTGCAGAGAACGCGCGACAACGAAGAGTACTCCGAAGCCCATCAGTCCGGTAACGCTCAGCAATCCCGGAACCCAGCGTTCCTGTCCTTCCGTCAGCAACACGAACAGCATGACTCCAACGAGCGGCAACGCCGCGGCCAAAGCCAGATAGCCCCATGTCATGCGATGAATGCTTCGCAGGGAATCAACGTCACTCAAAGGAATGGCCTTGCCGGATAACAACTTCGGATAAAACGCGCGAACGGCGATCCATGTGATGAAGAAGAAGGGATAGGTCGCAGCAATGCCACCGCACAAAGCCAGGCTGACAAAGAAGTGCGAATACAAATGCACGGTCAGAGGAGCACCAGCACTATTCATGGCGATGGGGTAGATAATGCCGGCCAGCAACCATTCCGATGCACCCAGCAAGGCCAGCATATTGCCGATATGCAGACTTCGGCGCCGAACGGCATCGGCATCCGGAACATTGGCGAGACCTTGCGTCACTCCCCGAATAACCGGCCAGGCCAGCCAGACGCCAAGTCCGAGACCCAGTGGGAAAGCAATTGTATTGATCCATATCTGGATGTTGTTGAAGATCTTGTCGGCGTTCGGCAGGATCTCCGGCAGATGGTCGACGATCTGCTCTTTGTTGTAGACAAGATTGAGAAACGCGGCGATGCCGTTGGCTCCCATCACAATTGCCGCGAGTACCAGCAGCGGCCGGCGAATGACGAAACCACGCCACCAGTTGGCCCTCGGACGTAATGACGCCATCGTCTCAGGTTCTGTGCAATATCGCAATTCTCTGGCAAGCTCTTCAGCGGCCCCAAAACGCTTCTCGCGATCATTGGCGAGTGCTCGCAGCAGAACATCACGGATCGCCGTGACTGAAGCGAACGGCAACTGGCCAAAGTGGCGAAGATCAGGCTGTTGAGTTCTCAACTGCCCGGCCGACGCGAGAGCCGCTGGCCAGCTTCGATCACTGACATGATCATTGAAGGGGCGTTGCCCGCACAACATTTCCCACAGCAGAACACTCAACGAATACTGATCACTGCGAGCATCCACGTCATCGGCTTCACGAGGATGATCCGGATGACAGACTTCCAGTTGCTCGGGCGACATGTAGGCCAGACTGCCGCCAAAGTAAGCTGCAGGAGTTACGCCATCCAGCTTTGAACAGAAGCTGATATTGAAGTCGACAATTTTCGGAGCCCCGTTTTCATCCAGCAGAATATTGGCCGGCTTGAGATCTCGATGAAGCACGCCCTGCTCATGTGCATATTGCAATGCGGACGCGACCTGAATTCCGAACAGACAAACCGTCTCTGGCCAAGTGGCTTTCTGCAGCCGACGGTGCAAAGGATTCTCGTGAGCAGTCCCGGTGACTCCAAAGCCGCTTCCAGATTCCTGCAACTGACGACTGATCGCCTTCAACAGAGCCGTGCCAGACCAGTCAGATTTCGGCAACAGACGCAGTTGATCCAGCACTTCTGAAAGCGATGCTCCGGCAACGTACTGCATGTAAAGCAGACGTACATTCTTTTCCGGGATAATGCGCTGGTCGTAAACTCGCACAATGTTCGGATGATCCAGTTGAGCCAGCGTCTGAGCTTCATTGCTGCGAGTGACACTCACCTTCAGCGCACATAGACGCTGCATGGATCTTTGACGAGCCAGAAACACTGTGGCAAATGCTCCGCTGCCCAGGCGAGTCAACAGATCAAAATCGTCGATCGTGTCACCGGGCTGAAGAGTAATCTTTTGCCGCGATACTCCCCGCATCGAACTGGATTCAACGGAATCGGCCTGACCAATGAGTCGCTTGAGTCGATCGGCCAAACCCGGAAATCTCGCCACGAATTCACTCAGCCTGACATCTTCGCCCGATTGACGGCGAATGTGGAATTCTTCATAGACGAGATCACATGGAGCTGAACCGTCCGGCTCCTTCAGTTCCGGCCACTGATCGAGATACTGTTCAACAGACTTTGGATCCGTCTTGTGAGTCCAGCGTTGTTCGAGATCAACCTTCACCAGTTCAATCAGCGTCAGTCGCCGCGTCGGGGAATTCTCAGGCGGCACGAATTCCTTCAGGTTCGGTGGAGTCTTGTGGTCTTCCCATTCGACGCAGAAGCGTTCGATGCAATCCGCCATCTGAGTCCAGTCCCCGCGCGCACGGTCAGGCTCCGAGTGAACGGGACTGCCGGACGATGAGACCTCCACGATGCCAGACACGAACAAAGCTCCCTGGTTTGCAATACGATTTTGATCGTAGAGCCGACTTCAGTCGGCATTGTCATGGAACATGAGAAAGCAATGTTGGCTGAAACCAACGCTACGAATGCTGCGAACACCAGAAATGCTGAACCAGCAAACACCACTCGTCTCACATGTTGCGATTCTGTCAGACAGTCGCTGAAATTCAACCGCGGTCGCTTGAACAGTCCGCCACAATCCGTTGCCATGCCCACAGAATGATCGGTTGCGAAGAATAAGTCTCTTCCCAGGATAAAAACATGAACACGCCCCAAAACTTGACTCCTCAGGCCTTCTGGGCTGACCAGATGGAACAAGGCTATGCACTCGTCGAGCAGATTCTGGCTTTTCCGGTGCAGGAATCAGGCGAAGGTTTTGCGTCATTAAAGGACGCTGTTGAGGAAGATGGTGTCGAGATTCTCTTTTCCACGTCAAAGATTGCCGGCTCGCTGGATCGCGTCTTCTACATGCGACAGAGCCTGGTGAAAGATGTGCTGGCCATCGGCCGCGAGATGAATCGTCGTGGCTGGATCTTGAAGATCGAGGACGGCTATCGTTCGCTGGCGATGCAGAAACAGCTCGGCAGCAAGCCGGAGCTATTCGACGCCATTCTGAAGAAATGCATTTGGGAGAACGGAGGCACCATTCCGCCGGTCGAACTGGTGTTCCGGCGTGGCTCAGTATTGATCGCCAATATTCCCAAGGTGGGAACTCATATGTCTGGCTCGGCAATTGATATCTCTGTCTTTCGACGCGACGACGGCAGTGAAGTCTGGCGTGGAAACACTTATCTGGAGATGAGCGAACGAACGCCGATGAGAAGTCCGTTCGTCGAGCCGGAGTTTGTGCAGAATCGACTTGAGATCACCGCCGTGATGGAATCGCACGGCTTTATGCATTTCCCGTTTGAGTTCTGGCATTACAACAAAGGCGACGGGCTCGGACATATCCTCACCGGCAACAAAGCACCGGCCAACTTCGGCCCGGTGCATTGGGATCCAACCACCAACAAGGTCACGGCCGTTGATAATCCATCGCAGCCTCTGCGACCACTGCCCGAGATTGAACGCGAAATCGCCGCCGCAGTGGAACGAGCGAAAGCCGCTGGAACAACTTAATGGTCGGTTCAATCGGAGAAGCATTGCAGTAGAGGATTAATGGTTTATAGGTCCCATAAGTCACATAAGTCGTATATGTCCCATAAGTCCGATTTGGCTTTCCTGTCTTATCCTTCGCATCCAAAGTCATTCCCCCTAACAGGGCACATAGCCGAATGAGAAGAATCATTCTGGTACGACATGGAGAGTCTGAGATCAACGCCGTCTGGAAAGAGAAGGCGATTTTCTGTGGCCAGATCGATACACCTCTGACTGAGAAAGGCCGACGGCAGGCACTCGACGTCGGACGACTTCTGGCAGACACTTCGCAGTTCAGGATTTCTCACGCAGTCAGCTCAACGCTTGTTCGTGCTGTCGACACGCTGCAGTTGATCAGGCAACAATTGACGACAGCACCAGAGCTGCGGCCTGCGATGCCCGAATTCAACGAACGGTCGCTCGGGCTTTTCGAGGGCCGCGCGAAGGAAGAGGTCTACAGAGAATTCCCGCAGTACGAAAGCGATCCGGACTATTGTAATTTCCGAGACCACTATCAACAAAAGGCTCCGGGTGGTGAGAACCTTTCTGAAGTCACTTCTCGCGCATGGCCAGCGATGGAGTCGATGTTGGAGCTTGCAGAGCCGGATGTTCTGATCGTTGCTCACTGCCAGGTGATTCGGTGCCTGATTGCTCGCGCGATTTCGCTTGATGCGAAAGGGACTTCAAGTCTGAAGATTCCTCACGCTGTACCAATCCTGCTCACTCAAACCGGGACTCATGAATTCAGTTTGGCTCGAAACTTTGAGCCAGACGCGAGAGGATGAACTTGAAACCCTCGGGCAACAGCACGGGCTGGCTCAGCGACTTCTTCTACCATGAAGTTCATCAGGAAATTGCGTACGGTTTAGGCTGGTGGTCCTGAGCGGACAATCTGGCCTCCATGCTTTCCGGGGCCCGGGCCTAATTCGATTTCCCAATCAGCCTGTGAAATCAGGGCCTGATCGTGATCGATGACTACTACTGAATGGCCGGTTTGCAGCAGGAAATCAATGCAGCCGACCAGACGTTCAATATCCTGCATGTGCAGACCAACCGAGGGTTCGTCGAGCAGAAACAGCGTCCGTCCGGAACGTGCGAGCTGAGCCGCTTTGCGGTTTTCTGCCGCCACTTCGCCATCCGCCAGCGGAATCCCGGCCAGCATCGCGGCGATGCGAAGCCGTTGAGCTTCTCCACCGGAGATGTTACTTAACGGTTGCCCGAGTCGCAGATAACCGAGGCCAGTCTGGCGGATTGCGTTCAGGCGTTGCTGGATTCGATGATGCCCATTGAAGAACGTAAATGACTCATCAGCCGTCATATTCAGGATGTCAAATACGGAACGATCCCGGTACCGAACCTCCAGCACTTCAGAACGAAATCGGCGACCGCTGCATTCTTCGCAGACCGTTTCGATGTCTGCCAGAAACTGCATCGCCACAGTCACAATGCCTCGCCCTTCGCACACCGGGCATCGTCCACCGGAAGCCGCATTGAAGCTGAACATGGCACGCGAGTAATTTCGTTTACGAGCCTCATGCGTTTCCGCCAGAAGAACTCGGATGTCATCAAAGACGCCGATCCACGTGGCCGGAATACTTCGACGAGATCTCAGAACCGGACTCTGATCCAGCAACACGACATGATCGATGCCATCAGCCCCCTGCAGGCGATCAAGAGTTCCCGTCGCATCAGACGGCATCGGCAGCTTTAAATGCTGGCACATCGCCGGATAAAGAGTATCGATAATCAGAGAACTTTTGCCGCTGCCGCTGACTCCAGTCACCGCGCAAAAAACACCGAGCGGCAAGTCAACATTCAGTCCTTTGATGTTGTGGCAGCTGGCGTTGTTAAGATTCAGCCATGCTTCGGGAGTTCGCCGGGATGCGACTGAGGTCGAGGAGAGTTGGGCTTTGTTTTGCCTTAACTTCTCGCCCGTCAGAGTCTTCGCCTTCAGCAATTGAGCCACGGAGCCCTGAAATTCTACTCGCCCACCTTCCGAACCAGCTCCGGGGCCAATTTCAACAACATCGTCGGCCGCGAGAATGAATTGTGGATCGTGCTCTACCACAATCACAGTATTGCCTGCGCGTTGAAGATTGCGGACGCAGTTGATGATGCGATTTGTATCGCTGGCATGCAATCCGGCTGTAGGCTCATCCAGAACATAAAGCGTATTGATTAATCCGGAACCCAGAGCCGACGTCAGCATGACTCGCTGAGCTTCCCCGCTGGAAAGTGATTTCATAGTGCGATCAAGCGACAAGTAGCCAAGACCGCTTTGACGCAAAAACTGCAGGCGGCGATCTGCATGCTCATGAGCAGAACGCAGGCCTATTTTCATTTCTGCAGAAAGAGCTGCGAACTGAGATTCCAGCCAGTTTGTAAGGTCGTCAAGTTCCAGTTCAGCGATCTCGGGCAACGTCATCGAGCCCCAGCGGATGTGTCGAGCATCCTCATTTAGTCGTGTCCCGTGACATGATGTGCAAGGCGAATTGGACAGGACGTTTTTCTCCGTCGTCCGCTTTCGTTTCGAAGTCGGCGGGAGAGCAAGCTTTTGCTGGCCGGTCCCTTCGCAAACGGAGCAGGCACCGAGCGGTGACAGAAAGTTCAGCAGATCGGCTGAGAGCTCGGGGAACTGACGAGAACAGTTCGGGCAGGCACGGCGATGCGAATAGCGAAGGCATTGCCAGGCGATGCCGTCAACGACCATGGTTTCTGAGGACATGGTTTCTGAGCTGCCTGAAGACGACGATTCGACCAGCACCAGACAGGCCGCGCTCGAAAGAGAACTGGAGTTGTGGACGGCTTCGGCAATTCGAGTGGCTGCTGAGGAGTCCGCTTTGAGTCGATCGGCCACGACGATCAGCGGAGACTGAGCCAGTGAGAGATTCAATTCTTCCATCCGCACAGTTTTTTCCCCCACGATCGCGCGAGGAAAGCCCTGTCGGACGAGGTCAGCCGGCAAATTTGCATCTGTCGAGGGAGCAAAACCAATCACCGCGCAGATCTGGACGCGACAGTTGGCGGCTTTCTGGAGAATTTCAACAGCCGCATGTTCTGCGGAAATCACATCGATCGGAATCCGGCAAGCGGGGCAAAACTGACGGCCAGCCTGAGCAACCAAAAGGCGGAGAGAATCGAGAACTTCAGAACGTGTTCCGAGAGTATTCCGAGCACCATCCGAGCGTAACTGCTGTCGGATCGCGATTGCCGGCGGCAAACCCGAGATGCGATCAGCGGCCGGGCGTTCGATGCGATCCAGAAACTGCCGCGCTGACGGAGAGAACGTTTCGATGTATCGCCGCTGGCCTTCGGCATACAGAGTATCAAACGCCAAGCTGCTTTTTCCGGAACCACTGAGTCCACAGATCACAGTCAGGGCGTGGTGAGCAATCTTCAGGGAGACTCCCTGCAAGTTGTGAACTCGCCCACCTTCCAGCTCGATAAACCGCGAAACAGACACCAATTAGACCCCGGAAGGAAAGAGCGTTTACGATGGCAAGACACAAAATCAGCAGTTCGGACCGGTCATTCTGAAGGTTAGAGCATTGTTCGCCCAATCAACGATCAAAGATTCTCGCGTGGCGCCCCCTGAGCCAACTTTTCCTTACAAAAATTGCTTCCCAATGCCAGGAGCGCCCCTGAGCAGGTTGCGTCTCCAGGGAGCAGTTCTATAATCCCACGAACTCTTTTCTGACTGTCATATTCCTGCCTTAAAGAGCGATTCGCAAGGCCGCGACCGGGGGTTGATTCCCATGTTTTTGTGGTTCCGCAACGTCTGGATGTCTGTTGTGACCGTCCTGCAGGGGATGTACGTCACGCTCTTGACGATGTTCAAGACGTACAACCGCCGCACTTTTACCGAGGTCTACGAGTATCCGGAAGTGCCGCTGAAGGTGAAGCCTCGCTATCGCGGTTTCCATCGATTTGACCTGACCACATGCATTGGCTGTGAGAAGTGTGCAGTTGCCTGTCCGGTAGACTGCATTTATATCGACAAAGAAAAAAGCCCGGTCGGAAAAGGCTTCCGAATCAATGGCTTTACGATTGACTACACCAAGTGCATGTTCTGTGCGTTGTGCGTCGATCCGTGTCCGGTTGACTGTATCTTCATGGGGTCCAATCATGACCTCAGCTGCTACAGTCGTGACGGATGCATTGTTGACTATGCGAAACTGCCGTTGCAGATCGCATGGGGTAAAGCCTCTCTAAATCCGACGGTTGTTGCGGAATCCAAGGTTCTGCACTCGCCAGTTTGGGTGAAGGGTGAGCCGAGTCCGTTTGAGTTTGCCGGGACTGAGCATTAGCGAAATACTAAGACGCGAATTTCAATTAGGATGGGCATTCCTGGCTGTCGAAAGCCAGTCGCACAGAAATGCCTAACCCGATGTTGGAGTTTGACAACGCACAATGGATGTCGAGTGTGCGTGGTGTGAAGTGCTGAAAAGGCCGCTCGGCTGTTATAGAGTTCGAGATGCCGGGTGATTTTGAAGCTGCAAATCGGAGTTTATGATCGAGAGAATTCTGGTATTTGCAGTTTGCCGTGTTTGAGTGGTAGTGCAGATTCGGTAGAGATCTTCGACGGAGTTCGAGGATGATTGATCGAGTGTACTTTACGAAAAGCAGAACATGGTTGCGGATGAAACTTTGCTGACTGCGGATGAAGTGAATCAGCGTTTGCCGTTGGTTCGTTCAATCGTCGGGGACATCGTTAGTCTTCATGCGGATATCTCGTTTCGTCGACAGCGATTGCTGTCGCTCAGAGAACGACATCCGGCTCCGAAGTCGAACGATTCTGTCTACGAGCAGGAGGTTCTGCAGATGGAATCGGAACTTGCCGATGACGAGGTCCGCTTGGGCTCTTATGCTCAGGAACTTCTGGATATCGGAGGGTTTCTGACGGATCCGGCAGAAGGTCGAGTCGACTTTCCGGGGGATCTTGGAGGAGAGCGAGTGTTCTTCTGCTGGCAGTCCGCTGAGCCCGAGGTGCTAGGTTGGCATTCCGGGGCCTGTGGCGAATCAGAACGAATCCTGCTCGATCATGAACTTGGCAGTATGACGATTTCAGAGGGTAAGTGATGACGGATCTCGTCGGGCATTTTTTGGCGTTTGGATTGTTGGCCATCGGTTTTCTGATGGTGCCGCTGATTGTTGGGCGATTTTTGCGCCCCAATTTGCCTAATCCGGAAAAGGATGCCATCTACGAATGCGGTGAGCCAGCAATTGGTTCCAGCTACATTCAGTTCGACCTTCGCTTCTACGTGGTGGCATTGCTGTTCATCATTTTCGACGTTGAAATTGCGTTCTTCTTTCCATGGGCGTCGGTCTATGGTAGTGCAATGCAGTTGGCTGACTCGCGAATCACCGATGCTGCACGGTCAGACTTGAGTGCACGATTGCTGAGTATTGATCCTACGGCGATGACTCCTGATTACGTAGTTGCGTCAGATGCGGCGATCAAGCTGGGATGGATTGGCTTGGCGGACATCCTCGTATTCTTCGGAGTTCTGCTGGTAGGATTCGCTTATGTCTGGAAACGTGGCGATCTGGACTGGATCCGGGCTCTGACCAAGAAATCACAACAGGCGAAGGATCAGACGGCTGGAATGGCCTGACGTCTTGTCTCGTAGTTTCGCTGCTTTAGATCTTAAAATTGGATCCACTGTTCATGGATATTCAGGGCATTCACTCGATCCTGCTGGAACGATTTGGCGAGTCTGTAGTCGGCAGTCAGACGTTTAAGGCGATTGACCCGTGGATTCAGGTTTCTGCGGCTTCGATTGTGGAAGTCTGCACGTTTCTGCGTGACGACTCACGATTGCTGTTCAATCATCTGAACGATCTTTGCGGAGTCGATTACTTCGAGCCTGATGCCAAGAAGGCGGCTAAGTTTGGCCATGAGCCGCATGTCGAAGTGGTTTACCACCTCAGCAGCCTTAAGCAGAGACATCAGTTGAAGTTGAAAGTCGTTGTACCTCGCTGGAAGGACAACGTGGAAGGGCAGTTGCCGGTCGTTCCATCGCTGAGTGCAGTCTTTGGAATTGCCAATTGGCACGAACGCGAAGCCTACGACCTCATGGGGATTCACTTCGAAGGCCATCCTAATCTGCGTCGGATTCTGTGTCCGGAAGACTGGATTGGTCATCCAATGCGAAAGGATTATGCCTTTCCGCTTGAGTATCATGGTGTGCGTGGTCGTTAACTGTGGATTTCCCGGGGATTATTCGAAGAGTTGGCTCGGCAGTGTTCGGCCAGGAGTTCTTTGTCCATGAGTTTGCAGATTGAAGATCCACGCATCGTTGAGTTCGACGTTCAGACCGATGAGATGCTGGTCAATATGGGACCTCAGCATCCCAGCACTCATGGTGTGTTGCGACTGTTGCTGAGAACCGACGGGGAAATTGTGCATGAATGCACTCCTCACATCGGCTATCTGCATCGCTGTGCAGAAAAGATCGGCGAAAACCTGTCGCCTCCGCAGTACATCCCGTACACGGACCGCATGGACTATCTGGCCGCGATGAACATGAATCTCGGCTTTGCGTTGGCCGTCGAGAAACTGATCGGGATGGAAGTCCCGGAAAAGGCCGTTCATCTGCGAGTTCTGATTGCGGAGATTGGTCGTATCGCCAGCCATCTCGTTGGGATGGGAACGTACGGCCTGGACCTTGGAACATTCAGTCCGTTTCTCTACGCGTTCCGTGAACGCGAGATTATTCTGGATCTGTTCGAAGAAGTTTGCGGTGCTCGACTGACCTATAGCTACATCACGATCGGCGGGGCAACTCACGACCTTCCGGACGAAATTGAAATGCCGGATGGATTGGCGTCTCTGATCGGCAAGCACAAGGGTGAGCGTTTGCCGTTTCTGGACGTCATCGAGATCTTCCTGCAGTGGTTGGAACTCCGAATTCGTGAGTACCACACATTGCTGACGAAGAACATGATCTTTATCAGCCGTACCGCCGGTCTTGGTATCTTGTCGCCTGAAATGGCTGTCAGCTATGGCTGCACAGGGCCGGTCCTTCGCGGCAGCGGCGTTAATTTTGACCTCCGTCGCGACGGCGAAGCGATCTATACGCGAATGTACAAGGGCTACGATTTCGAAGTTCCTGTCGCACCGTTCAAAGAAGCACCTCGCGAAGTTATTGTCGGTGATAACTGGTGTCGGTTCTACGTCCGCATGATGGAAGTGGTTCAGGCGATTCGCCTGGTTCGTCAGGCGATTCCAAAGTACAAGGCGGCCACCGGTTCCTATCGCGAACCGTTCAAGATGAACACCAAACTCCCGAAGGACGAGGTGTATCTTGAAACCGAAGCACCTCGAGGCCAGATGGGCTTCTACGTCGTTGGTAACGGCGAAGGCAATCCCCTGCGTCTGCGTGCAAAGAGTAGTTGTTTCTGCAACGTATCCGTCACAGACCAGATCTGTCAGGGCGTCCCCCTTGCGGATATCCCGGCGATCGTCGGATCGCTGGATATTGTGATGGGCGAGATCGATAGGTGAGTTCTATTTCTGTAAGTCGTTATTGTAAATAGACTTGCAGAAACTGAAAAAATCTGAAATTGCGCCAAATAGGGTGCATTTTCGTGAATGCGGTGCATTTCGGGTGCATCGCCAACTCGACATCGTACCATCAACTGACTGCCCTTCAGACCATCGAAGGCCGGTCAGTTTTTTTGTTCGCAGTCGCCGTCTGAGGTCATGCGATGAGCAACAAACGACCCATCAATCTTGATGATCTGCTTCGTCAGCGAACCGTCGAAGGCGACCGGATCGAGTACAAGGCGGGTTGGAAAACCCGGACGCCGTGGTGCGGAACTGATCGAGAAGTCGTTTCACGGCCCGCTTAGCGAACAGGTTCGGGACGCACTGCGGTATCTACAAAGCAACGCCATCCGTGAGAAAGTCATCAAGCACAAGGACCGGGCGGAAGCGACCCGAATCTACAACTACCCGTACTGATTCACGTCATCGACCGCCAACTCCAACTTGCCTCGATACCCCGCCAAAGCCTTCGAGGTCGCATCTGACATGAAGCGCAGTGATTCAAGCGAGAGCGACTTCCCCTCGTGCTTGCTCAATGCCTCAGCTACTTCAACGGGAAGATGAATCAGGCCATCAAGAATTAAATCGCCACGGTGAGGGACCAAAGCAGCAGCCGTTGCGACCGAGATCGCCATGACGCCGTTGAGTACCAGCAAACCGTGGAATGCGCTCAACTCGGCGGCGACTTCGGGGGCGAGGTTCGTCAGTCCATTCAGGGAAAGGACCGATCCTCGATATTCGGCAAGTGCATTGGCGATTTCCGGTGAGATTTCCACCAGACCGCAGAGGCTGAGGAAGCCGCCTTTGAATCGGGCAAGTCGTCGTGCCGCTTCGGGAGAAAGGAACTTCAGCGAGTCGAGATAGAGTGGATCAAGACCGCTCTCGGCAACAACGGAAGCAGCCTCGTCCGTGATCCCGTCGAAGGTCAGCAGATCGAAGCCAACGAATGAAAGAATTTTGTTGACCGGGTTCTCGTCGAAAAACGCCAGAAGTTCGGTTGCGATAGGGGCATCAAGAATGTTCGTGGGGTGTTGCATAGGAGTCCTCTCCTACAATAGGGTCCGCTTCCTTGGCTTCCGGTGCCTTTTGCCTTGCCCGGTAATCCCACGGAGCAAGAGGCTTCTCATCGGCCCACAATCCTTTTTTCGCTTTGCGGGCAGCGTCTTCGAGTTTGGCCAGCCGCTCTTCGTGGCTTACCGCATCAACTCATTCGACGGCAGTTGCGGATTCTCGAACTTGCGGGCCTGTGCGACACCCGTGATTGGCAACGAGGCTCGATCCAGCAAGCCGATCTGTGCCAGAACCGAAGCCTGATCCCAATAGATGCGTTCGCAGGCGATCTTGTCCCCCTCGAACTGCACCACGACCACCATCGGAATTTCAACTTTCCGGTGGGTCGGCTGAATCCCCGGCAGCATCCAGTCCATTTCGATGTCATGGGTGAACGAAAAAACGAACTCGTCAATGAGTCGATCTTTCCCGACCGTTCGGGCAAGGAGGCGAAGTGACGTATCGGCAGGCATCTTGGGAATGAAATGCTTGCCGTAAAACTCGATCATCTCGTCACGGCCACGGCCCCCGGTCATGACGGGAACATGGTTCACATAATTGTCCGGCGTCATCGTGGCGACGGTTGCCGATGCGTCCTTCGTGGCGAATTCAAGCTGGGTGTGCAACTCCCACAGGCGAATCATTTCAGCTTCAGGCAAATTGGTATTCATCGTGGTCCTTGAGAAAGTTTTTGTTGCGGTGCAGAAGCGGTGGGGCTGAAGGCCCATTTCCTACTGCGGGCTGCGGTCCTTCTTCCACGCTCGTCCCATCGCATCTGCCGCCATAATCGCATCGGCCACCATATCGGGTCGCACTTCAAACGGCTCATTGTGGATCGTGTCGTTCTCGGCGGTCGCACGAACGGCGATTTTGCTCAAGACTTCCTTTGGCAACTCTGTCAGGCCGATGTCGGTGAGGGTGATCGGCAGTCCAACCTCGGTTGCGAACCCCAGCACTCGATGCAGCACCGAACGAGGCTGTCCTTCCAACACAAGCTGCGTCAGCAACCCGAACGCCACTTTTTCACCATGCAGGTAATCATGCGTGGCTTTTGCCGTGGTCAACCCGTTGTGAATGGCATGGGCCGCTGCGAGGCCAGAAGACTCGAAGCCAATCCCCGACAACAACGTGTTGGCTTCCACGAGTCGTTCCAGTGCCGGGGTCACAACTTGAGTTTGCACCGACCGTAGGGCATCGGCTCCATCAGCCAGCAACGTGCGGTAGCAGAGCTTCGCCAATGCCAAGGCACTCTGCGTCGATAAGCCCCCTCGCAGGTTCTTGACGCCCCCATCAACACAGGTCTTGGCCTCGAACCATGTCGCCAACGCATCGCCCATCCCCGCCACAAGCAGACGTGGAGGACTCTGGGCAATGATCTGCGTATCGACCAGCACCAAATCGGCGTTCTTGCGATGGAAGCGACTCCCCTGAACAACCCCATCGTCCGAATAAATCACGGACAACGCACTGCATGGCGAATCGCTGGACGCCACTGTTGGGCAGTTGACGCAGGGCAAATTCAGATCGGCGGCAACGGCACGAGCGGCATCGAGGACTTTGCCGCCCCCGGCTCCGATGATGACTTGGGACTTGTGCTGCTGGGCGATCTGCTTGATCCGCTCGATTTCGGCCAGTGAGCATTCGCCGCCAAACTCATGCACGGCATACGCAATACCGGCTTCAGCGAAAGTGCTTTTCCACGTTTCGGACAGCAATCGAATCGGTGATCGGCTACCGACAATCAGTGCCGGGCCGCTCAATCCCAATCCGGTCATCTCCGCTCCGAGAGCGGCAGTAGCGTTCTTGCCTTGGGTGTAGCGACTTGGCGAGCAGAAGACGGAGAGCATATTGTGGCCTTTCGATCAGGGTCAGAAACTTCATGTTGAGGCAATCGACCGTTATCGTTTTACAGAGCAAGTTTGGCCTGCACATCGCCCCGTCAGTCGCAATCGGTTCTTGGCGAACAAGCGATAGCAGAGGTCCATGATCTGTGAAATGACCGGCAGGCGGGTCAGAGCCACCACGGGACCGAATCCAACCGCTGAATACAAACGGCGAAAAACCTCGACGCCTGTGATCCACGTTCCATCTGGCAGACGCCCGTAAATCTTCGCCATCAGTTCGTCGTATGTCTTGCCGCAAGATTCCGTGGAGAAGTCCGGGGCGTCGATGTCGGTGAATTTGATCTGTCCGTGACGATCCCGACGTTTCAGGAAATTGATTTCACGCAGACACAGCGGGCAGCCGCCATCGAAAAAGACTTCGATTTCCATCGGTTTCTTGGCTTCAACTGGCATGTTTCACTTCCCAAAACTTTACACGCCATGTGGAGTCAAACCACTCGTTGTCTTTGACGGGTAATGTGTCATGGTCTTAAACGACAAGCAGGATTTCGGCTTCTCCTGTTCGAGTTCCTCGACGTACAGGGCGATGATGTTGTCGAGGCTGTAGTCGGCCTTTGATGCCGTGTCCCGCACGGCCATCAGCTTGTGGTACTCGGCCAGAATTTCGGATGGTGGATTCCACCGCCCGTAACGCTTCACTGGCTTCGGAAGCCCAATCGGGTGTTTCCCCAAGAAGTGCTGCTCGTTGCTGAGCTTGACGAACCAGCCGCCGCTAGATCGAGTTTCGGAGTACCAAGGGTGTGGTTGCCGCATGTTTGGCTTCTTTGTAAGATACGGTGCATCAAAGGTGCATCGGTATCAAGAAATCCTACAAAACACGGCAAAAACAGTCAACTTGATTTACTGATGGGTGAAATCGACAGGTAGTGCACTCGTGCGGAATCGGTCACTTCGCTGCATCCCGCACGATTATACTGATTCGATGCTCAAAACGAATACGGAGACTGAACTGTGTCCGTACAGCTAGTTTTCAGCGAAGATGTCCGAACGATCGATGAGCTTGTCAATTTCGCTCTGAGTGAAGTGAGCGAAGAATTGGCATGGCAGGCCGTTTCGGTTCTTCACAGGCGAGGAACAGCCGAAGTACTTCAGTACGCGAAGCGACTTTCGACAAGCCCTTGTGATCGTGAACGCAGGCTCGGGGCGGATATTCTGGGACAGCTTGGTGTACCCGACAGAACGTTCCCAGTCGAATGCGCCGCGATCCTGCGTGGGATGTTGGATACAGGGCAAGAGACAGCGGCCTTAACCTCCGTCCTGATTGCCTTGTCGTTTCAGAACTGTGCCGATGCCATCCCGCTGGTGGTCAGGTTCTCAAATCATTCGAGTGCGAATGTCCGACATGCCTTGTACTTGCTCTGGCCACAGAAGAGTGTCCCGCTGCACGTGCCTAGTGCTTTGTCAGTGATGAATTGAGAAATGGTGGCATATCGATCAGGACTTGCTGCCAAGAGCAATCGCGGCCTGCGGATGAGGCCTTCCTGATTCTAATGCGGTGTTACGGGCCGTTTTCGAGCTCTTCCCATCGGAGAAAACAGTGCTCCA
>Ga0255094_1000502_pt1 | contig 19970 bp, 15 predicted proteins | sample Colum_Law_RepB_8_2_FD_188434 | JGI IMG/M metagenome (GOLD analysis project Ga0255094, IMG submission 188434) | Freshwater microbial communities from Columbia River, Oregon, United States - Colum_Law_RepB_8d | ecosystem: Environmental > Aquatic > Freshwater > River | place: USA: Oregon...
CCGGCCTGGGGCGGCTGCACCAAGCTGCTGGGCACCGAACCGGTGGACCGCGTGCTGGAGGTCGACCAGACCCCCATTGGCAAAACCCCGCGCTCCTGCCCGGCCACCTACATTGGCTTCTGGGACGCCATTCGCAGGCTCTTTGCCGAGTCCACCGAGGCCCGGGTGCGGGGCTACGAGGCCTCTCGGTTTTCATTCAACACGGGCGCCGGTCGATGCCCGGCCTGCGAAGGCCAGGGCGTGCAGACCATCGAGATGAGCTTTCTGCCCGATGTGAAGGTGCTGTGCGATGCCTGCAATGGTCAGCGCTTCAACCGCGAGACCCTGCAGGTGCTGCTACGGGGCAAGTCGGTGGGCGAGGTGCTGGGCATGAGTGTGGATGAGGCGCTCGTGTTCTTTGAAGCCCATCGCAGCATCGCGCATCCGTTGCAGCTGCTGCAGGATGTGGGTCTGGGCTATCTCACCCTGGGTCAGCCCAGTCCCACGCTTTCAGGCGGCGAAGCCCAGCGCATCAAGCTGGTCACCGAACTGGCCAAGGTGCGTGATGGTCAGTCGGGTCTGCCCGTGAGGGGGGCGGCACCGCACACCCTCTATGTGCTCGACGAACCCACAGTCGGCCTGCATATGGCCGATATCGACCGGCTGATCCGGGTGCTCCACCGATTGGTGGATGCAGGCAATACGCTGGTGGTGATCGAGCATGACATCGACCTCTGGGCCGAGGCCGACTGGATCATCGATCTCGGCCCCGAGGGCGGCGATGGTGGGGGGCGGCTGGTGGCCGCAGCATCACCCGAAGACCTGACGGAATGCCAGGAGAGTCATACCGGACGCATCCTGCGCGAGTTCATGGCCGATCGGCAGGCTCGGGCGGGGGCCTGACACGGGGCGCGGCCGAAGCCCAGGCCGTGCCCAGCACCACCACGGCCCCGGCCAGCAGCATCGGTGCAGTGAGGGCCTCATCGAGCACCAGGACCCCCCACAGCACACCAAAGATCGGCACCAGAAAGGTCACGGTCATGGCGCGCGCCGGCCCAAGCCGGGCCATGAGCCGGAAGAACAGGATGTAGGCCACCCCGGTGCACAGCACGCCCAGGGCGAGTACCGAGAGCCAGGCGCGCAGCGAGGCGCCCTGCTGCGGCCAGGTCAGGATCGCGGGCACGACCAGCAGCAGGGTTGCGCCCATCTGGGAACCTGCGGCCACCACCAGGGGCGGTGTCGCGTGCAGATAGCGTTTGTTGAAACTGCCTGCAATGCCATAGGACAGGGTCGCCAGCAGAGCGAGCGCAATGGCGGCCAGATCGCCCTGCGATCCCAGCCCTCCTCGGCTTGCCACCAGGCCCAGTACGCCCAGGAAAGCGATGCCCAGCCCCAGCATCTGTCGGCCCGAGGGCTGGTCCTTGAGCCACAGCGCCGCCACCACGGCGCCCCACAGCGGCGCAGTGGCATTGATGAGGGCACTGTATCCGGCGGTGAGCGTGTGCATGGCAAAGCCAAACAGCACAAAGGGTAGGGCCGAGTTGAGCAGTCCGCACAGCAGCAGCTGCCCGGGTTGGGCGCGCAGCGGTGCATGACCGAGGCGCAAGGCCATCAGCGGCCACAGCAGCACGGCTCCGATGCCCACCCGCAAGGCCATCGTTGGAATCGCGCCGAACTCGGGTACCGCGATCCGCATGAACAGAAACGATCCGCCCCAGAGGGCCGCCAGCACCACCAGTTCACCCCAGTCGGCCGTCTTCATGCCGAAAGCGCGCCCTCAAGCCGAAGCAGGGCCGCCTTGCGCTCCAGCCCGCCCGCATAGCCAGTGAGCGATCCGTCGCGCCCCACCACCCGATGACAAGGCACCAGAAGGGACACCGGATTGCGCCCGATCGCAGCACCCACGGCCCGCACGGCGCGGGGCGCGCCAGCCACATCGGCCACCTGAGCATAGGTGCAGGTCTGCCCGCGGGGAATGGCCTGCAGGGCGCGCCACACCGCCTGCTGAAAGGGCGTGCCGTACAGGCGCAACGCGGGGGCCTGCGCAGGGCTCAGGCCTTCGACGTAGGCCTTCAGCCAGCGCGTTGTGGTCTGGACGACCGGGTGCTGCGCATCGTCAGGCAAAGCCGCAAGCCAGGCGGGTTGGTGTTTCTGGCCCTCGAAATAGAGACCGACGAGGGCATCGGGCTCGAAGGCCAGCAGGATGTCGCCCAGTGGACTGTTCAGTCGGGCGGTGCGTCGTTCAGCGGGCAGGATGGAGGTCATGGTCGGTCGGGATGATGGCAGGTCGGGGCCGCTGAGGCCTGGAGCGGTGCGGTCTGGATGAGAGCGCCCAGACCCTCGGCCTCAGGGCCGCGATGCCACAGATGAAGGGCGGCATAGGCCCTGAACGGACGCCAACGCTGGGCGATCTGATTCGCCTGGCGCGGGTTTCGGGTTCCCAGGGCCTTGAGCAGACCCGCATCGGAACCCGGAAAGGCATCGGGCCAGCCCAGCGCACGCAGGGCAACGTACTGGGCGGTCCATTCACCGACCCCAGGAATGGCCTTCAGGGCGGCCAATGCGGTGTCGATGTCTGCCGTCGGCTCGAGCACGAGTTGCCCCGAGGTGACCGCCTGAGCCAGCCGATGAATCGCTCGGGCTCGTGCCCGATGCTGGAGCACCTGCGATATCGCCTCGAGTGGCTGGCCAGCGAGCGTGGCTGCAGAGGGAAAACTCCGATTCACCTCGGGCCATGGACTGTCGATCGGATCGCCGAATGTCGTGACCAGATCCGTCAAGCGCCGCGTGGCCTGCGCCACCGTGATCTGCTGGCCCACAATGGCCCGAACCGCGATTTCAAATCCATCAAAGGCACCCGGGATGCGCAGGCCCTCGTGACCTGCCGCCAGCGTCCCCAACACCTGGGCGACAGCCTCAGGCCGACAGGACAGATCGAACGCCCGTCTGACCCGGCTCAACACGGCGGGAATCACCGAGGCCAGCGAGGGGCTCATCCGAACCGTGAGCCCAGTCCCCCGAGTCGGTGCCATCGCCTCAATCTCGACCCATCCCGACTGCGCGACGCCTTCGGCGTTCGACATGACCAGAGCCCGACGCAGGCATCGGTCACGGACCGACTCCAGACCATCGACTTGCCGCCTCAGAAAAAACGCCATCAACGCGTCCAGATCAAAGGGCGGGCGAGTGGGCAGGCTGAACGTGAAGCCCGAGACGACTTCATGCGAATCGCAGGTCTTGGGGTGGGGCTCGGCGGCGTTGCGACGCAACTGGCTCGGAGTGAGACCATACTGTTGCCGCCAGCTGGCATTGAAACGACGCAGGCTGCCGAAGCCGGCAATCGCTGCGACCTCGATGACCGGCAATCGCGTGTCGGTCAACAATCGCTTGGCCATGAGCAGCCTCTGCGTCTGCAGATAGGCCTGTGCAGAGACGCCCAATGTCTGCACGAAGACGCGTCGCAGATGCCGGTCCGAAATCCCAAGCTGATGCGCAACCCGCTGGATGGGCGAGGGTCGAGCGCCATCCTCAGCCGGAAGCACCTGATCCAGGGCTGCGATTGCCGTTCGAACCCAGTGTTGCACCCCGGTGGCCGGCGTCTCGGTCGACCCCTGACCTGGAGCCAGCTCCGGACGACACCGCAGACAGGGGCGAAAGCCATGCTGTTCGGCCTGCGCAGCATGCCCAAAAAAAACACAGTTCCCCGCAAGAGGGGTGCGCGCCGGGCAAACGGGCCGGCAATAGACGCCCGTGGTTTTGACCCCGAAGAAGAACAATCCGTCAAATCGGGGATCTCTGCTGCGGACCATCCGCCAGCACAGGTCGGTATCCAGCACAGGCTCAGGCGTGCGCAGGCGACAGGCGGGTGTGAAGAGCGCGGATGCAGCTGACATGCGGCGATTATCTCGAATGCCGCCAGCCGCGACTCGCCATTTTCGGACAGGGATCCCCAGGCAGTTCGCCGACGTGCAGTCGCTGCGAACCTGCCAGCAGTCGTCGGTGGCTTTTGGCATGATGCCGTCATGAATGATTGCAGCATGCGCGGGGCCGACGGGCCCACCACGGATACCCGCCTCCTGATCGATGACCTCTACCTGCGGGCGCGGCATCTGAAGGGCCGGCACCTGAGGGATCTGCTGACCGACCGGACACGGGTCAATGCCCTGCAGGTCGATGCCGGGCCGATTCATCTTGACCTTTCCAGACAGTGCATCGACGCAGCGACGTTGCACGCCCTGTTTGCCTGGGCCGGCGCCTGTGATCTTGACGGGGCTCGGGCGCGCCTGGCCCAGGGTGAAGCGGTCAACTTCACTGAAGGGCGTGCCGCCGTACACCCTGCCCTGCGTGGGCGCTTCGGGCCCGCGGCGGTGCGGGAGTCAGCGCGCTTTGAGCACCAGCGAATGGCCGGGTTGGTGGAGCGGCTCAGATCGGGCGAACGACGCGGTTTCGACGGCTCTCCCCTGAAAGCCCTGGTCTGCCTGGGAATCGGCGGCTCCGACCTCGGTCCTCGCCTGATCACAGACGCACTCGCATCCGATGGTCACTATCCCGTGCGATTCGCTGCCAATGCCGACCCCAGGGAACTCGATCGGGCCCTGCAGGGCCTGGCCCCCCAATCGACGGCGATTGCCATCATCTCCAAGACCTTCAGTACGCGTGAAACGCTCGCCAACGCGGCGGCGGCGCGCGCCTGGCTGCGAACTGCAGGATGCCCCCCCGAGGCCGAATTCCGGCACTTCATCGGCATCACCGCTCAACCCGAGGCAGCGCGAGCCTGGGGAATTCATCATGAACATCTGTTGCGTTTCGATCAAGGCGTGGGGGGGCGCTACTCCGCGTGGTCCACGGTCGGACTGGGGGCTGCGACCGCATGCGGGATGCCGGCCTTCGATGCGCTGATGGATGGCGCAGCCGGGATGGATGCGCATTTCTTCGAGCAACCCCTCGCGCACAACCTGCCTGCGTGGCTCGGATTGATGTCGGTCTGGAATCGCGCCTTCATGGGATTGGGCTCACTGGCGGTGGTGCCCTATGCCGAGCGTCTGGCTTTGCTGCCGGCCTGGTTGCAGCAACTCGTCATGGAGAGCAATGGCAAAACCGCGCGTGCAGCGGGAGTCGATGCCACACGTGCGTCCTTGCCAACCGCGCCGGTGGTCTGGGGCGCCTGTGGCACCACGGCCCAGCATTCGTTCTTTCAGCAGTTGCATCAGGGTCCGGAGCCGGTGCCGGTCGACTTCATTGTGCCGTGCGTCAACTCGGGGCTCACCATTTTCAATGATGAGCGTCAACGCATTGTGGCCGCCAACGCCCTGGCCCAGGCCTCGGCGCTTGCCGTCGGCCGCCCCGACCCCGCCATCGAAGCATCGGGCCATGAAGCCTTTCCTGGCAATCGCCCCAGCTCACTGATCCTGCTACGCGACCTTTCAGCATCCACGCTGGGAGCACTGCTTGCAGCCTATGAGCACGCCACATTCACCGCCGCCACGGTGCTCGGTATCAATCCCTTTGATCAATACGGTGTGGAGCTTGGCAAACAGATGGCCACGCAAATCGAACAGGTTCTGCAGCGCCTCGATGCGGCAGAACGCCCTTTGAATCTCGAGGGCGCAGGACACCTCGATGAAGCGACACGGGCAAGCATCCAGCGCCTCGTCCAGAACCGAGGCTAGCCAGTGGTTCAGCGGGGCAACCGCAGCGGCAGATTGCGCAATCTCACCCCGGTGGCGGCAAACACGGCATTGGCCACTGCAGGTGCGATCGGTGGCAGGGGGGGCTCACCGACCCCTTCAGGCGTGGCGGTTGAGGGAAGCGTCTCAATCAGGACCCGGGGCATCTGGCGCATGCGGACCACCGGATAGTCGTGAAAGTTCGAGTGCCGGGCCTGACCTGCCTCGAATTGCACCTCACCCATCAGCGCAGCCGACAATCCAAAGGCAATCGCTCCTTCGACCTGCTGCGCCACAGCGGAGGGATTGAGGACCCGACCGCAATCCATGGCGCAGGCGACCTGTTCAACACGAATCTCGCCGGACTGCGTGACCAGCACCTGCGCGACCTGGGCCACGATGCTGCCAAACGAGTGGTGCAGCGCCAAGCCTCGCCCGCGCCGCATCCCGGATTGGGCCGTCTGCAAGGGTTCGCTCCAGTCGCCCAGCCTGGCCGCGGCTCGGAGCACGGCCAGATGGCGGGGATGTTGATTCAACAAGGCCTCACGGTAGGCCAGTGGGTCCTGGCCTGCCGCATGGGCGAGCTCGTCAAGGAATGACTCCTTGAAGAATGCCTGGTGCGAATGCCCGACTGCGCGCCAGAACCCGACCGGGATGGGTACATCGATCACGGCATGGCTGACGCGCAAGGCCGGAAACTCATAGGGTTGATCAAAGGCGCCTTCAGCCGTGGTCTTGTCGGGCCCCGCGAGCTTGAAGTCCAGATTGCGCCGCGCGTAATTCGGCACGATGGACTGGCCTGCCGAATCGTGAACCCACGCGGTCACCCGACCCTGGGAGTCCAGCCCCGCCCGCAGACGAGCCATGGCCGCCGGTCGATAGAAATCATGCGTGGTGTCCTCCTCACGCGACCAGATCGTCTTGACCGGCTTGCCATCTCCGCCGTACCAGGCGATCAGGGTGGCCTGTGCCACATGATCCACCTCGAGCCGGCGACCAAAGGCGCCCCCCAGAAGCTGGGGATGGATGAGCACCTCGTTGACGGTGGTGCGCAGGATGCGCTTGACGGCATCATGGGCCAACCCCGGCACCTGCGTACCGACCCAGACCTCCGCCCGGCCATCGCACACCTGTACCGTGCAGTTGACGGGCTCAAGGGCGGCATGCGCCAGATAGGGTGCGCTGTAGACCGACTCGATGGTCCGGTCGGATGCTTTGAGGATTGCCTCGGCATCCTTGACCGTGCGAAATTCATGACGATCCGGCTGCGTCAGAGCCTGCTGCAACTGCTGCGTCACCTCCGCACTACCCACAGGCGTCACCGGCCCGGCGGACCAGCTCACCTCAACCAGATTGAGCGCACGCCGTGCCTCCCACCAGGTCCGCGCCACGACCGCAACGCCTGCCGTGCAACCATGGGTCGCCTCAACCACAAAGGCATGGAACACGCCCGGTGAACGACGGGCCTTTGAATAATCGGCGCGCGCGACGCGCCCGCCCAGGATGGGACACATGCGCACCGCAGCGAGGCGTAAATCCTCACGGTCGATATCGATTCCAAACAGGGCCTTGCCGCTGACCCGCTCGGGATTGTGAATCTGGGGCTGGGGCGTGCCGATCAGGCGGAAGTCCCGATCGCTCTTCAAGGGAGGGTCATGAGGCAGCTCACGTTGCGCTGCCGCCTCGATCAATTCGCCGAAATGCGCAGACTGGCCGGAGGCATGGGTCAGGCGCCCATCCGCAACCTCGATTTCCCGCGCTGGCACACGCCAACGTTCCGCAGCCGCACCCACGAGCATCAGGCGGGCACTGGCCCCTGCCTGGCGCGCAACCTGCCACAGGTCATGCACCGTTGAGGACCCCCCGGTCATCATGAAGCCACCTTCGCGCATCAGCTTGTCGACGAGCTGGCGGGCAATCCGGCTGGTCAGGGACTGGTCATCGGGATGAAAGGGCAGCCCATCCGAGGCGACCGCCAGATTGTTGTAGATCGCGTCAATCGGTGTCGTATCGATCCGGACCTTGGCGAGTTCCACGCCAAGTTCCTCCGCGATCAACTGGGCGATCGCCGTGTGGGCGCCCTGACCCATCTCGGCCTTGGGCATCAACAGCGTGATCTCACCGTCACGATTGATCGCAACCCAGCCATGCAGCGCCCGTTCACCCTGAGGCCTCCTGATCGGCATCGAGGTCTGAAGCCGCTGGCGAACAGGCAAGACGGCCCAGCCCAGCATCAGGACACCGACTGAGGCTGCTGCCCCAAGAACAAATCGGCGACGCGCACCCATGCTCAGACCGCCACCGAATAGCCTTCTTCGCGAATGAGCTCAGCGATGCGCTCCCGCGACAGGGAGGATTGCACGGTGACGCGGCCGGAAGCGAGATCGATCTCGACCAGCGCCCGGGCGTCCGAGTCTTCAATCACCTGCCGTACGGCCCTGACGCAGTGCTGGCAGGTCATGCCTTGAACCTGGAAGTGCTCGGGGGACGTCGGGATGACGGATGCTTGATTCATGGCAGATCACGCGAAAACGGGTTGATGAAGCCAAGGGTACACTCGGAATGTGGCGCCCATCGATACTGCTCCGATCGAAACGACCTCCCGAGCCGACGAAGGCCCTGAGCGGATCGATCTCGCCATCGAAGGCATGACCTGTGCCTCGTGCGTGGGACGAGTTGAACGGGCCCTGCGCAAGGTGCCTGGGGTTGAAGAGGCCAATGTCAATCTGGCCACCGAGCGGGCCAGCGTCCGCGGCAAGGCATTCACGATCGACGCCCTGCGCCGGGCCATCGAACGGGCGGGCTACAAGGTCAGCGACCCCCCAACGCCGCCGCCCCTGTCGAGCGCCACCTCGGCGGACCGTGCCATGCAAGCCGCCTCGAGGCAGGGGGTCGACACAGCCGGCCGTGCAGCCGCCCTGCCATCAGCGCACATCCTTGCCCGTTGGACGACGCCGCTGGCACTCATGCTGGCCGCGCCGCTCGTCCTGCCCATGCTGTTGATGCCCGTGGGGATTCACTGGATGCCCCCTGCCTGGGTGCAGTTCGCTCTCGCCACCCCGGTTCAGTTCATCCTGGGCGCGCGCTTTTACCGCGCGGGCTGGCTCGCCCTGCGGGCGGGCACAGGAAACATGGAGCTGCTGGTTGCGGTCGGGACAAGCGCTGCCTGGGCGCTTTCGATGTGGCTCTGGTGGCGCGCTCAATCCGGCCACGAACCCCATCTGTACTTCGAGTCATCAGCAGTCGTGATCGCGCTGGTTTTGCTGGGCAAGAGCCTCGAGGCACGCGCCAAGCGACAAACCACGGCAGCCATCCGTGCGCTGTCAGCCCTGCGGCCCGAGACCGCACGGCGCCAGGAAGACGGACAGGAACGCGAGGTCTCCCTGTCCGAAGTCAGGGTAGGCGACCTGTTGGTGGTCCTGGGCGGCGAACGTATCCCTGCCGACGGTTTGCTGCGCGAGGGGCAGACCGAGGTTGATGTGTCCATGCTGACCGGTGAGCCCCTGCCCGTGCACCGACAGCCAGGCGAGGCGCTGCATGGCGGATCAATCAATGCGACATCCCGAATCGTGATGGAGGTCACGGCGATCGGCGCCGAGACCCTGCTCGCACGCATTGTCAGACTGGTCGAGCAGGCCCAGGGGGACAAGGCTCCTCTGCAACGGGTGGCCGATCGGGTGGCGGCGGTGTTTGTCCCTGCGGTCTTCGGCGTGGCCACCCTGACCCTGATCGGCGGCCTGATTCTCGGTCGTGAGGTCGAGTCTGCCATCATCGCTGCGGTCGCCGTCCTGGTGATCGCCTGCCCGTGTGCACTTGGATTGGCCACCCCCGCGGCACTCATGGCGGGCACGGGCGCCGCGGCCCGCCATGGCATTCTGATTCGGGATGCACGGGCGCTCGAGCTCGCTCACCGCGTGAGGGTCGTGGCCTTCGACAAAACGGGCACCCTCACGCTCGGCCAGCCGACCCTCATCGACCTGGCGGTCGCCGCTGGGTTCGAGGCTGGGCAGGCCCTGGCGGCGGCTGCCAAGGTCCAGGCGGGCAGCACGCATCCGCTGGCCCGAGCCGCTCTGGCCGCCTGGCAGACCCACGGACAACCGGCCTGGGCGGCCGGGCCCGCCGAGCGGATCGAGAGCCTGCCCGGGCGAGGCGTCGCGGCCACCTGGTCCGATGGCGTCACGCTGCAGATCGGCAGCGCCCGCCTGGCAAAAGAGCTCGGACTCGAAGGCCACTTTGCGCAGCAGGCGCTCGATTGGCAGGCTCAGGGACGAACCGTCTCGTGGTTGATTCGCACACGGCCAGAAAGCCCCCCGGAGGCCCTCGCCCTGATGGCCTTCGCAGACACCCCGAAACCGGGTGCCCGCGAGGCTGTCGCTCGCCTGCAGTCCATGGGCATTCATACCGTCATGCTCACTGGCGACAATGAGGGCGCAGCGCGAGCCATGGCTCGGCAGTTCGGGATAGACGAGGTGGTTGCAGGCGTACTGCCTGCCGACAAGGCCGCCTGGATTGGCCGGCTTCGAGAGACCGCACGGGTCGGCCACCGCGAGGCGGCGGTCGCGATGGTGGGTGATGGCATCAATGATGCGCCCGCTCTGGCTGCCGCCGATGTCGGCCTGGCCATGGGCACCGGAACCGATGTCGCCATGCAGACAGCAGACATCACCCTGATGCGGGGCGACGTCGGTCTGGTGGCCGACGCCATTGCGATCTCGCGGCAGACGGTACGCAAGATCCACCAGAATCTCTTCTGGGCGTTTGGCTACAACGTGGTGGGCATTCCGCTGGCTGCCGCGGGCCTGCTCTCACCGATGATCGCGGGTGCAGCCATGGCCATGAGTTCGGTCAGCGTACTCGCCAATGCATTACTGCTTTCGCGCTGGCGCGGGCTTGTTTCAACCTTCGAGGAGCGCACTCGAGGAGGCCGTGGCCAGGAGTACACCCGCTGAATCGAACAGACTGGCATCAAGAAACGCCACCCGGCGTCCCATGCGGGTCACGCGACCCTCGGCCAAGACCCGACCGGGGCCCACGCGACGCAGAAAGCTCACCTTGATTTCGAGGCTGGCCACACCGACAGGCCGACCGGCTCTGACGAACGCGGCCTGGGCCATGGAGAAATCGAGCCAGGCGGTGACGAAGCCCCCTTGCACGATGGTCCCGTTGGTGTGGCAAAAGCGCTCCTGGGCATCGAAGTGCGCTCGGATGATGCCCTGCTGCGCATCAACCTCAACCAACTCGACAAACCCCATCGCATCGAGCAGATCCTGTGAGGGCAGAGACTTGCCCAGGGCGGCCAGGGCCCCCAGTCCGGTCGTCAGGTGTGTTGCATCAGCCACCCGCAGCATCCTTCTGACACTTGGTCACGAAACTGGTGCGAGCCGCGCCTGCCAGTTTCTTTTCGTCCGCCTGCTTGTCGCAGGCAGCCGCTGCGTTGCCCGCACCGTGATCGCGCTCACATTTCTGCATGAAACTGTTGCGCGCCGCACCGGCAAGCTTCTTGTCATCCGCCTGCTTCTGGCAAAGCGCTGCGGCTCCCCCCGCAGAGCCGGCACCATGCTCACGCTCACACTTCTGTAGAAAGCTGGTGCGCGCTGCACCCGCCAGTTTTTTTTCGTCCGCCTGAGCGGTGCAGGAATTGGCCTGTGCATTCAGCGACAACGCAAGGCCCGCGATCGCGAGAGCCAGAGTGATTCGGCGCATGACAGTCTCCGGTCAGAGTGCTGGAGCCGAAGTTTTACCACGGACACGGGTCACCCATGAACCCGATGCCGATCTGAACCGACCTGGCGCTCCGGAATCTTGGAACGAGGCTGTACCGCCAAATGGAGCGTGCGCACCGCAAGGGCGAGAACCACGGCAAACCAGGCGGCTGACCAGAGCTCGAAGGGCAGACCCAGCAACCGAGACTGGGCTGCATCCGCACAGGTGGCCTGCACCTGAAACAGGTCAGGCCATCGGGTATCGAGGGCCAGACGCATGAGGGTTCGATCCGCCCAGGTGAACGCACAGCTCAGCTGCTTGGCCGCAACGCTGTGCTGATGCCACGCCGACCACAGGCCACCGCCCGCCAGCCCGAGCATGCACAGCGCCGACAGGCCAGGCGCCGCACGGGGTGCAACCCGCGCGAGCAGTGCGCCCACCAGACTCGTCAGTAGGAGAAGAATCACGTCGATGCGTTGCACGATGCACCAGGCGCAAGGAAGCATCGACCACAGATGCTGAGCGATCAATGCAAAGAACAGGGCGAACAGATTGCCGGCCGCGATCACGGTCAGGATCTGCGGTGCTGAGGACAGCGCACGATGCCATGACACAAGGGAACTCCACACAGGTTGCATGGGCCGGAATCATAGCCCCCGTGCCCAGCCTGGGCGGGCCTCGCACGCCGCCCGACTGCGCAATCGAACGCAGCGAGCCGATGAACGGGGCGGCGGCCTGCCCGGGTGAATTGCATCGACCCTGATTCAACTCAACTGGCGACGCAACCAAAGAGCCGCGCAGGGTGTACCCATCGCATCATGCGTGCAGTGGAGTCGAAGCCCCCGGAGGTCCGGAGGGTGACCTCAGTTGCCACCTCGCCCGGGCCATGGAATGCGACGATGCGTTTGAACTTGCCCGCAATCGATCAGACCCCCCTCATGAACGATGGCGGCAGCGTACTGGCCTTGCAGCGTCATGGTCAGGCGGGCGAGTTCAGCCGCGATCAGATCCTGGCTCGCGTCGCCCGCTCCCTTGGGCGCACCCCCAGGCAGATCGACGAGTTCGAGCAGGCGCTGCATGAGGGTCTTCTGCCGGGCGGGCGCATCCTGGCCAATGCTGGCACCTTCGTCGCGCCTGCGACCCTGGCCAACTGCTTTGTGCATCCGATGAAAACCAGCGGTCCAGGCGTGCTTCGGACGCTGCGCAGAGTCAGTCGCACCCTGCGCAGCGGGGGCGGTGTGGGTGTGGATCTGCAATCGAGTCCGGACAGCTCGAATCTCAAGAGTGTCCTGATCGCTCTCGAGTCACTGGCCCGCCATGTCGAATCCGCAGGCGGCCGTCCCGCGGCCCTCATGGGCAGTCTGCCGATCGAGCATCCGGCAGCACCCGAGTTCATGAGGCTCAAGCAGCATCACGCCTTACCGCACTTCAATTTCAGTCTGACGGTAACCGATGAATTCATGCGCCGCCTGGGTCGCGACACGGCAGCCGATCACCGATGGCGGCTGCTCGCCGACCATGCCCTGGCCTCGGGCGACCCGGGTGTGCTGTTCATCGACACCATTCGGAGCAACGATAATCTGGGCCTTCAGGAGCGTATCGAGACCTGCAATCCCTGCGCTGAACAGCCGCTGCCCGAGTGGGGGGCCTGTGTCCTGGGCTCGATCGACCTGCCCCGCCTGGTGCTCGACCCCTGGACGCCTTCGGCGCGCATCGACCAGGAGCGACTTCACCGTCTCGTGCGCTGCGGTGTCACCCTACTCGATCAGGCGATCGATGAGGCGAGGTTTCCGTGGCACGAGCAAACCCTTCTGGCCCGTGCCCAACGCCGCATCGGCTTGGGGATCCTGGGTCTTGGTGACGCACTCATCCTGCTGGGTCTGCGATACGACTCGGCGCCAGCGCGTCAATGGGCAGGCAATCTGATGCAGGAGATCCAGTGCTCGGCCTGGGATGCCACCGTTGGGCGTGCGCGGCTGTTGGGATCCTGCCCCGCCGCTCGGGCCGACCTGCTTCTTCAGTCTGGCCACAGCGCATCCCGACTGCCTCGGTCGCTGCAGGAAAACATCCGTCGTCATGGCGTGCGCAACACCCACCTCACCAGCATCGCTCCAACCGGCATGCTCGCGCTGGCGTGGGCCGACAATGCGTCACCCGGTATCGAGCCGGTGTTTGCTCACGAGGGCGATCGGCTGCGCCGCGGCGCGGACGGCCAGTTGCATCCGATGGGCGTGAGCAGTCCCGCTCTTCGACGATGGCGTCATCTCCTGGATGAGAGTGCTACGCCCATCGAACCTGGCGAGGCGGCATCGAAAACCGAACCCGCTGTATCCAAACTCGGCGGGGCTGCCTCCGGCTCGAGCCAGTCACCGTACCCGCCTGCCTGGGTCACGATCGATCAGGTCTCGCCCCCGGCGCAGATCGCCATGGTGGCGGCCCTGCAACCCTGGGTCGATGGCGGCATCTCGAAAACCCTCGCGCTCGATTCGTCGGCCGAACCGGCGGCTCTGGCCCGCTGGCTGCGGCTGGCCTGGCGCTGCGGGCTCAAGGGGCTTGCCATCTACCGCAGACCTGCGGGGTAGACTCGCTGCATGCACCTTCAGACCCGCATTCTGGCCAACGGCCTGACCGTGGCCTCGATCCACCTGCCTGGATTCCGAAGCCTCACCCTGGCGGCCCTCATCGGCACCGGCTCCCGCGACGAACCGGCCGAACTCAACGGCATCTCGCACTTTCTCGAGCACATGGCCTTCAAGGGCACAGCGCACCGCAGCGCCCGTGCGCTGGCGCTGGATATCGAGCGGGTGGGCGCGTCCATGAACGCCTACACCGCGCGCGACCACACGGCGTTTCATACCGTCATGCTGCGTGAGCATCTGCCGATGGCCATGGAGGTCATGGCGGATGTGGTCTTGCACTCCACCTTCCCGCAGGATGAGATCGAGCGTGAACGTCGCGTCATCCTGCAGGAAATCGGCGAGGCGGCCGATGACCCGGATGCCATGCTGCAGGACGCCTTCGATGCGCGCGCCTGGCCGCAACAGGCCTTCGGGCGCCCGATTCTGGGCAGCACACGGTTCGTGCGCTCGGTCGGACGCGAGGACTTCATCCGCCACCGGCAGACCCACTATGGCGCCTGTCGCATGGTGCTGGTCGCGGTGGGCGATATCGATCTCGAGCCGCTGGTCGATCTGGCTGATCGGCATTTCGGGGCCATGCCCCGGGGTTTGCCTCCGGTGCGCGAACCGGCCCGCTACGGGGGAGGATTTCGCCATCTCGAGGAAGACTTCGAGCAGACCTCGATCGCTCTGGGCTTTCCGGTGCCCGGTCGGATGTCTCCCGACTTCGTGGTCTATGAACTGCTGGGCGAACTGCTCGGGGGCGGCACCTCCTCACCCCTGTTCCAGTCCATTCGCGAGACGCGGGGCCTGGCCTATCAGGTCGATGCCTGGACCGAAGGTCACCCGGACTGCGGCCTGCTGCAACTGAGCGCGGGGGTTGCACCCCGCAATGTGCGTGAATTTCTGTCAGTGGCCTGCGATGAGCTCACCGCACTGACGCAGCAGGTGACCCTAGAGGACTTCGAGCGCACCCGCAACCAGCAACTGACCTATCTGGCGCGTCTGCAGGAGCGCCCGCTTGATCTGGCCGAATCGGTCGGACGCGACCTCCTGATGCAGGGCCGCGCCGTGCTGGCCCAGGAACGGATAGCAGCCACCCGCAGCGTGGATCAAGACCAGTTGCGCGAAGCGGCCCAGCGCCTGATCGAACAGCCTCCCACACTGGCTCTGGTGGGTCCTGCAGCACGCGGCGACCTGCTCGGTCTGGTTCGGCGCCGGCTCGGTCATGCCAGCGCCCCTGCCGTCAGATCTGCATGACGGCTGCGTAGACCTTCTGCACGATCTGCCAGCGTCCTTCAGTGCGCAGCAGGCTCAGATAGTCGGTGAAGTGTTGCGGCGGAATCTGGCACTTGACCTTGACGAGGGCGGTATCGGGTCCGGCGTGATCGAGAATCAGGATGCCGTCGTCGCGTGCAAGCCCTCTGGCGCGGGGTGAGGGCCTGCCCTTGACGATCTCGAGCCAGGCATCCCGGCTGATCGTGCGCAGTTCCCCCTCATGCGACCAGGTCAGGCTGCTCGACGGCGCGAATACCGAGGCCAGCTTGTCGACGTCTCCGTCGTACAGGCCGTCGAAATAGGTCTGAATCACGCGTTCGATGCCCGCTCGATCAAAATGGGGGTGGGTCTTGTGGCTCATGACGACGCTCGGGGTCAATGACGAGGGCTTGCAGTTTAGTCCAGGCGCGTCCCCGCTAGACTGGTGGTTTCGTCAGGAGACCGAACATGACTGATCGCTCAGGCGCCGTGCTGCGCGAGTCGCGATCCCGCCTGCCCTCGGTAGATCGGCTGGCCCGCCATGCGCTGCTGCAGGACCCGATCGCATGCCATGGCCGACCCATCGTGATTCAGGCGATACGCGAGGTACTCGAGGCGGTGCGGGCGCATGCGTCCGGATCCGGGTCGGATGAATCGGTGCCGGATGCCGAAACCCGTCTCGCCCAACAGGCCACGCTTCACCTCGAGCAGCGCATGCGGCCTTCGCTGCGGCCAGTCCTCAACCTCACAGGGACCGTGCTGCACACCAATCTCGGTCGCGCCCCCCTGCCCCCCGAAGCCCTCGAGGCCATTGCGGCCGTCGCCCGCGGCGCATCCAATCTGGAGTTCGACCTCGAGCGCGGTACCCGTGGAGAGCGCGATGATCATGTGGCCGGCTGGCTCAGTCGACTCACGGGGGCGCCGGCCGCGGTCGTGGTCAACAACAATGCTGCGGCCGTGGTGCTCCTGCTGCGTGCCCTGGCGGCCCGCCGCGAGGTGCTGGTCTCGCGCGGCGAGCTGATCGAACTGGGCGGCTCGTTTCGATTGCCCGACATCATGCGAGAAGCCGGCTGTGTGCTTCGCGAAGTGGGCACCACCAACCGCACCCACCTGAAGGACTTCGAAGAGGCGATCGGCCCGCGCACGGCCCTGATCATGCAAGTCCACACCAGCAACTACCGCATCGAGGGCTACACCCAGGCCGCCGATACGCGCGAACTCAGTACGCTGGCGCGAGCGCATGACCTGCCTTTCGTGGTGGATCTGGGCAGCGGCACCCTGACCGACCTCACCCGCCTGGGTTTACCGGCTGAACCCACCCCGGCTCAGGCCATGGCGCAGGGCGCTGACCTGGTGACCTTCAGCGGCGACAAGCTGCTCGGAGGTCCGCAGGCCGGCATGGTGGTGGGCCGAGCCGACCTGATTGCCCGCCTGCGCAAGCATCCGCTCAAGCGCGCCCTGCGCTGCGACAAGATGACGCTGGCTGCGCTCGAGGCCGTCCTGCGGCTGTACGCAGACCCCGACCGGCTGACCCAACGGGTGCCGGCCTTGCGCTGGCTCACCCGGCCGGCTGAGGCGTTGCAGTCCATGGCCACCGATCTGCAGCCCATCATGCAGGGCTGGCTGGATGCCCGCTCGGGCGCGGGGCGCTGGAAGGCCGAGGTGGTGAACTTGAAGAGCCAGATCGGCAGTGGTGCCTTGCCGGTGGAGTCCTTGCCCAGTGCCGGCCTGTGCATCCGCAGCAAGGCCAAGGCACGAGGAACGGACCTGCAGGCTCTCGCCAAACACCTGCGCGAGCTGCCCCTGCCGGTGATCGGTCGCATCGCACAGGATGCGCTCTGGCTCGATCTGCGCTGTCTGGACGATCCCCGGAGTCTGCAGGATCAGCTGCTTGCCGACGCCTCATGATCGTCGCCACTGCAGGCCATGTGGATCATGGCAAGACCCATCTGGTCCGGGCGCTGACCGGGATCGATACCGACCGGCTCGAGGAGGAAAAGCGCCGGGGCATGACCATCGACCTCGGCTTTGCCTATGTCGATCTGGGCGGCCCGATTCCTGCGGGATTCATCGATGTTCCCGGCCACGAACGACTGGTTCGCACCATGGCGGCTGGTGTGCATCATCTGGATCTGGCCCTGCTGGTGATCGCCGCCGACGATGGGCCCATGCCCCAGACCCGAGAGCATCTCAGTCTGCTGCTGGGCCTGGGCCTGTCGCAGCTCGCCATCGTGCTCACCAAGATCGATCGCGTGGACGCCGCCCGGCGGGCACAGACGCGAGCCCAGGCCGAGTCGCTCCTGGCCGGTGGGCCCCTGGCGGGGGCCCCGGTCTTCGAGATCAACAACCTCAGTGGTGAAGGCCTGCCTGCCCTGCAAGCCTTCCTGCGCGAATGCCAGGCCCGATCAACGGCCGGGCGCAGCCCCAGCCGAGGCCATGCGCGCCTGGCCATTGATCGGGCCTTCAGTCGACCCGGCGCCGGCCTGATCGTGACTGGCCTGCTGCTTGATGGACAGATCCAGGTGGGCGACTCGCTGCTGCTGGCCCCCCGGGCCGAGCCCGTGCGGGTGCGTGGGTTGCGGGTACACGAGCAGGTAGTCGAGGTGGCCGAGGCCGGGCTGCGCTGCGCGGTCAACCTGTCGGGCACTGCGCTCAGCCCGGGCGATCTCGGGCGGGGCGACTGGCTGGTCGCGCCCGCGCTCGCCACAACCAGTGAACGACTCGATGTGCTGTTGAGGCTGGATGCGCAGATCGACCGGTCGCTGTCGGCCAGGAGCCAGTTGCAGGTGCATCTGGGCGCGGGTTGCCATACGGCGCGGGTGGCACCGCTCGCTGCCCGCAGCCTCGAGCCGGGCGAGACGGGAGGGGTTCAACTGATTCTCGATCGGCCGGTCGTGGCGCTGCATGGCGATCGCATCGTGCTGCGCGACCCCGCAGCCCAGACGGTGCTGGGCCATGGTGTGGTGCTCGACCCGTTCGGTGCCAGCAAGGGGCGCAGCAAACCCGATCGCCTTCGCTGGCTGCACGCCCTGGCCGAGAAGAATGCGACACCGCAGGCCGCCTTCGATCGACTGCTGCAGGCGGCCCCCTGCGGCGTGGACCTCGACACGGTGGCGCGCCTGTTCAATCTGCAGCAAGCCGATGAAGCGGCCCTGCTGTCGGCATGTCAGCCCATCCAGTGGGGCAGGCGCGCACTCACGAAAGAACAGGCTGATCACTGGTGCACGGCGCTGAGCACCGCGGTCGCCCTCGAGCATGAACAGCACCCGGCCCGCATCGGGCCGCGCGAGGGTCCACTGCTCCAACAGATCATGCGGCACTACGCGCCCGCAACGCCCTCGGGCCAGGCCCTGCCGGTAGCCCGTGCTGCCTTGCAGCAGCTGCTTGACTCCCGTGTGCTGATGCGCGACGGCCCCTGCATCCGATCCGCCGTCCATCAACCCATCCTGCCGGCCCCGGTGCAGGCCCGCCTGGATACGGTGCGCACGCTGCTGATGCAGGCAGGCCTGCGCGCGCCCATTGCGGGTGAACTGGCCACGGCCCTGGGGACCACCCGCGATGACATGCTCGCGTTTCTGCAGGAGATGGCCATCCTGGGTCATCTGGTGCCGGTGGCCCCCAACCGCTACTTTCTGCAGGAAGACGTTGACCGGCTCGCCCTTCTGGCCCGCGAGCTGGCGGCCGAGTCAGTGGACGGGCGCTTCGATGCAGCCACCTACCGCGACCGCTCCGGCATCGGTCGCAACCTCACCATCGAGGTGCTCGAGTTTCTCGACCGACAGGGCATCACCCGGCGCATCGGCCAGCACCGGGTGATCCGCACACCGCTTTGAGAATGCCTCAGGTGGTCTTCATGCCGATGGCTTCGAAGTTCTTCTTCTCGTCGACCCACAGCCGTTCACCGAGCTTGCGAAAATCCTCGCCACTCAGGTAGGCATCCTGCAGATCGTGCAGCGCCAGCAACCGACGGTAGTCCGGGTCCGCGAGCGAGGCGCGCATGGCATCGTGCCAGGCCTTGATCGCCCGAGCCTCCATGGTGCGCGTGCCGACCAGCCCAATGGGGCTGCGCGAGACGATGTCAAAGCCTGATTCACGCGCCGTCGGGACATCGGGCAGACGACCAATGCGTTGCTCTCCAAAGGTGACCAGCACCCGGCCCCCACCCGCCTTCTCGATCTGGGCCCAGCCGCCATCGATCACCGCATTGATATGCCCGCCCTTGAACGCAGCCAGCACTTCGGCACCTCCCTTGAACGGAACGAAGGTGATCTCGGCGCCAATGGCCTTGGCCAGCGTGAAGGTAGCGATATGGCCCGTGCTGCCGGCACCACTGGCGCCCACCACCACCTTGCCGGGATTGGCCTTGGCAAAGGCGATGAACTCCTGGAAGGTCTTGTAGGGCGAATCGGGCGTAACCACCAGTGAGAAGGTGTAGCCCGAGAAATTCATGATGTAGGTGATGTCCTTCATCGGGTCATAGGGCACCTTCTGAAGGTGAGGAATCCGGAAGATGGTTGCCGGCGCAATCGCCACGGTATGCCCGTCGCTTGCGGTGGACTGAGCCATGGCCTGGGTTGTGAGCGTGCCGGCCGCACCCGCACGGTTCTCGACGATCACCTGCTGACCCAGATGCTTGGCGAGCGGAATGGCGAGCGCACGGGCGATGGCGTCCGTTGCCGCTCCGGGCGGGAAAGGCACCATCAGGGTGACAGGCTTGGATGGAAAACCGCTGCCCTGGGCTCTGGCC
>Ga0255094_1000514_pt1 | contig 19712 bp, 13 predicted proteins | sample Colum_Law_RepB_8_2_FD_188434 | JGI IMG/M metagenome (GOLD analysis project Ga0255094, IMG submission 188434) | Freshwater microbial communities from Columbia River, Oregon, United States - Colum_Law_RepB_8d | ecosystem: Environmental > Aquatic > Freshwater > River | place: USA: Oregon...
CGCCCGGCCCCTCTTGAATCCATCTGCTCACAAGCGTCACGACGCGTCCGGGATGGATGCGAAACATCTCAATGATCGCCCGAACCAATCCACGCAACACTTCTCCGTCAGGGACACTCTCCCCGCCCTCAAACAACTGCAGCGTCAGCAGTTCCAGCAATCGCTCTGTCTCTTCGAGAACGGCAGTAGCTCTCTCATCTGCCAGCAACGGCTCATAAAACCGCCAGATCGCCGCCACCACAGCCCACTGCTGGTTCACATTTTTTGACAGCACCCACTTGCGCAGCAAAACATTAATTTCCCCAAGACGCTCAGAATTCCTGTTAGGGCCTTTCTGCTGCACCACCGCATACAAAATATGACCACTTACCGCCGCCACAGCCCGCTCCGGCCGTGCCGACAATTCGTCAAGCAATTGACAGCACGCTGGCCAGTCATAAATGCCCAGACGTCCGATCGCCCGGCCCAACTGCTGCCTTAACCACCAATCCTCATGCGACGCATGGTTACCGATCCACGTGACGATAGTCGCACGAATGGCATCCCACAACTGCATTCGAAAGTTATTAATCTGACGCTCAACTTCGTCAGCATACTCAACGAACTCGAAACTCAGATGGTCTTCCTCCGATCGCATAATGTGAAGTTGCTCATACCGATCCTCGATTCCCACACTGCGCCCCAACTGCAAATCAGGAATCTTCGGCAGCAGATATTCCTCGATAAGATTATAGATATGGTGAATCGTCGTCCCCGACAGCCCGGAAAACAACTGGACCACCATCCCATAAAACTGCAGATGTTTGGGTAGCTGCCTGAACCACTCACGCGATCTATCATGATCGGTAGCGACAATCTCCTTCGCCAGCTCGAGGATCCAATCCGCACCCCTCCCGCCGACTGAACTGCCCCGTTCCAACCTGTCGAACAGACGCTTCACCTGTACCGGGGTACTGAACGTCCTGCTGAGTTCTTCGATACAGCTTTCAATTAACTTCGTGATGCTCTCCCAGAACCTATCGCCCCTGTCGTCACTCGCTGCCTGGTATTCGAGATGTTTGAGAATGACGTTCCTGAGAAAACCCGGATTCTTCTCCGCTGGGATCCTTAACAATTGAAGGCCATCCACGCGTGGAAAGCCGGAATCATCTTCGCAGACAAGGAAGAGAAAGGAATTCGACTCTCTCAAGGTCTGGATCAAAATCGCGAAATGCTCGTCAGACAAATACTCCCAGCCTCTTTTCGACGAGACGAAGTTATTGACAATAAAGGCCGCAGACTGGGGTAAAGATGACGAACAACTGACCAACTCATCAAGCGACAAGAGCTGCGGTTTGTAGAGGTAGATTTTGCGGTTCCGCTCGACATCAAACAGCTTCAGAGCACTCCCCATACAGGTTGCCAATCGACCGCAACCGACCTGCCCCGAAACAACAAACAATCGACAGTCACCTGCAGAGTCAGCAAACACTTTTTCCAGAGTCGGCGGAAGAACGAAGACTGCTTCCAGACGCTCGATCGTCCGGCGACTGATCTCCTGATATCTGGCTGACACATCGACCGAACCAGTGTCAGGTTCGTTGCCAATCAAATCTCGATACAGCAGCCCATAACCAGCATTCAACTCCGCATTGTCACTCATCGCAGAATCAGCCGAGGGCACAGACTCTTCTACGCTGCTTCCATCTGAACCGTCACCTGAACTCCCGGCCGAGGTTTCAAGTGGGCTTGGGTCATTTTGTTTTTCAGGTTCGTCACCAAGTTCAGAAGTCATCCGATTGACCCTTTCGAATCCCCGGTACCACAGATCAAGGAACGGCAGACAAACTCACGGTTCAACCGGCTTCCACATGCTGCACAGTGGTGCAGCTGACGGTTTTCAGCAGTTGCGGAAGACCTTCCTGCCCCATACGGCTGTGTACCAATCCAAGACTCGGCCAGCACAGAACTTCAGATAACAGACAAAGACAAACATGGCAGAAACCCACTCACCCCAGACTGACCAATAGTTCTCATCAACCAGACTGGCTAAGAGAACCGTATAACAGATATTGAAGCACGTGGCAGATATCAACAGAACCAGCCAAAGAACGAGATAAAGGAAAGGCGACAGCACAACGGCGAAGCCGGCAAACAGCGACAACAGGACTGTCAGTCGCAATGCAGCAACCGCACAGCGCGGGCCAAAGCATATCTCGGTGGGGTGCCGAAGGTGTATCCCGGTCAGAATCCATTCGCCCGGAATGTTTGCGATATCGAGTTTACCAGCCACCCTGCGCAGGATTCCCGGGGTCAGAGAACAGACAGCAGTGAACAGCACAGCAGTGCTGACTGAAAACTGAAAGGCAGACCAGAGTCGTGGGAAGAATATGCACTGGGCAAAGCAGACGAGGTGATGCAGCAGGACTGTAAGCAGCAGGAGAACCGCAGACCAAACAACAGAAGAATTCTGCCGAGAAAGCACCAGAATCGCTTTCAAACCATGAACAGGAATCAGTCGACGAGAAACTGGCGGACGGAACAGATGCGGACGAAGAACAAGTTTCAGTTCGGCTCCCGGAGCAAGAATGTAAAATTCCCCCGAGATCTTCAGTTTGGTGCTGTCCGTATCCGCAGCCACAACGGCTGACAACCACACGGGACCCACGAATCGACTGATTTCTATGCTCTCCAGAGATGCGTTATAAAACGTGAGCTCCGAGGAGCCCCCTTTGTCAAGAATCAGTATCGGCGGGTCGATTCCCACCGAGATGTACAGGGGGTTACTGTTATCACTGGTGCACCTTACCCCATCGTCCCCAACTGTGACGCAATTTTTGTGCCAGTTGATCGCGAGATACGGCGTCTGACAGGACTGGCAGGAGACGAATCTGCGACACGTAACGTCTTTATGCCGTGGATCAAGCTGCTCAAAACTGCGGCCGCAGCGGAGCAAGCCCCCCCCTGTCGCTATGGTACTCCGGCCTTTTGCAGGTCCAGTCCCCACCAACTCGACTTTCTGTGGCTGCGACGGTTTCGCACTCATGACAGAATCCTCAACTGAGGACAGTTTCTACGCAGCAAAGCCAGTCCAGCCTCACTGACCTGAGTCTTCTTCAACTCCAGTTGGCTGAGTTGTGACATGCGCTGCAGATCATCGAGACATTCGTCATCGACCGCAGTGCCGGCCAGTCGCAGTGTTGTAAGAGTCGGGACGCCAGCGAGAATTTCGATTGACCTGTTTGTGATCGGACAAAGTCTCAGACTCAGTTCAGAAAGTGTCTTCGACTGCGGCAGATGTTCAACCCCCACATCTGTCACCCTTGTGCGCGACACGTCGAGGTGCTTGAGCATCGGCAGCTTTGCAAGGAGCATAAGGCTTCTATCAGTGATTCCCGATTCACTCAGATTGATATGTCGCAGGTCCTTCTGCATCGCCAGTGGATACACGCCCTCCCTTGTGAAATCCGACAGACGCTGCAGGTGCTCATCTGTCACCGCAGCGATTGTCCAACTTAGATACGTAATCAGTCTTCTGTCATCCGATTTGCTAGTGACGATCGCCGCAGGTACAGTCGCTGAGGCTCGAACTGGCCTGCTGCCGCGTGCACCCCGCAGCGCAGGCTTCCCCGACTCTGCCGCACGAAGAAAACTGTCCCGAAACTCACCCGGCGTCTGAAAACGCTGGGCAGGCTCGGAGTGGGTCGCTTTTTGCAGAAATCGTCCAACCCCGGGCGCGAGCCCGTTGAAGTCAAGCGAACCATGCTCCTGGGGTGCTTTTCCGGTCAGAAGTCGATGCACGGTCACGCCCAAACTCCATAAGTCGCTCAACGTACCGGCGAGCTCAGGGTTAGCGTAAAGCTCCGGAGCAATAAAGCCTCGCGTGCCGATGTATCGAGAATCCTGGCCCGGTTCCACGGATTTGAGCAGACTTGCGATTCCGAAATCAGCGATCTTTACGACCCCACCTCTCGACAACAGCAGATTGGCTGGCTTGATATCCCGATGGCACTTTATAACTCTGTAGGCCGCCGTCAAGCCTGCACAAACACCATCGACAATTGGCTTCAAACGCTGCAGATCGAAGGCTCCATCCCTGGTCAGCAAGTCTTCGAGGCTGGCACCATCAACAAACTCGAGCACGATGTACGGCCCCTTTGAGTCTGTGTTGACCTCGTAAACCTGTACCACATTCTGATGACAGATCCGAGAACTGGTAATCGCCTCCTGCTGCAACCGGATCTGGTCCAATGATCCATTCTGCTGAGCCAGCAACTGTTTGATCGCGACAAACCTGTGCAAAGTTCGATCATACGCTTTCTGTACAGACCCGAAACCACCCTGACCGCAGGCATTTTCGATGTCAAAAAACTCCTCCCGCGACTTGGTCGGCAGTGACACATGCTTCCGCAGCCAACTGTCGGGGATAATGCGTTCTTCAGTCAGCATCTGATGGTCGTTGTGCTCTGACGCCATCGAACTCTCCGTGCAAACAACTCGCACCCAGGGTGACTACTGGAGTAGCCTATATCATGCTTACCAATTCTGCAAGTCTGCCGCCCCGGGGAAAGTGTCAATCATCAGCCCCCCCAGCAGACGCGAGGCAGCGATCAAACCAGCCGGGAGTATCGTGCCAGACAACGTCGGCAATGGTGGTCAAATCCCTGTATCGCCAACTCTTTCACACGGGACTCCCTCCAAACCACAGACTCCCGCAGCGCCCACTCAACCCCCGCCTTTTCGAAAAAACTGCTTGACATTCCGAATGCTGCGGTGAAGATCAGCATACACTATGAATATGCTGCGTGTTCTGCGTCCTGTTTGCTGCAGCAATTTGTAAGGGTTCTGCCAATGCATCCTGCCCACAATCGCACGCTGGATTCGGCCGCTGCACCGGCGTCAGCTGCCACAACAGCCGGCTCAGCACAATCATCGGCATTGACCGCTGTGGTCGCCGTGATGCTGCTGATGCTGGTCTGCACAATTTTTGCACACTGCCTGCGGAATCCCACAGTGGGGCGCGGCAGCGCAGCCGCGCTTCCGCAGCCCAGGGCCGAGACTGCTGATCAGCGGGCAGTGGCGCCACCGGCATGGCAGCCCGATAAGCACTATTTTGTGCGCCTGGCGAAAAACTTTGGTGATAGCACGCAGGACCTGGTCGAACTGTCTGCGTTGCGGATGGAACTGTATTTTTCTGAAAAGCAACATGGCGTGGCTCCCTTCTGTGAGGACGTCAATGGGTACCGAAGTACCGGAAGGTTTGTGCTTTCGCATGTACCCTGGCTGGACCCGAACCAGTGGAAAAACCGCACACTGCACTCGTTCAGGAAGCATCTGTTCAGCGCTGAGCAGTTGTCAGCTCAATTTGAATCTGAAATTCAGAACTTCCAGTTGATTCTGCGTCAGCGGTTTGCAGAGTCAGTAACCGAGACGAATAACGCACTGATGCTGGAACTGGGCCCTGATATTGCCACGCAGCTGCCTGTGGCTGAAGAAGTGGAACAGGCGCTGTTTCGTTCGCTGCAGTCGTCGACCGAACTGCAGCAGCAGATGCTGCAATCGGCTCTGACAACCGAAATCGCGTCACAGATCGTGTCTGCAGTGGCTTTCAGAATCGTGCGAACCGCCAGCGGTACGGCCGTCGGTGCGGCAGCGACTCCTGCTACGGCCGGAATCAGCCTTGCAGCCGGCATCCTGTTTGACCAGTTGGTCAGCACCATATGGAACTGGTACAGCGACCCGCAGGGTGAACTGCAGGCAAAGTTGCTGGCACATCTGACCGACCTGCAGCAGACCGTGATTGGCGATAGTGACAATCCGAAAGCCGGCAGCCTGTGTCACGGCCTGCAGACTATCCGCCAAGGCATGCTGGACAGCGTTCTGACGCTGCACAATCAGCAGGTGGCGCACACCTCGGCAGGAGCCTCCGTCAGATGAAAAATTCCCTGCGGGTTCTGCTGCAGACGGTTCTGCTGTGCTGTCTGGTTTCGCCCTGTTGCGGGCAGGTCCCCGCCAGCGGACTCAAGCTGTTGAAAGGCGCAGCAAAGATGACAGCGAACTCTGCCGACGAGGTCGGCGATGTGACAGAATCGATCGCTCGCCATGCCGGGAAGTCCACGCCACATTCATCGCCCCGACTTGCTGCCGAACTTGCACTCAAAACAGGTGACAAGTTCCAGATCATCCAGCGGAATCCTCGCTGGCTCAAACTGGTCACCACTGCGGCCGCACCTGAACCCACCGCACGGTTGCTGCTGAAGCACGGGGCAGAGGCCGAAAAGTTCCTCGCTGTTTCGACAAGGCACACCGAATATGCACTGAATTTGTCAGCTGAAAAACTGGTCTATCTGAATGACATCCTGCACCGGGCTGGCGCGGGTTCTGCCGATCTGCTGCCACTGCTGGACGTGCTGGCAAAATCCAGTGATCCTCGTTTCCTGCAATGGACTTATCGGAACAGATTCAAACTGGCAGTGGGCGGCTCATTAACCCTGTTTCTGCAGTCTCCCGCCGACTACGTTAATGGCATTCGCGACCTGTCGGATACACGCGAACCGGCTGCCATGGCTGCCACCGCTGCAGCCCGACCAGCAGCGGCATCGCCACTGCCACATTTGCTGGCGTCGGCGGACACTGCCGGCAAGCTCACAGTCATCGTCCCCTGCAGCATCGCAGTATCTCTGTGGATCGCAGGCGCGACTGCTCGCCGACTCCTGCGGCAACGCCGCTTCAGACCCGCAGTCAGTCACCGCTGATGACCACGCGGGTCACGCAGCAGGTCCGGTACATCACATACCAGTCGAAATCCCGTCCAGGAATTCCACTCCGACGGTCGCATGCCCGATCGAGACGCTGATCGCTGATACATCTTCGGACTGTGCCACGATCCGCCACGTACAGCCCGACAGCCGTCACGAAAGACGCCAGAAGACTGCGCACGATGAAGATCCGGCACTCGATGAAGTTCAGCATCATACCAGTTGTCACACCACTCACACACGTTGTCGGTCAGATCATGAATCCCCAGCCAGTTGGCCCCAAAACTGCGAATGGGAAAAACTCCTGAACCCGCAACGGATCGAGTCACCACCTGAAGATCACTCAGACTGTCGCCCGAAAAAAATCGCGTCTCCGTCCCCGCTCGACAGCAATACTCCCATTCCCACTCAGTCGGTAAACGATACCTGATCGCCCGGCCGCAAACCTGTTCCGCAGTTTGATTCAGCCAGTCAATAAACGCCCGAGCATCGTACCAGGAGACATTCACCACCGGGTGCTCACCCGACAATTCCAGGGACTCGTCCCCCGCAACACCCCCCACCCCACTCAGCCAGCGTCGAATTCCACGACGGGCCGTCACGCAGTACCCGGTCCGCCGAACAAACTCGGCAAACTGACGGACCGTAACGGCCGCATCGGCCATCAGAAAGGATGTGACAATCCGGACGTCACGTGGTGGCCCCTCCTGCAGCAACTGCCTCGTCCAGTCTGCATCGCCCGTCTCCAGTCCGCATGCTCGCAACGTCTCCAGTGTCTCTGTCTGCCCCAGACGAAATCCACCCGCCGGCACGCAGCGAAACCGTGTTCCATGCTGATCCGTCCACGGCAGTGCCAGTCCCAGAAAATCGTGCCACAGTCGCTGGGCCGGTGGCATATCAGCCGCAGTCAGCTCAAGATCTTCATGCGGACGCGGCACCACAAATTCCGAACTCTGCAACCCGTCATACAAACTACGGAATGCCCCTCTCACCTGACCAAGATCCGCAAACCGATCTTCAGCTCGATTGCTGACCATACGTCTCAGCACCTCACCCAACGCGCACTCATGAAGTACACGCAGCGCGGCACCCACCGAAAACGGCCGACAGTCCGTCACCAACTGCAGCAGACTGGCCCCGAGACTGTACTGGTCCGTCAGTCCACTGACCTGCTCCGATCGCTCCGGAGCCGCATACATGGCCGTAAACTCTTTCCCGGGCTTTTCCCCAATCCGCGTCGCACTTCCGAAATCGCTGAGCAGGATCACTCCGCAATCGCCACCCCGCCGTCCATCGTCCGCCGCCCACAGAAGATTGCCTGGCTTCAGATCATTGTGCAGGAACCCCGCAGAATGCAGTCCAATCAGCCCGTCAGTCGCCTGACACGCAACCCGCAGTAACTCAGCCAACGGCAAGCCACCAGCCAACCTCAGACGTCGACCCAAATCTCCAAATTCGGCCAGCGTCGATACGAAATAAATCCCATCCTGATCCACAGCCTGCCGCAGCAAACCCGGCACCGCCACCCCGGCAGCAGACCGCAGCACTCGCAACTCTCGCCGCACACTCGGCGAAATTTCGTCACCAGATGACTTAAACCGCTTCACCGCATATCGAATTCCTGTTTCTCGACACACTGCAAGCAGAACTTCACCATTGGAACCGCCACCCAGACGGTGCAGAACCACATAGTCAGCCGACAATGTGCGCCGCATCAATGGTTCCGGCACACTGCGCTGTGTCCTGAACTGATCTTCCATGGTGGCACCAGACGAACGCATCACAGTCACACTCTCCGCAAAACCCACTCGGCCCAAATGCTACGTTTAGCCACCCCAAACTGCAACAAACTGCCGCACCCCCGGAAAAATCCGCGCAACTCCTGCGATTTCAGCACCTCCCGATTGCAGCAGCATCAGTCATGTCGACTGGGCAACAACAACAGACGAAATTCAGGGAGTCTCGAACCATGCGGAAAATCACGCTCGCTTCATCAATCGCTTCGGCCATCACTCTGCTGGGTTACTGGGGCATCCCCGCTCAGCTGGTGGGCAGCACCGGCATCACCCCGGAAACTGCACAGGAACAGTGCGAGGACAATCCCGATGCCTTCTTTGCCAGCGTCCGCCAGCAGGCAGAAGCCGACCTGCGGTCCATGACCGAAACCCGCAGCAGCCTGCGCACCAGCAGTGCGGATGTCGAAAACCTGCACGCTGAAGTGCAGGAGAAACTCAGCTACGCCAGCAACGCCGCTCAGGACTTCCGAGCCGCGTGGCAGGCTGACAGTTTCCCCGTCATGATCCGTGGCCGGGCCTACACAAAGAACGACGTCGAAGCACAGACCTCCAGCCTGCTGGCACAGATTGATGGCTACAACGAAGCCATCGCAAAGTACACTCGAACCATCGCTGATATCCGTCAGCACGTGGAAGACCTGACAGCCCGCATCGTCACCACCGAGACGGACCTCGGGCTCCTCGATACTCGCTGCCGCATGTACAAGGCCACTCACAGCGAATCGGACGCCGCTGCTCTGATGGCTGCCGTGGACAGCCTGTTTGCCGAAAATGCCTCGGTCATCAGTGCATCGCCCATCCGCAGTGTGGACGAGATGATTCGGGATACGGCGACAGCCACCCCGGTCAGCCACAGCCGGGCCGTCAGTTTCCTGACTGGGAAATGATGGCGAGTTGACGGATGTCAGATGCACAGCCCCGCGGCAAGCCGCGGGGCTGTTTTCGTTGCTCGCCCACAACCGTAGCCCGGGCATTCCTGCCCGGCCACTTCCCTCAAAAAACACTGGGGATCTTAAGGGTAACGAGAAGTTCGTGTCCGGGCTAAAGCCCAGACCACAACTTTTGTCCCTCGCGTCAGGAGTGCCTAAGCTACGGATTCGACTGAACACTGACTGCGGCTCGGCGGGAGCCTCGCCCTCCCGAAGGGGGCACGCGATGCTAAGGGCTGCCACGGTTGGCTGCAGGCACACCTTGCCTGCCGGTAGGTCAGGATCGCTGCAGCTAACGCGAAACGCAGAAACGCACGGCATGGGTTTTCACAGGACCTATGGGACCTATAAGACCCATAGCACCTATCAACCGCAGCAAAATCACAAAATCGCAGGAATCGCATCAGAGAATCGCACAGAGCACAGAGTGTCAGAGATCAGAGCAACAGAGGAACCAGAGTCCGAATCCCATGAGGATGACTGGGGAAACTACTCCAACTCACACAACACTCGCAAACCTCCGTCGTAGTCACGACGGCCGGGCGTGCGACAGTCGCGGTAGCACGAACGCAGGGGGATTGGGCCGCCGTTCCACCCGCCACCACGCAAAACACGCGAGGAACCGGAGGCTGGGCCGGGAGGATCCGCCACAGGAGACTTGCCATAGTAGTTGCCGTCATACCAGTCAGAACACCAGTCCCACACGTTCCCATGCATGTCGTAAAGCCCGAAGCCGTTGCAACTGAAAGCCCCCGGCACCGATGTAAACGCATGCCCGTCATCAAACTCAAATTTCTGCCACTTCTGATAGTCCACCGTCGGAAAGGCTTTTGCAAAACTGGCATCCACCACATTGGCGAAGCCCTGCAGACTGGCAAGGTCGTCACCGGTATGAAACCGAGTCGTCGTCCCCGCTCGACACGAATACTCCCATTCGGCTTCACTGGGCAAACGATAACGACGTACCCACGATGACGAACGACTACGTTCATTCAGCCACTGCAGATACGCTTGAGCATCGTTCCATGAGACATTGACCACAGGATGAGCATCGGTCTGATCAAAACCCGTCTTCCGCCACGTGAATTCCGGCCGTTGCTCTGCCGATTTGGTTGCCGGAATGTATCCCCAACCGCCCTTTCCATCCGTTTCGGCTTCGGTTCGGTAACCCGTCACCCGCACAAATTCGGCAAACTGACCGCGTGTCACTGGGCCCGCGCCCAGGTAGAAAGGCCGTGTCAACTGCACTCGATGCGGCGGTCCCTCGTGCTTCATCTGCGCTTCCCAGTCCCCCTGCGGCGGGACCACAAATCCGGCCTGCTGCAGTGTGGCCAGACTTTCGTTGTGCCCCATCGTGAATTCCCCGGCCGGAATCAACCGCAGGTCATGCCCGAATTCGTCCTGCCATTGCACTGAACGACCCAGAAAGTTGCCCCATGCCGCCTGCGCTGAAGCCGCAGCAGAACCGGAAAATGGGGCAGACAGCAGTCCGGGGCGAGTCACGGGCTGCACACGCTGTGACACCGGTTGTGACACCGGCACTGCACGAGGCTGCAATAAACCTGTCAACTCCTCCACAAACTCACGACACGTCCCGTAACGATCGCACGCCTGTTTCTGCAGCACTCGCTCAAACACCGGTTGCAGGACCGACAATTGCGATGGCAGCTTTGGCACTGGAGCCTGACAGACGGCGAATCCCAGCGTCATCCCGCTGCCATGGTACGGGGCGGCACCCGTCAGCAGTTCCCACGCCATCACACCCAGTGACCACTGGTCACAACCCGCGTTCTGCAACTGACCCAGCCACTGTTCAGGTGACATGTAGCGTTCTGTACCCGCCTGGGCCACAAATCCCTGACTGTAGCGTGACAGACTTTCACGGATCTCTGCTGCCAGTCCAAAATCGATCAGATGCACGGTTCCCGTGGCCGGATCATACATCACATTTTCCGGCTTCACGTCGCGATGGATCACTTTCTGCTGATGCGCATAATCCAGACCGTCCGCACACGCCGCAACGATCCGCAGTGCCACTGCCCGGTCAAGACCACCCGGATGTTGCTGCTGCAACTGACGAATCGTCACACCCGAAAGAAACTGCATCACCTGAAAACTGCCCACCTGTGGATCCTGACCCATATCGAACAGCTTGCAGATGTGCGGGTGCGACAGCAGCCACACACGGCCGTATTCGCGGGCAAAATCCTGGGCTGCTGATTCGTTCCAGCGCAGCGCGAAGGGCAGCAGTTTGATCACCACCTGAGCCGCACTGCCCCCCACAATTCGCGTGGCATCCGTGGCCAGCCATGCCTGTCCCATGCCGCCACTGTCCAGCAGACGCTGCAGCCGGTAACGCTGCTGCAGAACCGTGCCGGGAATCACCTCTTTCCGCACTTCAGGCACGACACGGGAAGTTTTGAGGGATTCGTCCGAAGACATGACGGTGGCACCTGCAGGAGCATGACAATCAGGGGGCGGTTGGGCTTGGGGAGATACTAACGGAGGGTTCGAGGGAATTCCACGAAGTCGCGGGAAAATCGGACCCCGAAGGGTACACCCGTCAGCTGACGCGAACGGCTGCCCGGGGGGCAGGCAGCGAAATGGTTTGTGTGGGGAAGAGGTGGCCGGGCAGGAATGCCCGGGCTACGTTGGGGGTGACTGACCACTGACTGCGGCTCGGCAGGAGCCTCGCTCTCCCGAAGGGGGCAAGGGGGGACTTAATTGCGGAGGCCGACACGGGCTGAAGCCCATGCTACGACGAGCGAGGACCAACGAGGGGAAGAGCCCCTCGGCAACACCCGTCAGCTGACGCTAACGGCTCGCCCCGGGGGGTGGGAGGCGACGACGACTGCGGCGACGAAACCGCAGCCTTTTCAGCACACTGCAAACGACGCCGTGACTGTTCACCTGGCGAGCATGGGCGATCCACGCACGAATGGACCCGGCAATCTCACGGAACTGGACCTGCCCCTGCTGCAATTCCCATTCACGCCGTGCCATTCTGCGCGTAAACCTGCGGACACCGGATGAGAGAAGCCGCAACCCTTCACGTCGCACGCGGACTCCCAGAAACCGCACACCGGACGACGCTGGGGCAACATGCGTCTTGGTCGCATGCAGCCGTAGTCGCAGAGACTGCAGTCGCTCAGCCAGCCGGTCGCGATACTCCCACATCTGCTCCCGACTGTGCCCAAACAGCACCAGATCGTCGCAATATCGCACGTATCCTGGCACACGAAGTTCTTCACGCACAAAATGATCAACAGGGTCCAGAAACACGTTTGCAAAAAACTGACTTGTCAGGTTGCCAATAGGCAATCCCGTTGGTCGTAGCACCGAAAACAGATCATCACCAGGAAACCGAAACTTTGAAGCCTCTGCCGACAGCACACCAATACCGGAATCAACGATGGTCTGCAGCAGCCAGAGCAGTCGTCGGTCTTTCAAACACCGACGCAGTTGCTGCATCAGCAGATCATGGTCAATGTTGGGGAAAAACTTGACGATATCTGTCTTCAGACTCCACGGATAGAGCCGCAGAAAATGCTGAGCCCGAGCAATGGCCCGATGGGTACCGCGACCACGACGACACGCATAACTGTCGAAAACAAAACGACGCTCAAACAATGGTTCAAGGACATTGACCACGGCATGATGAACCACGCGATCCGTAAACGGGGCGGCACTGATCTGCCTTGGTTTCGGATCACTGATCTGAAAATTCCGATACGGCCCTGGTGTCCAGACCTGATCCGTCAACTGCTGCTGCAACTGCAGCAGCCGGACCTCCCAGTCAAACGCAAATTCCGCAGCCGCAGACGTGTATCGTTTCCGTCGCCGGCAACGACGCCATGCCAGCAACAGATTCTCCCAACTGTATACGTCGCCGTATAAATGATTCCAACTGACAGCCATGGCAGTTCCTGCAGGCAAAGAACGGACCGGGACCTTCGCAAAACTGCTACCAGCCCCGGTCCGCCATCGCGGCTTTGGCCCCGGCAGTCGCCTGCCGAAACACAGGATTCGGACCGTGTCATCCTCTTGCCACTCACCACGCGTGAACTCGGCGGTCAACGCCGCTCAGACGTGGCCTCTCGGACTGTGAAAGATGATTGGGGAAACTACTCCAACTCACACAACACTCGCAAACCTATGTTGTTGTTACGATTGTCGGGCGTGTTATAGTTGCGGTTGCACGAACGCAGGTTGATTGGTTCGTTGTTCCACCCGCCACCACGCAAAACACGCGAGGAACCGGAGGTTATCGGTCCGTCCCCTTCAACCAGGCCCCCAGAAGGCGGCCTAATTGATCCAATTGTTCACTGGCATAACGCAGCTGATTCACTGCCAGCAACTGCAAATCACCCGCGTATCGCAGTAACGCCCTCTGACGACTTAACACGCTGTCAGCTGCTTCCAACCACTCTCTGCGCTGACGTCCCCGCGCAGAATTGGCACGCAAAATCAACTCCTCAAAATCAAACGCCAGTTTCTCTAAACGGTCTGTGTACGAGTGCCGCAGAGAACGCGGAAATCGCTGCGTTCGCTGCAACAGCCACAGGTTCCAGTCATGAACCTTCACAAATAAGGGCATCTCAGTCATACATAAACCCCACGCAGCCAAAATCACAAAAATCGCAAAAACGCAAAATCGCAGGAATCGCATCAGAGAATCGCACAGAGGACAGAGGACCAGAGATCAGAGCAACAGAGGAACCAGAGTCCGAATCCCATGAGGATGACTGGGGAAACTACTCCAACTCACACAACACTCGCAAACCTACGTCGTTGCAACGACCGCCGGGCGCGACATAGTTGCGGGCGCACGAACGCAGGCGGAGCGGTCCGTCGTCCCACCCGCCACCACGCAAAACACGCGAGGAACCGGAAGTTGGGCCAGTCGGATCCTGCTCCGGAGACTTACCGTAATACCCAGAATCGTACCAATCAGAGCACCACTCCCACACGTTCCCGTGCATGTCGTACAAACCAAATGGATTCGCAAGCTTCTGACCTACAGCGTGCGCGTATTTCTCGTCCCTGCAATTGCCCTTGCCGACGATTCCACCGTACCACGCGTACTGACCCAACTGCTTCTCATCATCCCCGAAACTGTACTTTGTCGTCGTGCCCGCACGGCAGCTCCACTCCCACTCCGCCTCCGTCGGTAAACGATAACGACGACCATCACGAGCACTTAATCGCTGACAAAACTGCACCGACTCTTCCCAACTGATGTACGTGGCCGCAACTGTTCCACCGGTCTTTACATTAGCCTTCCCCTGCCACGGCGTCGTGCCCATCAGCTGCTGCCACTGACCCTGAGTCACTGTGTGTACGCCAAGGGAAAATCCGCGGCTGATCGTGACTTTGTGCTGCGGACGTTCATAATCGTCGCCCTGACCTGCCGGTGAACCCATCGCGAAGGTCCCGCCCGGGATCAGGCGGAATTTCATGCCCAGATCATTCGACCACTCTTCCGCCTGACCCAGCTGCCGCGACAACGCTGTCTGAGCAGATTTCGCCGCTGACGCCGAAAATGGTAACACCAGGGCACTGACAGCAACCGGAGCCGGTGCCGGCTGCGGCGGAGCCACAACGTCCTCCGGCAGCCTCGCCAACAGTCGCTGCAGATCCTCACGCCACGACTGCAACTGCAGCAGACGCTGCACACGGCCACGCAGGCCCGCCGTCCTTAACGAATTCACTGATCCGCTAATCTCACGATCAAGCCCCTGAACCTCGTCACGCAGCGCAATGCACTCGCGGTACAGGCTCTGGTCCAGCTGATGACGATGCGCTTCCGGGATCACTTCCAACGCCGCTACGGCCTCAGCATAACGCTGCCCCGCAAGCAGCTCACGGGCCGCGTCATGCTGTGCCTGTACTCGCCCCTGCAGCAACCGCAGTAACTCCTCCAGGTCTGGTTCACCAGTTCGCGGTGGCATGGGCGGAATCACCGCAGATACGCCGGCAGCCCGCGGGGCTGCAGCGGTCACGGTCGGTACACCAGCCGCCGCGTTCCCAACAGACGCCGTGTGCTGTAACTGGGAGATCATCTGCAGGACAGCTGCCACATCTGCCGCACGCTTCTCACGCTGCGGACGCAGCAAACTGGAAAACAGCCCACGCAGACTCTGATACTCAGCCCCCAGATCATCCAGATCAAAGGCCCGTGAGGTGTCCGCATCACCTGCCGCAAGGTGATACAAGGTCGCACCAAGACTGAACAAATCCGAGCGTCCATCCAGGTGCTGGTCACCCCGCAACTGTTCCGGAGACGCATACGCGAAGGTCCCCAGACCTGTTCCCCGTGAACTGGTCACACGCTCGCGCAGATCCGAAGATTCACGGGCCAGCCCGAAGTCTGCCAGTTTCACAACCCCGCCGGGATCCAGCAGCAGATTCAGCGGCTTCACATCGCGGTGCACAATCCCCTGCTGGTGGGCACACTGCAGAGCCGAGCAGATCTGCGATGCAAAAGTCAGCAACCGCGGTACAGGCAGTCGCCCCTCCCGACGCACAACGTCCTGCAGGTTCGGACCGTCAATCAGTTCCATCACAATATACAAGCCGTCGTCATCCCAGCCCCAGTCTTCAATCTGCACCAGATTCGGATGCCGCAGAGGCGCCAGCAACTGCACTTCACGAATAAAACGACGCTGATCCGATTCCGAAAAATCAGCGTCCGACTGAATCTGCTTGATCGCCACACGCTGCGGAAGCCGCAGCTTACGAGCTTCCACGACACGACCATACCCGCCTGTCCCCAGCACACGCCCCGTCAGCTCATAGCTCTGACGCAAAGGCACGTGAGGGATTTCAGGAAGCCAGCGACACAGTCGGCGAGCGGTCTGGAGCTCCGCCTCCGATTCACTGCCACGGGCAGCCTGCGAAAACTTGTCAGTCGGATCGGTCATGGTAACTCACTAAAGCTGGTCTGATACCCGGTACGAAAGTCGGAGTGTGTGTAGCGGGAGCTGAATTCAGGTTCGTTCGGTTAACAACTCCGTCGTTTTTTCCAAAGCTGAGCCAGCAGGAATGACGCCCTCGACAAAATCGAAGCCCGGGCATTCCTGACGCCGAGGACAAAACCGTAGCCTGGGCTTTAGCCCGGGCAACTTATGCACCCCTCCACCTTAAAAACAACGCGTTTTTCCACCGCAGGAAGTCCGGTTGACACCCCCAGCCCACTTTTGTCCCCCGCATCATTCCTGCTCGGCCCCATCACTTAAGAACATTGGTGATTTCAAGAGTGACGAGAAGTTCGTGCCCGGGCTAAAGCCCAGGCTACGCTTTTCTGTCCGCGGAGTCGGGAATGCCCGGGCCCCTGGACCGGAAAAACACCGTTGGCTGCGATTCTATCACCCCACCCCTGCAACCTTCAACCAGTGGGAACTGGCTGTGCGGCCGGCCGATCAGTCCGCGGAACCACATCTTTGACAAACGTTCGTTCCGGGACTGACAGGACATGGCCCGCCGCCGCACCAGTTTAGAGCGAATAGTAGTCCTCGTAGGCCTGCTCCAGCAGACGCGTCTCGGTATTACCTCGCCTGCACTCGCCGGACGGAGCCTCCAGCTCACGAATCGGCACAGCACGCGGCGCAGCAGCCCGCCGCGACACAGTTCGCGACACCCCGACATCCATGCGCCGCACCGGCTCACAAGAACCGGGCTCTGCAGAACCATCATGCATCGTTGTCACCCCCTTCAGGGACGTTGAACACGCAGGGTGGCTGCCGGTTACCGGGCCGGACAAGACCATCCACAGTCCTGCTGAAGGCCACCCCGCTGCATCTCTGGGGGCCGCACACCACGAAAGTTGCGCACAAATGCCTCGGGACTTTGCAGGAATCTGGCCGCAAACGCAGCAGACCCCCGGAGTTTCGGTTGTGGTCATGCACCTCTATGCTCTGCTGGAGTCCCCCCCCCCGGTTTACCTCGTGGCCGCATCCATTCCTCAGACTACCAGCGGCTCATGGTGTGAACTCGCCGCTCGTAAGCGAAACGCCGCTGGCCGCCGGTGACTTCCGGACGACACTCGACTGTGCCTGCGCAGGCATCCCGCTGGGGCTGTTCCAAAACAGCCACTTACGCGTTGCACTGTCATTGCCGGGGCTGCGTCAGACGCTGATTTCCCCACGGATGCTCGTGCAGCATGACTGCTCAGTTCAGAATCGCAGCCGGTGGCGGTATGCTGTGGCCAGTGCGCAGAACGCACGCCGTCGGAAATGCACCCTGAGTCACCTCGTTTCCCAGAAGCTCGCGATGTCCGTCAACGATCATCCCCTCGATCAGCTCGATCCGCTCGGGCCCTTCCGCGAGCAATTCTATCTTCCTTCAGGAAAGATCTATTTCGACGGAAATTCTCTCGGTCTGCTGTGCCACGCTGCCGAACACGCCGTGCTGGAAACGCTGCAGCAATGGAAACTCCTCGCCATCGAGGGCTGGACCCACGCACAGCCCGACTGGTTTCATCTGACCGAGCAGATCGCGGAACAACTGGGCCGAATCGTGGGGGCTTCCGCCGACAGCATAACGCTGACCGGATCCACCACACTGCATCTGCATCAGGTGCTGGCGACGCTGTACCGTCGCAATGACCCACGACGGGGCATTCTGATCGACAGCACGGCCTTTCCCACCGATCGCTACGCCGTCGCCAGCTTCCTGCGCAGTCAGGGACTTGACCCCGCGGAACATCTGCTGCAGGTGTCCGCAGATCACACCGACCTGCTGCAGGAAACGGACATCGCTGCAAAGCTGAGTCACGGCGTGCAAATGGCCATCCTGCCATCCGTTGTCTTCACAACCGGGCAACTGCTGGATCTGGCTGCGGTCACCACTGCGGCTGCTCGGCACGATGTCCGCATCTGCTGGGACTGTTCGCATTCCGTGGGTGTCGTGCCGCTCAATCTGTCGGTACTGGAACCGGATGCGGCCATCTGGTGCACCTACAAATACCTCAACGGAGGCCCGGGTTCGGTGGCCGCCCTGTACCTGCACCCTCGCTGGCATGATCGTCCGCCGGGGCTGGCCGGCTGGTTCGGGGCCGATAAGTCACGGCAGTTCCGTATGGAACAGGAACTGGTACCGGCCGTCGGAGCCGGCCGACTGCAACTGGGGACTCCGCATGTGCTGAGCCTCGCAGCACTCCGCGGTTCACTGCAGGTGATCGAATCCGCCGGAGTGGACCGACTGCGAAACAAGTCACTGCAACTGACCGCCCATCTGCGGCAACTGTTCCTGCAGCGCCTGCCGCAGTCAGGATTTACATTCGCGACTCCCGCTGCCGACCACCGTCGCGGCGGGCACGTGGCCATTCGCCACCCCCTCGCGCGCAACCTGTCGTCAGCGCTGCGAGCCCGCGGATTTGTGCCGGATTTTCGCGAGCCGGATCTGCTGCGAATTGCCCCCAGCCCGCTGTACTCACGGTTTGCCGACTGCGATGATCTGGTCGCGGAAATCTGTCGCATCCTCGCCGAAAGTCCTGATCTGGCCGATTGGTCAAATGCACTGGTCACTTAGCAGGTTGAAATCACGCCACAGGAGCAGCCGATGAACTGGATTGATGTGACGCGTCCACTGCAGCAGAACCTCGCAGGCTGGCCCGGAGACACCCCGGTGCTGCTGGAACAGCGCTGGAGTCGTGCGCGAGGCGATTCGGTCACCGTCGGCAAATTTCAGCAGAGCCTGCACACGGGGACTCACTGCGATGCGCCTATTCACTTTCTGACGGACGGACCAGCCGCTGAATCACTGGACCCCACACTGCTGTGCGGACCAGCACTGGTCGTGGATGCGCGAGGTCAGGAGTTGATTGAGCTGGCGGAGCTGAGTCAGAGCCAGCCCTGCCCCCGGCGAGTGCTGCTGCGAACCGACGCGTGGCCCGACTCGCGAAAATTCCCCGCTCGCATCCCCGTGCTGAGCCCGGACGCCATCTGCATGCTGGTCGACGCCGGGGTCCGACTGATCGGAGTGGACCTGCCCAGCGTTGATCCACTCGACAGCCCCCTGCTGGCCAACCACCACGACCTGTACCGTGGCGGTATAACGATCCTCGAAGGGCTTGATCTGACGAAGATTGCCCCCGGCCGCTATGAAATGCTGGCACTGCCGCTGCTGATCCCCGGTGCTGACGGAGCACCTGTGCGAGCGTTGCTGCGGAAAAGTGAATCCGGCTGACAAAAGCGGCAGCAGCACAAGTTCCCCTCGGGAGGGCGAGGCTCCCGCCGAGCCGCAAGGTA
>Ga0255094_1000516_pt1 | contig 19693 bp, 18 predicted proteins | sample Colum_Law_RepB_8_2_FD_188434 | JGI IMG/M metagenome (GOLD analysis project Ga0255094, IMG submission 188434) | Freshwater microbial communities from Columbia River, Oregon, United States - Colum_Law_RepB_8d | ecosystem: Environmental > Aquatic > Freshwater > River | place: USA: Oregon...
TTGCGCACCAATGCCGAGGCAGCCAGAAGCGCGAGCAGACCCAGACCCAGCCATGCCCAGCGCCAGCCCACGGCCTCAATGGCCAGACCACCCAGGCCGAGGGCCAGCGCTGTGCCCAGCGGCATGTACGCCCCCCACCAGCCCAGGGCCCTGGCCAGTGCCTGCGGGTGGGTCACGCAGCGGCGCAACAGTCCTGGCGCCGGCAGCACCGCCAAGAGAAAGCCCGCGCCCTCGAAGGCGCGTGCCACCAGCATGGCATCCGGCGTCTGGGCCAGGGCACCGGCGGCACTGCTCAAGGCCAGCAGGCACAGGCCCCACAGCATCACGCGACGCGGCCCCAGGCGGTCGGCCAGCAATCCGGCCGGCAAGCCCAGGGCCATGCCGGCCACTTGGACAACCGACAGCAGAAAGCCGGCCTGCATCCAGCTCAGGCCCATGGTTTGTTGAAGGACCGGAATGGCCACCGGCAGCTTGCCGATGTGCAATGCGCTGGCCACGCCGGCCAGCACCACGGTGGCGGCCAGGCCGGTTTCGCTGACCGCCCGGCTCATGGGAACAGCACCTCGCCGAGCAGTCGTTCGTGCTCTCGAATGGCAAACCGGTCTGTCATGCCGGCGATGTAGTCGGCCACCCGGCGCGGGCCGTGCTGGCGACCCGGCGGCAAGGGCGGCATTTCTTCGGGCCGCGAAAGGTAGCTGCGAAACAGCTCGTCCACCACGCGCCGGGCACGCCCCGTGGTCTCCACCACCTGCGGGTGCCGGTACAAGTTGCGAAAAAGAAAAGTCTTCAAGGCCTGGCTGCGCTGGCGCATGTTGTCGGAGAAGCCCACCAGCGGGGCATGGCGGCGCGCGGCATCGGCGCTGTCCACGCCGCTGGCGCGCAGGCGCTCGCGGGTGGCGTCGATCACGTCGTACACCTGATCGCTCAGCATCAGCCGGACCGACTCGTACAAGAGGCGCCGCCCCTGCAGGTGCGGATGCGCCGCCGACGCCTGGCGCCGGTAGTGACCGAAGAGCTCCACGGCCTCCAGCTGCTCCAGCGTGATCAAGCCCGACCGCACGCCATCGTAGGCGATCTCATCGGCCAGGTTGCACAGCTGCGCCTCCAAAGATGGAGAGCCGCCGTGCAAGAAGCGGTGGGCCACGCCCCCTGGCTCCAGTGCCTCCAGGCGCCGCGCATTGTGGCGCGAGCAATGCTTGAGGATGCCCTCGCGCGTCTCGAAGCACAGGTTCAAGCCATCGAACGCCGGGTAGCGCTCTTCCAGTTCGTCGACCACCCGCAGGCTTTGCAGGTTGTGCTCGAAGCCCCAGCCATCGGGCTCATCGGCGGTGGGCGGCACCGCTTGCAAGCTGGCGTGCAAAGCATCCTGCCCGAAGGGCGTGTGGCCAAGGTCATGCGCCAGAGCGATCGCCTCCACCAAGTCTTCGTTCAATCCCAGCGAGCGGGCGATGCTGCGGCCCAGCTGCGCCACCTCCAGCGAGTGCGTGAGGCGGGTGCGAAACAGGTCGCCCTCGTGGTTAAGGAAGACCTGCGTCTTGTAGACCAGGCGCCGAAAGGCCGTGGAGTGAATGACCCGGTCACGGTCGCGCTGAAACGCGCTGCGGGTGGGCGCGGGCGGCTCGTCGTGCCGCCGCCCCCTGCTGAGGGACGGGTGGCTGGCGTAAGAGGCCAAGGCTCCGGCGCCGATGGTCTGAGCCGTCATGCGGACAGGCAGCTGGCGCGAATCACCCCGGCCACCATCTCATCGGGCGCCGATTCCACTGCCGCCACGCCCGGCTTGGCGATCACCACGAACTTGATCTGCCCGGCCTCGGCCTTCTTGTCCACCCGCATCAGCGACAGGTAGCGGCCCACGTTGTCTTGCGCGTCCAGCACCGGGGCCACCACGGGCAGCCCGGCGCGCTGGACCAGGCGCGTGAGGCGCGCGACGAACGTCTCGTCCACGTGCCCCAGCGCCGCCGACAGACGAGCGGCCATCACCATGCCGCACCCCACGGCCTCGCCGTGGAGCCACTGGCCGTAGCCCATGCCGGCTTCGATGGCATGCCCGAAGGTGTGGCCAAAGTTCAGGATGGCCCGCATCCCGCTCTCGCGCTCGTCCTGCCCCACCACGTCGGCCTTGATTTCGCAGCTGCGGCGCACGGCGTAGGCCATGGCTTGAGGCTCGCGCGCCATCAGGGAATCCACGTTGGCCTCGATCCAGGCCAGGAAGTCCATGTCGGCGATGGGACCGTACTTGATCACCTCGGCGAGCCCGGCACTGAGCTCGCGCGTCGGCAGCGTGGCCAACGTGCCAAGGTCGCACAGCACCCGCTGTGGCTGGTAGAACGCCCCGATCATGTTCTTGCCCAGCGGATGGTTGATGGCCGTCTTGCCGCCCACCGAGGAATCCACCTGGGCCAATAGCGTGGTGGGCACTTGCACAAAAGGCACACCACGCATGAACGCTGCGGCGGCAAAGCCCGTCATGTCGCCCACGACACCGCCACCCAGCGCGAACAGCACCGTCTTGCGGTCGCAGCCGTTGGCCAGCAGCGCGTCAAAAATCAGGTTGAGGGTTTCCCAGGTCTTGTGGGCCTCACCATCGGGCAGCTCCACCACCAGCACCCGACGGTATTGGCGCGCCAGCACAGCCCGCAGCCGCTCGGCATACAGTGGCCCCACCAACGTGTTGGTGACCACCATGGCGGTGGCGGCCGACGGCAGGTCGGCAAACTGGGCGGGATCGTCCAGAAGGCCCGATCCAATGCGGATGTCATAGCGCCGATCGCCGAGGTCAATCGACACCACGGCGCTGAGGTTCGAGGGGGTAGTGCCTTGCATCCCCGAAGTGTATGCGGTGCCCTCGGGGGCACGCCGCACGTCAGCCCTTGGGCGCGCGATCTTGGGGCACCGGCAAGGCCCCGGCCAACTCCAGCTGCATGGCGATCATGTTCACCAGCGTGGCCACGGACGGTCGTCCGGTCTCGATGACGAAATGCGCCGTCTCGCGATAGAGGGGATCTCGAACTGCGAACAAATCGCGCAAGCGCTGCAGGGGATCGGCCACCTGCAGCAAGGGGCGGACACGGTCATGGCGCAAGCGGCGAAAGATCTCCTCCGGGTGCGATCGCAGGTACACCACCTGCCCCCGCTGGTGCAAGCACTCGCGATTGGCTTGGCGCAAGACCGAGCCGCCGCCGGTGGACAGCACCACGCCCGGGCGACGGGTCAGCTCTTCCAGCACTTCGGTCTCAAGATCGCGAAAGCGATCCTCGCCTTCGCGCTCGAAGAACTCGCGAATCGAGCAGCCCAGGCGCTCCTCGATCACGTGGTCTGAGTCGAGAAAGGGCACACCGAGCCGTTTGGCCAGGTGACGCCCCACGGTCGACTTGCCAGACCCTGGCAAGCCCACCAGATACACCGACGAGGAACTCAATTGATGGCCGTGCGACCCAGCACCCGTGGGGTGATGAAGATCAGCAACTCACTCTTGTCGTTGATGCGGTTGCGGGTCTTGAACAGGTTGCCCAGTCCCGGCAGATCGCCCAGCAGCGGCACCTTGTCCACCTCGTTGCGTTCGGTCTGTTCGAAAATGCCGCCGATCACCACCGTGCCACCGTTCTCCACCAGCACCTGGGTCTTCACGTGCTTGGTGTTGATGGCGATGCCGTCCACCGTGGTCTCGCCACGACTGTCCTTGTTGATGTCAAGGTCGAGAATGATGTTGCCTTCCGGCGTGATCTGGGGCGTGACTTCCAGCTTCAGGTTGGCCTTGCGGAACGCAATGGCGGTGGCACCGCTGGAGGTGGCCGTCTGGTACGGAAACTCGGTGCCCTGCTCGATCAAGGCCTTGACCTGATCGGCCGTGACCACGCGCGGGCTCGACACGATGCGCCCCTTGCCGTCGGACTCAAGTGCCGAGAGCTCCAGCGACAGGAAGCGCGACTTGTTCGGGCTGAACAGCGAAAGGGCGTAAGAAGCCGCCTGTGCCCCCGAGGGGTTGGCCGGCAGGTTGACGAACGGCAGGGACGTCATGTTCGGCCCCGTGCTCACCGCGCTGTAGGTGGAGCCGAAGTTGCCGTACACCTCATTGCCGTTGTTCGAACCGACCTTGAACCCATTGACGCCACCGCCCAGTCGAACACCGATCGATTTGCTGAAGGTGTCATCCGCCTCGACGATGCGCGCTTCGATCATCACCTGACGAATCGGGATGTCGAGCTTGTTGATCAGCTCTTGTACCGCCTCCAGGCGAGAAGGCACATCGGTCACGAACAACTGGTTGGTTCGCGCCTCGGCGATCACGCTGCCGCGGCTGGACAGGATGCGAGCGCCCGTGGTGCCCGTGCCCGAGGACTGCCCCGCGGCCCCACCCGACACCAGTTGAGCGGCGATGTCCGAGGCCTTGGCGTAATTCATCTGGAAGCCCTGGGTGCGGAGGGTTTCCAAGCTCTCGATGGAAGCCTTGGCCTCCAGCTCCTGCTTCTCACGCGCGGCGATCTCATCCTTCGGCGCAATCCACAGCACGTTGCCCGACTTGCGCATGCCAAGACCCTTGGCCTGAAGGATGATCTCCAGGGCCTGGTCCCAGGGCACGTCCTTCAGGCGCAAGGTCACCGAACCACTCACGGAGTCAGACGTGACCACGTTGAAGTTGGTGAAATCGGCAATCACCTGCAGGAGCGAGCGCACCTCGATGTTCTGGAAATTCAGCGACAGCTTCTCGCCGCTGTAGCCCGGCCCCTTGCTGAGCTTGTTGTTGTCGATCTTCTGTTCGCGAATCTCCAGCACGAACTGGTTGTCGCTCTGGTAGGCCGAGTGCTCCCAGTTGCCCGTGGGCGTGACGACCATGCGAACACGGTCACCCACCTGGGTGGTCACCACGCTCTGCACCGGGGTGCCGAAGTCGGTGACGTCCAGACGCCGGCGCAGGCCTTCCGGCAAAGAGGTCTTGAGGAAGTCGACCACCAGGCCCTGGCCCTGCTGGCGAATGTCCACGCCCACCTGGCTGTTGCCGAGTTCGACGATCACGCGGCCGGTGCTGCCCACGCCGCGGCGAAAATCGATGTCGCGCAAGGACACCACGTCCAGGTTGCGGCTCTCGGCAAAGGCCTGGGGCGGCTGGGTGACCGCGGTGACGGCTTCCGAACGCTCCAGCATCACCAGGAGGGTGTTGCCCTCCACCTTGGCCTGGTAACCGGCCGACTGCTTGAGGTTGATCACCACGCGGGTGCGGTCACCGGCCTGCACCACATTGGCGGACCGCAGATTGCCCTGGTTGATGTCAACCGAACTGCGCCCGACGCCATTGGTCACACCGGAAAAATCCAGGGCGATGCGCGCGGGGGACTGAATGGCAAAACTCGTGGGAACGCCCTTGAGCGGCTCGGCCGTGGTGATGCGCACGACTTCCACGCCCGACTCGACACCACCGGTCACCGATTGAATGGCGTTCTGTGCATGGGCCACCAGCGAGCCCATCGCCAAGCACGCCCACAGAGCCCCTTTGGCCAACATCCGCTCCAAGGACGTGATCGACGATGCCTGGTAAGCCTTTTTCATTTGGAACCTTCCTCTACTAGCTTTAGCGTCGCGGGACGCTCAATCCACTCGCCGCCGCTGTCTTGCACGATCTCTCTGAGAGTGACATCGGTCTCGCTGATGCGGGTCACCCGTCCGTAGTTCTGGCCCAGGTACTGGCCCGGGCGCACCTGGTAAAGCAGGCCACCCACCTTCACCAGCGCCACCAGCTGACCGCCCCGATTAAGACTGCCCACCATGCCCATGCTGTCCAGCGGGAAGGCCTCCAGCGGTTCCTTGCGCCGGCGCAGCTCGGGTTCGATCAGGGCGGCGTTCACCACCGGCGCGGCGGTCAGTCCCCGCAGCACGCCGGCCAGCTTTTCGGTGCTGAACGGCGGAGCAGAACCCTCACCGTCGTAGGGGTTCGGTTGAAACTTGGTGGGTTCGGGAATGGGGTTGACCGATGGCTTGATGCTGCTTCGCTCGGTTTGCATCCAGACACCCAGGTCCTCGTTGTTCGCCGACGTGCAGCCTGCCACCAGAACCACAAGCGCCAACAGTCCGATCTGTGCTCGGTCGATCACTTCGCACCCTTGCCCTTCTGCTGAGCCGCCACTTCCTCGGGGTCAAGGTAGCGGTAGGTCTTGGCAACGCCATCCATGGTCAGTACGCCTTCCCGGTCGCGCTGGGGATTCAAGGTCAGGTTGTTCAGGGTCACGATTCGCGACAGGTTGGCAATATCGGCCGCGAAAAGACCGATGTCGTGGTAACTGCCCGTTACCCGGATGGAAATAGGCAGCTCGGCATAGTATTGGCTAACCGCCACCTGCCCGGGACGGAACAACTCGAACTGCAGGCTTCGCCCCAGCCCCGCCTGGTTGATGTCGGAGAGCAGCGCGTCCATTTCGGCCTTGCTTGGCAACTGCTTTTCCAGCTGGGTGACGTATTGCTGAACCTGCTCCAACTGTTTCTTCAGCGCGTCAAGGTTCACCGCCTGCACCAGCTTGCCTTTGTAACTTTGGCGCAGCTGCTCTTCCCTGGCCTTTTCCGCCACCAGCTCCTCGTCAGAGGACTGAATCCAGGCGAACCAGAGCACCGCCACCACGGCCACGCACACCGCCACGAAGAGCAGGTTGCGCGGAAGCGAAGGCCACTGGGAGGGATCATTGGGGTCAAGGTTGCGAAATTGGGTCTGCAACCGAGCCTGAAGCGCTTGAAAGTCAAGCGAACGAAGGGATTTCTTGGCCATGGCGCGTTACACCTTTCCGGCTGGCGCCGCCTCTGAGGCCGGGCGCTTGACCGTCACCCTGACCGTGAAATTGGCCACCCGCCGAGGCTGCCCGGCCACCGCCGAACTGGCGGCCACGATTTCAACCAATTCGGGGCGAGACAGCCACTCGCTTTTGCCACCCAGGTTTCTCAGCAATTCGGATACCCGCTCCTGGGATTGCGCCACACCAGTCAACAAAACGTTTTGGTTGTCCTGTCGCATGGTGCTCAGGAACACCCCATCGGGAACCTGTGCGACCAATTCCTCGAGCAAATGAACCGGCAGATTTCGATTGGCCTGCAAATTTTCGACAGCGTCCTGCCGAGCGCGCAATGAGGCAATTTGCTGCTGCAAAGAAGCAATGTCCTTGATTTCGGCATCGAGCTTCGTGATTTCAGCTTGAAGAAACCGATTGCGCTCTTGCTGAGTGGCAATCTGGCCTTGGTACCAAGTGAAAACAGCACCACCGATCAGCCCGCCCAACAAGGCAGACGCACCAAGGTGAGTGAAAAACTGTTCTTTTCTGCGTTTGCGAGCCGCCTCGCGGTGGGGCAGCAGGTTGATCAGAATCATTGGTAAAACCTCCGCAGAGCCAACCCGGTCGAAGTCAGGTAGGACGGCGCCTCGCGGGTGATCTTGCGAGCCTGCACGGAAGCCCCCATCTCCATGCCATCGAACGGGTTGATCACCATGCAAGCAAACGATGTCTGCTGCGTCACGGCGTCGGTCAAACCGGGCAAGGCCGCGCTGCCACCGGCGATCAGGATGTGATCGACCTTGTTGTATGGGGTGCTGGTGAAGAAGAACTGGAGCGCGCGCCCGATTTCCTGGGCCATGCTCTCGATGAAGGGATTGAGCACGGCACTGCCGTAATCTTCCGGCAGGTCACCCGAGCGCTTCTTGGCTTCGGCCTCGTCGGACGAAAAACCGTACTGGCGAACAATGAGCTGCGTCAGCTGAGCACCACCGAATGCCTGATCGCGCTCATAGAGCACCTCGTCGTTGCGCAGCACCTGCATGCTGGTCGTCATCGCGCCGACCTCGAACAGGGCGACGACGGCGTCCACCCCCTGATTGGGCAGGGTCTCGATCACCCGCCCAGCCGCGAGGCGAGAGGCATAGGACTCCACGTCCATGACCACCGGCTTCAGCCCTGCGGCCTCAGCCAGGCCCTGGCGATCCGACACCTTCTCTTTGCGAGACGCGGCAATCAAGACCTCGACGTCGCCCACCGAAGTGGAGCTAGGGCCCATCACGCAGAAGTCGAGGCTGACCTCGTCGAGCGAAAAGGGAATGTACTGATTGGCCTCGGCTTCCACCTGAACTTCCAGGTCGCGCTCGGACAGGCCGCCGGGCAGGATGATCTTTTTGGTGATGACCGCCGACGCAGGCAAAGCGAGTGCGACGTTTTTCGTGCGGCTGCCGCTTTTGCGCACGACGCGCTTCACGGCCTCGGCCACCTCGTCGAAGTTTTCGATGTTGCCGTCGGTGATCCAGCCGCGCTCCAGCGGCTCGATCGCACAGCGTTCCAGCACCAGATCGCCCGCGCGATTGCGCCCCAGCTCCACCAGCTTGACACTCGAAGAACTGATGTCGATGCCCAACATCGGCACCGGTTCCCGGCTGAATAACGACCCCAGTGATGCCAAGGCAGCCCCCGATTTCTGTAGCGCAGCCAAGCTGCCGTACCTAATAATTCACATGAATGCTAGCAGTAAGGTCATTGAGCGGCAAAGAAATATTGCCTGACTAGCATTTTGAAACGTTGTCAAAACAAGACGAACAAGCTGGCCCATCGGAAGCCGATACATTCACCTTTGCGCGGTGAACTCGCACGCCGACCAACCGTCCAACCCTTCCATCTCGGCACGCGAAGCGCGGTTTTTATAATCTGCGATCGCCGCTCTGAACGATCTGCATGCCCTCAAACAAAAAACCCGCGCCATCCACTGCCGACGAACAAGTATCAGCGGGCCCAACGGGCATGACCTGGTTGGGTCGCTTGGTGGTGGGCGTGGTCGGACTGGCGGCGGCGGCCGGGGTGACCTTGCTGATGGCCATCGGCATCGCCCTGGCAGTCGCCTACCCCAACCTGCCCGACGTGACCGGTCTGGCCGATTACCGCCCCAAGCTGCCGCTGCGGGTGCTGGCGGCGGACGGCACGCTCATCAATGAGTTCGGAGAAGAGCAACCTGCTGAGGATCGACGAAATTCCTGACGTCATGAAGAACGCGGTTCTCGCGATCGAGGACTCGCGGTTTTTCGAGCACAGCGGCGTGGACTACCGCGGCATGTTGCGCGCGGCGTTGGCCAACCTGAGGCAGGCCAAGAGCCAGGGCGCGTCGACCATCACCATGCAGGTGGCACGCAACGTCTACCTGTCGGCCGAGAAAAGCTACACCCGCAAGATTTATGAGGTGCTGCTGACCTTCAAGCTGGAGCACATGCTCACCAAGGAGCAGATCCTCGAGATCTACATGAACCAGATCTTCCTGGGTCAGCGCGCTTACGGCTTCGCCTCGGCGTCCCAGATCTACTTCGGCAAGCCACTGAAGGACGTGACCATCGCCGAGGCCGCCATGCTGGCCGGCCTGCCGCAGGCCCCGTCGGCCTACAACCCCATTCGCAACCCCCGGCGGGCGCGGGCGCGGCAATTGCACATCATCGACCGCATGGTGGAAAACGGCTTCATCACGGCCGCCCAGGCCGAACAGGCCAAGAACGAGCAACTCAAGCTGCGCATGCCGGGCAACCAGGACGGGATTCACGCCGAGTTCGTGGCCGAAATGGTGCGCCAGGCCATGGTGCAGCAGTACGGCGATGAGGCCTACACGCGTGGCCTGGTGGTGACCACCACCCTCAAGGCAGACGCCCAGCAGGCAGCCTACAAGGCGGTACGGGACGGTGTGCTCGAGTACGAGCGCCGCCAGTTCTACCGCGGCCCGGAACTCTTCATTTCCCTGCCGGCCGATCCGGTCGAACGCGACAACGCGATCGATGAGGCCCTGAGCGAGCGGCCCGACAACGGCGATCTGCTCTCGGCGGTGGTGCTGGACGCCAACCCGAAAAAAGTGGTGGCGGTGCGCTCCGATGGCGAGCCATTCGAGATCGCGGGTGAGGGGCTGCGCCCCGCGCAATCTGGCCTGTCTGACAAGGCCGGGCCCAACGTGAAGATTCGCCCAGGCGCCGTCATTCGTGTGGTCAAGGTGGGCAACAGCGGCTGGCGCATCACCCAGCTACCCGAAGTGGAGTCGGCCTTCGTGGCCATGGACCCGCGCAATGGGCACATCACCGCCCTGGTGGGTGGCTTCGACTTTCAAAAGAGCAAGTTCAACCACGTCACCCAGGCCTGGCGCCAGCCCGGCTCCAGCTTCAAGCCCTTCATCTATTCCGCCGCCCTCGAAAAGGGCCTGACCCCAAGCACCGTGGTGAACGACGCACCGCTGTTCTACAGCGCCGAGCAGACCGGCGGAAAGCCCTGGGAGCCGAAGAACTACGACGGACAGTTCGAAGGACCGATGTCGGTGCGCCGGGCACTGGCCAAGTCGAAGAACATGGTGTCGATCCGGGTGTTGCAGCTGGTGGGCACGCAGAGCGCCCAGGAATGGGTGAGCCGCTTCGGGTTTGACGCCGACAAGCACCCGCCCTACCTCACCATGGCATTGGGCGCCGGGTCGGTCACGCCTCTTCAGATGGCCACTGGCTATGCGGTGTTTGCGAATGGTGGCTACCGGGTGTCGCCCACCCTGATCACCAAGGTCACCGACCAGCGGGGCAAGGTGCTGTTTGAAGCCGCTGAAAAACCGTTGGACCAGTCGCCAAGGGTCATTGATGCGCGCAATGCCTTCGTGATGGGCAGCCTGCTGCAGGAGATTACCCGCACAGGCACCGCCGCGCGAGCCCAGGCCACCCTGAAACGCCCTGACCTCTACGGCAAGACGGGCACCACGAACGACGCGGTCGACGCCTGGTTCGTGGGCTACCAGCCCACCTTGGTGGCCGCTGCCTGGGTAGGCTATGACACCCCGCGCAACCTGGGCAGCCGCGAAACCGGCGGCGGCCTGAGCCTGCCGATCTGGATTTCCTTCATGCAGACGGCATTGAAGGACGTGCCGGTGATGGCGTATGACCCACCCCCCGGGGTGATGAACGTGGGAGGCGAGTGGTACTACGACGAGTTTGGACCGGGCAACAGCGTGAACTCGCTGGGCATGTCAGACCCGGCGGCCACCGGCGGCTCGGAGGGTGCCGCCAAACCCACGCCGACCGAAGAGCGGCGCAGCATACTGGATTTGTTCAGGAACTGAAGCTCAAGGGCACACCAGCCTGCTCACTGGCGTAACGGCCGAGGTTGGCGAAAAACTCACCGTTCCCCTTGGTGTCCATCCAGGCGGCACCGTCGAACTTGTAATGGAAACCGCCCGCCCGGGCCGCCAGCCACACCTCGTGCAGCGGCTTTTGCAGGTTGATGATGATCTGGCTGCGGTTGGCGAAGGTCAGGGTGATCATGCCACCCACGCGCTGGTTGTCGATGTCGGCGTCGGTGGCCTCGTTGAGGCGGTCACAGGCCAGCTCGACCGCCTTGAGCAAGGCCTCAGCGCGGTCCTGGTATTCGGTATCGGTCATTACAATGCGAGGATGTTTGGGATGCAGCGAATTCTAGGCCGGTGGTCCGGCCCCTCGCGGGTCATGGCCTTGGCGTGCGTGCTGTTGGGCTTGGTCGGATGCGGGCAAAAGGGTCCGCTGTACCTTCCCTCCGCCACCCCCACTCCAGCCAAGACTTCCGATGTCGCCCCTGCCCGCCTTCCTGACGCACCGCAACGGTGAACTTCACTTTGAGGGCGTGTCCCTCGCGGCCCTGGCTCGCGAGCACGACACCCCGCTGTTCGTCTACAGCAAGGCCGCCATGCTGCAGGCACTGGCCGCTTACCAGCGTGGCCTGAGTGGACGCAAACACCTGATCTGCTACGCCATGAAGGCCAACTCGTCGCTGGCCATTCTGCAAACCCTGGTGCGCGAGGGCTGCGGACTGGACATCGTCTCGGGCGGCGAACTTGAGCGGGCGCTGGCCGCTGGCGTGGACCCGACCAAGGTGATTTTCTCTGGCGTGGGCAAAACGCGTGCCGAGATGCGCCGGGCCCTTGAAGTGGGCATTGGCTGCTTCAACGTGGAAAGCGTGGCCGAGCTTGACGTGCTGGACGAAGTGGCCCGCGGCATGGGACTGCGCGCGCCGGTGAGCCTGCGCGTGAACCCCAACGTGGACGCCAAGACCCACCCCTACATCTCCACCGGCCTGAAGGGCAACAAGTTCGGCATTGCGCACGAATCGGCGGTGGCCACCTACCGCCATGCCGCCTCCTGCGCCGGCCTGCGGGTGGTGGGCATCGATTGCCACATCGGCTCGCAGATCACCCAGACCGAACCCTACCTCGACGCCATGGACCGGGTTCTCGATCTGGTCGAGGCAGTGGAGGCCGCTGGCGTTCACATCGGCCACATCGACTTCGGTGGCGGCCTGGGCATTGACTACAACGGCGACGAGCCGCCGGCCGCCGATGCGCTCTGGGCCCAACTGCTGGCCAAGCTGGACGCACGTGGCTTTGGTGACCGTGCCATCTACATCGAACCCGGCCGCTCGCTCGTGGGCAACGCCGGCGTGTGCCTGACCGAGGTGCTGTACCTCAAGCCCGGCGAGCAGAAAAACTTCCTGATCGTGGACGCGGCCATGAACGACCTGCCCCGCCCCGCGATGTACCATGCCTACCACCGCATTGAGGCGGTGAAGCCCCGAGACGGTGAGGCGCCCATCACCTGGGACGTGGTGGGGCCGGTGTGCGAAAGCGGCGACTGGCTGGGCCACGAGCGGGCCCTGGCGGTGCAGCCCGGTGACTTGTTGGCGGTGTTGTCGGCCGGCGCCTACTGCATGAGCATGGCCAGCAACTACAACACCCGCGGGCGCGCGGCCGAGGTGCTGGTGGACGGCGAGCGGGCCACGGTCATTCGCCACCGCGAAACCGCCGCCGACCAGCTGCGGCTGGAAACCCTGCTGGGCTGAGGCGGCCCCCGTCAAGCCGTCAGCGCGGGCCCCAGCGGCGCCAGGCCCGCCAGCCGAGCAGGCCGATGAACACGGCCGCGTAAACGCTCACCTCGGTGAGGTCGTTCTTGGCGCTGCGCATCCAGAAGAAGTGCAGCACCGCCAGGCCCGCCACCGCGTACACCAGGCGGTGCAGGCGCTGCCAGGCCTTGCCGCCCAGGGCACGCACAGCCGCATTGAAGGAGGTGGCCGCCAGCGCCATCAGCAGCAGCCACGCGAGCATGCCCACCAGGATGAAGGGGCGCTTGGCCGTGTCGTGCAGCACCTCCGCCCAGTCCCATCCGGTGTCGAGCCAGGCGTAGGCCAGCAGGTGCATGCTGGCGTAGAACGCCACGAAAAGGCCGACCATCCGGCGCAAGCGCACCAGGGCAGACCATCCGGTGATGACCCGCAAGGGCGTGACGGCCAACGCCAGCACCAGGGCGCGAATGGTCCAGTCCCCCAGCGCGCGCACCATGGCCTGCGCGGGGTTCGCACCCAGCGCATCGGCGAAGGCAGCCCACACCAGGTAGAGCATCGGCAGGGACAAGGCCGCGAACAAGGCGGGCTTGGCCAGCGGGTGCATGACGATCCGATTGGGCCAGGACAGGCGGGACCGGATGGCGCCCGCATTGGCGGTGGTGCTCATGCTCAGTAGAACTTGCTCAGGTCCATGCCGGCGTAGAGCTGCCCCACCTGCTTCTCATAGCCGTTGAACATCAAGGTGGGGCGACGCTTGGCAAACAGCCCGCCCTCTTCCCCGATGCGCCGCTCCGAGGCCTGGCTCCAGCGCGGATGCGCCACCTGCGGGTTGACGTTGGAATAGAAGCCGTACTCCTGCGGGGCCGCCTCGTTCCAGGCCGTCTTGGGCTGGCGCTCGGTGAAGCGAATCTTCACGATGGATTTGGCGCTCTTGAAGCCGTACTTCCAGGGCACCACCAAGCGCACCGGCGCGCCGTTCTGGTTGGGCAAGACTTCACCGTACAGGCCGAAGGCCAGCAGGCTCAAGGGGTGCAGGGCTTCGTCAAGGCGCAGGCCCTCGGTGTAGGGCCAGTCCAGCACGCGCGAGCGGATGCCGGGCATCTGCTGGGGGTCGGCCAGGGTCACGAACTCGACGTACTTCGCGCTGCCCTGCGGCTCGACGCGCTTGATGAGCGCCGAGAGCGAGTACCCCACCCAGGGAATCACCATCGACCAGCCCTCGACGCAACGCAAGCGGTAGAGGCGCTCCTCCATCGGGGCCAGCTTGAGCAGGGCGTCGAGATCAAACGTGCCAGGTTTGTTGACCAGGCCCTCCACCTGCACCGTCCAGGGACGGGGCTTGAGCGAGCCGGCCCGGGCCGCCGGGTCGGCCTTGCCGGTGCCGAATTCGTAGAAATTGTTGTACTGGGTGACGTCCTGGTAAGACGTGAGCTTCTCGGCGGTGAGCGCGCCATCAACCGCGCTGCGCTGCCCAGGCAACCCGGCCAGGCGATTGGGGCGGGCCGCGCCTTGCGCGAAGGCCTCACGGCCGGCCCAGGCCACGCCAGAGGCGGCCATGGCGGCCAGCCAGAGCCGGCGGGAGAAGTACGCCTCGCGGGGCGTGATGTCGCTGCTGTGCGGGTGCTGGAAGCCGTCGCCGCTTGTTCGGATCAACATAAACGGTCCTTCTTCAAGAGAACAGGGGCGCCCTCCAAGGCGCCCCCACAGGTCCCGTGGGACCGCTCAAGCAGCGAGAAGTTTCCGGATCACAACTCGCCGTAGCTGTGCAGGCCCGAGAGGAACATGTTCACGCCCAGGAAGGCGAAGGTGGTGATGGCCAGGCCCACCAGGGCCCACCAGGCGGCCACCGTGCCGCGCAGCCCCTTCATCAGGCGCATGTGCAGCCAGGCGGCGTAGTTCAGCCACACGATCAGGGCCCAGGTCTCCTTGGGGTCCCAGCTCCAGTAACCGCCCCAGGCCTCGGCTGCCCAGAAGGCACCCAGCACGGTGGCGATGGTGAAGAAGGCGAAGCCCACGGCGATGGCCTTGTACATCACGTCGTCCAGCACCTCGAAGCTGGGCAGGCGCTCGGCGATGCGGCCGCGGGCCGTGAGGATGCCGCCCACGATCAGGGCCGACACGCCAAAGTACACGAACCAGTAGCTGCCGCCTTTGTCGGCTGCGCCCTGGCGGAAAACGATGGGCTCGAAACACAGCACCACACCCAGCAGCCACAGGGGCGCGAGCTTGTACCAGCGGGTTTCACCAGCGCTCTGCTTGATGAGGTAGGCGAAGGCCAGCATGGCGGCGATGGCAAAGGTGCCATAACCGATGAAGTTGGCCGGCACGTGCAGCTTCATCCACCAGCTTTGCAGAGCAGGCACCAGCGGCTGGATCTGGTGGGCTTCGCGCACCACCGTGTACCACAGCAGAAAGCCCACGGCCGCGCTCACGATGAGCATGGCAAAGGCACCCATGGAGCGCGTCTTGTATTGGTCTTCGTAGTACAGATAGAAGACGGCCGTCATCCAGCAGAACAGCACGAACACCTCGTAGAGGTTGCTCACCGGAATATGGCCGATGCCGGTGCCGATCTGGTGGCTCTCGTACCAGCGCACCATGGTGCCGATCAGGGCCAGGCCAGACGCCACCCAGGCCAGGCGCGAGCCCAGGGCCTCGAAAGTTGCGCCGCCACGGGTGAGCAAGCCCACCCAGTAAAAGGCCGTGCTCATGAAGAAGAGCATGCTCATCCACAGAATCGCGGACTGGCTGGAGATGAAGTACTTGAGCAGGAAGACCTGATCGGCCCGCGCAAGGTCAGCGCCCGTCGGGGTTTGGTACAAGCCGATCGCGAGCAATGAAATGGCGGCCACCACCACCATCAAGGTGCGCAGGGGGCGCCAGAACCAACCCAGCCAGATCAGGCTGGGCACCGTCCCCACCAGAATGGACTTCTCGTAGATGTCCATGGCGTCGCCATAGCGCTGGAAGGCCACGCCCGCCCCCATCACGCAAAGCACGGCAAACAGCCAATCCCACACATTGCGGCGCGCCCAGTACCCAGGCGTGAGGCCGCCCTGGCCGCTGTGGCTTTTCTTGAGCTCGATGGTCTGGGTGGCGGTATTCATGGGTTCACCTTGAGCAATTGGGTCTTGAGCAGATCGAATTCGCGGTCGGCGTCCAGCGTCTTGCGGTTGGACGACAAGGCCATCGTGGCGGCAGCACCGGTTTCGCGGGGCGCCAACCACACCCACAGGCGACGTTCGCGCACGTAGAGCATGGCGAAAACGCCGACGATGAGCAACACGCAGCCGAGGTAGACGATGTTCTGGCCGGGCGCACGCGCCACCTGGAACACGCTGGCCTGCACCTGCGTGAAGTCCTTGAGCAGGAAAGTCATGGGCGCGGGGTAGAAGAAGGTGTCGCTCAGGCTGATGACCGCCTGGGTCATGAAGCGCTGGGTGGCGTCATCGCGAGCCGCCGGGGCCAGCCCCGCCTTCTCGCGGCTGAGCTGCAGCAGCTCGAACAAGCTGCCGTTGAGGATGCGCACCAGCACATCGCCGGCGCGTTCCCGGTCAGCCTCGGGCACATTGGTTTCCAGGAAGGTAGACACCGCCTGCAGACCGCCCGACACCGGCACGCCCCCGTTGGCCGGCGTCACCGTCTCGGCGCCAGCGAACAGATCCAGCGCACGGGTGGCCGATGCGGCCAGGGCTTCGGCCAGGTCTGGGCGTCCGCCTTCGACCGAGCCTGCCGCGTAGCGGCGCACCGCCTGCTCGCGCAGCACCGGGTCGGCCAGCGCCGCGCGCAGGCGGGCAAAGCCCTCCATGCTGTCGTTCTCATCGGCGGGCACCCGCAGGTAACGGAACGGCTCCTGAGGCGTCTCGCGCATGCCCAGCAGGAACACGCGCTGGCCGTCCAGTTCCACCGGCAGCATGTAGTTGTGGTACTCGATGGCCTGGCCGGCGCTGTCGCGCAGCTTGTAGTTCACGCTGGGGCCGACGTTGCGCAAGGTCTTTTCGGTGACCGTCTTGTGCCCGGAGCCCAGCCGGCTCTCGATCGACTGGCGCAAGTCAACCTTGCGCACGTCGGTGGCGGAGCCAGCGTTGGCGAAATTCTCCACGTTGATGACGCGCAGGCCGGTGAACTCCAGCGTCATGCGCTGATCGCCGTTGCTCAGTTCGGTGGAGCCGCCGATGTTGCCCTCCACATCGAAGGCCTTGGCCATGGGTCGCATGGGAACGGCCTGCAGCTTCACGCGCGAGCCACCGTCGTCGAAGCTGGACTGGTAGATGTTGATGCCCTTGTGATTGGCGGGGTGGTTCACCTCCACACGGGCTTCCTTCTTCTCACCGGTTTCCAGGTCGTGGATGACGATGTCACTGGCAAAGAGACGCGGCATGCCGGTCTCGTAGTACTCGACGATGAACTTCTTGAGCTCGACCGAGAACGGCAGGTCTTGCAGCAGCACACCGCTGGCCTGGGGCAACACGGCGGTGCTGGACGAGGTGCCTTCGCTGACGAGCAGGTTGCCCCGGAAAGTGGGGTTCTGCGGCGACAGTCGGTGCTGCGCCGGCACGTCGGCGATCAGCCCCCCACCGGTGAATGGGGTCTTGCCGTTGAACCAGGTCTGCGCCCGCACCACCAGATCGCCGTCGAGCAGGCCGCCAATGCACACCAGCACGATGGCGCCGTGCGCCGCCAGGTAGCCCACCTTGTTGGCGGCGCCTGCCTTGGCGGCCACCATCCAGCCCGTGCCCTGCGGCGTGTCGCGCGACTGCAGCTTCACCTTCCAGCCCGAGCCCAGCAACTGCTGGCCAATGCGGTGGGCCGCGGCTTCGGGCGCCTCGTTCACCGTGCCCTCGGCGCGGTGGTGGAAAGCCTTGAGGCTCTGTTCGCGGATGTTTTCTTTGTAGGCCTTGAAGTCCGCGAAGATCTTGGGGGTGTTGCGAACGATGCACAGCGAGGTGCTGATCACCAGAAACGCCAGGATCAGAAGAAACCACCAGGCGCTGTACACCGTGAACAGGCCAGCTGAGCCGAACACCTCGGCCCAGAAGGGACCGAACTGGTTGACGTAGTTGTTGATGGGCTCGTGCTGCTTGACCACCGTGCCGATCACCGACGCGATGCAGATCACGCTCAGCAGGGCGATGGCAAAACGCATCGATGACAGCAACTCGGTTGCGTCACTGAGCCATTGGGAGCCGGAGCGCAAGCGCAGGCCTTGGGTGGTAACACTCATGGGGTGGGGTACAAGAAAAAAGGCGGTTCCAGCATGCCCGGAACGCGCCCTTTTCTGATGTTGTTTTCGGCTGGCGGTTCAACGCCGGCGCGGCTATTTGTGCATTTTGCCGTCGAATATTAATAACGGCTTATATCCCGGCCTTCGGCCGGGGGCTTGCTCAACGCAGGCCAGCGATGTAGTCGGAGACGGCCTTGATCTCCATGTCGGTCATCTTGGCGGCCACACCGGTCATCTGGACGTTGTTGGCGCGCGCACCGCTGCGGAACTGCTGCAGCTGGGCGGCGGTGTAGTCGGCGTGCTGGCCCGACAGGCGCGGGTACTGGGCAGGAATGCCGGCGCCGTTGGGGCTGTGGCAGCCGGCGCAGGCGGCGATCTGGCGATCGGCGATGCCACCGCGGTAGATACGCTCACCCAGCTTCACCAGGTCTTTGTCGGTGGCGGCACCACCCTTGGCCTTCTGATCGGCCAACCAGTAGGCGATGTTGCGCATGTCGTCGTCCGACAGCGCGGCGGCGAAGCCTTGCATCACGGCATTCTTGCGCTTGCCCGACTTGAACTCTTGCAGCTGCTTGATCAGGTACTCAGGGTGCTGCTGGGCCAGCTTGGGGTTGGCCGGCGTGGTCGAGTTGCCATCGGCTGCGTGACAGGCCACGCAGACCGCGCCGTAGGATGCCGCGCCTTTGGCCAGGTCGGGCTTGGCCGTTTGCGCCTGGGCGCTGAACGACAGGGCGGCGGCGGCAACGGCGCTGAAGAGGAAAGCAGGCAGTTTCATGACGGGGCGGGCGTCGGGTGCGACGGTTTCGGTTGATAAAGGATCTCGGATGGACCGGGCAAAGCCTGACGATTTTACAATGGCCGTCCAGATACCCAACTCAATGACCCAACACCCTGCTCCAGCCCCCCTGCCAGACCCGCGCACCCTGCACGGCTGGCTTCACACCGCCCGGTTCCTGACCACGGCGCCGCAACTGGAGCACCTGCCCGCTCTTGACGTACCGGAGATCGCCTTCGTCGGGCGCTCCAACGCGGGCAAATCCACCTGCATCAACACCCTCACCCAGCAGAAGCGGCTGGCGTTTGCCTCGAAGACGCCAGGGCGCACCCAGAGCATCAACCTGTTTGCCCTGGGCAAGCAGGGCGCTGTCGACGCGGTGCTGGCCGACCTGCCGGGCTATGGCTACGCCGCCGTGCCGCAAGAGGCCAAGCTGCGCTGGCAGCGGGTCATGGCCAACTACCTGGTCACCCGGCGCAACCTGCGCGCCGTGGTGCTGCTGGTGGACCCCCGCCTGGGCCTGACCGAACTCGACGAGGCCTTGCTGGACGTCATCCGACCCCGCGTGCAAGAAGGACTGAAGTTCCTGGTGCTGCTGACCAAGTCCGACAAGCTGAACCACGCCGAAGCGCAAAAGGCGCTGTCGATTGCGCGACTGCAGTCCGGCGGAGGCGAGGCCAGACTGTTCTCGGCCCTGAAGAAGCAGGGCCTGGACGAGGTGGCCGGCCTGCTCTGGCAGTGGAGCCGTGAGCCGGTAACGCCCCCCGAAGACGAACCGCCCGCGCTCGACTGAGGCCCGCGGGCCACCGGATGCCCGCCATGATCGAGACCTTCGACCTTGCCCTGCCGCACGGCATTACCCTGAGC
>Ga0255094_1000519_pt1 | contig 19586 bp, 8 predicted proteins | sample Colum_Law_RepB_8_2_FD_188434 | JGI IMG/M metagenome (GOLD analysis project Ga0255094, IMG submission 188434) | Freshwater microbial communities from Columbia River, Oregon, United States - Colum_Law_RepB_8d | ecosystem: Environmental > Aquatic > Freshwater > River | place: USA: Oregon | collected...
AAACTCATGCCCCCATCCTTTGCGTTTCGATGAAGGATTCGCTGCCGTGCTGCGTCCCGGCCGAACCTTTGATGCCCCGCGCGACAAAGCTTCTTCTTCATCGTCATAATCTTCTGCGCCGGCGTTGTCGGGATCAGCATCGCCGAACAGCAGGCCAAACTCGACAAGCCCGTGTTGAATCAACATCTCGCGAGCTTTGATCGGATCGACTTTGGCGTACGTTACTTTTCGACGCGGCACGATCGGCAAGCCCCAGAGGCTGACCTTCTCGAACACCATGATGTTGCCGGCGACCGGATCCCAGTGTGGTTCGAAATACTCGCGACTGACCAGATGCTCGGCCAGCGGTTCAATCCATTCAGGCTGAATGCGAGCAATCGTGCGAGCAAACCGGCGGCTGGTTTCGACCAGTTCACCGGCAACAAACCACTTAGCGCCCTTGGGAGACAATGCGGATCCCGGCCAGATCGCCAAACTGTTTCCGCCCGCGCCCATAAAGTCGCCGTTGGGATTCTGGCAGCCGATGTTGGCCAGCAACCCCGTCATCAGCGCGCGGTGGGTGGCGGCGAAATCGTTATGACGCGGCGTTGCGGGAGGTGGTGCTTTGGCAGCGCCCTGAGCCGAGTTCTGCTTTTGCTTGTCGTTAGGTTTTGTGGGGGATTTCTGTGGAGCCGGATTCTGGGGAGAACTCGGAGGGCTGACGCCCTGCCGCTCGCCGGGGCCGGGGCGGTCGCCGTGTCGATGATGCAGAGCTTTGGCGGCTTTTGAAATTGCCGGGTCATCGCTTTCGGACAGCAGATCCTTCAACTGTTCATGCACGTCCACCCATTCGCGCATGCGCATGAAGGAGAGGAAGTTTTGCTGACACCATTTTCGCAGTTGCCCCTGAGAACCACTGCGTTGTTTGTCATGCCAGGCATCCCACAGATTCAGAATCGTTAGGAAGTCTGAATCGCGATTGAGGAATTTCCGATGGGCTTCATCGGCGGCCTGCTGCTTTTCGATCGGGCGTTCACGAGGATCCTGGCTCTCCAAAAGTGACGCGATAGCCAGAACTTCCGGCAGAGCGTTCTCATCAACGGCTGCGAGAATCATTCGACTGATGCGCGGATCGACCGGCAGTCTGGCCATGCGACGGCCGATCTCGGTCAATTCTCCTTCGACCGTGATCGCGCCGAGTTCTTCGAGAGTCTTGTAACCTTCGCGGACCGTGGTTGATCGCGGAGGATCCAGAAAAGGAAACTCTTCGATGTTGCCCAGGCGGAGATTAATCGTCCGCAAAATCACAGCCGCCAGATTGGTGCGTTGAATCTCCGGAGCCGTGAATGCTTCGCGGCTGTCGAAATCTTCTTTACTGTAGAGCCGAATGCAGATGCCCGGCCCAACTCGCCCGCAACGTCCGGAACGCTGATTGGCCGAAGCCTGCGAGACCGGCTCGATCGGCAATCTTTGCATACGCGATCGAGCAGAATAGCGACTGATACGAGCCGTCCCGGTATCGATCACATAGCGAATGCCAGGCACGGTCAATGATGATTCGGCCACGTTCGTTGCCAGCACAATGCGGCGATGCGAACAGGGCGAAAAGACTTTCGTCTGGTCGGCCATCGACAGTCGCCCAAACAGCGGAACAATTTCTGTTGGCACCTGAGGCGTGTCACCGCGAAACTTTCGGCCTCCCAGACGTTTGTCGGCCTCACGGATATCTCGTTCCGTGGGCAGAAAGATCAGAATGTGCCCACTGTCGATCGTGGAAACTTCTTCGACGGCGTCAGCAACACCATCCAGCCAGTCGCGGGGTTCACGATTGTCATCATCGGAATCACCGAGCGCGGACAGGCTGCGTCCATCGACTCCTTCATTCGGATCCAGCGGGCGATAACGAATATCAACCGGATACATGCGCCCGGAAATCTGCAGCACCGGAACTGGACGCGGGCCTTCGCTGAAGTGTTCTGCGAAACGAGCCGCATCAATCGTCGCTGACGTGATGATCACTTTCAGATCACGTCGCTTATGCAGCAGACGCTTGAGATATCCCAGCAGGAAGTCAATGTTCAGAGATCGCTCATGGGCTTCGTCGACGATAATCGTATCGTACTGGTCGAGAAAACGGTCGGTCTGAGTTTCCGCCAGCAGGATCCCGTCCGTCATCAGACGAACTCGCGTATTCGGACCGCTGCTGTCGGTAAAGCGAATTCGAAAACCGACTTCGTGACCAAGTCGGCAATTCATCTCTTCGGCCAATCGCGCGGCGACGGAGCGAGCGGCGATTCGACGAGGTTGGGTATGCCCGATAACTCCGCTGAGTCCTCGTCCCATTTCAATCAGGATTTTGGGCAACTGAGTCGACTTGCCGGATCCTGTTTCACCGCACAACACCACGACTTGATTGTCACGAATCGTGTCGATGATTTCCTGTTTGCGAGCAACGACTGGGAGTTCTTCGTCCCACTGCAGGCGAGGTTTCCAGACGGCTCGTTCTTCGCGGCGGCGTTTAGACTTTTCAAACTGCGAGCGAAGTTTCTCCTGCAGTTTGTCGGTCGCTTTTCCGGCCTTCTCGGACTCCCTCACAATGCGCAGCATTTTGCGCAGGGAGAATTGATCAGCCTGCATGACCAGTGAAAGAGATTGTTCAATATCCTGAAGCGAAGACATCGTCACCGTGCGACACACCGAGTTGGACTAAGGTTCCGGGGATTTCAAACGCGATTGATTTGGCCGCATCTTGAAGGAATCAAGCAATAAGAGCGAGTCACCCGGCGGAGTCATTTTTTGTGAGCCGAATGGCGAGAGCCACGGGTGTTGATTTAATCCGCATTGCGCCTTTTTGTTTAACGGCGAGCCGTAGGCGTAGTCGCAAACAAACAACGACGCCTGCGGCTTGCCGTTAAACGAAAAAACCGACAACAACCGCACTGCTCACAACTCAAGCACCGGCGTGGCACCAGCGGCTTCCGGGGATTTTTCATCCACCGTAACGCCAAAGATTCGAGCGTAGATCAGATAAAACGTCGGGACCAGTACGAGTACAAGTACGGTCGACGTCATCAGCCCGAAACACAGACTGGCCGCCATTGGAATCACCAACTGAGCCTGGAAGGATGTCTCGGTCAGGATCGGCGCCAGCCCCGCGATCGTTGTCAGCGAAGTCAGCATTACGGGTCGGAAACGCCGAGCACCGGCTTCGAGCACGGCCTGATTCAACGGCATTCCACCACGGACGGCACTGTTGATAAAGTCGACGAGAACAATCGAGTCATTCACCACGATTCCCGTCAAAGCCACAAGCCCCAAAGTGCTGAACAACGTCAGTGGAATTCCCATGACCCAGTGACCAATGACCGCTCCGACGATCCCGAAGGGAATGATCGTCATCACCACCATCGGCTGTCCGTAAGACGTGAATTCCATCGTCAGCAGGACATACATCGCGATCAATGCGATTCCCAGTCCGATGCCAAGACTTCGCACCGACTCTGTATCCTGCTCCTGTTGTCCCTCCCAGCGAACTCGCAAAGACGGATATCTTTTCAGAAGGTCGGGCATGAAAGTCTGCTGGAGATTCCCAACGATTTCCTTAGCGTTACCGACCTTTTCATCAATATCTGATGAGACCGTGATCGATCGTTTCTGATCGATGCGGTTAATCTCTGAATATCCTCGACTGACAGACACATCTGCCAGTTCCGTAATTGGACGCTGTATTCCGTCGCCACCGTCGACGCGGATATCATCAAAGCGAGCCAGCGATTTGCGATCTTCTTCCGGATAACGGACCATCAACTTCACTTCATGACGACCACGCTGAAGACGCATGACTTCTTCGCCGTAATACGACGCGCGGACAGTGCGAGCGATGCTTTCGAGCGGAACACCGAGGGCCACAGCATCTTCTTTTTCACGAAGCTGAAGCTCCCATTTCCCGGGGCGAGAATCATCGGACACGTCAAACACACCTTTGTACGTCGCCAGTTTTGCTTTGACTTCTTCAACAGCGGCTTCCAGTTCTTTCATATCCGTCGAAGGCCCCAGCAACTTGAACTCGATCGGCTTTCCACCCGGACCACGAGACTGTGAACCGAACGTCAGAGTCTCCACTCCCGCGATTGGCCCTACCGCATTTCGCCATTCCTGAACAACTTCTTCACTGGTGACATCACGCAGTCCGCCATCAACCAACTGAGCATAGACAGAACCCGCGTGACTGCCTTCCGTCGTTTGACCGCCACCTGGTGCATCATCCTTAACCAATCCGACCATGCGATGAGTTGCCAGCATCAGAGGTCGTTCAGGCGTCGAATACTTCTTGTTGATGTCGAGAATGGCCTTTTCGATACGTTCAGTGGCATGCTCGGTGACGCGACTAGGTGTTCCATCCGGGAAGATCACTTTGGCCATGACTTCCGGTGCATCCAGTTTCGGGAAGAAAATACTGGGCACAGTCCCACTGGTCACCAGGCTTGTCGTCAACAGAAGAAACGTAACGGCGAGGCTAACCGTGATGGCAGGGTTACCCACGCAGAAATTAACGACGGGCTGATAAATCCGAGTGATGAATGTGTCGAGAGCCCAGTTTGTGAAGCGGTTTAATCCTGAGGTCAGCGGAGACGGTTTGCCCGAATCGTGTGCAAGGTGGCACGGCAAAGCAAATGTCGCCTCGGTCAACGAAATCGTCAAAATCGCAATCACCGCCAGCGGCATGACCGCGAAGAATTTCCCCATCACGCCGGTCACGAAGAACATCGGCACGAAAGCAAAAACAGTTGTTGCGACTGAGGAGAATACGGACGGCACAACCTCGATGGTTCCATCGATGGCCGCCTGCATCGGCGTCTTGCCCATGGCTCGGTGAGCATACACGTTCTCGCCGATCACGATGGCGTCATCGACCACGATCCCCAACGCGATAAGGAACGAAAACAGAGACAGCATGTTGAGTGTCTGATCGAACTGCCAGAGCACCGCACAGGCTCCCAGCAACGAAATCGGGATCCCCATTGCGACCCAGAAGGCCAGCTTCAGGTCGAGGAACAACGACAAGATTACGAAGACCAAAATGAGCCCCTGCATGCCGTTTCGCAACAGCAGATCCAGACGGTCTCGCACTTCAATCGAGCTATCTGCCCAGGTTGTAAATTCGTAGCCAGGTGGCAAATCTTTCTGCTTTACATAATCCTTCACCGCGTCCGCCATCGCCAACAGGTCCTCACGCGATGCAGCACTGACATCAATCGCGAGGCCAGGTTTCCCATTGATGCGGCTGATGGATGTCGTATCGACAAATTCATCTTTGACTTGTCCCAGTTCGCCAACGGTCAGCACAACTCCGTCGGCGCGAGTAATCAATGGAATGGATGCGATCTCATCTCCCAGGACTCGTTTGTCTTTGCCACGCAGCAGATACGTTTCGCCCTGATCACGAATCGTTCCACCTGGCAATTCCAGGTTTCGCAGACGAATGCGACGCGACACATCGGTTAACGTCAGGCCGTATTCTCGCAGCGTCTTTTCAGGAATCTCGACATCGATCTGAAACTTGCGTTCGCCCATAATTTCAGCTTGCGAAATCTGAGGAATCAGCAGCAGGTCATCACGAACCTGTTCGGTGATTTCACGGAGCTGAAGTTCCGCATCGGGAGCTTCAGAGTTCTCCTGAATTACTCCGACCGTAATCGCTTTGTTGCGGAACGTGACCTGTTGCACGTTCGGTTCTTCAGCAAGATCCGGAAAGCTGGGGATGCGATCGATCTGTGACTGCACTTCATTCAGAACCTTCTGCACGCTGGGCACGTCACTGCGCACTTCAATCACAACATTGCCGACGCCTTCCGCCGCGACCGAAGTCACTTTTTTGATGCCATCGACAGAACGAACGGCCTCTTCAATCTTCTGACAGATACCGCTTTCTACTTCATCCGGACTCGCGCCGGGATATGGAACGGCGACGAGAATGATCTCCAGCTCAAACTGCGGAAACACTTCGCGCCGCAGCATGAACGCTGACAACACACCGACCACCAGCACCGCCAGCACAACAGTGTTCATTGCGGGCGTGTTACGAATCGCCCAACGCACCATGGAACCGCTCATGGCTTCACCTCCGGCTGTGATTTCGCCGAGCTGTCCTTCGCATCTGCCGCTGGCTGTTGTTCGCTCTTGCCTGGTGTATCTGCAGAAGCTGAAGGTGGAGGTACAGTTTTCAAGTCAGAAGCGACGGTGACCAGCATCCCGTCCGTAACAGAGGCCAGCGGAGAAACGATCACGACATCCTGAGCCTTCAGCGTAGGCTGTTCCTGCCGTACAAGAGCCAGATCACCATCGACGCGGACCAGTGAAACTGAAACGACTTTCAGCTTTCCCTCGCGCACGACCCACAATTGGCCACCCGGGCGAATCGATTCAGCCGGAACCTGCAACAACTGCACTGGGGAATCGATCGGAATCCGCACGGTCACATACATGCCGCTGAGCAGCGTTGGGGGCGAGACCTGATTCAGACCATCCGGAGAGTTCACGCGAGTCTTCTCCGGCGCATCGACAATCACGCGACAGGGAAACATCCTGGTCGCTCGATCCATCCCGGAGCCTTCATACCGCGACAGATAACCATCCCAGACGGTCTCCACTCCTTCAAACTCAAACGCGATCTCACAAGGAACGTTTGGCATCTGAAACGGATCGGCCTTGCGAGGTTCAGCCGCTGCCTGCGCATCACCGGAGGAAGCAGTGTTCTCTGCTGGCGCCGCTTCTGTTTTCGCCGATGTTTCCGAAGTCGCGATCGGAGGTTCGTCGGATGGCTGTCCGTGCTGCCAGATCCAAGCCAGCTCCTGACCTTTCAGACTGCACTTCACTTCCATGCGGCTGGAATCGCTGATGTGAACCAGCGTATCGCCGGGCTTCACGTAGTCGCCTTCTTCTTTCATATCATCCACAATGCGTCCGTTGATCGGAGCCACGATGCGACAGCGTTCCAGATCGACGCGAGTTCTTTGCAGTTCGGCCTCGGCCAGCTTGAGTGCTGCTTCTTTGGTTTTCTTTGTCTGAGCCAAAGTGTTCAACTGATTCTGCTGCATCTGCACGGCATTGCGAGACGTCAATTCCTGGCGTGCGGCACTATCCAGTTCCGCTTCAGAAGCGGCTTTGCGAGCCGCCGCCGTTTTGACTCGTTCGAGATGTTCTTTTTGCAGCTCATTGTCTTCCTGAGCCAGTTTTAGCAAAGCCGCCCCGTTCTGCAGGTCAACTTCAATCGCCTTCAGTTCCTGAGTTGCCTGATCAGCACGAGCCTGTAAACGCTGTTGATCCAGTTGATAGTTCACCGGATCAACTTCGAACAGAACATCCCCCTGATTAACGAAGGTCCCGCTTCGAGTCTCCTCGGATTTCTTCAGGATGCGTCCGGTGACCTCTGCTCCGACAGTCAGCACTCGATAGCTGGTCGCCTCGCCATCGATATCCAGGTGAAACGGCTTGTCCCACGGCGTCACCTCGGCTGTTTCCACCAAAGGAGCTTCTGACGCGGACTTCAGCCGCGACGTATCCGTTGGCACTTCCGGACTTCTGCCGAAGAACAGCAGACCAAAAACGCCCAGTCCGAGGATGATGATTGATCCCACAACATTGCCCAGGAAATGTAGCCATCCCCCATCGGAGGATGACTTGTTGCCTGTGACACTTTTCGATGAACTCATAAATTCTTCCAGTCAACACCAACGATCGAGTCATCTGCGTAAATCAAGGCGACCTCGAAACCGTCGAGCAGAACAACGAAGTCAGCGCTGATTTGAACTGCGACTGATTCAACTTTCAACCTGATCATGCAGGGATCAGGAGCAAATGTCTTCCACGGACAGCGGATCTTTGCAGGAATGCCACTCGCCCATCAAGCTATCATCGCAAATGCGCTTTGCGGGGAGCACTCCTGACCACGCCGGCGCTTGCAAGTTAGTCCACGTTTCCCGGCACAGGGAATCGTTCAGCCCCGGACATGGGCTGCCCTGTGACATGAGCTGTCCGGTATGGAATTGAACGACCAAAATTTGGTCGGATGCTTCATGTTGAGGAACAGTCCTCAAATAACATATGGTTTGAATCAAATGGAGACTCAATCGGTGTGCCTGCGTTCGCTAACACGAACTTGTCACACCCTACAGAAAAACGCTGCAATTTGTAGGGTGTGACAGGTTCGCCCTGGCGAACACAGGCACACCGTTCTCGGAGACTATCTCGAACCATTTCCGTAACCTGACACCGCCACGCTGCCCTCTCTCCGTCCATTTTCGGGCAGAAAGGGCGCAGTCCAGGGCGGCCGAAAAGTTCTGGAAACCCATTTCAACCGGCTCTTATTGCTTCGACTTCCTCATTCGAGATTCCGTTGTAACTTTGGGTCGGATGAATCGCACGATGCCAGTTTTGCCCGCGGTGGCGACACCGTCTGCGCTCATCGAGCTATGCTCGAGAACCCCGGGAAGAATGCGTCTCATGCGGACGGTCCAGATATCACCCGCCTTCGCGGGACGTGAAATCAGTTCAGAGAAGGGAATCGCAGCTTCGATTCGCCAGGCCGATTCATCGGAGTCAACAGCGACGTACCACTGAGGATTCCAGCGAGTCAGCATCCAGCAGCGGTCACTGGTTTGCCCGGATTCATCAACCGTCAACTGAAACGACGTGACATAGTCGCGGTCAGTGTCGAGTTCTATTTCGAAGCGATCTTTGTCTCCATGTTTCGCGTCATGACTGCGAGCCGCCGCAAGTTCCACGTCGTTATCATGGGCCGGAGTTCTTTCCAGCCGTGCTGAGATGTACAGAAACTCTTCATCCCACGCCAACATGCTGAAGCTGCGAACAGTGTCATCGCTCTCGTCGATGCTGGCACCCGAATCGGCGTTCGAGGAATTTGATCGTCTCCGACCAGAACCAGAACGCAGTGAAATCTCCTGAGCATTCTCCCAGATCGAATCAGTCAGCCGGCCATCCAGGAATGGTCGCTCTGTCTGGCGAGGCAGATTGAACAGAGGCAACGGGGACGTCGCTGCGGCTCTAAGCTGCATTTCTGATTTCGCAAACAGACCAAACTCGTCCGGCCGCTGACTAAGTTCCGCTAAAGCGTTCGATTGCTCCCCGGCCGCGTCGACTTGTCTCTGATTCACGGCGTAGCGAAGCAGCACCGCCGGATCAATCTGACGCGTTGAGACCTGCGAAGCATCTCTGGCTGAAAGAATGCGAAATGCCGTCGCGGCATGACTGTCCCATCGCTCCTGCAGGGCCGCAACCGGATCTTGCCCCTGCCCCTGTGGAACAAATCCCTGAGTCTGCGGACTGCGACTCTCGGGCGTGATGAACGTTGCGCCGGCCGGGCCTGAGTCAACGCCGGAGTTTGTACCATTGGCGGAGCCAGAACCGCCGACAGCATCTGAGCCATTAACATTCATAGCGCCCGCTTGAGGAGTCAACGTATTACCGACGGCGGGAGAATCAACAGAAGCAGTAGCGACAGAGGCTCCAAACGGTGAGCCACTTTTTGAACGAGTTCGGTAGTAGCGAGTTTCGGCAGACGAGTAAAACAGAAACAGCATCTCCGCCGCCAGTCGACCATCTTCAGTCTGCGGATAGCGGCGGATGATTTCCTGCTGCACGGCGATAAAGCCTTCCATATTGTTCTGCTGCAGATTCAAATCACCCAAATCCTTCAACTGCTTAACAGCAAGTTCAAGCGGCAGGTCAACGCCCACATTCTGAAGTTCCGCCGTTAAGGATTCTTCCGCTCTCACGAGTTTCGCATGGCCCTGCAGTGCACTTCCTTCCATCCGGGATTTATCAAGCACCTGCTGGAGTTGTTTAATCTGATCGCCGGAACGATGCTGAACCGATCTCCGGGCTCCCTTCAGCGATGTTGCATCCAGGCCTTGCAGCAGATTGGTAATGCCAGCGGTGTCATTACGATCCATGACGACTTCGTAACTTGAGCGAACTCGGATACCCGATCGATTGCGAGCGTCTCCGGCGATGACTCGCAACGCCGCATCGCACAGCAAACCATTCGTCGTTCCCACCGATGGCAGCAGATCGTTGTCATCGTAGGATGGCGAAGACTGACGGTCAGAAGGTACTCGACGAACAATTCGCTGCACACGCCAATGGGGCAGCCCCAAAGCACTAAGCGACTCTGCCCCTGCAATAAGATCATCATCCACTTCACTGTCAGCGAGACCATCATGTTCGGCAATTCGGACGGCTCGCACCAGAGCATCCGCGAGAACTCCTGAGACCGCGTCATCGTCACTCATCGACTCAATCACGACAACGGCCGGTCGCCAGTTGCGGAGTTCGCGGGCCAGTCGCAATGGCAACAGACGCCGCACTTCGCCGTCGGTCTGACGCTCCCATTCGGAGATGAGTTGCGACACTGAGCGATGATGTTCGGGGCGAGTTCGCGGGAACATCCAATCGGCGACGGCATCATTACCCGCAAGTTGTGTGACAGCCAGTCGGGATTTCTCAGACGTATTCACTGCCGAACCCTGATCGGTCGTCCGCAACTGCTGAGACATCTGCACGGTCACGGATCGAACGCCCTGTTCGGCTGTCGTTGTCGCAAGCAACTGCCAGGCAGCCTGATCAGCGTTTGTTACAAGATTGAGCACTCCCGATCGGAAGTTGGAGGAACGAACGGCGTTCCATGTCAGGCCACTGTCTTCGGACCGCAGAATCTGGCCGAAGCTTCCAACAGCCAAAACAACTCCTTCGGATGCAAACCGTAGTTTTGTAATCCGGCCTGTGGCGGGAATCTGAACGGTGTCCCATTGCTGCCCGTTTGTGTTGCTGCGAAACAAGCAAGCGCCAGGACTACCGGCCAGAAGGATGAGTTCACTGCTGTGGGCGACTGTATTCAGATCGGAAAGTTCACTGGTTGATTTCGGAAGGTCCGTCACTGGTGGTTCCCATGTGACGCCGGAATTCTGTGTCGTAAATATGGTCGCGTTATCGCCGACAATCCACCCGCTGCCATCTGTGTTCAGCGAGACGCCTCGCATCTGTCGCAAGGTCGGCTGCGAGGGATTAACAACGACCGCCTGATCAGAGACGACAGCCGCGTAACTTTGATGCGGCCCCACCACGACGCCTTCCGCCATGCTTAGAAAGCCGCCGGTATTCCACGAACTTCCGACCTGATCTGATGCCAGAGCGGTCCAGGTTTGACCACCATCCTCGGATCGAAAGATTCCTGCTCCTCCACGCAGAGGCACAGGCAGCGTGACCGCGATCGCTTCATGGAGTCCGAAAAAGCGAACATGAAGAAATCCAGGCAGAGCTGATGTTGAGATCGCTTCGCCGCCGTGCACTTGAGGAGTCGTCGTCAGGTCTGTCCACGACTCGCCGCCATCGCGAGTTTGAAAGAGCACTGCCGAGAGTTGGGCTGTTCCTGGGATAACGCGGTAGCCGGCTATCCATCCCATGCGATTCGTCAGAAAACAAACGGACTGGAGACTGCAATCCATCGGCGTCATGGCCGTGGTCCAGGTCTGACCGTGATCATTGGATCGACAAACGACGCCTCGTTCACCAACTGCCCAACAGGATGCTCCAACGTGGCAAACATCATTCAACGTGGCATCTTCAGCAATGGCTTCCGTGCGAGGAACCGCGGAGCTGAAGAACATTGATGGTTCAGGATCCTGAGTGATCAAAGACCATGCGGGAATTGTCGTTCTTTTTGCCACTATGCCAGCGGGCGCTGGATTGGTTGTGGTACGACTTGCTGAGGCAGCCGGTGGAGTGACAGATTCTGCAGCGGCTTCGAAGGAATCTTCGCTCGGTGTCGCAGAAGCGTCATCAGTTTCGAGATTCAACGCTTTCGTATTCCGTGGTGACGACGCCCCTGGATCCTTTCTCTTTCGCAGCCGGGAACTAGTTGGAAGATCGGGTTCATTCGTTTCTATGGCTGCGCCTTCATCTTCTGCCTTCGGTTCCGACAACTTTAACTGCGCATCGGCGGAGCTGGAGATGCAGACAAGGAACAGCAGAATTGAAAGCAGCGTTTTGTGAGCAGTCATCCGTGACTCTCCCGATTCATGGCCAAAGACTGAGGACGTCGAACAAAGCCGGGCCTGGCTTCCGATGATCGCTTGATCTGCGAAAGAAAGACGCAAGGTGAGGGTGCTTGTCCCGGTTTCGCTGGAGCCTCATAATGAAGTGGCAGAATGATGGGAAAGACGGACTGCGGCAAGAGCAACAAAAGGTGAGGCCAAACTTATCATTCGAGCGTGAATGCTGTGCCTCTACCCGAAGCAAAACTGGACCTTATTTCTCGCTGTTCCTCATCTGATGCAACCATGAACACTAACCACGAGTGAAAACAGGGGCTCTGCGAAGTTTAGGATCACATATTCCCTGCAAAACTTGCCGATTTGCCGCGTCTGTACCGCAGTGAAACCAGAATAGGCCTCAAACAGACTTGCTTCACCTTGACCGGGTTTGGTGGGTTTGGGACAAAACGCTGGTCCACGACCGGTCAACGGTCTGAGATTGAATGGATTACCCGCCCCACGGAAATCGGGGCTTCAGACTGGCAAAGGAGTGCCGAAACCGTGAAAAACATTGTTATCGCATTAGTTGCTGCCTTGGCAGCCGGAACCATCACCCCCGCCCTGGCTCAGGAAACTGCCAAGCCAGCCGCTGCCCCAAAGGACAACACCGCGCATCGCGTCGGTCTTGTTGACATGGCAGAAGTTTTCCAGGGCTACAAGAAGTTCGAAGACCTGCGAACTGAGCTGTCTGCAGAAATCGAAAAGAGCGACGCAGAAGCGAAGCTCATGGTCGAAAAAATGCAGAAGATGCAGACTGAGATTCAGGAGCTGAAGCTGGCTCCAGGCACACCTCAGTACGATCAGGCTGAGAAGAGCCTGTTGGACGCCAAGGGCGAATTCGAAGCCTTCCGCGCAGCAACACAGCGCAAGCTGGCTCGCCGCGAATCGGAGATGTTCAAGGTCATCTACGCTGACACGACCAGCATGGTCAAGAAGTACGCTGAGTACGCCAAGTACACTGTAGTGATTCGATTCGACCGCAAGGACATCGACGAGAACACTGCACCAGCCGAAGCTGTCCAGCGCATGAACAAGCAGGTTGTTTACTACCGAGCAGACGATGACATCACTGACGTTGTTCTCTCCACACTGAACAAGCAGTATGAAGGATCAGCCGCTGCTGGTGCTGCAAAGCCAATCCGCCAGACAAGCGGTGCAGCTGCAGGCAAGCCATCTGCTAACTAGTTCTGCTGTTGAAAACCTGTGACTGAACTCCGGCAGTGGAAACGTTGATTCGCTCCACTGCCGGTTCGTTGAATATTCATTGCTCGGTGTTAATTGAGGGCGCGTGTTCGCGGGATACGTCCAGCGAATAGCCTCAATCCTCCCCGCTCATTGAATAAGACTCACTTCGCTACGATGGGGGACGCGATGCTTATGAGTTGTGATGCTACTGTTCAGCCTCGCCAGCAGACGCTGGCACGGACCGCGATGATTTCCGGTCGAGGGCTGTTTCACGGCGTGGAAGCCCGCCTTCGTCTTCTTCCCGCTGAACCGGGTTCCGGAATTGTCTTTCGTCGAGTCGATCTCGCGGGCAAGCCGGAAGTGAAGGCCCATGTGGACAACGTCACGTCAGCTCCTCGACGCACGGTCCTCGCCGCCTCGAATGGCGCCTTCGTGGAAACTACCGAACATCTGATGTCAGCGTTGGCCGGTTTGCAGGTCGACAATTGCATCATCGAAATCAACGCACCTGAAGTGCCTGCTGTCGATGGCTCGTGCCTGCCATTCTGCGAAGCGATTCTGGAAGCGGGCCTGAATATCCAGTCGGCTCCTCGTGATCTTCTGATCATCGACGAATCTCAGGGCGTCAACGATCGAGCTGGCGAACAGTGGATTGAGATCATTCCGTCTTTCGATGGATCAACCACGATCGATTATCGCCTTGACTATGGTCCACAAACGGCAATTCCATCTCAGTCTTTCTCCGTGAGCATGACTCCGGAGATCTTCCTGAGAGAGATCGCTCCGGCTCGAACTTTTGTCCTGAAGAATGAAGTTGAAGCTTTGCAGATCATGGGATTCGGCAAGCATCTGACAGGCAAAGACCTGGTTGTCTTCGATACCGATGGATCTGTGATTGATAACAAGCTTCGCTGGCCTGATGAGCCGGTTCGGCACAAGATACTGGACTGCATCGGAGATCTGGCCTTAAATGGTCAGATGTTTGTTGCTCGAGTTGTCGCGCGTCGAAGTGGTCACAAATTGAATCATGTCATGGCCAAGACACTGTCGACGATAACCTTACGCCAACCCGAACTTCAATGGGCCGCATGACCTTTCGTTGGATGTGACCTCGGAGCGACAGGATGTCAGCTCCCCCCACCTGGTGATGAACCACCACAGAATACTCTCCGGCAGACACCCGATCAGGATGATCAACATGGAAACAAAAATCTCCCCGATGTCACAAGTCGACCCGAAGGCAAAGATCGGCGAAGGCGTCGTGATCGGTCCATTCTGCGTCGTGGGACCGGAAGCTTCCATCGGCAGCGGAACAGTTCTGCATAGTCATGTCGTGGTGATCGGTTCGACATCAATTGGTTGCAACAATCAGTTCTGGCCGAACTGTGTTATCGGTGGCGATCCTCAGGACGTGAGCTGGCAGGAGTCGGACACGGAGATCATCATCGGCGACAACAACATCTTCCGAGAAGGCGTCACGGTGAATCGTGGGGCTGAAAAAGAAGACGGGATCACTCGGATCGGCAACAACAATATGTTCATGGCCAATAGCCATGTGGCTCACAATTGCCGGATCTTCAATAACGTGATTCTGGTGAATGGCGTTCTCCTGGGTGGCCATGTCCATGTCCACGACGGAGCGATCGTTTCCGGAAACTCTGTCGTTCATCACTTCTCCACACTGGGTCGTCTAAGCTTCGTCAGCGGTGGCTGCCGTGTTCCTCACGACATTCCTCCATTTATGCTGGCGGCCGGTAGTGATGATCCAACACTGAAGACGATCAACATCGTCGGTATGCGTCGAGCAGGTATCTCCAACTCCACGATCGATACGGTCAAGGAAGCCTTCCGTCTTCTTTACCGCCGCAATCGTCCGCTGGATGAAGTTCGCCAGCATTTCGATGAAACACTGCAGGGAACGATTCCGATGGAATTGTCCATGCTGCTGAACTTCGTAGAGAACCAGCGAGCCGGTAAACTGGGACGCGCACGTGAAGCGGTGCGAAACAAACCAGCAGCCGCAGAATCACAGAACCATTCTTCACAGGAACGCAAGGCCGCATGAATCGGGTCAAAGTCGCAGTCGTTGGCGTCGGAGCACTCGGGCAGCATCATGCTCGGATTCTTTCGACGATGGAGAATGTTGAACTTGTTGGCGTCGTGGATTCACGCGAACAACAGGGACGAAGCATTGCGGCCAAACATCAGACTCAGTGGTTCGCCACGGCTGAAGAAGTGCGTCCACTTATCGACGGCGTAGTCATCGCCGTTCCTACCGTTCTGCACTACGAAGTCGCTCGGCCATTTCTTGAAGACGGCATAGCCGTGATGATCGAGAAACCTTTGGCCGACGGCCTTGAGGCGGCTCGCGCACTGCAGGGGTTGGCCACATTTCGCGGGGCTGTATTGCAGGTCGGACACGTCGAACGCTTTAATCCTGCGTTTGAAATTCTGCAGCAGCGAGTTCAGCAGCCGATGTATATTCGCTGTCAGCGAGTGAGCCCCTACACATTTCGGTCGACCGACATCGGTGTCGTGCATGACCTGATGATTCACGACATCGATCTTGTGCTTGCTCTCACGGGAGATTCAGTGACCAGCGTTGACTCATTCGGCGCCGTCACGATCGGTCCAAACGAAGACATGGCGGTCGCTCGATTGCGAACGAGCTCCGGAGTCATTGCCGACATCACTGCCAGTCGAATGAATCCCACGGCTGAACGGACCATTCAAGTCTGGGGTCGAAGTGGATTTGTGTCAGCCGACCTGCAGACTCGCAAAGTGTCTGTCTGGCAACCGAATCCTCTGCTGGCTGAACGACCATCGATGGTGCATGACATCGTCGCGGCGACTCCGAATCCACTGACTCTGAAAGATGAAGTCTTTACGAAGTGGATCAATAACGAACAGCTTCAGGGTTCCGCTGCGGATGCTCTGACGGCAGAACTGCTCGACTTCGTGCATTGCATCCGCACCGGTTCACGTCCTCGAGTTTCCGGCGACGCGGCTGTCAAAGCAATGGAAGTCGCCGATCGAGTTCTCGCGGGAATGCCCAAGTTTTCGTGGCAGACCGGGTCCATGCCGGATGCTGTTCGCAAGGCGGCCTAGCCAGAATGTCTCGAACCGTCTTGCGTGGTGGCCGTGTTTACGACCCGATCAACGGAGTTGACGGCGAGTTGCGAGACGTCTGGATGCAGGACGGTCGCATTATCGCGGCCCCCGAGAATCCGGATGTTCGAGCCGAAATCATTGTCGACGTGACAGGCATGATCATCATGCCGGGCGGTGTCGATATGCACTGTCACATCGCCGGTCCCAAGGTCAACACCGCTCGCAAAATGCTGCCGGAGCAGCGTCGCCGTGCCCGAGTCATGGCTCGCACCAATCTGACTCGCTCCGGAACTCTGGGCACTGTCCCCAGCACCTACACGACAGGTTATCTGTACGCAGGCCTGGGATACACAACAGCTTTCGATGCGGCTGTCCCACCAATTGGTGCAAGACACGCCCATGACGAGCTTCAGGATACTCCGATTATCGACAAAGGCTTCTATGTGATGATGGGCAACAACCATCTGATCATGGAGCAAATCGCGAAGCAGAGTCCCGAACTGATCGATGCCTCCGTGGCATGGCTGCTGAATTCCACTGGTGGTTACGCGGTCAAGCTGGTGAATCCCGGTGGCGTTGAGATGTGGAAGAGCGGAGGCGATGGCTACTGTGGTCTGGATGAAATCGTTTCTCACCACAACGTGACTCCTCGCCAGATCCTGACGGAGTTGGCTCGCTCAGCGGATCGCCTCGGCTTGCCTCATCCCGTACACATCCACTGCAATCACCTGGGAATCCCGGGGAACTGGACCACGACCCTGGAGACCATGAAGTCTCTTGATGGTTCACGAGCCCATCTGACGCATATTCAGTTTCACAGTTACGGCGGCAGCCTCGATGATCAGTCGACGTTCTGCTCACAGGTTCCCGCGTTGGCCGACTATGTTAACAACCATCCGTTGTTGACCGTCGACGTGGGGCAGGTGATGTTCGGTGAAACGACATCCATGACAGGAGACGGGCCTTTGGGGCACTATCTTCACAAAGTCACGGGCGGAAAATGGTTCAGTGGTGACGTCGAGCTGGAAGGTGGCTGCGGCATCGTGCCCATCACTTATCGCGACAGCAGCTTTGTGCATTCTCTGCAGTGGGCAATCGGACTCGAATGGTACCTGCTGGTCAATGACCCATGGCGGATTGCCATGAGCACTGATCATCCCAACGGCGGATCATTTCTGGCCTACCCGGAGATCATCGCGCTGCTGATGGAACGATCGCGTCGTGAAGAGTTCATGAAAAGGCTTCCGCAGAGGATTCGACAGCACTGCACGCTGGCGGAGCTGACTCGCGAATATACCCTGAACGAAATCGCCATTATTACTCGAGCATCTCCATCGCGCATGCTGGGGTTAAAGCACAAGGGGCATCTTGGCCCCGGCGCGGACGCTGATGTCACGGTTTACAATTGCCAGGCGGATATTGAAGCCATGTTCCGCATGCCGCGTTATGTGTTCAGCCATGGGACGATGATTATCGAGGACGGGGAGATTCGAGAAATCACCGATGGCCGTACGATGATGGTCAAGCCCGCGTACAGTGAAGATGCCACGCCCGTGATTCGAGAATGGTTTGATCGCAACTCAACGCTGCAGTTCGCAAACTTCGCTGTGGATGCACATGACATCGGCGAACACACAACGGAAATACCGACCAACGGGCGATGATGACTATGACATCCGACGGCCTGTAAGATCAGTAGAGCAAAAAAAAGCACTGCTCCAAATCGGGGCAGTGCTTCGATGTGTGTGACCAATAACCAGCAAGTATCACTCGATAATGATCTCACGGACAGTACGACCGCTTGGGATCATTGGCAGCACGTGTTCCTGATATGGGCAGATAACGTCCAGAAGGTATGGTTCTTTGCTGGCCAGCATTTCTGCGAGGGCTTTTGGATACTCGGCCTTGCTGCGAACCTGCTTCGCCTGAACTCCGTAACCTTTGGCAATCGCCACGAAGTTTGGAAACGTTTCGTCAGGCATTGAACCGTCGCCTTCACCCAGAGCTTCCGGATGATCAATCGGTCCCAAATACGTGTTCGCACGGCGACCGGACATAAACCGATCTTCCCACTGCACGACCATCCCCAGATGCTGGTTATTGAGCAGCAGAATCTTGACTGGCAGCTTTTCACAATGCAGGGTGGCCAGTTCCTGAATGTTCATCTGGAACGAACCATCGCCGTCGATATCAACGACAATTGCGTTCGGATGAGCGGTCTGAACACCCATCGCTGCTGGTAGACCGAAGCCCATTGTTCCGAGACCAGAACTGCTCAGCCAACGACGAGGCTTATCAAACTTATAGAACTGAGCAGCCCACATCTGATGCTGACCCACACCCACTGTGATGTAAGTGTCCATGGTATGAGACTGACGCCAAAGCTCGTCAATCGCATATTGCTGCAGAATTGCGTCACCAGCATCGGCATAGCCGAGAGGGAACTTGGCTTTCCAGCCAGCAATCTGATGAGACCACTCGCTCAGATCCGGAATATCTTCCTGGGTCAGAGCGGCATTCAGAGCCACGAGAGCTTCTTTGACATCCGCATGAATCGGAATGTGAGCTTCTTTGTTCTTGTGGATTTCTGAAGGGTCGATATCGATATGCACGATCTTGCCGTGCTTGGCGAACTCTTCAAGCTTGCCGGTCACTCGGTCATCGAACCGAACACCAAACGCCAGCAGCAGGTCTGACTGATCGACTGCATAATTGGCGTAAACAGTTCCGTGCATTCCCAGCATGTGCAAAGACTGTGGGTGAGTTCCCGGGAAAACCCCAAGCCCCATCACCGTCATTGCAACCGGGATCCCGGTTCGAACTGCAAACTTGGTCAGTTCTTCCGACGCTTCGCTCTGGATGCAACCACCGCCCACGTAAAGCACAGGACGCTTCGATCGGCGAATGGCAGCGATCACCTGTCGAACCTGTTCGGGAGCAATCGCGCGAACTTCCGGACGGTAGCCTGGAAGATTCATCGGAGGATCGAAGTCAACGTCGCTAAGCGGAATGGAATCGAGCTGAACGTCTTTCGGAACGTCGATCAGAACGGGACCAGGGCGTCCTGTGGAAGCAATGTGAAAAGCTTCTTTCACGATCCGAGCCACATCACGAACGTCCGTGATCATGTAGTGATGCTTAGTGATGGCTCGACAAACTTCGACCATCGGCGTTTCCTGGAACGCATCGCTGCCAATCACC
>Ga0255094_1000520_pt1 | contig 19561 bp, 15 predicted proteins | sample Colum_Law_RepB_8_2_FD_188434 | JGI IMG/M metagenome (GOLD analysis project Ga0255094, IMG submission 188434) | Freshwater microbial communities from Columbia River, Oregon, United States - Colum_Law_RepB_8d | ecosystem: Environmental > Aquatic > Freshwater > River | place: USA: Oregon...
TACTGATGCCATGTCCTTGGACGACATGGCATCAGTATCAGCAGCGTCAGGCAGGACGAGACCGAAGATTCTGTGGACGGCACCGGAGTCGCTCGGCTGGTGATTCTGACGCACCGCGCGTCGGAAGGCCGCCTGCAGGCCGCTGACAACGAAATCGATTGCCTCGATTCACTCCGCGGTCCCCGCATTCGTATGCCCATCGCCGACTGACGAACCCGAATAACCGGCGGTCAAAGACCGCGTGGTCAGGACAGATCGAGCCGAACAGGACTGGTGCCCGATGACAGCACTGCGAGGCCAGGACTCAGGTACGCCCGGCGCTGAACCGTTGCTGCAGCTCTGTCGACATGCGGTGCAGGTCGTCGATACTGCACTCTGCAAACAACTGCTCGTTCCCGGCAGGAAGCTGCAGCAGTTGCTGCAGCAGAGTAATCCGGCCAATCAATACGCCACGTTCGATCCCGATATCGATACCCTCTGCCCGACCGTCGGCTTTGCCTTGTTGCTGGGCATACAAAATACGAGCCTCCTCGTCACGCTGAGCTTTCAGACGCGCGTTGTACTCCACCACGTGCTGCGGGGTTTGAGCAATCATTTCAAGAACCTCTGGCGCCTCTGAGAATTCCTTGTCAGGAAAAAGTCTGGCCACCTGGGCGGATGTCAGTTCTTCAGCGTGCCGCAGAAACCACGCCCAGCGCTACACCGGCGTGGCATGATACACCGTTTCCTCAGTCACCTGAAGATAATTCAATTGCAGAAGATGAATGTGCAGATCATCAGTCAGCGTCAGTGAATGCTCATGATCCCGCAGCCGAAAATCCAGATGCAAAGCCGGCGGTGTGACAAATAACTGACCTGCCAGTACACAGATGCAGATCGAAGGCCGCAGCTCAGTGTAGTTCTGGCCTTCCTGCAATTGATCAACGAAAGTCCGCGAAACATAGTAAACCAGCCGTTGCGCCATCCCTGCCGGCAGCGCAATCTGCACCTCTATGTTCAGTCGCCGTGCGTGGTCGTCTACTGCCAGAATATCCAGAACACACAGCTTGTCATCCGCACCGCGCTTCAACTGAATCGGATTGACGAATTCGATTCGAGTAATGCGGTGCCTGCCCGCGGGGTGCGATGTATCATAAAGATAATAAATGCAGCAGCATATCACCCATAGGTATACATCACAATTCGCCTGACGCAAGCACGAATGTGCCGAAAATATCACGACACTCGTCGGTCAGCACACTCCACCGTGGCAGAGAACACAATCCTGAGCCTGCAGCGTCAGGCAGGCAGCCTTGCCACACTGCGGCCTCAGGCCGGAACCGGCAACGTGTCCACCAATGCCTGCACAATCTGACCACATCGCTGCCGCTGGCCCTCTGCCAGCATCCCACGACTGACGAGACGATGCGCGAGGACCGGGACCGCCGCGCGCTTAATGTCGTCCGGAATCACAAACTCGCGGCCCTCCATGAACGCCAGCGCCTGAGCTGCACGGTACCACGTCAGGACCCCGCGAGTCGATACGCCGAGTGACAGCTCGGGGTGATTGCGAGTTCTTTCGGCGAGGTCCAGCATGTAGCCGGCAAGCGAATCATCCACACGCACCTGCTGCACCTGCCGCTGCAACGCCAGAATCTCTGGCGCTGATGCCACCGACTGCAGAGACTCGACCGGTTGGCCAGTCCGATGCCGCTGCAGAATCTCCAGCTCGGCCTGCCGCTCCGGGTACCCCACACTCAGGCACATCATGAAACGGTCCAGCTGATTTTCAGGCAGGGGATAGGTGCCTTCAAACTCACGCGGATTCTGGGTGGCAATCACCAGAAACGGCTGGGGCAGCGAATGTGTCACGCCTTCCACAGACACCTGCCGCTCACTCATCGCCTCAAGCAGCGCACTTTGATTTCGAGGCGTGGTGCGGTTGATCTCGTCAGCCAGCAGAACATTGGTGAAAATCGGCCCCGGACGAAACTCAAAGTCACCGGTCGCCGGACGATACACCGCCGCTCCCAGCAGGTCGCTGGGCAGCAGATCCGGAGTAAACTGCATGCGGACGAACTGACAGCCCAGGGTCCTTGCGAGGGCCCTGGCGAGCGATGTTTTACCCAGCCCCGGAGCATCCTCAAGCAGCACATGGCCACCACCCAGCAGTGCGGCGGTACACAGCCGCACGACCTCGGTTTTGCCCAGTACCGCAGATTCAACGTTCGCCAGAATTCGCTGCACCAGCTGTTGACCCACCGCCCGCTCCGCTGCAGAAACCATCAGGTCGCAATCGCAGTCGTCGACCGCACGACTCTGACGCATTCTAGCCACAGCGCCCCGGGGAACATCCCTGCACACCGCAAACCGGGCAGAAAATCACAGAAACCCGGAGGAAATTCGCACAGCCGTTACAAATCGACGCTCAGAGAAACTACTGAGGAATAGCTTCACCCATGCCATGTTTCTCGGCTGCCGCCTCGTAATTCTGCATCGCCGTCGGCAGCAGCTCACGCAACGCCGTCGCACGACGTGCATCGGATGGGTGCGTCGACAGGAATTCCATCGGTGCGTCTCCCTGCTTGAGCGATGAGAAACGCTCCCAGAATCCCGGAGCCACCGAGGGGTCATAACCGGCCTTTGCCATCAACAGCAAACCAATATGATCCGCCTCCAGCTCGTGCTTGCGACTATAAGGCAGAATCACCCCATACTGCGACGCTGCACCATAGGCTGTCAGTACAATCTGCTTCTTCTGCTCTTCCTGCTTCTGCAGCACCATGCCCACAGCGGTCTTGCCCAGATTCTGCGCCGTCTGATACGTCATGCGTTCGCCGCCATGCCGGGCAATCGCGTGCGCCACTTCGTGAGACATCACCACGGCCAGACCGGCCTCATCCTGACACACCGGCAGCAAACCCGTGTATACCGCCACCTTGCCACCCGGCAGACAGAAGGCGTTCTGAGTCTTCGATTCGATCACATTGAATTCCCAGTTGAAATCCGGGCGGTCGGCCACTGCTGCAATCCGCTGCCCAACCCGCTTCACCAGCTCCTGATACTTCTCGTTCTTCGTGACCGGCTCGGACTTCAGTACGTCCTGATAAGCCGTCAGCCCCATCTCATTCTCACTGGATTCCGATGTCACCAGCAGCCTGCGACGCTCCGTGACCGGCACCGTCTGACAACCGGTCACCAGAAACATCAGCGCTGTCAGCAGACTGCCCAGCGCCAGAGTGGCAGCAACCATCGACCTCAGCACAAGCACTTTCGATGCAGACGACATCCTGAGCCTCGTCCAAAAAACCAAACCCGCAGAGTCAGATCAACGGCAGGACCGAAAACTGTACGTCCTGATCCGATACTGCCTCAAGGCGGGATTTGACCACCGGTCGCTGCGAGGCCGGTTTTGACAGGCCTCGCGGACCGAACTGCTGCCGGTTATGCCGCAGGAAGACCCCGGTGCATCGTAGTGCGGCAGCTTTCGCCGGTGTTCGTCCCCGCGTCCGGGCGGCACCGACGAGGCCCGGCCGTTTTCAGCCGGCTCGGCGGCGACGCCGCGGACCTGCTGCCAGTCGATACTCAATCGAATTCCCGCGTTTGCCGCACACCTCCAGTTGACCCATGCGGCGAAAACACCACGCGGCCTTCTGAGCCAGCCAGCGGGGCATTCCGCACGATGCCGACAGCTCGGCCGTGGTAAAGGACTCAGGCAGATCCGGTTCCAGAGCCTGCCACAGATCGGCCGCCGTCTTCAGACGGATTTTGCGCTGCACCGACACCAGTACCCGGTCGTGGACACTGTATTTGCGTTTCCAGCTGGTCCGCGCGGTTGGTGGCAGTCGCAGCTCCTGCTGCTCCGTCAGCACCACATCCAGCCGCAGTCGCGGATGCGGAAATACCGAAAAGTGCACCAGCTCCTGAAAGACATGCGCCAGTGTCTGACGCAGCGGGCTGTAACGGGAACGCAGCGGAGTCAGATCGGTGGGGTTCAGAGTCACCACGTGGCGACGAGCCACCAGCGGTTTCACGACAATCACCTGATGATCAGCCACCAGCACCCGGATCTTGTCGCGAATGGCCGACAGTGATGCACACTGCACCTCAATCAGACGGCCACGCCCATCAATCGCATCAATGCGATAGCCGTCCAGTGTCTGTTCGTGACGCGCTGCGTCAGGAACATACTGCTGCTTCAGTTGCTGATGAAGCGACGTCGCCAAAGCCCCAGACCTCCCTGTCCGGACACTGCTGCGGTGTCTATCGAGCATCCTTCAGGCAACTGACGCCCATGTAAATTACGAGGGCTGCCGCCAGTATAAACATGACGTCAAACACCGTTTGACTGCCAAATGGCACCCCGGTCGCAAAATCCGCGACCGCCAGCAGCGCCATCAGTGCAGCCAGACCCATCGACGCGACTACAAGTCCCCGGGAACTACCCGCCATTGCTGATTCTCCGCAGGCACAATGGCCACTGCGCAAACACCGGAACACACATCCGACTGCACCAGACACCTGTCCGGATATCGGCTGCAACCTGATCGGTAACACCCCAGATCAACAGAAAACACATTACTTTACAACAGAAATACACCCGGTTTCGACACCGAATCCCGCAAATTTCAGCGGTGACACCCACTTTGACCGCCCGCAGGCCCCACCAATCCCCGCCAAAACCTCGGTTTTCAAAGGTTTTTTCACGGAAAAACTGGCAATTTCCACGAAATCCGATTTTGGTTATTCTGCCAGACTCATGAATACCCCGCCCGATTCCGCCATCCGATCCTGCAGAACCGCGGTCGATCTCGCCGTGGCGTTCGTGGTTGCCGTCATTCTCCTGCGCACCTTCGTGCTCGAAGGTTACCTCATCTCCACCGGCTCCATGGCCCCCGGACTGTGCGGGTTTCACCGCCAGGTCCACTGTCCGTCCTGCCAGTTCGTGTTCGCCTTTGGAGTCGCCTTTGACGAATCCACACCCGGCAGCCCCGGCATAATCCAGGAACCCACAGGGCCACGTCGACTGGCCACCTGCCCGAACTGCGGACAGTCCGGGATCGATGTCTCAAACCTGCCCAACAACCACGGCGATCAACTGCTGGTGCATAAACACATCTTCGATATCCGGCCTCCACGACGCTGGGAAACAGTCGTCTTCCGCAACCCCGCCAGCCCCGGTGAAGCATTCGTAAAACGCGTGGTCGGACTGCCCGGTGAAACCATTCGCATCAAAGCCGGTGATGTTCATATCAATGGGCAGATCGCCCGCAAACCACTCAGCGCACAACTCGACCTCCGCATCCCCGTCTGCAGCCTCCGAATGCCAGACTCTGATCACCCGGAATGGCAGCTGCCGTGGGATCTCGATCAGCACTGGAAAGTGCAGCAGAATACCCTGCTGCTCTCCACACCCCCAGCGGAAACACAATCACCCGCCGCCGCTCAGACCACAGAACCCGCCTGGATCCGCTTCCACTACTGGAAACCATCCGGAGGCCGACATCCTGCCGAAACACCGCTGGCTCGCTCGGCTGCAGAGCCCGACTGGAGCGATTTTCTGAGCCGCTTTCGCGATGTCCCCATCGCGTGGTCCGCTCAACTGCACTACGACTCCGAACGTGAAGTTCTGCAGTGTGAAGGTGTCATGCCGGCCGAGCTGCAGCGAGACCTCGTGCGAAATGCCACCAGCAGCGAATTCCGAAACGCCGTCTTCCGACTGGCCGCACTCTCGCACCTCGCACCCGTTACCGATCGCTACGGCTACAACTCTCTGGTCGCCTCACCCGAATACGTCGTCAGTGATCTCATGCTCGATACCAGCATCCAATGGCAACAGCCGCCCGCACGCATCCACGTCCGCATTCCCGTCGGCAACGAAACCTTCGGACTGACACTCGATACCAGCAATCACTCCGCCACCCTCCTGTCAATCGATCAGCAGACAGTGCTGCAGCAGGGGACCTTCGCCACGGGCGACGGACAGTCCGTGCACATCATTGCCTCCAGCTTCGATCAGCAGATTGCCATCAGCATCAATGGCACCGCACCGTTCCCGGACCTTCCCGTCGCCGCTGCTCAGCCACCTGACGAACCCGTGGAAGCGGCCGCCGCGCCCATCGGTGAACACCGCCCGGACCCCGCTCGTGCCGCCAGTATCAGTCTGCTGATCGAACGCCAGAAACGCTGGGCTCTCGGAATCTCCGGTGGCTCCGCCATCGTCAACCGGCTGAATATGTATCGCGACGTCTTCTACACACCCGGACGTCGTCGCAACGCCATCAAAAACGATTACACCATCCCGGAGAACTGTTATTTTGTACAGGGCGACAACAGTCCGGTCTCTTCGGACAGTCGCAACTGGGAAAAACCGGTCGTTCCGCACGCGTTTTTGGTTGGCAAACCGTTTCTGGTGCATTTACCGTCAAAACCCGCGATTCTGCAGTTCGCCGGACGGGAATGGCGAATCCGGATACCTGACTGGGAACGAATCCGATACATTCACTGACCGTACGTGTCACAAACGCAGAACCACGAATGGACACACATTTCCGATGACTGCCAATCCCACCAGCACCAGCAGCGACGCAGCCAGTAAGGCCGCCCCGAAGATGACTCGCGAAGAAAGCATTCGCGATACGATCGAGGCTGTGGCGATTGCGTTCATTCTGGCCTTCATCTTCAAGACCTTTGAGGCTGAGGCCTTTGTGATTCCGACTGGTTCCATGGCACCGACCTTGTACGGTCGCCACAAGGAAGTTCACTGTGAATGCTGCGGGCTGGACTACACGATTGGTGCCAGTCAGGAAGTGGATCAGGAAAGCGGTCAGTTGCTGCAGCGGATTGCCACGTCGCACTGTCCCAACTGTCGTTATCGCAACGATGTGCTGACGGCCCCGGTATTCAACGGTGACCGCATCGTGGTCAACAAGCAGGTGTCGGAATATCAGCGATTTGATGTGGTGGTGTTCAAGAACCCGGAAGAGCCGCACGTCAACTACATCAAGCGGCTGGTGGGGATGCCTAAGGAAACCGTGCAGATCCGCCAGGGCGATATCTATACTCGCAGTGCTCCTGATCAGCCGTGGGTGATTCAGCGGAAGCCGAACCTGAAAAAGCAGCAGGAAGTGCAGCAAATCGTCTATGACGACAGTCTGCCGCCGGCTCTGCTGCTGCAGGCGGGAGCGGAGGAGCGCTGGGTGCCGTCGATCCCGAACGCTGCGGCTGTGGACATTGCCGGCTGGCCGGCTGCGGAGAATGCATGGCGGGCTGCTGATGCCGGTCGGTCTTACAAAGTGTCTGCTCCGGCCGGTGCCTTGCAGTGGCTGCGTTACCGCCACCTGATTCCTTCGTGGGAGCACTGGAAGGCGGTGGACGAAAACGCGAAACTGGAATCGCCTCTGCTGCCGCAACTGGTGACAGATTTCTGTGGTTTCAATCCGGAATCACCCAACTATCCTGATCAGGAAATGTTCTGGACCAGCGATCTGACTCTGGAATGTTCTCTGCAGCTTGATCAGGTGCAGTCTGGGGCATTGCTGCAACTGGAACTGGAAGAGGGTGTGCGGACAGTGCAGTGTCGCCTGCAGCCTGAAAATGGCAGCGTGCAACTGATTGCACTCACTCATCAGGCCACCGGTGACCCCATCGAGACGATTGTCGCGACGGGTACCTGCCCGGTCTCCGGTACGGGTGAGTGGCATCTGGCATTTGCCAGTGTCGACGACCGCCTGACGCTGGCAGTCGACGGCACTGCTGTAGAGCTGGAGCAGCGGGCCGAACTGGTGACTGAGGGCCTGAATCTGCCGACCATTCGCGATCTGGCTCCGGCTGGTATCGCTGCCAGTGGTTTCACGGGCGCCGTTTCACAACTCAGACTCAGCCGAGACCTTTACTACCGCGGTGACACGGTGGTCACGGAACCGGACAACGGGATGACTCCGGATCCTACGGATCGATCAGCTCTCGGCGATTTTGCTGCAATTACGGTGGGCGAAGTGGGCAATCCGGGGTATGACTGGCGCGGCCTGCTGCGAGTCCCGGCGGTCTATGGTTCCCGCTACGCCGCTGCTCGCCAGGAGCTGCAGACACGTTACGGCAATCGGCTGGATTTCACGCTGGGCGACGATGAATACCTGATGCTTGGTGATAATTCGCCAGCCAGCAAGGACAGTCGGCTGTTTGATTACTACAGCAGGCCGCTGCGTTCTGTCACCAGCAGTCGATTTGCGGTGCGTCGTCACGATCTGATTGGCGAAGCCATGTTTATTTTCTGGCCGCATGGGGTGCCGTTCATGAACGATGGTCGCGGATATTCCGTACTGTCGCACAAGAGTGGTGATCGCAGCCTGAAGGCCGCTGAATATCCGTTGTACAGTTTTCCGTTTTATCCGAACTTTTCCCGGATGAAGCTGATTCGCTGAAGCCCGTCGAGAAGGGATGCTCGCATGGCAATTCTGCAGTGTGAAGGTCTGGTCAGGGACTATCCCGGCAAGCGTGCCGTGGATGGCGTCAGTTTTCACGTGAACGAGGGCGAAGTTGTGGGCCTGCTGGGTCCCAACGGAGCCGGTAAAAGCACCAGTTTCCGGATGGCCTGTGGTCTGATAGCACCGACTCAGGGGCGAGTCCTGTTGCGCGGCGTCGATGTCACGGGCTGGCCGATGTACCAGCGGGCTCGCCACGGCCTCGGCTACCTGCCTCAGGATACTTCAATCTTCTCACATCTCTCAGTTGAGCAGAACATCCTCGCGATTCTGGAATTCCGGGACACGACGCGGGACGCTGCTGCAGCCCGTTGTCAGGAGCTGCTGGAGGAATTCGGGCTGTGGCCCAAACGCGCGCAGCGTTCCGGATCGCTTTCCGGTGGCGAACGGCGACGCCTGGAAATCGCCCGAGCGCTGGCCAGTGACCCGGCCATCATCCTGCTGGACGAACCGTTCACCGGGATTGACCCTGTCACCATTCATGAGATTCAGGACGTGATTCGACGCCTGCGGGACAGTGGGATTTCCATCCTGCTGACGGACCACCGGGAACGCGAAACTCTGACGATCACGGATCGTTCATACATCATCTGTGATGGGCAGGTGCTGGTTTCCGGAAGTGCTGAAAAGGTGCTGGCGGATCCCGGAGCCATTGCTCGATACTTCGGCAAGCGTTTCGACGCCAACTCAATCATTGACGGCCGCGATTCTTTCCGCAAAAGTGCCTGACTGACACGGTCCGGAACGGTAGAATGCCGGCAGAACTCGGCCTGTTTTTCAGCAACTCTACCGGAAAGACCGCTTCGTGCAGTCCGCTCAGCCGAACGCAGCTCGCTCACAGGCACAGCCACCCGTTGCTGCTGCCATCGCCACGGGCCTGTGCGCTGCCGCCACAGCGGCGGCCGGTGCTTTCCATTTCAGCGGTTTGCCGACTGCCGCAGCGGCCGCTTCGGCGGCTGCCTGTCTTGCCGGGGGCATCATCCCCCTCAAAAACTCCTTCACTTCACTCCGCAGTGGTGCTCTCAATGTCGATCTGCTGATGCTGCTGGCGGCAGCCGGCGCGGCACTGATCGGAGAATGGCTCGAAGGATCCATCCTGCTGTTCCTGTTCTCGCTCAGTGGTACACTCGAAGCCTTCGCCACCTGGCGCACCGCTCGCTCAATCGAATCTTTGATTGCTCTGCGACCCGCTGAAGCCGCCCTGCTCCGCGATGGTGCCGAAGTCATCGTGCCCGTGGATTCGCTGCTGCCAGGCTGTCTGCTGCGAGTTCGTCCGGGAGAACGCTTCCCCGTTGACGGTCAGGTCAGCGAAGGAACATCGTGGGCTGATGAATCCACTCTCACCGGAGAAAGCGAACAGATCTCAAAAACCGTTGGTGATGCGGTGTTCGCCGGTACGCTGAATGGTCAGGGCAGTGTCGTCGTCAGAATGACTCGCGCCGTCCAGGACACTACGCTCGAACGTATCGTTCACATGGTACAGGAAGCACAGTCCAGAAAGACTCCGTCGCAGCGATTCGTCGAATCGTGGCAGCAGCCCTACGTGATCGGTGTGCTCACCTGCTCCCTGCTCGTCTTCCTCGGCTCATGGCTTCTGCAGGCCGAATCGTGGCGACACGCCTTCTACCATGCCATGGTTCTGCTGGTGGCTGGTTCACCCTGTGCCGTGGTCGTCGGTGCTCCGGCCGTGCTGCTGTCCGCCATCGCTCGCGCTGGTCGCCACGGCATCCTGTTCAAGGGCGGCGTTTTCCTGGAACAACTGGGACAGGTCGATGTCATGGCCTTCGACAAAACAGGCACGGTCACGCTGGGAAAACCGGCAGTCGCTGAATTCTGGACGCCCCCCGGTGCCGATGCCAACAGACTGCTGCGCCTGGCCGCTGCAGTCGAGGACCACAGCGAACATCCTCTGAAAGTGCCCATCCTCGCAGAGCTCGCCAGCAGACAGCTCACCGCAGCTCCCGGACCGCTGGTTGAATTCCACAGCCACACCGGTCTGGGAGTCCATGCTCAGGTGGAAGGCACGTGGGTCGGGGTGGGGCGGGAAGGACTGTTCGAAAGCCATGATCTGCAGCTTCCCGCCGAGCTGATCAGCAACGCCAGCCGCATGCGGGAACAGGGCCAGACGGCTCTGCTCGTCTGCACCTCTGTGCCGGGGCTCTACGGCGTTGTCGGAGTTGCCGATCAGCTTCGTCCTGAAGCGCCGGCTGCCATGCAGGCGCTGCACTCGCTGGGGGTACGGCGACGAGTGATTCTGACGGGGGATCATGAGCGTGTTGCCCGGGCTGTGGCCGCGCGCCTCGGTGCCGACGATGTAAAAGCCGGACTGTTGCCCGATCAGAAAGTCGTCCAGCTGGGATTGCTGGCCGCCGGCGGCAACACGGTCGCCATGATCGGAGATGGTGTCAATGACGCTCCGGCTCTGGCCGCTGCCGACATCGGCATCGCCATGGGTGGTGCCGGCACGGATGTCGCCCTCGAAGTTGCCGATGTCGTCCTGATGCGCGATGACCTCAAATCACTGCCACTGGCCGTCTGGATCAGCCGACAGGCCCGCCGACGAGTGCGACAGAATATGATCTTCGCCTTCGCCATGATCGCAGTGCTGGTCATCGCCACATTCTTCCAGTTGCCATTGTGGCTGGGAGTTCTGGGGCATGAGGGCAGCACCGTCCTGGTGGTACTCAACGGACTGCGAATTCTGTGGGAACCGCTGCCGGACTTCAGTGCCGGAAATGCCGCATCCCGGTGAATATCATGGCTATGCCGTGCTCGTCACATGCGGCAATCACTTCCGCGTCATTCTTCGAACCACCCGGCTGAATGGCTGCTTTGATTCCCGCTTTCGCCGCTGCATCAATACCGTCGCGGAATGGGAAAAAGGCATCAGATGCCACCACCCCGCCCTGACTGCGCTCGCCCGCCTTATAGGCCGCGATCATCGAGGAATCAAGACGACTCATCTGACCGGCACCGGCACCCAGCAGCATCCCGTCCTTCGCAAACACGATGGCGTTCGACTTCACGTGCCGACAGACCGCCCACGCAAACTTCAGATCGGACAGTTCGGTCTCGGCAGGTGCACGCTTCGTCACGACCTGCCAGCCCCCGGCACTCTGCAGCAGGTCATCCCGATCCTGCACCAGCAGGCCGCCGCTGACGCGACGGTAATCCGGAGCACCACGGTCGGCGTCCGTGAATTCCACCTGCATCAGACGCACATTCGCCTTCCACTTCGGTTTTGTTGTGAGGATTTCCAGGGCGGCCGCGTCGTAGCCCGGAGCAATCACGGCTTCGATGAAACGTCCCGGAGCACACATGGCCTCGGCTGTGGCGGCATCAACCGTCCGATTCAGACCGATAATGGAACCAAAGGCACTGACCGGATCGCCCTCATAGGCCTTGTGAAACGCGTCTGCCAGTGATTCAGCAATGGCGAGGCCACAGGGGTTGTTGTGTTTGATCACACTGGCGGCAGGCTGACGGAAATCCAGCACCGCAGCTCGCGCCGCATCCAGATCCAGCAGATTGTTGTAAGACAATTCCTTGCCGTTCAACTGACGGGCCGTTGCAAGCGTTCCCGGGGCCGGGTGATCTTCGACGTAAAAGGCGGCGCGCTGATGAGGATTCTCGCCGTAACGCAGAGTCTGCTGCAGACGGAATGACAGCGTCAGACGCGGACCAAAACTGCTGTCGGAGCCGTCTGATATGACTTTCGACAGATAGTCACTGATGGCACGGTCATAGGTGGCCGTCATCTCGAACGCCGCTGCCGCCAGTCTCCGGCGATACGCCTCATCCAGTGCACCGGCACGCAGTTGCTGCAGTACTTCAGCATACTGCTGCGGCTGAGTCACAATGGCGACGTGAGCATGATTCTTGGCCGCCGAACGGACCATCGACGGTCCACCAATGTCGATGTTTTCCACGGCTTCGTCGAACGTCACATCCGGCTTCGCTATTGTCTGTTGAAACGGATACAGATTCACGACCACCAGTTGAAACGGAATGATGCCGTGCTGCTCGATTGCGGTCGCGTCGCTGGGCAGAGTCGGACGGCCCAGAATGGCACCGTGGACTTTGGGATGCAGAGTCTTGACGCGACCGTCCATGATCTCGGGAAACCCCGTGTAACTGGTCACGTCAATCACCGGGATGCCGGCCTGCTCGAGAAACCTGCGAGTTCCCCCGGTGGACAGGATCTCAAACCCCAGCTCGGTCAGACCTCGCACGAAGCTTTCCAGACCGGTTTTATCGCTGACACTGACGAGGGCCCGCCGGGATACTGTGCTCATGAATCAATTCGGCTGTCTGAAAGGAGAAGTGAAATAATGAACCCAGACCTTACAGAGCCACAACGCACTTTTCAACACGCCCCGCCGAGCATCTGCAGCATTCCCGCTGCACCCCTTCCCCACCCCGCCGCAACGGCAGGCATAGTTGACTGGCTCAACGCAACGCCCGCCACGCTGCGTCGTGTCAATCCGTATTCATCCCGGGCTGCCCCCGGCGGCCCCGCCGCCGCTTCTCAATACCCACTCGGCCGCCGCCAGAGTCTGTGGCTCAAGGCCCGCGTCACGCAACTGACGAACCGTCCAGTCCACATCATATGACACTCGCCGAAACTCCACCTGACCGCCATCAATAATCGCATACGAAGCCCGCGGATCACCGTCACGCGGCTGACCCACACTGCCCGGGTTTACCACCTGCACGTGTCCCAGATTCAGATGCATCGGAATATGAGTGTGTCCGACGCACACAAAATCCGCCTGCACATGTTCCAGTCGCTGTCGCCACTGTTCAGCGTCCGCCTCCAGATACTCGTCCATGGGATCGCGCGGAGTCGCGTGCAGGAGCAGAAAACGGCGACCATCCAGTTGCACATACTGCTGCACCGGCAGCTCAGCCAGCCACGTCAGATGCTCGTCCGAAAGCACTTTGTAATGGTGATCACGCAGGGCTGCGGAAATGCGACGAAAGGTTCCGGCCGGACGAACCCGCACTCGCTGCGCCAGCGAATGGTCATGATTGCCCCGCACCGCAGCCGTGGCAAACTGCCGCAGCCACTGAATGCAGGGTACCGGATCCGCTGCATAATCCACCGCATCACCCAGAAACAGGCACGCGTCAAATCGCTCCTGAATCGCCGCCAGAGCCGGCCAGTTCGCATGGATATCGGCGATCAGCAGAATTCGCACAATCGCCTCCCCCCCCGAAAACTGAGAACTGAAAACTGAGAACTGAGAACTGAGAACTGAGAACTGAGAACTGAGAACTGAGAACTGAGAACTGAAACTCAGTGTTCCTGCCGGGTTTTGAATTCGTGTTTCCGACCATCCGCCCCGATCTGAATCGTGTAGCGGCTTCCATCCGCTGCAACCTGCGCCAACACCCATTGCCCCTGACAGTCGGCGGTGGGGACGCTGTTTGCAATGAATTCCGGCGGTGCCTGCAGAGCCGGGTCCAGGTCCACGTTGCGATGCAACTGGAACCAGTGCTGCAGCGACTGCACTTCTCGCAGGGTCTTCAGCGTGGACTCGGCGCCGCCCTTCTTCGGGCCATTGCACATCACGGCGGAAACTGGGTCAAGTGCCAGCACCATGGCCGGGTTGTTGCTGACCGGCAGGCCGTGATGAGTCACCATGAACAGGTCGATACGCCCGGCCGGATTTCTGGGAGTCATCAGTTTGGCTTCCGTGTTCCACGTCAGATCGCCGCATGTCAGATAACGAAACTCGCCAAATTTCACCAGCAGCGCGATACTGGCCGAGTTGTCGCTGGGATCATCCGGCTGAGGCTGATGGCGGGACGCGAAGGGATTCTCCGCACCCTCGCCCACGACGGTTTCACGGCTGGCACACAGGACTCGCAGACTGAGCTTTGTTTTGCCGGATTTCAGAGGCACGTACTGGCCGGCCTTCAGCGCCTTCGACTGATTCTGCGAAGCTGCGCGATAGGCCGCAATCCGATCCGGAAACCCAGGGTCCTCGGACAGACTGTCAGGAATCCCGCGATCCCAGAATGTGCCAATACCGAATTGGGCTGCGAGAGCCGCATGGTTACCGAAATGATCCAGATGCCAGTGTGAGACCATCGCGTGGTCAATTCGCGACAGCCCGGCAACCTCCCTCGCCACCTGAATGATGCGATTCAGATCCCGACCCTGATTATCCGGATAACCTGAATCGATCAGCAGCGATTCGCCTTCGGGGGTGACGAGCAGATTTGCGGCACCGCCTTCGACATCGATGAAGTAGATGTCCAGTGTACCGGTTTTCTGGTCCGCCAGCACGGCCTGACCGTCCGCCAGCATGCCTGCACACAGCGCCGCCAGACTCAGCACCAAAGCACACAGTTGCCGCATCGTTTGCTCCTGATTTCGACCTGCTCAAACCACCGTACTGCCGATCCGCAGCGACCATAAGTGGCGGCCGCATTTCACACAAGCGCGCCCCCCGTTCATGACCGACTTTTTTCTCCGAAATTGTCAATTCAGCATAAAATCCCCCAGTTCCCCGGTCTCCCGCGAGCTGCCGCGGGTTATTCTGAGCAGGTCTTTCGTTTTCAGTAACTCCTGAATCAGGGTCTTTCCCATGAAGCCTGTCCAACCGGTCAAACTGCTGCTGGCCGTGGCCCTTGCAGCTCCCGTCTCCGCACAGCCTCCTGAAGAAGGTCGCCGTGACGGCGACCGTCCCGTCTTTTTCGAGAGGGAAGGCGAGCGTCCCCCGGGTGATCGACCTGAGGGCGAGCGTCGCGAGCGTCCGGAAGGGGGTCGTCCGGAGGGCCAGCGTGTTGAAGGTGTACGCCGTGGGGCGGAAGGTCGTCCGCCGGCAGGACCGGGACAGTTCGGTGGACCGGGGGGCGGTGGTCCGCAGGATGGCCGTGGTTTCCGAGGGATGTTCCCGAACCCACTGGTGGCTGCGATTGATAAGAACGGTGACGGCGAACTGTCAGAGGAAGAAATTGACGGGGCCATCATTGCTCTGAAGACGCTGGACCGCAACCGGGACCGTCGCCTCGATGCATCCGAGCTGCGGCCGAACATGGAAGGCATGCCCGGCCAGTTTGGGCGGGGCGGTATGATGGGTGGTGGTGGCTTCCCGGGCGGTGGTGGTTTTATGATGGGTGGCCCGGAGGGTGAGCGGGGCGGCAATCAGGGTGGACCGGGCGCCATGCTTGAGCGAATGCTGGCCATGGACAGGAACGGTGACGGCAAGCTGTCAGCCGAAGAATTGCCCGAGCGTATGAAGCCTATGCTGGAACGCGCTGATTCCAACAAGGACGGGTTTCTGGACCGGGGTGAGTTGCAGGGGATGGCCTCTCAGCGGCAGCAGCCGGGACCAGGCGGACCGGAGGGGGGCCGGCCTCCGGGAGAATTCCTTGGTCAGATGATGGAACGTGCGGACGCGAACAAGGACGGAAAGCTCAGTGGTGACGAGTTGCCGCCGTTCCTGCGTGAGCAGATGGAAGCACTGGATAAGAACAAGGATGGTGGAGTGGATCGTGAGGAGCTGCAGTCAGGCATGGCGGCTCGCATGCGTGAAGGTCGCCCGCAGGGTCGCGACGTGCGTGAGCAGGGCGACCGTCCTGACGGTGGTGCTGTCCGTCCGCGACGACCGGAAGTTGAAGGCGAAGCAGAAGGCGAACAGCGAGAACGTCCTGCCGATGAGCCTCGTCCGGAATCTGATCGCGAAGGTGATGACAAGGAAGAAAAGGATGACGACGACAAATGATTGTCGTGATCCAGCGGTGATGAAACAGGAAAGCCCGGGTCAGCAGCCCGGGCTTTTTTGACGCCGCCGCCAAACCCGTAGCCTCGGCTTTAGCCCGGGCAATCCCAATGCCGTGTACAAACAGGTAGCCCGGGCATTCCTGCCCGGCCCACCCAGTGAACCCCACGTTGATGCATTCGACCCCGAATCACACGAATCCCACGCAAGCGGATCACGTTCGTTTTTCCGGTGTGGTGTGCCTTGGTTGTATTTTGCCATGGACGCAGGGAATTTTGGGTAGCTCTACGTCCCATAATCGTGCCCGGCGTTTTCCAGCGATTATCCGATGACGGCGAACTTTGCCACGTTTAGGGCATTGAGTTTGCAAAGAAGTTGTCCTTATCTATGTAGCCATATGCCGTTCGTTTGAGTGCTCCGATTTCACCCGTCGGCCAGTAACCGCGCTGCTATCACCCCGGTCGCACCTTGCGAGGTTTGACTGAAAACGACTTCACGTACTCGACAACTTCGACAGACTGATTCCGATCCAATGCCTGCCGCGATTCGCTTATTCGTTCACTCGGGGGTCCCGCGCCATGATTCTGGGCAGCGGGGTTCTCAGCGCTCGCTTGCACCAGCGATAATCTCCCGAGGAGTCTGAATGAACAACACTGCGTGTCGCTGCACACCACACAAATGGCATTTGGCTGACCAATATCCGAGCACAACGCGGCTGGATTGCTGTTGGACCCAACGCGGGATCTGTACAGTAAGTACATCACTGTCACTGGCATTTCCGCGACCCGGTTTGATTATGTCGTTAGCGGAGAATCTGTGATGGAGTGGTTACCAGATTGCCACCATGCGGAGCGGAACATCGAAAGCGATCCGCGCGATTGGTGCCAGGGATGTCAATTGGACCCGTAAATTATCGATCTGATCAAGCGAGTGATGCGTGTCAGTCTGGCGACAATCAGGATCATCAAGTCGCTCGCGGGGTTGAACGAAAACAAGGGAACCATGATCTCTGACTCGTAATAAACGACAGCCTGATTGAGGTAAATTGCTGTGGCAAAAGCTGAAGCATCGGTTGAGGAACTCGTCAGCATGATCGAGCGGGGAGAACTCCGCTTACCCGAGATGCAGCGACGCTACGTTTGGCGTTCACCTCGGGTGCGTGACCTTCTCGATTCCCTTTATCGGGGCTACCCTTCCGGTGCAATTCTGGTTTGGGAAACGGACGAGCCTGTACCATTGCAGGAGTTTGCTGTGCAGCAGGAAAAAAACGCGTTCACCAGCACTCGCCTGCTGTTGGACGGACAACAGCGGCTCACATCGCTCTCAGCGGTGATTCGCGGTGAGCCGGTTACAGTGCGAGGTCGTAAACGACCGCTTGAACTGTTATTCAACCTGGAACATCCCGATGAGTTGGTCGTGGTCACTGAAGTCCACGAAGATTCGGAGGATGACGACGACGAAAATGAGGGCGCGGATGATGAAGCCGATTCGAGTGAAGACGAGCTGCAGCAACGATTCAATAAAATGACGTTCGTCGTCGCTACCAAAAAACTCGAGCAGTTGCCTCAGTGGGTCAGGGTGACGGAGGTTTTTAAAACAGACGAAGATGCTCCGTTTCTTCAACGTGCGGGGATTGAGAGTTTTAACGATCCCCGTTTCAAGAAATACAGCCAGCGGCTTGCTCGCCTGAGAGCCATTCGAAAGTATGTCTACCGGATGGACGTGCTTGAACGAAAACTGTCCTACGACGAGGTGACTGAGATTTTTGTCCGCGTGAACTCATTGGGGGCGAAACTGAGAAGTTCGGATCTTGCACTCGCACAAATCACGGCGAAGTGGCGAGGTGCCCTGAAGACGTTCCAGGGGTTCCAGGACCAGTGCGCAAAAAAGGGATTCGAGCTTGACCTGGGGCTGCACCTGAAGAACATGGTCGCCTTTGCAACGGGGCAATCGCGGTTTCTGACGGTCGGCACAATCCGTCTGGATACGCTTCAGGCTTCGTGGGGAGAATGTGTGAACGGTATGGAATTTGCCATCAACTTCCTGAAAAACAACGTTGGCATCGAAAGTCCGGCGCTCTTATCGTCCCCATTTATTCTTGCCGCATTGGGGTACTACGGCCATAAACGTGACTACCACATTTCAGCGGAAGAGTCCGACCGACTACGATACTGGGCGCTCGCGGCGAATGCGAAGGGTCGTTATTCGCGGGGTTCCAGTGAAACCCTTCTGGATCAGGATCTGGCGACGCTTCGAGATGGTGGCGGAGTCAATGAGTTGATCGAACGATTGCGGTTGCAGGTGGGGTTGCTGGAAGTCCTGCCAGATGAACTGGAAGGAAGAAACCAGCGAAGCGCGTTCTTCAAGACGATGTTTATGGCATTCCGCGCTGCTGGCGCCAGGGACTGGAAATCCAAACTGGCGATTGCTCTCGATCATTCCGGGGTTCAACACCGTCTCCAGTTTCATCACATCTTTCCGAAGGCCGTGCTCAAAGGCATGTTTTCCACGCGAGAAGCAGACGACATTGCAAATCTGGCGTTCATTGGTGGCAAGACAAATCGCGCCATCAGCGACAAGTCACCGGCCGCTTATTTCCCTGCACTGATAGCGAATGCTGGTGAAGCTGCATTTGCTGTACAGTGCATTCCCACTGCAGCAGAACTCCTTGAAGTGAGTCGTTACAAGGATTTTCTCGCGGAGCGAAGAAAACTGATCAGTAGACGACTCAACGAGTTTCTGAATTCGGCTGCGCCAAGGTAACAGAACCGCAACGGCGGTCACGCACCGCGGCGCCGGCGGACTGATCAGGTTGAGTTGAGATTTCAATCGACACTGCGCTTCATCCGGGCCGATCCACATCTCATCCGCGGAGCAAAAAAGCTCCCTACTCCTGAGCATTCCGGCCCAGTGCGATGTCAAAGTCGTTCATCGCCGGCACCATCATCGCTACCGCCGCAAATCCGTAGGCCATGCAGATCCAGAAACACACGCCCAGATTGCCGCCCAGCAGAAATTCCGTGATCGCATAAAACGTCAGAAATGGCAGCAGCAGCGAGGCCATTGTCAGGGCATTCGATGGGTTGCGATGCGTCAGCGACGAATACAAACCCAGACTGCCAAAACCAATGAACAGAATGAAACTCTGCAACTGAATCGCAAACGATGAACGAGCCTCCACCAGCAGCAGCATAAACACAAAAATGCCCACACACAGAAAAAACATCGTGCCGAGGCTGTGAGCAATGGCCTGCCGCGAATTTTCATAGCTCAGCCCCGCATGCAGACCGAGGGCCACCGCAAACAGTGTCAGCACCGTGTAGCCCACCGACACATAAATCGCATTCTCAACCGACAGCTGCGGAA
>Ga0255094_1000522_pt1 | contig 19496 bp, 15 predicted proteins | sample Colum_Law_RepB_8_2_FD_188434 | JGI IMG/M metagenome (GOLD analysis project Ga0255094, IMG submission 188434) | Freshwater microbial communities from Columbia River, Oregon, United States - Colum_Law_RepB_8d | ecosystem: Environmental > Aquatic > Freshwater > River | place: USA: Oregon...
CTATCAACTGCAGCGGGCCGTGAAATCCACTGGCAGCACGGCTCTGGCGCGGCGTGTCGATGTGCTCGACGTGGCGCGTCGGATTCTCAAGGCGCTGCAGAAAGTCTACGCAGAGCGACAGGTGGAAGTGGTGTGTGACATCGAGCCCGGCCTCGTGTTTCTGGGGGATGAGCGCGACCTCATGGAAGTGCTTGGCAATGTGCTGGACAACGCCTTCAAATATGGAGGGCACTGGCTTGCCATCAGCGCACGTGTCACGCAGGTGCCATCGCGCCAGTTGAGCATCGTCGTAGAGGATGATGGCCCCGGCATTAGTGCCACACATCAGGAGTTTGTGCTGCAGCGCGGCGCGCGACTGGACACGCTGGTTCAGGGACAAGGCATCGGACTGGCGGTAGTGACCGACATTGTAGGCAGCTACGGAGGTCAGATCGATGTCGGCACCGGGCAACGGGGAGGAGCGCGGATACAGCTGGTGTTCCAGAATTTTCAGACTACCGATATCACCGCTTCCCGTTCCTGATTCAGAACACCAGCGCGGCGACACAGCTGCACAGGGTCATGACAAACAGGAACCACTTGATGGTGCTCTGTTTTGCACGTACCGCGAACTTCACACTGGCCCAGGCGCCGAGCATGGTGCCTGCTGCAAGGACCAGCCCGGGTACCCAGCGGATCATGTCGAAGTACAGAAACACCCCCAGCGCGATCAGTGTGGAACCCAGAGAGCACACCATCTTCAACGCATTCGCCCGCACCAGGTCATAGCGCAGTCCACCAGCGAGTGCTGCCAGCAAAATGAAGCCTACGCCGGCCTGCACGAAGCCACTGTAAATGCCTGCGAACAGCAGCATCCACCAGGCCCCTCTGTTGTCGCGGACATCCACCACCGGCGTGCCGTCGGGCGGTGCAATAAAGTTCGGTCTGATGAGGATGATGAGTGACATGCTGATGATGGTAATCAGCAATATCGGCTTCAGGGCCGTCACGGGGATCACCGCGGCGGCCAGCGAGCCGAAGACACCGCCAATCAGGGTGGGCACCAGAATGGGCAGGATCGCCGCTTCGTCCAGCCGGTCATGATTGCGAAAGCCGCGAATTCCCACGACGCATTGCAGTGCAACGGCCACGCGGTTGGTGCCATTGGCCACATCGGCCGGCAGGCCCAGCAGCATGAGCACTGGCAGCGTCAGATTGGATCCGCCCCCTGCCACTGTGTTGATGCCACCCGCCACGATGCCCACAAGCGCCAGGACCACGAGTAAAGTGATGTCATATTCCATGCGCGAAGGAGTCCGGAAGAAGGCTGTCAGCGTGAAAGGCGTCACAGTGTAGCAAAGCACTGCGGGTTGATCTGCAAAACTTCCACTTGCGTCACATACTTGACCCAGGTGAATGCCTATTGTGACGCTGCCTTCAAGGGCAGTGCGCTTGCCGGTACCAGGTTTATCTGCAATAGTGCAAATGGACTTCAAAGGCGATTTTCAAGCACGCAAGAGCATAATGAATATTAATAAAATCAAAGGTTTTACCGTGATAGAACTGATGATTGTCGTCGGCGTGATCGGAATTCTGCTGGCTGTCGGACTGCCTGGTCTTCAGGACACCATTTCACGCATGGAGACCAACAGCCAGGCCAAGTCGCTTGTTGCCAGTCTCAATTTTGCCCGCAGCGAGGCCATCAAGCGCGGGCGCCTGGTAAGCGTGTGTGGCAGCGCCAGCAGCACCGACTGCGCAGCGGATGCCTGGTCGGATGGCTGGATCGTGTTTGTGGACGTCAACGAGGATGCAGATGGCGCCGCGGTGTGGAAGGGCTCGAAGAGATGCTCCTCTGTTTCGGGATCCACTCCAGGGCCTTCATCAATGACATTCAGGTAGGGTACCTGGTATTCATTCTGCCCTGCCATTCCTGCTTCCAGTGACAGCGTAGTGAAGCCCGTTTTACGCGCACTGTAACGCAGGCCATTTTCGAACAGATTGTTCAATATCTGCTCCAGCTGACTAACTATGACGCGCACTTCGGTGTCAGGAGGGGTGACTGCAATCGTGATGGTGCCATTGAGCTGATGTGTTGTTCCGTAATTCTCGACGAAGTGCGCCAGCCAGTCCTGCAGATTCACGCGTTCGCTTGCTTCCTGGCGCTGGCGGGACATCTGCAGTACGTCTTCTATGATGTTGTTGACGCGCGCGCAGTGTTTCAGAATGATCTCAACCAGTCTTTTCTCGGCGGGTGCCAATGCCGGGGCTTCATCAAGGAGCTGGCCGGCGTGACTGATGGCGCCCAGCGGGTTGCGGATTTCGTGGGCGATGCTCGCCGTCAGTCTGCCCAGCGAGGCGAGTTTCATTTGCCGCACGCGCTGAATCATCTGACTGCTGTCCTCCAGAAATATCAGTATGCTGGATTCGGAACTGGGCGTCAGAAACGCGAAATTGGCCTGGATCTGCGGGCTGGACTTGCTGAAGCCGAAAGTGGGAAGGCGACGGTTCGCGTTCTGGCGCCAGAGGTCAAGCTGCTTGCGCAGAACCACGGGCAGCACTGCAGCAGGAGTGACATCATCGGCTACGCTGGCATGACGCAACATGCGGTGGGCTGCATCATTGGAGGTCAGCACTGCCCCTGCTGGGTCCACAACGAGAATCCCAGTGCGCATGCGCTTGATGATCAGCTGATTGAGTTGCTCCAGATTGAGGATGCTGCTCGCTTGCGCGGCAGCCAGCTGGGCGCTCAGTCGCATGCGCTCCGCAAGTGACTCCAGATAAAGGGATGCCGCCAGTAGCAGCGCTCCGAGCAGGCCAGCCTGAATATACTGGTTCGCCGGGACACTCATGCGCAGGTTGAGATAGGCCTCACTGAAGATGATGGCAATACTGGCGACAGCGGCAAGAAAAGTGCTCATGCGTTTGCGCAGCAAAAGGCTGCCTGCCGCGACTGTCACCAGGTGCAGAAGTGCCAGGCCGCTCTCTACACCACTGGAGGCATGACTGAGCAAGGTCAATGCAAGAATATCGCCTATGAACAACGCGCTGATCAGCCTTTGCGGTACTTCCCTGTGTTCAGTTCTCCGAAACACCAGCAGTACCAGCAGACTTGATGCTGTATAGGTCAGAGCAGTCTGCAGAAACAACGCTGGGACCAGATTGCCCAGCTGCGTGGAGATGGGGTTCGTGAGGAAGCTTGCCAGCAGGATAGCGGAAAGCGCCAGACGATAGAGATTGTAAATCTGCAGTATCCGGAGGTTCTGATCTGGAGGAGGCGTGGCATCCATGAAGTCTGGTCGTAGTGGCGTCGGATTGAGGCGGCGCGGCAATTTGCGTTTTACTATTGGGAAGTGTTTGTCGGACAATATCGCACTTGCCTGCCGATAGCCATATTCACCCGGATACAGTGGCGCAGAGTCAGCAATTCTTACATGGGGCGTGTATGCCAGAGCAGTTAACGGTAGTGATGGCTCAGCTGAATCTGCTGGTCGGCGACATCCAGGGCAATACAGACAAGCTGATTGCCGCCGCGCGCCGCGCGCGGGACGAGCTTGCTGCCGACATCATTGCGTTTCCGGAGCTTGCGCTCACCAGCTATCCTCCTGAGGACCTGCTTTTGCGCCCCAGTCTGAAGGGACGTATTGAGCGCGCCCTGCAGCGCATCCTCGACGCCGACCTGGATATCCACATGATCGTGGGTCACCCGTTGCATGAAGGGGGTCGTCTCTACAATGCCTTGTCTGTACTGCACCGGCGAAACGTACTGACTACCTATCGCAAGCAGTGCTTGCCCAATTACCAGGTCTTTGACGAGCGCCGTTACTTCACGCCGGGTTCGTCGCCATGCGTCCTTGCGATCAAGGGGGTGCAGGTTGGTCTGACCATTTGTGAAGACATGTGGGAAGAGGGACCGTCAGGGCAGGTCGCAGAAGCCGGGGCTCAGCTGCTGATCAATATCAATGCCTCGCCATTCCATCGTGACAAGTTGCTTGAGCGCAAGGAGCTGCTGGCAACCAGGGCTCGCAGTGCAGGCCTGCCGATCATCTATGTCAATCTGGTTGGCGGGCAGGACGAGCTGGTGTTCGATGGCAGTTCAATGGCCGTTTCGCCACAGGGTGTGGTACAGGTCCTGGCTCCTTCGTTTGCAGAAGGGCTGTATCCGGTTCATTTGCAGCACGCTGGCGCTGCACTTGGCATACGTCCGGAGACGGCTGCCATTGCGCAGCCCGACAGTACCGAAGCCGCTCTTTACAAAGCGCTGGTGCTGGGCGTGCGTGACTATGTCACCAAGAATGGCTTCAAGGGAGTTGTGCTGGGATTGTCAGGAGGCATTGATTCAGCTTTGACGCTCACCGTGGCCGTCGACGCCTTGGGCAAAGACAAGGTGCTGGCAGTCATGATGCCCTTTGCCTATACGTCTCAGCTCAGTCTTGACCTGGCCCGGGAGCAGGCTGCACGACTCAAGGTGCAGTACCGGATTCTGCCGATCGTGGAGTCGTACAACAGTTTCGTCGACGCACTCAGCGCAGAGTTTGCCGGTTTGCCTGTTGATGTTACTGAGCAGAACATCCAGGCTCGCTGCCGCGGAGTGCTGCTGATGGCAATCTCCAACAAAAAGGGACTGCTGGTGCTGACAACTGGCAACAAAAGCGAAGTGGCCGTTGGTTACTGCACGCTTTATGGCGATATGGCTGGCGGGTTCGACGTGTTGAAGGATGTTCCCAAAACCATGGTCTACCGTCTGTGCGACTGGCGCAATTCGCAGGCGGATGCGGCGGACGGTCCGCTCATACCGCAACAGGTCATCGAGCGAGCACCGTCGGCAGAGCTTGCGCCCGGACAAGTCGATCAGGACAATCTGCCGCCCTACGAGGAGCTGGATGCCATCCTCGAGCTCTACGTGGAGCAGGACTGCAGTGCCGCCGACATTGTCGCGCGCGGCTTCTCGGAGGCCATAGTGCGGCGGGTGCTGCGTCTGGTCGACATCAATGAATACAAGCGCCGGCAAAGCGCCGTAGGGGTGCGTCTGACGCAGCGCGGCTTTGGCAGGGACAGGCGCTATCCCATTACTTCCGGCTGGGAGCTGGGAGACTGACTGACCCGGGCACCATGGCGTTCGCAAACGGTTTCATTCAACTTTTGAACAGGTACTCACGTGAAAGAACACATATTCAATACGCTGTCTGACTCGCGCGACTACTTGCATCGCTTCATGAACGATGCAGGCAATGTAGAGGCGATTGCCCGCGCAGCGAGTGTGATGATTGCCACGCTGCATGGCGGCAAGACCATTTACAGTTGCGGCAATGGCGGCTCGATGAGTGATGCCATGCACTTCGCTGAAGAGCTGACCGGCCGCTATCGCCAGAATCGCCGTGGCCTTTCGGCGGCCGCCATCAGTGATGCGGGGCATATCAGCTGTGTCGCCAATGACTTCGGTTACGACTACATCTTTTCCCGATATCTGGAAGCCCGTGCCCGCCCCGGCGATTGTCTGCTGGCCATCAGCACCAGTGGCAGCAGTCGCAATGTCATCAAGGCAGCGGAATTTGCGCGCGAGAACGGTGTCAATGTGGTGAGTCTTACGGGGAAATCAGGATCTGCACTCGGCGCGCTGGCCACCGTGGACATCAGTGCCGGCCAGAGTTCGTTCGCCGATCGCGTCCAGGAAGTGCACATCAAGATCATTCACATTTTGATCGAACTGATCGAACGGGAATTCTGTCCTGAAAATTACTGACAGTGTCAGCCCAGCAGGCCGAAAGTCAGTATGTTGAGCAGGGAACGTGTTTCTTCCGGCGCTTCCATCTCGGGATTCTCAGGTTGCAGTGGGCGTTGAGTGGGCGCAAGCGGAGTATTGTCGACATTACTGCCAAGCAGCCCGAAAGAGGCCGTGTACAGCAAAGAGGGGTTGGTGACATCGTTTCTCACGATGAAATTGCCGCTTTCGTCAAGCGCAGGATGCTCCGGAAAGTTGGACTTCAGCAATGACAGTGATGTGCCCGCCAGATCATCCAGGCCCATGCGCAAATAGCACTCCACCATGATCGCCACGCCATCTGCCACCAGCGGGCTGCCCTGGAAGTTCTCCACGACATAGCGTCCGCGATTGAGTGCTGCAACGTAGGCGCGTCGTCCGAGATAATAGTTGGCAACGTGAATCTCATAGGATGCCAGAGTGTTGCGCAGGAAAATCATGCGGGCACGGGCATCCGCTGCATAGTCACTGTCCGGATACAGAGCCAGCAGCAGTGAGAATTCGGCAAATGCGTCCCGCGCGCCGCCAGGATCTCGTTTCGAAGGGTCAGTCGGCAGAAACCGCGCCATGAAACCGGAGTCTTCCGCAAACGACGCCATGCCTTTCATGTAGTAGGCATAGTCGATGTTGGGGTTGTCCGGGTGCAGGCGGATGAAACGGTCGGCTGCAGTTCTCGCTGCTTCCAGATCGAGATTGCTGTAGTAGGCGTAGATCAGCTCCAGCTGGCCCTGAGCAGCGAAGCGGCCGAAGGGAAAACGCGACTCAAGTGCTTCGTAGGTTGCTATGGCAGAGCGGTAGTTGCGGGCGTTGAGCTGGCGCTGTGCCGTGACATAGAACTGCTCTTCGGTGTCGAGGCCGGCAAACTCGTCGCGCTCCTCGCCGTCGAAAAGGGAGCAGGAGGCGAAGGCAAGGCAAAGCGTTATCAGGAACAGAATTCTCACGCGACGACAACCTCTGGAATGCCGACGGCCGTGCCGCGGGCGAAAACTAGTGAAATCTGCAGGGCCTTTAGCGGGTATAATACCGCCCGCCTGTCCAGGAGCCGAACCGATCCGGCCTTTCTCCGATGGAGCCGTATTTAACCACAGCAACCGATGCAAACCCAAGGTGTGCTGTATTGTTTGTTCCCCGCTCATGTGGCGGGGCTTTGAGTGATCTGGATTCATGACGACGAAAATTTCTCTGCAAGCCCTTGTTCCGCCTACGCATGATGGCAGCCGCCTGGACCAGGCAGCCGCTGCCCTGTTTCCTGAGTATTCCCGGGGACGCCTGCAGAACTGGATCAAGGAAGGTGGGCTGCTGGTCAACGGCAAGCTGCTCAGGGGCAAGGACAAGATCAATGCCGGCGACAAACTGGTGCTGGAAACCGTGCTTGCCATCGAAGAAGCCCATGCTCCAGAAGATGTAGACCTGAATATCGTTTATGAGGACGACGACGTCATCGTCCTCAACAAACCCGTGAATACCGTGGTACATCCCGCAGCTGGCAATCGCACGGGGACGCTCCTCAACGGCCTGTTGCACCATTGTCCGCAGCTCAAGGAAATTCCCCGGGCAGGCATTGTGCACCGCCTGGACAAGGACACGACCGGCCTGATGGTGGTGGCCAAGACTCTGCAGGCCCATCGCATTCTGGTAAAGCAGCTGCAGCGCAGGGAAGTGGAGCGGGAGTACGAAGCCATCGTGATTGGTGTGATGACGGCAGGGGGTACCGTGGATCTGCCACTGGGCAGGCACCCGGTACACCGGCAGAAACGTGCGGTCATCGAAAATGGCAAGGAGGCAGTGACACACTATCGCGTGCTGAATCGATTCCGCGCCCATACCCATGTGGTCGTCCAGCTTGAAACTGGTCGCACGCACCAGATTCGCGTGCACATGAGCCACATTCGGTATCCGTTGGTGGGAGACCCCCTGTACGGTGGTCGCCTGCAAATCCCGCGAGGCTGCAGCGGCGCGCTTACGCAGTCACTCAAGGATTTTTGCCGCCAGGCGCTCCATGCCCGTCGCCTTGGATTTGTGCATCCCCGCACTGGCGAGGAACTCAGCTGGGAAGCTGCGCTGCCCGATGATATGCAGGCACTGCTCGTCGTCCTGCGCGAGGACCAGTGAACACCCCCGAATTGCTTGTGCCTGACTGGCCCGTGCCGGACGGCGTCATAGCGCGCGTGTCGAATCGGCACGGGGGCGTTTCCCATGCACCTTTTGACGGCTTCAATCTGGCGCTGCACGTCGATGATGCTCGGGACAAGGTGCTGCTCAATCGCCGGCTGCTTCGGTCAGAGTTGCCGGAAGGGATGTCGCTGCAATGGCTTGAGCAAGTTCACGGCACGGTTGTCGTTGATGCTGATGACGATGCAGTGGAGCGCTGTGGCGACGCGGTGTATGTTGACAGGCGAGGCATGGCTGGCGCTGTTCTGACGGCAGACTGCCTGCCCGTGTTCTTCGCTTCGCGCTCGGGGCAACGCGTCGCCGTTGCCCATGCCGGATGGCGAGGGCTGGCCGCCGGCATTCTGGAGAAGACTCTTGCGCGATTTCCCGATGCTGGCGCTGATATCCTGGTGTGGCTCGGTCCTGCCATTGGGCCCTGCCATTTCGAGGTGGGTGCGGAAGTTCGCGCGGCCTTTCTGGATACCTGCCCGAATGAAATCTCCCGCCTGCGCTTGCAGGAACTGGCGTTTCGGCCGGCACAGACTGGCGGCAAGTATTTTGCGGACCTTTATGTTCTTGCCCGTGAGCGACTAGCACACTGCGGTGTCACCTCCGTCAGTGGAGGCGGGTTGTGTACTTTCTGCGATGCGGATCACTACTACTCGTATCGACGCAACAGCCGAACCGGCCGCTTCGTCAGTCTCATTGGACTTGCGCCAGATCAAGGCTGACGCACTTCCTGCTTGAATTCCTACCCTATGCCCGCATTGAAGAGCACATCGAAACGCGCGACTGAGGACCTCGGTCGCGGCAATGCCACCACTTCCGGGAACGCGAATTCCCCAGGGGACACAAGATGCGCATGGATCAACTGACCAGCAAGCTGCAGGCGGCCTTGTCGGACGCTCAATCGCTCGCTGTGGGCAATGACAATAATTTCATCGAACCGGTTCACCTCGTTCTGGCCCTGCTGGACCAGAAGGGCGGGTCTGTGCGGCAACTGCTTTCGCAAACCGGGTTCACGATCACAGACCTGCGTGCGGGTTTGCAGCAGATCATGGAGCGCCTGCCCAAGGTGCAGGGCAATGGCGGCGATGTTGTGCCGTCCAATGAACTTGGCCGCCTGTTCAACATGGCAGACAAGCACGCGCAGAAGAAAGGCGACAAATTCATCGCCAGTGAGGCCGTGATTCTTGCAGCACTGAGTGACAAAGGCGAACTCGGCAAACTGCTCAACTCGTATGGTGTCAGCGAAAAGGCTCTGGAAAATGCCATCGGCAACCTGCGTGGCGGTGAAACTGTCAGTGATGCTGGCGCCGAGGAATCCAGACAGGCGTTGATGCGTTTCTGCGTTGATCTCACCGAACGTGCGGAGAAGGGCGAGCTCGACCCGGTGATAGGACGGGACAGCGAGATTCGCCGCACCATTCAGGTATTGCAGCGCCGCACCAAGAACAATCCCGTCCTGATCGGCGAGCCGGGCGTTGGCAAGACCGCCATTCTGGAAGGACTGGCCCAGCGCATCGTCAATGGGGAGGTGCCAGAGGGGCTGAAAAACAAGAGGATACTGTCTCTGGACATGGGATCATTGATTGCCGGGGCAAAGTTCCGTGGCGAATTCGAGGAGCGCCTGAAAGGCGTGCTCCACGAGCTCGCGAAGCAGGAAGGCTCCGTCATCCTGTTCATCGACGAATTGCACACCATGGTAGGAGCCGGCAAAGCAGAAGGGTCCATGGATGCTGGCAACATGCTGAAGCCGGCGCTTGCCCGCGGCGAATTGCACTGCGTGGGCGCTACGACCTTGGATGAATACCGCAAATACATCGAAAAGGATGCAGCACTTGAGCGGCGCTTTCAGAAAGTGCTGGTGGATGAGCCCAGTCAGGAGGACACCATTGCCATTCTGCGCGGGCTGAAAGAGCGTTACGAAGTGCATCATGGCGTGCAGATTTCCGACGGCGCCATCATCGCGGCTGCCAGATTGTCCACACGTTACATCCCGGATCGCCAACTTCCGGACAAGGCTATCGACCTTATCGACGAAGCGGCGAGTCTTATCCGCATGGAGATCGATTCCAAACCTGAAGATATGGATCGCCTGGAACGTCGCCTGATTCAGTTGAAGATCGAACGCGAGGCGCTCAAGAAGGAAGAGGACGAGGCTTCCCGCAAGCGTCTGGAGAAGCTCGCCGAAGAGATTCGCAAGCTGGAGACGGAGTATGGAGATCTGGAGGAAATCTGGAAATCCGAGAAGGCGTCGGTGCAGGGTGCCCAGTCCATCAAGAGCAATCTGGAACGTGCACGAAACGAACTGGAACTGGCGCGCCGTGCTGGCGACCTGGCGCGCATGTCGGAACTGCAGTACGGCATCATTCCGAATCTTGAAAAGACACTGGACGCCTCCGCTCAGACGGACATGAAGGACATGCGTTTGCTGCGCAATCGCGTGACAGATGAAGAAATAGCTGAAGTTGTCTCGCGCTGGACGGGCATTCCCGTCGCCAAGATGCTGCAGGGCGACAAGCAGAAGCTCCTGACGATGGAGGACGCACTGCACAAGCGCGTCATCGGCCAGGAAGAGGCTGTGAATGCTGTGGCCAACGCCGTGCGACGTGCAAGGTCCGGTCTTTCAGATCCGAATCGGCCGAACGGTTCCTTTTTGTTCCTCGGACCGACAGGTGTCGGCAAAACGGAATTGTGCAAGGCATTGGCCGAATTCCTTTTTGACACTGATGATGCAATGGTACGCATCGACATGTCTGAATTCATGGAGCAACACTCGGTGTCCCGACTGATAGGAGCTCCGCCAGGCTATGTCGGTTACGAAGAAGGGGGCTACCTGACTGAGGCTGTCCGTCGTCGTCCTTACTCTGTATTGCTGCTGGACGAAGTAGAAAAGGCGCACCCGGACGTCTTCAATATCCTGTTGCAGGTGATGGACGATGGCCGCTTGACTGATGGCCATGGCAGAACCGTGGATTTCCGCAATACAGTCATCGTGATGACATCGAATCTCGGCTCCGACCGCATCCAGGAAATGATGAGCGACGGCGCCATGGACGAGCGCGCTTACGAACGTGTGAAGGCTGAGGTACTTTCAGTAGTGGTACGGCACTTTTCGCCAGAATTCGTGAACCGGATCGACGAGACAGTGGTGTTCCACCCCTTGCAGCAGTCGCAGATTCGCGGCATCGCCGACATTCAGATAGCGCTGCTCAACAAGCGGCTTCAGGACAATGATCTACGCATTGAGGTCAGTGAGCGCGTGCTGGACAGGATTGCGCGACTTGGTTACGACCCGGTCTATGGCGCCCGGCCTCTGAAGCGAGCGATACAGCAATGGCTTGAGAATCCCTTGGCTCAGCAGGTCATCAAGGGTGACTACGAGGCGGGTGATTGCATCGTGGTGGATGTTCGAGAGGATGTCTTCATCTTCGGCAAGAAATAGTCGGGTCGGGTCTTCGATTCAGTCTGCAGCCCTTTATTAGCTTGACTTTGAAGCAAATGCTGGGAAAATTGCCCTCGTTTTTGTTTGCATACTGAACTGACCACTTCCTCATCCGGTCTGTCTCAGCTGCCCCCGGCATAAAAGTACCGGGGGCTATGACAATCTTAGGTGTCAAACCACGTCCACCTTAGGCTCCGATACGTTACCGCGTGGAGAGCCGCCAAGAGTCAGGCAACAAGCAATGCAGTGTGCGAGACATTGACGCATGCCTTGCCTGACATATCCCTGAAGTGTAAATCGATCAGCATGTTGCCGCTCACCCAAGCTGGGTGATGGCATTGCCATTGGATGGCATTGACCATCGGCTTGCATGCATGACAGAACAGAGGTTTGAAAAAGTGGAACATTTATCCGGCGGTGAGATGCTCATGCGAGCATTGCACGACGAAGGCGTTGAGTTCATCTGGGGCTACCCCGGAGGCGCCGTACTGCATATCTATGATGCCTTGTTCAAACAGGACAAGGTGGAACATATTCTGGTGCGCCACGAGCAGGCGGCAACGCACGCCGCCGACGGTTACGCCAGAGCAACAGGAAAGCCCGGTGTGGTGCTGGTGACGTCCGGTCCGGGGGCTACCAATGCCATCACCGGTATTGCCACGGCGTATATGGATTCCATTCCCATGATCGTGATCTCTGGCCAGGTGGACAGTTCTCTGATCGGGTCTGATGGCTTTCAGGAAACTGACATGGTCGGCATTTCCCGTCCCATCGTGAAACACAGTTTCATGGTGCAGAATCCGGAAGATATTCCGATGGTGGTCAAGAAGGCCTTTTATCTTGCCACTACTGGCCGCCCCGGACCCGTTGTGATCGACATTCCCAAGGATGTCACGGATCCGTCGCGCAAGTTCAAGTATCAATATCCAGAGTCCGTGAAACTGCGTTCCTATTCGGTTCCGGGCAAGGGTCACACCGGGCAGATCAAGAAAGCCGTGGAGATACTTCTGGCCGCGAAACGCCCCGTCATTTACACAGGCGGAGGCGTGGTACTGGGTGACGGCAGTGCCTTGCTGACGGAACTGGCGAAAGTGCTGGGCTATCCGGTCACCAATACTCTGATGGGGCTTGGCGCGTATCCCGCAACGGACAAGCAGTTCCTCGGCATGCTCGGCATGCACGGTACTTACGAAGCCAACATGTCCATGCATTTCAGCGACGTGGTCCTGGGCATTGGTGTGCGTTTCGATGACAGGGTTACAAACTCGATCGCCAAGTTCTGTCCGGGAGCGAAAATTCTCCATGTGGATATCGATCCAGCCTCGATTTCGAAGACGGTCATGGCCGACGTTCCCATCGTGGGTTCAGTGACCAGTGTCCTTGAGGAAATGCTGGAGCTGATCAAACAATCCGACACCAAAGTGGATCGCCCGGCCATTGAGCAATGGTGGAAGCAGATCGATGGCTGGCGCGAGAAAGACAGCTTGAAGGTCAACCCTGCGCCCGACGATGTCATCAAGCCGCAGCAGGTCATTCAGTGTCTGTACGACATAACCGGGGGTGATGCCTATGTTTCCTCGGACGTGGGGCAGCATCAGATGTTTGCCGCGCAGTACTACAAATTTGACAAGCCACGCCGCTGGATCAATTCCGGGGGGCTGGGCACGATGGGCTTCGGTTTTCCGGCAGCAATGGGTGTGCAGATGGCATTCCCGGATGCCGTCTCTGTCTGCGTGACTGGCGAAGGCAGTATTCAGATGAACATTCAGGAACTGGCGACCTGTCTGCAGTATCAGTTGCCGGTAAAGATCGTGTGCCTGAACAACCAGGCCCTGGGAATGGTCAAGCAATGGCAGGACATGCAGTATGGCGGCCGGTATTCACACAGCACCTATGCGGAGTCATTGCCTGATTTCATCAAGCTGGTCGAAGCGTATGGCCATGTCGGCGTACGCATCGAGAAATTGTCCGAGCTCAAGCAGAAGATGACAGAAGCCTTTGCATTGAAGGATCGTCTGGTGTTCATCGACGTGATGGTGGATCCGATGGAGCACGTGTATCCGATGGCCATCAAGGGTGGAGCGATGAAAGACATGTATCTGAGCAAGACGGAGAGAACCTGAGATGAGACATATTATTTCCATGTTGCTGGAGAATGAACCAGGTGCGTTGTCACGGGTTGTCGGGCTGTTTTCACAGCGCAATTACAACATCGAGTCGTTGACCGTTGCGCCGACAGACGATCACACCTTATCGCGTTTGACCATAACAACCATGGGCGATGATCGAAAAATTGAACAGATTACCAAGCACCTGAACAAGTTGGTGGATGTGGTGAAGCTGGTGGATCTGACCGAAGGTGCGCACATCGAGCGTGAGTTGATGCTGATCAAGGTAAAAGCCACAGGTGCGCAGCGTGACGAGATCAAACGCACCACGGATATTTTCCGGGGCCAGGTTGTAGATGTCACCAGCACGATCTACAGCATTCAGCTGGTGGGCACGTCCGAGAAACTGGATGGCTTTCTGGCCGCCATTTCCGGTACAACCATTCTTGAAGTGGCGCGCACTGGGGTATCCGGCATCTCGCGTGGCGAGAAAGTGCTTAGTGTCTGATTCGCGAATCTTGCTGGATATAAAAAGAAAAAGGGCCTCGCGGCCCTTTTTCTTTTCGGCATCAATTGCAAGCTGAACGGCTCAGATGATCTTCTTCATTGCCGTCATGTAGGAGCGCAATTTCTTGCCGACGATTTCGATCGGGTGATTGCGAATGCTTTGATTGACTGCGATCAGCCCTGCGTTGTCGACATTGTTGTCTTTCAGATTCAGGCCTTTGCCGATGACATCCAAGTCAATCTTCGCCATGAAGTCCTTGAGCAGAGGAACGCAGGCGTGGGAGAACAGGTAGCAGCCGTACTCAGCTGTATCCGAAATCACCTTGTTCATCTCATAGAGTTTCTTGCGGCCGATCAGATTGGCGATCAGCGGCGTTTCGTGCAGAGACTCGTAATAAGCAGATTCTTCTATAATGCCACTGGCAGTCATGGTTTCGAACGCAAGCTCTACACCTGCTTTCAGCATGGCGGCCATTAGAATGCCATTGTCATAGTATTCCTGTTCGCTGATCGCCATTGAACCAGCTGTGGACTTCTCGAAGGCTGTTTCTGCAGTGGCTGCACGCCAGGTCAGCAGCTTGATGTCGTCATTGGCCCAGTCTTCCATCATGCCGCTTGAGAAAGAACCACTGATGATGTCATCCATGTGCTTCTGGTAAAGCGGAGCCATGATTTCCTTGAGTTCTTCTGCCAGAGAGTTGGCGACAATCTTGGCCGGATTGGACAGACGGTCCATCATGTTTGTGATGCCGCCGTGCTTCAGGCCTTCTGCCACTACTTCCCAGCCATGTTGCATGAGTTTGGATGCGTAGCCTGGTTCGACTCCTTTTTCGACCATCTTGTTGTAGCAGAGAATTGTGCCAGTCTGGAGCATGCCACACAGAATGGTCTGCTCGCCCATCAGGTCTGACTTCACCTCGGCAATGAACGATGACTGCAACACGCCTGCACGATGACCGCCGGTTGCCGCAGCATAGGCTTTGGCAATTTCCAGGCCATCGCCGCGGGGATCGTTCTCAGCATGCACGGCAATGAGAGTCGGAACGCCGAAGCCGCGCTTGTATTCTTCACGGACTTCCGTGCCCGGGCACTTGGGGGCCACCATGACGACGGTGAGGTCCGGACGAATCTGCATGCCTTCTTCCACGATGTTGAAGCCATGGGAGTAAGCCAGACAGGCGTTTTTCTTCATCAAAGGCATGATTTCTTTGACAACGGAGGTGTGTTGCTTGTCAGGCGTCAGATTCAAAACCAGATCAGCGCCTGGTACCAGTTCTTCATAAGTACCGACGCTGAAGCCGTTCTCCGTGGCGTTTTTCCACGATTGACGCTTCTCTGCAATGGCAGCAGCACGCAAGGTGTAAGAAATGTCGAGCCCACTGTCACGCATATTCAGGCCTTGATTCAGGCCCTGCGCGCCGCAGCCGATAATGACGATTTTCTTGCCGAGCAGTTTGTTCACTCCGTCCGCGAATTCGTTGCGGTTCATGAATCGGCATTTTCCGAGCTCTTGCAGTTGAAGTCGCAGGGGCAGTGTATTGAAGTAGTTCATGTAATGTTTCTCCTCAAGATGTTCTTCTGTGGTTCTCAAGGTACTGAAGAGTTCCTTGTGTCCCGGGATTCAGACAGGGCGCATCATAGGGGAGTTTCTTGATTGCGTAAAATGCTATATATGCAACAATGCGTTGCAAATTGTGAAACGAATATGATCTGGAGGACATGTGGATCTGCGCGAGCTGCAACTCTTTCTGCATCTATGCAATACCTTGCACTTCGGAAAGACTAGTCGTGAGCATCATTTGAGCCCGTCCAGTCTCACCAGGGTCATCAAGAAACTGGAAGAAAATGTTGGGCTCCCGCTTTTTGAAAGAGACAGCCGCCTTGTGAAGTTGACGCCTGCTGGTTTGCTGTTTCGTGAGTATGCGGCAGAGGCTCTGCAGCGGTGGAGCGATTTGCAGCGGGAATTGCGTCAACGGTCTGACCGATTGGTCGGGACTTTAAGCATTTTCTGCTCGGTCACTGCCAGTTACAGTTTTCTGCATGAACTCCTGGACCAGTTTCGCTCGAGCAATCCAGCCGTAGACATACAGCTTCGCACTGGCGACACGGCGCTGACAATTCAGCGAGTGCTCGATGATCACGAAGATGTAGGTATCGCCGCGCTCCCGGATGTTCTGCCCGACAAGCTTGTCTTTCGCACTATAAGAGAGTCGCGTCTGGTCTTCATAGCTCCCAAGGCGCAGTCCATACTTCGAGAGCAGCTGAATGGGTATATCCACTCTGGTCTTGAGTTACCTTGGGAGCAGATACCATTGGTGCTTTCTGAAACCGGTCTCGCTAGAGGGCGTGTCGATGACTGGTTCATGGACAAGGGTATTCGCCCACAAATTTACGCTCAGGTAGCAGGGAATGAAGCAATTGTCAGCATGGTGAGTCTTGGATTCGGAGTTGGCGTTGTTCCTGAGTTGGTAGTAGAAAACAGTCCGATGCGCGCCAGGATTGATGTTCTTTATGTGCAACCGGAGTTGGCGCCTATTTCCATAGGTGTCTGCATTCTGAAGCGCAAATTGAGCAATCCGTTAATCAGAGCATTCTGGGATATGTCCGGGGAACATGCATTGGCATCGCACACCGCTGCTTCCCCCCACGTTTGATGACAAAGTGTATACTCGTGGGCGTTCAGCAAAATCATCCAGCAAGCGCAGTCAGCCAAGAGGAATGCCCGGCATTATGCAATCAGAGAGCGACAAGGATCAGGAAGGCAGCTTGTTTCCGATCGATGAACATGAAGAGCTGGTTTCGGAAGGTGGCCAGAAAGTCCGGCGCAGAGGGATCTATCTTCTCCCAAATTTATTGACGCTGGGGGCACTATTTGCAGGGTTCTACGCAATAATTGCTGGTATGGCGGGAAATTTCAATGAGGCGGGCTGGGCGATCATGATCGCGGCAGTTCTGGATGGACTTGATGGAAGGGTTGCTCGACTCACAAATACGCAAAGCGCATTTGGTGCGCAGTTTGACAGTCTTTCTGACATGGTTTCGTTTGGGGTTGCTCCCGCTTTGATCGTATTCAGCTGGGCTTTGTCGTCTTTGGGTGAGGCTGGCTGGGCGGCAAGTTTCATTTACATGTCGTGTGCGGCCCTCCGCCTGGCGCGCTTCAATGTGCAATTGGGTACGGTAGACAAGCGCTTCTTCGTGGGTCTTCAAAGTCCTGTTGCAGCTGGTCTTGTAACATTTGCCGTTTGGGTGGGGTCGAAGTATCAGATTGAAATTACGCCGACAATCGCTTTTCTGACGGCGCTTCTTACAAGTTTCACCGGTATGCTGATGATTTCAAATTTTCGTTACTACAGTTTTAAGGAAATTCATTTTCGTGGAACAGTCCCTTACGTAGTTTTTTTGTTGGTTTTGGTTTTGCTGGTCGTTATTGCACAAAGTCCACATGAAGTCCTGTTCAGTATGTGTGTCTTGTATGCGTGTACCGGCCCCTTCATATGGCTTTATCGATTGCCTAAAACCAAGGCCAGGAAATCTGGAGATCACTAGCGATCGTAAGGATTTTTAGTTTTTTAAATACTTGTTTTGGTAGAGTTGCAGTGCCCCGCACTTATGCCAATTTGTGAATCTGAGCGATTCCCAGGAGAGTTAAGTCATGTTGATCAAAGCAGCGCCCGATATTTCAAGCTCTGAGATTACGCCTGAGTCTGTATATCTCGGGCGTCGCAAGTTTATGTCTGGTGGCGTTGGTCTGGCGCTCGGTGCGGCAGCTGGTGGGTTTTCCAGTTTGGCATTTGCTGCCGATGGTGATGGCTTGCGAGCAGCGGCTCCATCTGACCTGGTTCGCTCTGCGCCAGCCCAATGGTGGGAAGACAAATTTCGTTCAATTTCCCCTGTCGAGCCTGGTAGTGCTTTCTCTACTGATGAGACTTTGACTCCCTATAGTGATGTTGTTTCATATAATAATTTTTATGAGTTCGGCGTCGAAAAAGGAGATCCTATCGCCAATTCCGGGGCGTTTGAGGTTGATCCGTGGTCAGTTACGATCGAAGGAGAAGTGGACAAGCCAGGAATTTACAATTTGGAAGATATTCTGAAGCCGCACGATTTGCAGGAAAGAATCTATCGCCTGAGATGTGTGGAACGGTGGTCCATGGTGATACCTTGGGTGGGTTTTCCTTTGGCTGATCTTATCAAGCAATTCCAACCGAATTCTAAGGCAAAGTACGTCCAGTTCTTTACCTTGTTTGAGCCTTCGCAGATGCCCGGACAGCGATCAAGATTTGGAACAATCACTTGGCCATACAGAGAGGGATTGCGTATAGATGAAGCAGTCCACCCGCTTACATTTCTTGCTGTAGGAGTGTATGGAAATTATCTTCCTCCGCAAAATGGTGCTCCAATTCGGTTGGTGGTGCCTTGGAAATATGGATTTAAGAGTATCAAATCAATTGTAAAAATCCGGTTTACAGAAACTGAACCCGAAACCAGTTGGAATATGCTCGCGCCAACGGAATATGGCTTCTATGCCAACGTTAATCCTGAGGTACACCATCCCCGTTGGAGGCAGGATATGGAAACGCGATTGCCGCAATCACTGTTCAGCGCTTCTCGTACTCAAACGGAATTGTTCAATGGCTATGGTGAGCAAGTCGCGTCTTTGTATTCGGGTATGGATCTTAAAAAGTTCTACTAATATTTCCCGACGCCAAATGGTTCATGAAATGAAAGCGATTGTGCCTCATTTGGTTCGGTTTATTTGCTTTGTGCCAATTGCCCAATTAGCATTTGCTGCCTATAGAAATAGTCTGGGTCCCGATCCCGCAGATGCATTGGCAACCGGCACTGGCGAGTGGGCACTTAGGTTCCTCATACTATCGCTTTGTGTAACGCCGTTTCGAAAAATTTTCGGGTTAGCCGTGATCGCCCCGTTCAGACGCACATTTGGTCTGGTAGCACTTCTCTATGCATCTATCCACGTTTTGGTTTACGTAGCATTCCTATTGCAATTTCGCTGGTCTGAAATCTTTGAGGATGTCCTTGAGCGACCATACATTTCAGTAGGCTTCATATCCTTCTGCATTCTGATCATATTGGGGATTACGTCGCCCAAGTGGGTCGTTAGAAGGTTGGGCCGCAAATGGAAGCTCGTCCACACAGCCGTTTACCCAGCATCGATACTCGCAATCATACATTTGTTATGGATCCTTCGCGCAGATGTTGCAGAAGCATTATTTTATGCTATGATCCTCCTCCCGATTTTGGGGTATAGAGTTGTACTCTATATTGCCCGCACACATTGACTATTAGATCAGTGATATGTGAGTGATATTTAGAGGGTGTTTTTTAGGCAGTAAGGAATTTGTCGAAGGTTTGATAAAACGCTTGCGAAGACCCAAATTGACCCTATAATACGCCCCGCTCCCAACCACGAAGGTTGAGGAGAAAGTTCTTTAAAAAGTAGAGATTAAGTAATAGAGGTGGGTGTTTGCCTTGGTGGACTTGCACAAATTGCAAGAATATCAAAGGTAAGCAACTGCGTTAATTT
>Ga0255094_1000524_pt1 | contig 19457 bp, 11 predicted proteins | sample Colum_Law_RepB_8_2_FD_188434 | JGI IMG/M metagenome (GOLD analysis project Ga0255094, IMG submission 188434) | Freshwater microbial communities from Columbia River, Oregon, United States - Colum_Law_RepB_8d | ecosystem: Environmental > Aquatic > Freshwater > River | place: USA: Oregon...
ACACTGAGACCACTGAGGTCGACTGCCGCTGGATCTTAGCAAGTTGCCAGAAAATGTTGGCTATTCCTGCCATATTGGACGGCATTTCCTCGCCCCGATGCGAAACCGCAAATGGAATGCCGCTGAATCCGGAACTTCCGATTTGAGGGGATCGCGGTGTCGGATTCGCCGCGACACTGATCACGCCGCCGCGGAGGACTTTTCTGGGGTTCTGAGCCGCCGTACAATGGGTGCTTGAGAGTTTTGTGTCGACAACATTTATCCGTTGGGAAATTCAGAGGAATCGATGAGCAAGTTCGAATCTGTATCCGTCGTCAAGGCTGCCAATGTTTACTTCGACGGCAACGTTACCAGCCGCTCGGTCGAGTTCGCCGATGGCAGCCTGAAAACTTTGGGGATCATGCTTCCTGGTGAATACAAGTTCAACACCGGCAAGCCAGAGCTGATGGAAATTCAATCCGGCGAGTTGACGTATTGTCTCGCAGGTGAAACTACCTGGCACTCAATCAAAGGGGGCCAGGCATTCAACGTACCGGGGAACTCCCATTTTCTGCTGAAGGTTACGAAGGTCACGGATTACATCTGTTCGTTTCTGTGAAAGCGTTTTGAGGAACGTAGGGTGGGACAAGTGAGCATTGCGAGCGCCGGCCCATCGATTTGCAGCATCCACATCGGTGGGCCGGCGCTGCGCTGGTCCCACCCTACAAGAGATCACAACTTTCTTTGGTTGTGATTTTTTCACTCCTGATCAGGCCTGCTTATGAAACCGCATCAAGGGCTTTTGCTTCTTCTGACTGCACTCGTAAGCAGCATGCCGGGCTCTGTAATGGCTCAGGAGGGCGTGTCAGCCCCGCTGCCGCTCGACTTCAATCGCGACATTCGTCCGATTCTGTCCGAGAACTGTTTTTACTGTCACGGCCAGGATTCGAACAAGCGTCTGGCCGATCTGCGGCTGGACGATCGCGACGCAGCAATCACCGCCGGCGCAATTGTCCCCGGGGACGCTTCGGCCAGTGCACTGATCCAGCGGGTTCACTCCGAGAATCCCGATGAGCAGATGCCGCCCCCGAAGTCCAACCGACATTTATCCCCTGAACAAAAAGCTCTGCTGCAGCGGTGGATTTCTGAAGGCGCCGTTTACCAAAAGCACTGGGCGTTTGTTGCTCCGGTTCGCCCTGCCGATCCCGAGGTAACTCGGACAGATTGGTCGCGAAACCCCATCGATCGCTTCGTGTTGGGGAAACTTGAAAGCATTGGTCTGCAGCCATCGCCAGAAGCTGATCGAGCAACGTTGATCCGTCGACTTTCGATCGATTTGACTGGCATTCCTCCTAAGCCTGAAGAAGTCGACTCGTTTGTCGCTGATCAAAGCCCCGACGCTTACGAGAAGCTTGTCGATCGCCTGATGGCAAGTCCTCACTACGGCGAACGAATGGCTCTGAGTTGGCTGGATGCGGCTCGTTACGCTGACAGCAATGGATTCCAGCAGGATGGTGACACCTGGCAATGGATCTGGCGTGACTGGGTCGTGAAGTCGTTCAATGAAGACCTGCCGTTTGATCAGTTTACGATTTGGCAACTGGCCGGTGATCTGCTTCCGGACGCAACGGACGAGCAGAAAATCGCGAGCGGATTTAATCGCAATCATCTGCTGAACGGTGAAGGCGGCGCGATTGCTGAAGAACAACGCTGGGTGATTTTGTTTGACCGCATGGAAACCACGTCTACGACATGGCTCGGTCTGACCATGAATTGCGCGCAGTGTCATGATCACAAGTATGATCCGATGACGCAGCGTGATTACTACAGCATGCTGGACGCGTTCAACCGAGTTCCCGAGTCCGGAACGCCGCAGTATTTTTCATCGCGAGTTCGCGTTGCCGCACCGTTTCTGGAATATCCATTTCCGGAAACGACAGCTCGCATTGCCGAGTTCGACACGCAGATTGCTGCTCTTGAAACGGAGGTCACCAAGGGCGTCGACGCGGCTTATGAGGAGTGGCGAGCCGGGTTGCTCGTGGAAGGCAAGCTGCGGGAAGGTTCCGATCTGCCTGAGACACTGGCCGCGCTGGTGATCAAGCCGGACGGAGAATTGAATGACGACCAGAAGAGCGTTCTGGCAACAGATCTGCGAAAACACTTCTCGGAGAAGGTACAGCCAACGCTGGGCGACAAAGTCCCTGCGATCAAGCAGCGCGATGATCTGAAAAAGCAACTGGCCGACTATCGCGCCGATCAGATGCCACGTCCGATGATCATGAGCGATGCACAGCCTCGCGAGACGAAAATCCTATCGCGTGGTGAGTATTTGAATCCGACGGAGAAAGTTTCCTTCGCCACGCCGGCCTTCCTGCCGCCTCTGCCAGCCGGCGCTCCGACCAATCGTCTGGGATTTGCCCAGTGGCTGGTGTCCGCTGAGCATCCGCTGACCGCGCGAGTTCAGGTGAATCGCATGTGGCAGCATTTCTTCGGGGCAGGACTGATCAAGACGGCAGAAGACTTCGGTGTACAGAGTGAGTATCCAATTCACGGACCGTTGCTGGATTGGCTGGCCGTGGAGTTCCGCGAACACGGCTGGAGCATGAAGCATCTACATCGTTTGATCGTAACGAGCGCCACATATCGGCAGTCCAGTCGAGTCACACCGGAACTCAAACAACGTGATCCGGAGAATCGCTTGTATGCTCGCGCGAGCCGATTTCGCATGCCATCGTTGCTGTTGCGAGACTGGGCGTTGGCGGCGAGCGAACTGCTGAATCTCAAAATGGGCGGCGTTCCGGTGTATCCTTATCAGCCGGACGATATCTGGGAATCGTTGGCAATCACCAAAGAACGCGACTTCACTTATCCGGCGTCTCATGGTGACGACTTGTATCGACGAAGTCTTTACACATTCTGGCGTCGTACGGTCGGGCCAGCGAATATGTTCGATACGTCGAATCGCCAGGCGTGCCGAGTTCGTTCTACTTCGACAAGTACTCCGTTGCATGCTTTGACGACGCTGAATGATCCGACGTGGGTCGAAGCATCTCGAGTCCTTGCTGAACGATGTTGCAAGGCTTCGTCGGACGTAGATTCTCGGCTGACAAGAGCGTTTCGACAAGTTTTGGGACGAGTTCCCACACAGCGTGACCGTGCGATTCTGACGCGAGCGTATGAAAAGCAGTTTGTCCTTTATTCCGCAGATGCGGATGCGGCCAAAGCTTTGTTGTCCGTTGGCGAAGCAGCCCGTGACGAATCATTGAACTCGGCCGAGCATGCCGCGATGACGGCGGTGTGTCTAGCCATTTTGAATTTGGACGAAGCGTTGACGAGAGAATGAACTCGAATGCGTTAGAGAACATCAATATGTAGGTTGGACATTCCTGTCCGACTGCGTTTCGACGGGCAAGAATGCCCATCCTACTGAAAAAGCAATTCCCGCCGTCGCGTGTGAGACTTGTTGCAATAGAACGCCCTCAAGAGATCAATCATGACGAACCCGTTTCTGGACAATGCCGCTCGCGTTACTCGCCGTCAGATGTTTGGTACGTCTGCCAGCGGAGCGGGGCTTGCGGCTTTGGCGTCGCTGATGCAATCGTCTTCGGCCAGTGGAGCCGAGCCTCCTCTGCCGGGTTTTCCGCATTTCGCGCCGAAAGCCAAACGCGTTGTCGTCCTCTGGCAAGGCGGCGGTCCGTCTCATGTCGACTTGTTCGATGATAAACCAGTGATGCGCGAGATGGCCGGCAAGGATATTCCGGACACAATCCGCGGCACAACGCGACTGTCGACGATGTCCAGTGGATACGGCAAATGGCCGTGTTTACCTTCGATCAAGCCATTTCGACGATATGGCCAGAACGGAATGTCGCTCAGCTCAATGCTGCCCAACGTGGGATCGATCGCTGATGACATTTGTGTTGTGCGCAGCATGCACACGGAAGCTGTGAATCATGCTCCTGGCGTAACGTTTTTTATGACGGGTGCACAGGTGCCTGGTCGTCCAAGTATGGGAGCGTGGCTGTCGTATGGGCTGGGCAGCGAAACCGACAATCTCCCCACGTTTGTCGTAATGACATCCAGTGATAAAGCGAAGACCTGCGGTCAGTTGTTCTTCGACTACTACTGGGGCAGTGGATTTCTTCCCAGTCGCTATCAGGGCGTACGTTTCCGCAATACCGGAGACCTTGTGCCTTATCTTGCAAATCCGCCGGGGGTCACTTCTGGTTCACGCCGCGACCTGCTCGACGACATTGTCGCTATGAACCAGGCCCATCTGGAAGATTATGGCGATCCCGAGATTGATACTCGAATTGCTCAGTACGAAATGGCGTTTCGGATGCAGTCGAGCGTTCCGGATCTTGTCGATTTTTCCGGCGAGACAAAAGCCACGCTGGATCGTTACGGCGCTGACGCACTGGCGAAGGGGACGTTTGCGAACAACTGTCTGATTGCTCGCCGATTGCTGGAGCGAGGCGTTAAGTTTGTGCAATTGATGCATGCCGGTTGGGATCAGCACGGCAACCTGCATACTCAGCTTGAACAGCAATGCATTGACACTGAAGGTCCTTCCGCCGCCCTGGTAAAAGATCTTAAGGAACGCGGGATGCTGGATGACACGCTCGTCGTCTGGGGCGGAGAATTTGGACGAACGCCGTTCGGTCAGGGAGATCCGGCCAACCCCAAAGGTCGCGATCACTTTGGTCGAGCCTATAGCTGGTGGATGGCAGGCGGCGGAATCAAGCCGGGGACTATGTATGGCGAGACCGACGACTTTGCCTGGAACATTGTGGCGAATCCGGTTCATGTGCATGACATGCAGGCCACGATTATGCATCTTTGCGGCGTCGATCATACGCGACTGACTTACCGCTATCAGGGTCGCCAGTACCGTCTAACGGATGTGCACGGACATGTTGTTGACGGAATTATTGCATAGTAATGTGCCACGTCTAAAACCGTAGGTTGGACATTCTTGTCCGACGAACGTGTCGACGGACAGGAATGTCCATCCTACCGCTGGACAGAGCACCGGATTCCTTGCCCCCTCAACGCAACGAACCGCATGTTCGGGTCACAAGGGACGCCAGAAATGCGGTTCGCAGGATATAAGGTTTTTTCTGCTCAGATGCCTGATGAATTCCTTAGACTCCGTCTGAGGAATTTGGCAACTTGCGGAGCAGGATGAGTTCGATTTGAGGAAGCTTTGAGCCCGTAACAAGAACATAGCTGAGCTCGTGAGAGCTCAGAAACCGCTCCGAATTCTCACGAATCCGGCTACAATCGCATGTTCCGTTAGGCGTTCTCAGAGTGATCCCATCTGATCGCCGAATGTTCTCCACTCCAGCAGAGAAGGATCCGCCACCTTGCGGTATCCAAGACTCATCACGACTTCCAGAACTTCGCTCCATGTCGGGAATGGTCGGCCGCTCTTGCGTTTGTAGTCATCCATGGCACGCATAAACTCGATTTCTCCATCCGAGTAATCGCGTTCGCAGGTTGTGGGGTCGATCTGACGTCGACGATCCTGTCGACGACGGTGATTTCTCGACGAGCAGAAATCCCTGGATCTTCGAATCGGACTTCCTCTTCCGGCTCCGGAGCGACTTCCTTGACGGGTCTCACTGGTCGGCGTTCCGGCTTTGTGCGGCGCTGTGATGATCTGCGTCGATCCGTGACCAGTACATCAGTATCATAATCCGACATACAACACTTTCTTCGCGTTCTGGGGAGAAACGAGACGGGCTTAGTCCGCAAATCAAAATCGCGACGGGCAGAACATCATCGCGAAACAATGATTTGCAGAATGGACTCTGTGCTTGAGTATTACCCCTGAATTGACGACAGGGCGAAATAAGCCGGTTGGCTCAACATGTTCATTCAAGGAAACATTAGCCTTCGCGTAAGAAAACCGCTTAAAACAGTTGTAGCGACAAACGACGAAGATCCTGGGCTGATTCTGAAAAAGTGCGATTCAGAGGTCGCTTTCTCTGAAGCTCCTGGTTTCGGGTTTTCCCCAGGGGTGCAGCAGCGGGCCTCATCGCACCACAATACAAGCCCGACGCGCCAGCGAGTGCGTATTAGCAACGCGAAATTCTGATTTACTCCAGCCGCTACAAATGAACGCAGGATACTGCTTACCGAGCAAGCCCGCAGCGGTGGCAGGGCTTGGAAGTGAAACGCACTCGCTGGCGCATCGGGCTTGTATGACCGGCTCCATGAAGCAGCGCCGTGATCACCGTCTTGCGCTTCAAGCACAGAGAGGATGGCGGCTTCAAGATCCTCTTCGTGGTTAATCCAGCGACGACTCGCTCGCTCTGTCCAGAAGTTCTCACGCTCCTTGTGATTTACTTTCAGATGTCGAGTACACCAGGCTTTGAATTGTTCGTAAACCGGTTCTGGCTCGTAGCCCGGTGCCGTGACCACAACATGCACATGGTTCGATCGCGGATTCACGGCGTGCAAAGTCCAGTGACGGATCTCGCAATGTTTACGAATCACCTTTTCGACAAGTTCGCGATCGACAGTGCAGAGGTGGAACTCTGGCTCGGTCATTTGAGAACGAGCCATCTCCTCAAACAGCTGATTGGCAGTTTGCGGCCCACTTCCGTCCTTGGGGTTCCAACCACGATGATCACCGGGAAGCCAAGTGCCGTAGGTTGTCCAAGTAAAAAAATACGCGATCGGCTCGCCAGCATTAAATTCTTTCAAGCGCCAACTCCAAATCACCTGAGTTAAACCGGTTGGCTAGGTCTTAATTAAATCGTAACGTTCCACAATACAAGCCCGACGCGACAGCGAGTGCGTATTTGCTGCGCGACGCTCTCATGTCCTCCATTCGATGTAAATGGACGCAAGATCGTATTTGCCGGACGAGGCCGCAGAGGCGGCACTGCCTGGAAGTAAAACGCACTCGCTGGTGCGTCGGGCTTGTATCACCGGCTCCATGAAGCACTGACGTGCTTATCGTCTTGTGTTATGAGCACTTACGGGATGGCGGCTTCAGGACACAAAAAGGTTTCAGGCCTCCCGCAAATACGGTATGTCGTGGCTGCTTGCAGACGGAGACAATTCGCACCACAATCCGAGCGCCGGAAATTAACCGGCTGGACCCAGATTTCGATCAAGGCCGAATTGCAGGTGCTCTGATGTTCATGCGAGCGTTGCTGACTGTCTCTGTACTGACTTCCTGTTTGACTCTTTCGCTCGTCGCTACGGCAGCGGAATCAGTTCGCTATTCCACTCAGATCGCTCCGCTGCTGCAAAAGTATTGCGTGAGCTGTCATAGTCGCGTGGATGCTCAAAACGGGCTCTCTTTGCAGGCCCCTGATGACATTCAGAAAGGCAGCGAGAATGGTCCAGTGCTCGACGAGACCACCGCAGCAAAGAGTCGGCTGCTCGAGGTGCTGGTCAGCACTGGCGATGACCATATGCCACCAACCGATGAAGCTCAGCCTTCAAAAGAAGAGTTGGCAATTCTCACCCAATGGCTGCACGAAGGCGGAAAATTCGACAGTCGGATGGCCGTGTTGCCAGCACTTCCGAAAGTCGCAGTCACCGCATCGAAGGTCAGATCTCCGGCTTTGGCCATGGCCTTATCAAAGGACGGCCACTCTGTGCTGTCTGGTCGATTTAAACTTGTGGAACAGCGAAAAGTTCAGAACGGTGAGCTTGTTTGGAGTCTGCCGATCGCAGACGGAAAAGTGAACGGACTGCGTCTTTCGGCCGACGGGACGAGAGTTCTGCTGGCCACGGGCACTCCGGGGCTTGCTGGTCGAGCGGTCGAAGTTGTTATTGGAAAGGACTCAATTCAAAAGGAGTTTGCCGGCCACAACGATATTCTCTATTCGGCCGACTGGTCTCCGGACGGAACAATTGTCGCAACGGCCGGATACGATCGTCGCATCATTTTGCACAATGCGGAAACTGGTGAGAAGATCCGTGAAATGACCGGCCACAACGGCGCGGTGTTTGATCTTCGATTTAGTCCGGATGGAAAGTTGCTGGCTTCTGCAAGTGCCGACGCGACGATCAAAATCTGGAATGTGGCTACTGGAGAACGTTTCGATACGCTCAGCCAGCCTCAGGCCGAACAGTATTCGGTGGTCTTTACTCCTGATAATCGATTCGTTCTGGGAGCTGGAGCCGACAGCCGAATTCGAAAGTGGCAGCTTGTGTCGATCGATGGGCCGCAGATTAATCCGTTGATCATCTCTCGATTTGCTCATGAGGGCGTGATTACTCGCCTGGCGATTTCCGACGACGGCCGATATCTGGTCACGACGTCCGACATGGGATCGATCAAAACCTGGGATGCCGCAACGGTTAACGAACAATCGGCCGAAAACCTGACTCAGGACCTTGTCACAAGCCTGGCGATCGACAGTGAAAACGCTCGCGTTCTGATATCCACGTCGAAAGGCGAACATCGATCTGTCGCTCTGCCGGAGATCGCTTCCAAAACGGAAGCAAGTGACGCAGCGGCAGTAGTCGTCATGGCCGAAGCGGCAGGACCACTGGCAGAGTTGACTGAAATGGAGCCAAACAGTGAACTTGCGGTTGCGCAGGCGGTTCCGTTCCCCGCAAACATCTCAGGTGTGATCGATGGTGCAACTTCTGGCAGCGATGAGGATCAGTTTCGCTTTGAGGCAAAGAAGGGGCAGCCGATTCTGATTGAGGTCAAGGCGTCCCGTGATAAGTCGGCTTTGGATTCCACTGTGGAAGTGGTGACTCCGGATGGTAAGCCTGTCTTGCAGACGCAATTGCAGGCCGTGCGAGATTCCTACTTCACATTCCGCGGGAAGGACTCCGACACGGCTGACGACTTTCGAGTCTTCAACTGGCAGGAAATGGAATTGAACGAGTATCTCTATGCCGACGGCGAAGTCGTGAAACTCTGGCTATACCCGCGCGGCCCGGATTCTGGTTTCAAAGTTTATCCGGGTGCAACACTGCGTCAGACCTACTTTGGCACAACTCCAACTTCCCATCCATTGCAGGGGCCGGCGTTTATTGTCGTGCCTTATCCAGCTGACGTAGTTCTGAAAGATACCGGTCTGCCGATCTTTCCAATTTACAGCCAGAACGATGACGACTCGATGCGTCAGTGGGGCAAAGATTCGCGGCTGACATTCGTGCCTCCGGCGGATGGCACTTATGTCGTCCGCCTGAAGGATGCTCGCGGATTTCAGGGAGCCGACTACAAGTACCAGTTGATGCTGCGACATCCACAGCCGGATTTCAACATAGCGATGGCAGGAGATGCGTTGAGCATTCATAAGGGAACTGGTCGCGAAATCGTTTTCACAGCAACACGGCTTGATGGCTACGACGGCCCGATTGAGATCTTCGCGGAGAATCTTCCAGCCGGGTTTACTCTGTCAGACCCTGTCATCATTCAGCCGGAACAGCGTCAGGCGATGGCAATTCTTATTGCATCCAATGATGCTGTTCAGCCTGCAGAAGACGCTGTGAAGGGTGTCATCTTTAAAGCTCGCGCAAGAATTGGCGACAAGGATGTGATCCACGATGTGGGTGGGCTGAAGACTCTGGCAATCGCTGAAAAGCCGAAGATATCGGTACGAATTCTGACGGCCGAGCAACAGGCTGCGGGCCACAACGAGCATACACCTGAGCTGACCGTGTGGGCGGGAGAAACCGTCCGAGCATTTTTGAAGGTTGATCGCATGGATCACACAGGGCTTGTGGAGTTTGGCAAAGAAGATTCCGGCCGCAATATGCCTCACGGCGTTTTCGTCGACAACATCGGACTAAACGGCTTGATGCTTTTGGAAGGCCAGAACGAACGCGAATTCTTTATCACCACAGCCAAGTGGGTGCCCGAATCAAGCCGTCCGTTCTACCTGAAGTCCAGTGTCGACGGCATCACAACCCTCCCTGTGATGTTGCATATTCGTCATCGCAGCTCGGATGCACCCAAAACGGCCGCAAAGTAGCGGAACGATTATCGTCGATGCTGAACGTGAAGAGTTACAGAGCGAGCGGCGACACGGATCACGACAGGGCAATCACATATCTGGAGTTCAGTGCTTGTTTCACAGCTTCAGAAAGATCCGCTGTCGATACAGCCAAAGCAGGAACAACCAGTAGAGCAGAAACACCGTCGAGGGCAGTGTGATCGGGCCGTACCATAAGGGATCGAGTGCTTTAGGGCCAAAGACGTTTTCGATCATTCCGGCGAGATGTACCTTAACCACGCTTTCGCGCGTCCAGCCTGAAATTGTCTGCCCCAGCATGTAGGTCAGAATGGAATTCATGCCGACCACGACCAGAGGAAACGCCAGCAGTTTCAGAGGCAGGATATCAAACAGAAAATAGAACAAAGCCAGCATGCCGATGACATAGCCGCCGCTGAACAAAACCCAGCTTGGCGTCCAGATGCGTTTGACGATCGGACACACATACTGATGAGAAGCGATGCCCAAACCGAAGCAAATTGCAGCTGCGGTGATCAGAATCCCCAGCTTGGACCATTTCGACAAATCAATTCGCAACAGCACCTGACCGCATAAAATCCCCAGCAGTGTGGTGCCAATGGACGGGATGAAGTTCAAGGTTGTGTAGCCGCCGGCGTTGGGCTTGTAAGGTTCTGCATTCAACAGAAACCATTGACGATACCAAGTTGGTTTTTCGGTCGCTTTGACTTCCTCTTCAGGGGCCGCTGGTTTCTCGTCAGCAACCGGTGTTGTATTGGCAGCCGCAGCCACTTCTTCTTTTGCTGTCCCGTCATTCGGCTTTTCTGGTTCGGCCACTGGAACTGGTTCCGGGACCGATCGAAGTCGTGGCAATAACCAACTGTCGAACTTGTAAGCCGCATTCGCGTTCTTGGACCACGCCGCAAACTTTCCTTCAAAGATTTCGCCATTCTCCTGACTCGCACTGACGGCGGCGTAGTCGTAATTCTCAGCGGGTGGATTCATGTAGAACCAGCCCCAGCAGCCGCCAAGGATCACGAACAGAGCGATCACCTGATACAGCGGTCGCCAGTGATGCATCACCCAGGCAAAGAAATAGCCAAGCCCGATCTGGCATAGCACGTTGGGGAAGATCCAAAGAGTTTTCTCATGCCCCAGAGACGACAGAAAGACTCCCAATAACACCAGAGCGCCCGAACGGATCATGGCGTGCAGAGTACGCCCAAATAGTCCCTGACCGTTGGATTCTCTACGCTGGCTGGAGAACGGCATGGCCGCACCGACCATGAACATGAACGAAGGTTGAATCAGGTCCCAGAACGAGACACTCAATTTATTATAAACGCTCAGCCACCTGGGATGGTCGAAATGGACACCAATGGCCTGCCAGGTGTCCCAGTTGTGGACCTCCCAGACTGGAGATGATTTATCGATCTTTGAGAAGGCCAGAACTCCGAATCCTCCAGCCGCCAGCATCATCATGATGAAGCCACGGAAGGCGTCCAGTGACACAAGACGATCACTATGGCCAGTTGAGCGTGAAGCCGATCGCCGCCGGCTGCGTGTTTCTCCGTTGTCGTTGAGCTTTTTTCCACTGCTGACATCGGCCATTGAATTCACTGCCGAGGACGAAGGAGAATTACGGTTTAGCGGAGCCCCGATGGCGATTGCCGAACTGTCGGTTTTGGCAGCCTCCAAAGGCGCAGAAACGGGGGGCCTTTGAGGCGAAATAGGCTTTGCTGGAACTGGTTTACTGGCCACGGTTGATCTCCAAAGAATCCTGATTCAGGTCCTCGGAGTGTACGCAGCCACGTCAGAACACGCCAGAATGGTATTTACTTGTGCGAAATTCGGGGGTGGTTCGGGCCAGTCGAATGACGGGGAAGCCTCAAAGGTGTACGCTTCGCAGCTTTTCCTCGGTGCATTTTGTAAACGCGGTCGAGAACTTATCACCTGAAGCCCACTCATGGGCTCGCAGCTCGTTCCTGCCCGCTTTCTGAAACCGATCAACCGATTCATTTTTTGCAGTACGTCAGTGGGCGTTAAAGGACAGCAGACATGGGAATTCCGAAAGTGGCGATTGTGGGTCGCCCCAACGTCGGAAAGAGCTCGTTGCTGAACTGGCTGGCCGACCGATTGATCTCCGTTGTTGACCCAACCGCCGGAGTGACTCGTGATCGTGTCACCTGGATCATGCATGAACGAAATCGCTACTTTGAGCTGATGGATACCGGCGGGATCGGCATCGTTGACAGCGACGACCTGTCTGAGGATATCGAACGTCAGATTCAGACAGGGCTCGATGAATGCGACGTAATGCTGTTCGTGGTCGACGCCAAGGCTGGCGTGACACCACTGGATGAACACGTCGCCGACCGACTGCGACGCATGAGCAAACCGTCGATACTCATTGTCAACAAGTGCGATTCCCCGAAACTGGACCAGGAAGCCGCCACATTCCTGACGCTGGCCAATGTGCCCTATGTGGCAACCAGCGTAAAGGCCAATCGTAATCGAGACCTGCTGATCGATGCCATTGTTGAACTGCTTCCAGCTGCTCGTGAGACAGAAACGGCAGAAGGCGACTATCTGCTGCAGCCATCTGACATGCGTCTGGCCGTTGTCGGGCGCCGCAACGTTGGCAAGAGCACGTTCATCAATCAGCTCGCGCAGAGCGAACGCGTGATCGTCAGCAACATTCCGGGGACAACTCGCGACAGCATCGACATTCGCTTTGAGGTCGATGGCAAGTCTTTTATTGCGATCGATACTCCCGGTGTTCGCAAGAAAAAAAGTCTGGCCAACGACATCGAATTCTACGGCCTTGTGCGAGCTCAACGGAGCATTCGCAGGGCGGATCTGGTGCTGATGTTCTTTGATGCCACGCAGACGATTTCCAAAGTCGACAAGCAATTGGTTGAAGAGATCAATGAGCATTACAAGCCGTGCATCTTTGTCATCAATAAGTGGGACGCGGCTCTGGACGAGGAGATGACGACAGAGAAGTGGGTGAAGTATCTTCTGGACACGTTCAGTTCGATGCGTCACGTCCCGATCGCGATTATTACGGCAAAAGATGGTCGTAATATCCGTAAGCTTGTGAATCTGGCTCAGTCGGTTTACAAGCAGGCGAATCTCCGCATGAGCACTTCTCGGCTGAATAAAGCTGTGCAGAAGGCGATTGAAAAGAATCCGCCACCGATCAGAAAGAATCGTCGTCCGAAGATTTACTTCGCGTCACAGATCGCAGGTTCTCCTCCCACGATCGTGCTGAAGTGCAACGAGTCTTCTCTACTGGACGAATCGTGGAAGCGATACCTGCTGGGTTTTCTGCGGGAGGTGACTCCGTTTCAGGAAGTCCCTATTCGGCTCGTTCTGCGAGGCCGAAACGAGAGCGATCCGGATCTGCTAAGTGGTGACACGCCTCTGCCTCCGGAGATGACATCTGACGCGGAAGTTATTGACGAAATCGATGACGAACCGGAAATCAGTGAACTCACGGATGAACAACTTCGCGGAGATGATGATCCGGAATTCGATGAATCATGGGATGATTCAGACGTCTACGCGGATGACATTTTGTCTCTGGAAGACGAAGATCCCGATGCGCCTGCTCCTAATTTTGTGGACGATGACGAGCTATAGCCTGTCGAAGGGTATTCTGATGAAAAGTGTACGCTGGTTTGTTGTGGCCATTGCGGCCCTTGTCACTGGTGGATCAAGCAGCATTGCCGATGTGCGGCTGCCTGAAGTGATCAGCGACAACATGGTGTTGCAAAAGGATATCCCGCTTCCGATCTGGGGCTGGGCGGCAGCTGGTGAAGACATCACCGTCACGCTGGGAGAGTCAACAGCGACGACAAAAGCTGACGGCAGTGGCAAATGGAAAGTCACTCTGCCTGCGATCAGGACGGCCGGTGGGCCTCACGAAATGATCGTGAAGGGCAAGAACGAGATCAAAGTCGCGAACATTCTGGTGGGCGAAGTTTGGGCCGGGTCGGGCCAGTCCAATATGCAATGGAGTGTTTCTGCGTCCTTGAACGCAGGAGAGGAAATTGCGAATGCAAAATTCCCCAAGATCCGCCTGTTCATGATTCCGCTGATTCCTTCCGGAACTCCAGCAGAACACGTCGCTGCCAGATGGGTGGAATGCTCTCCGGAGACTGTGGGCGGCTCATCCGCGGTCCTCTATTTCTTCGGTCGAGAGATTCATCAGAAGCTGGACGTGCCTGTCGGTTTGATCACAACCGCCTGGGGCGGGACTCGTATCCAGCCATGGATTCCGCCACAGGGTTATACGGCAGTTCCGGAACTGGAAGTTGAAAAGAACGAATGGCTCGGAATGTTAAAGGGTTATTCGGATTCGCTGGTTGCCTATTCCGAAGGTGTCAAGGCCTACGCAGCAGCGGTCGCCGCAGCAAAGCCAGGTGATCCGCTGCCAGCCGCTTCCGGTGATCTTCCCGGGCATCCCCTCAACAGTAACTACCAACACACAGGTCTGTACAACGGGATGATTCATCCGATCGTCCCCTTCGGCATTCGCGGTTTCCTGTGGTATCAGGGCGAGTCCAACAACGGCCAGGGAATGCATTATTTTCAGCTGAAGAAGGGTTTGATTGAAGGATGGCGTTCGGTCTGGAATCAGGAAGGCAATCGCGATTTCCCATTCCTTTACGCTCAGCTTGCCCCGTACAACTACGGTGGTGATCCGACCCGTCTGGCTGGCATCTGGGAAGCTCAAACGGCAACGTTGTCGGTCAAGAACACCGGCATGGCGGTGCTGACAGACATCACCACAATCAACGACATTCACCCACCGAATAAGCAGGAAGTTGGTCGTCGACTTTCACTCTGGGCCCTGGCTCACACTTATGGTCAGCCAGAACTGGTGTACTCCGGACCGCTTTACAAATCATTGAAGACTGACGGAAACAAAGCCATTGTCAGCTTTGACCATGCCGTTGGCCTGAAGGCTCGAGACAGCCAGGAATTGTCGTGGTTCTCTGTTGCCGGTGACGACAAAAAGTTTGTCAAAGCAATGGCGAAGATCGAAGGAGACACGGTCGTTGTCACCGCAGAAGGTGTGGCAAAGCCGGTTGCGGTTCGTTTCGGCTGGAATCACATCGCCGAACCTAATCTCAGCAACGGTGCAGGGTTGCCGGCTTCTCCGTTTCGAACGGACAACTGGACTGATGCCGAGAATGCAACTCCTTAACTAAGGGTGGTGTTAGAATTTTTCTGACGAATGCAGGCCGGCTCGCGTGCAGCGAGTTCCGGCCTGTGGCTCACCACCCCTGCACAGACCGCTGACAGACTGCCGACAGAGCAGTGGAATCCCTGTTAAATCGCCCCTGAATGGATAGCAACTGCGCTGATTCATCCCGCTTTCATTGCTATTTCGGGAACTCGCCGGGCGGCTTCCCAAGTGCCGCTTCAACGGAATTTTTTGTTGCCAACAATGCTTAGTGAAGGCCGTTGCCTCGCGTTGTAACCGGCTGTTTTACGGCGAATTCGATAAATCCCGGTTGACGCCGTTTTGTTCCAAGATACCCTTCCGCCTGCAGTCATCTCGATGGCGCGGGAATAAGTCTGATTGAACACAGCGATTGTCAGTCGAAGAATTCGAGTGATAACGGCAAGGATGGAATCGTGGCGACGACGGATTGGAAGACGATTCAGCAGGTGTCTTTGTTGTCTCCGGCTCATGCGGCCGGGACTTTGATGCAGCTCAGCGGAAAACTGCTGTCGGAAGGTGTGAAGGCTGCGAATTTCGAAACGTTCATGCGTTTGGCTTTGTCAGAGATCGCCACCGAACTCTCTGTTCAGTGGATTGCTCTGATTCAACGAATCCCCGGCCCGGGCTGGGCGACTGCGATTGAGCATGGGCAGCAAGCCCTGGCGATGCGGCCCGTTGCTCTCTGGGATAATGCTCTGGAACGAGATGCCGCGGGAGTTTCAAAGACGGATCAAGGACGGATTGTCGCTGCGTTTCCGCTGACTGCAGGAACTCCCTTCGGTCATCTTTTGGTCACCGTGGGGCGACATGCGGATGCGGATCTTGCCGAGTCAGGCCTGTTGATCGCACGTACGCTGTCGATGGCATTGACGTTGGTTGATCGCGAGTTGCAAAACCGTCGACAGGTAGAGCGATTGCGATCGACTCTGAACATTGCGTCGAAGCTGTCGATGGCCGAAGACGCGGCTCCCCTGCTGGAACAGATTGCTCACGAGGCAACTCGATTGCTGAACTGCGATCGCAGCAGCATTTTCCTGTGGGACAAGGAACGCAACGAAGTTGAAGCGCGGCCCGCGCTGGGAGTGAAGGGGGCTTCATTGCGGCTGCCTTTTGGAGAGGGCATTGTCGGTGAAACGCTGAAAACCGGCCAGGCGATTTGTGTTGACGATGCGTATGACGATCCAAGATTCAATCAGGAGGTCGATCGAAAAAGTGGCTATCGCACTCGTAATCTGATCTGCGTGCCCTTGCGTGATGCCAGCAATAACGTCGTTGGGGCTTTCGAAGGGATCAATCACAACGAGAATCGACCGTTCACTCAGGATGATGTGGAATGCCTGACTCAATTGGGAACTCAGGCGGCTGTGGCCTTGCGGAATCTGCAGGAACGCAACCTGCTTCATCGTAGCAACAGTCAACTTGCGGAGCAGGTGACCAAAGGGGTATCGATCATTGGTGACAGCATGGCTATTACAGCCTTGCGAGATACCGTACGACGACTGGCTAACACAGACCTGCCTGTGCTGGTTCTGGGTGAAAGCGGAACTGGCAAAGAAGTGGTTGCTCAGTCGTTACACTACGCAGGGAATCGCTCCAACTGCCCGTTCGTGGCCGTCAACTGTGCCGCGTTAACGGAGTCATTGCTGGAGAGTGAGCTGTTCGGACATGAGCGAGGCGCCTTCACGGATGCTCGTGATATGCGTCAGGGGAAATTTGAACTGGCCGACGGCGGGACGCTGTTTCTCGACGAAATTGGCGACATGAGCCCCGGCGGTCAGGCCAAGCTTCTGCGAGTTCTGGAGCAGAAAGTGATTACTCGCGTTGGCGGTTCACAGTCGATTCCTATCAATGTGCGAATAGTGGCGGCCACGAACGCAAATCTCAGTGAAGCTGTGCGAGCTAAGCGATTTCGCGAAGATCTGTATTATCGCCTTGGTGTAGTCAGCCTCGACCTGCCTTCACTGCGGGAACGACCGGAAGATATTCTTCCGCTGGCAGAATTCTTTCTGCGACGTTTCGCGATTCAGGCTCGCCGACCGCACTTGCAGTTATCTTCGGAAGCCCGCCGTCGCCTGCAATCACACACATGGCCCGGCAACGTCCGCGAATTGCGTAATCTGATGGAACGCATTGCCTTTCTTGCGCCGGGGGATCGAGTTGAAGCAGAAGATCTGGCATTCATCCTGAACCCTGACGCTGATGGATCACGTTTACCGTCGCTGGAGCTGGGGCTGGACGAGGCGACTCGAGAATTTCAGCGGGACTTCATTCGTCGCAGTATCCGTCAGGTGAATGACAACATGACCGATGCGGCTCGACTGCTGGGGCTGCATCGCTCGAATCTCTACCGCAAAATGAAGCAGCTGGAGATGAAAGAAGTTGGCGGAGGGATCTGATAAAAAAGACCGATCCGCAATTCGTGAGTTCAGAACTCGAATAGAGCGGCGGCAATTCCTTAAGCGGATTCTGATCGCATTTTAAGGCGATTTTCGCTCTGAAACAAAAGCCCCCGTCTCGAAGGCACGAGACCATTGTTGAGGTTTGCTTTCGAATCGCTTCGTCAACTTTGAACGCAGCTCAATCCAGCAACCGACAACTATGCCTGTAAGACTTCCATGGCCTATCGGAGCCTCTGATTCGATCTTTTGAGAATCCGTTTGAGGCCTGCTGGCTGAGATGCTCGTGTCGACTGCGTGTCGAGGCAAACTGCGGCAATCAGGCATCTGCGGAAATCCTGTCGGGGGACTTTTCGGGCGGACTATTGACGGACCGCTTAAATCAGGATTGTCCTCTTTTACAAAACGCTGAAAACCTCTACAAACTGCCGGTTACGGCTCAGAGAATCCCTTGGCCGACGAAAAGTAAACAGAGTGAAGTACTGACCTACTTCAGGATTCCCATCACGCATCGAATACTCGGAATCGTAATGAGCGGAGCAGACCGATATCAGGGATCAGCGACAGAGTCCGCTGTAGACAGCGAGCAGATTCGCCGTCTTCTTGCAGACTCCGCTCCAATGATCATGCCCCTCGATTCTTCCCCCGGTGTTCCTCAGTTTCAGCCTGCGATCGGGTTGGGTGGAGCACATCGCCAGACGCTTTGGGGAACTTTTTTTCCGTCGCGAGTGAAGTTGTACGGAACGACCGAGCGACGATTGCGACTGAATGATGGGGACCTTGTTGTTATGCATGACAACTGTCCCGCTGGCTGGCAGCGTGGTGACCATACCGTACTGCTTATGCACGGACTTTGCGGCTCACATCAGAGCGGCTACATGGTGCGTCTTACAAGCCGCCTGATGTCTCAGGGCATTCGTGTATTTCGATTGGATCATCGAGGCTGCGGCGCGGGAGCGTTGTTGGCAAAGAATCCTTACCATGCGGGGCGAACGGAAGATGTCGCTTCAGCAGTGCAGATGCTTGAGCGACTCTGTCCAGGGTCTCCGGTTTCTATCGCCGGGTTTTCACTGAGTGGCAACCTGTTGCTGAGATATCTGGGAGAGAATCCGGATGAGTTACCTCTCTGCCTGTTTCGAGCTGTCGCGGTATGTCCTCCAATCGACCTGCATCGCTGTGCGGCTCGTCTGAATTCATCCTCCATGGGCCAGCGTTATGACTGGTACTTTACGAGACTGCTGATCAGTCAGATCGCCAATAGTCCGCTCTGGAAGGATCATCTGCCGTTGGCAATGGTGCGACAACTGCCACGTCGACTGTATGATTTCGACGAACTCTACACAGCCCCGGCGTCGGGTTTTGAATCGGCTGACGATTATTACAATCAGGCGTCATCGGCGCGAGTGATTGACCAGATTCGAGTTCACACAACGATTCTGGCGGCCGAAGATGACCCCGTGGTTTGCTCAAAGCCATTCCTCGACCTGAAGCTGCCCACCAATGTCAGTCTGTGCCTGACAAAGCATGGTGGTCACCTGGGCTTCATCGGACGTAGTGGCGTAGATCCGGATCGACGATGGATGGACTGGCGATTGATCGACTGGCTTTTGACCTAGTGATTTTTCTTTCCTGAGTGTCGATACGCACGGATGCGATCTCCTTCAGAAAAACTCCTGAACCTGCTCACATCCAGTGGCCTCTGTCATCGAGCCGAGCTGGATTCGTGTGAGCCTTTAGTTCGGCGACTCAGTCATGACCTGCCCGACTTTGATTCGGTATGGCTGGATGCCCTGGTAGAACGCAAACTTCTGACCCCGTGGCAGGCCGACCAGATCCTGGGCGATGACCTCGAGAAGATCGTCGTCGGCCGCTATTTCTGCAAAGAACCGCTCGGGCGAGCCACCTTCCTGG
>Ga0255094_1000534_pt1 | contig 19272 bp, 11 predicted proteins | sample Colum_Law_RepB_8_2_FD_188434 | JGI IMG/M metagenome (GOLD analysis project Ga0255094, IMG submission 188434) | Freshwater microbial communities from Columbia River, Oregon, United States - Colum_Law_RepB_8d | ecosystem: Environmental > Aquatic > Freshwater > River | place: USA: Oregon...
GAAGCCCGTGGTGTTTTGTTGTGTAGCCAGTGGTCTGGCGTCGCTGGTGATCGGTGTGGCGACAATCGTGGTGCAGGAACCTGCTGGATCGCAGGCGGCTGCTGCGGCGACTGCCCCTGCAGCTGCGCCGGCTGACGCTGCGGCCCCGGCCCCGGCAGCGGTGCCTGCGAAGTCAGGTGTGGTTGGTGAGAAGTCGGCTGCGGCTCCGAAGAAGGCTCAGCCCGATCCTCCCGGCTGGGTGCAGTTCCTGCCTCTGGCTTTCATTGGGATCATGTTTTACATGATTCTGTTGCGTCCGCAGCAGAAGGAGCAGCGTCGTCGCCAGGAAACTCTGGGCAGTCTGAAGAAAAGCGACAAAGTGGTGACCACGGGTGGAATCGTGGGCACGATTGCTGATTTGTCGCAGGATGGTCGATTTGTGACCTTAAAGGTTGATGACTCGACGCGGATCCGTTTCCTGCGCAGTGCCATTCATGGTTTGCTGGACGACAAGTCGGAAAGCAGTACCGGCTGAGTCTGTTGGGGGTTTGTGTTGCCGCTGGGCAACACTTCGCGATTTCCCCGGAATCCTGCAGGAATTCTGTGTTCTGGCCGGGTTTCGGGGGGCATTTTTTCGTCCTGCCCGATATTCTGGCGGACTTTCCAGGCTGCGGGATCCTCAGAACTGACACGGCATTCCGGCCTGGAATTGTGTTCGGGACTGTGATTTCGCTACATATTAAGCGTGTTTCTACCAGTGCATTCGTTCGGGAACCCACTGATGTCATTGCTGCTGAACGGACTGTTGATTCTGTGTCTGCAGGCTGCCGGAACCGGTGCTGAAGCTGCCTCTGGTGTCGACCAGGCTCAGCCTCCGGCGGCTGCTGCCCCGGCGGCTGCTGCTGCCGAACCGATTGTTTCTGCGTCTGCTGAGTCGGCTGCGGCCCCCGCTGCTGCTCAGCCACCTGCTGCGGCGGCTGCAGAGGCTCCGGCTGCCCCGGCTGCTGGGGCATCCGAGGTGACTGCCCCGGCTGTGGCTCCCGCTGAGGCTCCGGGTGAAGTGAAGACATCGGAAGAGAAATCTCTGCCGCCGGCGGCCACGGGGCCCGGTGGTTTTGTGATTCTGCTGCTGGTGCTGGCAATTCTGGTGCTGCCGTTTGTGATCGGCAGTTTTGTGGCAAAAGGCCTGAATGTGCCTGAGTGGAGTTCGCGGATTGGCGTGGTGATTCTGACGCTGCTGCTGGGGATCTCACCGTTTCTGATGTCGCTGCTGAAGGGGCAACCGCTGGGTGAGCGTTTCCGGCTGGGGATTGACCTTGCCGGGGGCACCAACATGGTGTTTCAGGTGCGTGGAGAGGGCAAAGAAATTACGCCTGGCGTGATGGACCAGATGGTGGGTGCTGTCAGTCGTCGTATTAACCAGTCGGGCACCGAGGAAATCACGGTGCGTGCGGTGGGTACGGACCGGATTGAAGTGATTGTTCCGGGTGAAGACCCGCAGACGGTGGATGACATCAAGCGCCGGATTACTCGCCTGGGCAGTCTGGAATTCTTCACGGTGGCGAATCGTGCGGATTCGGACATTATTCGATTGGCGCAGGGTCTGGACCTGTCGCGCAAGGAAGTGGTGATCAACGGCGAAGTGCGTGCTCGCTGGGTACCTGCGGCTGAGAAGAACGGCGAACCGAAGCTGCTGACGGATGCGGACGTGATCAGCCGACCGTTGAAGGCCGAGCGTGAGGTGAATGGTCGCGTCGAAAGCTATGATACTCAGGAATATCTGCTGCTGGTTTCGCCGAAGGAAGAGCAGGTTACGGGACAGTATCTGCGTTCGGCAGTGCGTGACTTCGATCCGCAGAACGGCGAGATTGTCGTCAGTTTTGCCTTTGACCAGACGGGTGCTTATCTGTTTGGTCAGTTGACAGGCCGCAATGTGCCTCGAGATGGTGTTCCGAACCGTCGTCTGGCGATTGTGCTGGACGGTCGAGTTGACAGTGCGCCCTTCATTCGTGAGCAGATTACCAGTCGTGGTCAGATTTCGGGTGGTCAGGGTGGTTTTACGGCGGAGGAGGCTGGGGAGCTGGTCGCGGTGCTGAATGCCGGTGCACTGGAAGTTCCGATTGATCCGAAGCCGCTGAGTGAAGCGACGGTGGACCCGACATTGGGTGCCGACGTGCGACAGAAGGGTATCACGGCGACTGCGATCAGTGGTCTGGCGGTGATTGTGTTTATGCTGGTGTATTACCGGTTTGCCGGTGTGATTGCGGTCATTTCGCTGATTCTGAATCTGGTGCTGACAGTGGGTCTGATGGTGGCAATTCCCGCCACATTCACTTTGCCGGGCATTGCCGGTCTGGTGCTGACGATTGGGATGGCGGTGGACGCCAACGTTCTGATCTATGAGCGTATGCGGGAAGAGATTGACCGTGGGTCTTCGACTCGCATTGCGATTCAGAACGGTTTTGAAAAAGCCTTCATTACAATTTTTGACTCGAACGTGACGACTCTGCTGACATCCGTGGTGTTGTTTTACTTTGGCACGGATCAGATTCGCGGGTTTGCGGTGACGCTGTTCATTGGTCTGGCGGTCAGCATGTACACGGCTCTGTATGTGGGTCGTCTGCTGTTTGATCTTTCTGAGCGATGTGGGTTGCTGAAGCAGATCAGCATGATGCGGGCGATTGGCGAAACGAATCTGGACTTCATGAAGTACCGCAACCAGCTGTTTACGGTTTCGGGAGTGTTGATTGCTACGGGTCTGTTGTTCTTTGCGATGCGTGGTGAAAAGAACTACGACATTGACTTTACCGGTGGCACGATGGTGGCGTTCCAGACGACTGAACCTCAGAAGACGGACGACGTGTCTGCAGTGCTGCAGCAGGAGTTTGGCGACGACTTTGCTCTGGAGCGATTGTCGGTGGGTGAGGAAAGCGGAGAGGGGACCGGGAAGTATTTCCGGCTGCGGACCACGGACCGGGAAGTTGCGGCTGACGGCGCTGAGGCTCAGGTCAGTTCTGAAGACCGAGTTCGTGAGCGGGTGAACAAGGCCTTCTCCGGGAACTCGGCGATTAAGCTGCGGATGGTCAGTCTGGAAGTGACTGCTGTGAAGCCGGTGGTTGTTGATGCTGCAGACAACAGTGTGGCTGCTGTGGCGCGAATGAAGTTCAAGGACGGCTCTGAGTCGGATCTGAAGTTTACCGAAGAGCTGGCCTTTGGGACGGCGACGGACCTGATGACGGCAGCGTTGTCGGAAATTCGCAAGGCAGATTCCGGGGACCTGATTGGTCTGGAGGGAACGGCCGGTTCTGGTATGGAGGGATCTGAGCGTTCTGTGAAGAAATTCAGCAGCTTTACGGTGCGTGTGCTGCCTGATGTGACCAGCGAGCAGTTGACGCAGGCATTGTCGGCGGTGCAGCAGCAGCTTGCGGCGACTCCGCTGTTTGACGAAGTGAACACGTTTGCCTCTGCAGTGGCTCGGGAAACCCGAGTGGATGCGACGATCGCGGTGCTGCTCAGCATTCTGGGGATTTCAGCCTACATCTGGTTCCGGTTCCAGAACCTGATCTTTGGTCTGGCGGCGGTGGTGTCGCTGGTGCACGACGTGCTGATCACGCTGGGGTCACTGGCGGTGGCCAGTACGATTTCCGGAACGGGTCTGGGGGATCTGCTGTTGATCGACGACTTCCGGATCAACCTGTCGATGATTGCGGCGTTCCTGACGCTGGTGGGGTATTCGCTGAACGACACGATTGTGGTGTTTGACCGAATTCGTGAAGTCCGCGGGAAGAATCCGCTGGTGACCAGCGGGATTGTGAACACTTCGTTGAATCAGACTCTGGGTCGCACACTGATGACGGGTGTCACGGTATTTATTGTGGTTGTGATCCTGTATGTGTTTGGTGGATCCGGTGTGCATGGATTTGCCTGGTGTCTGCTGATTGGATCGATCGCCGGTACCTACAGTTCGGTGTACATTGCCAGCCCGTTTCTGGTCTGGTTTCTGGGACAGACGAAGGCGGCCAGGGCCTGAGCGTCTGGCTGTTGCCGGCCTTAGGCATAAATTCTGGCGTCAGCTGTTGTCTGCGGGCCTGCGTTCGCGGTCTGCGATCTGAAGCCCGCGTCTGTTGTGACGCGGGTCTTTGTTTTTTTCCTGGTGGTGACTGAACGGAGCCTGTCCTGGCATGATCGACGAATCTCCCCTGCACTGGACGACGGTAGACGCTTCGGAAATGTACGAGGTGCCTCGCTGGGGTAACGGCTACTTTTCGGTGAACTCGCGCGGCAACGTGATGGTGCATCCGGATCGGAACACCACTCGCGGGATCGACCTGAAGGAGCTGGTTGAGCGTTTGCAGATGCGTGGTCTGGACGTTCCGGTGCTGCTGCGGTTCAACGGGATTATCCGGGACCGTCTGTACGTGCTGCACAAGGCATTTTCGGATGCGATTCGCGAGCACAGTTACCGGGGCAAGTATTCGTGTGTGTATCCGATCAAAGTCAATCAGCAGCGGGAAGTTGTTGAGAAGGTGGTGGAGTACGGGCGAGAGTTTGGATTCGGGCTGGAAGCGGGCAGCAAGCCGGAGCTGCTGGCCGTGGTGGCAATGACGGAAGCTGAAACTCCGATCATCTGCAATGGCTTCAAGGATGCGGAATTCATTGAAATGGCCCTGCTGGCTCAGAAGATCGGCCGGCATGTGATTCCGGTGGTGGAGAAGTACACCGAGCTGGAGCTGATTCTGAAGTATGCTGAGAAGCTGAACGTGCGTCCGCAGATCGGGATGCGTGTGAAGCTGGCGGCTCGAGGAGCGGGACGGTGGCAGTCGTCGGGTGGGTATCGTTCCAAGTTCGGGCTGCGTGCGAATGAGATTCTGCAGGCGCTGGATGAGCTGAAGCGACGCGGGATGGAAGACTGTTTTACTCTGCTGCACTTCCATCTCGGCAGTCAGATTACCAATATTCGGCAGGTGAAGGCAGCGCTGAATGAGGCAGCACGCGTATATACCGAGCTGTCGAAGCGGGGTGCCGGGCTGAAGTACATGGACGTGGGTGGCGGTCTGGGTGTGGACTATGACGGTTCGCAGACCAACTTCGAATCCAGCATGAATTATACTCTGGAAGAGTATGCTCGGGACGTCGTCTACACGATGCAGACGGTGTGTGACGAGGCTGGGGTAGAGCATCCGAATATCATATCGGAGAGTGGCCGGGCGATATCCGCATTTCACAGTGTGCTGGTGTTCGGGGTGTTGGGTGTCTCGCAGCAGGGATCTGAGGAGACGACGGATGCGTCGCTGGCACCGCCGGAAGATGCTGAGCAGGTGCTGCACGATCTGTATCAAAGCTATCGCGGACTGACTCAGCGGAATGCTCTGGAGACGTTCCACGACGCCCAGACGACTGTTGATACGGTGATGACGCTGTTCAACACCGGCTACCTGTCTCTGGAGCAGCGGTGTCTGGCTGAGAATCTGTATTTTGCCACGTGTTACCGCATCTGGCAGCTGACGGGGGCGATGGAGTTTGTTCCCGAGGAGCTGGAGCGACTGGACAAGCTGCTGTCGGACAACTATTTCTGCAACTTTTCACTGTTTCAGTCCTGCCCTGATTCGTGGGCCATCAAGCAGTTGTTTCCGGTGATGCCGATTCATCATCTGGACCAGCGTCCGACTCGTCACGCCGTGCTCAGTGACATCACCTGCGATTCCGACGGCAAGATTGATACGTTCATTGATCGTCGGGATGTCCGGCGGACTCTGATGCTGCATGAATTCGATGGATCGCCGTATTATCTCGGGATCTTCCTGATCGGAGCGTATCAGGAGATTCTGGGTGACCTGCACAATCTGTTTGGCGACACGAATGCGGTGCACGTGGATATTTCGGAAACGGGTGACGTGATTCTGGACACGATCATCAAGGGTGAGACTGTCAGCGAGGTGCTGGATTACGTGCAGTTCCGTGGTCGGGATCTGATCAACAGGCTGCAGGTGGCGGTGGAAGTGGCGGTGCGTGAGAACCGCATCGACAATTCGCAGGCCGGTCAGTTTGTAAAGTTTTATGAAGAGGCTCTGAACGGCTACACGTATCTGGAAGAACCGGACGGCGAGTGATGCGAGGCTCTTCGAACCACGAACAAACGGCGGTTTGGCTGGATGCGCGCGGTCTGCAGGTGTTTGGTTTGAAGCACATGGTGATTAACAGGTGTGGCTGGCCGCATCACCCAGGCGCTCTGCTTTTCCGGGCGCTGTACTACCGGGGATGGTCGGGCAGCGGGCGAACCTGCAGGTCCGGCAGTTGCACCGTGTACAGCCTGCGGTCGGGAAAGGCGTCGGTCAACTGCTGCAGTTCTGCGGGGGACTTTGGCAGGCGACAGATCAGTGCCGGGGCCTGATAGTCGGGCGGGTTGATGATGTAGCTCAGTTGTTGATCTGAGCCGGCTTCATCCACCAGCAGCAGACAGGGGCCTTTTGCGGCGACTTTCGCGGCCATCTGCTGGAAGGCCCCGATGCGAACTCGCGAATACGCCTGCTCAGACACCGCGAGTTGGATGCGTGATGGTCCCCACAGGGATTCTGCGCTGAGCCACGATGGCAGCAGCGAAGCAATCAGCAGCAGCAGTGTCCATGTGACAGCAGTCCGCTGGCTGAACCGCTGTGTCAGGATCTGTCGCACGGACTGCAGTCCTGCGGCCGCCAGCAGCAGCAGCAGCGGAGCAGTCTCGAACACATAATGCCAGTGCAGAATCCCATCGTACCAGTACGGAATATGGACGGCATGCAGGCTGCAGACCGCTGCCAGCAGCAATCGCAGCCGCTGCCCGCGTTGATCAGCCGACAGGCTCAGCGGCAGCCCTGCCGGAAGCAGCAGCAGCAGTGCCGGAATCCCGAGGGTCCACTGAGCACTGGCAGTGAGCCGGTGCTGCACATTGACTGCGGCGGCAGCAGGTGTCAGGTTGGTGGCCCACGCGTCGTAGCGGGCGAGGACCGAGGCGGGATCTGCACTGCTGCGTGCATTGTTGAAGCCGAAACGATGTCGTGGCGTCCACGTGTCCGTGTAGAACTGGTACGCTGAAGCTCGCCAGTTCCCCGTGATATTCTGGTTCATGACTGCCAGCACGGCGAACCCGGCCAGCAGGGGAACAGCCATGCTGATCATGGCTGTGGCTGCGGTCCTGCGCTGTTGAGTGCTGGCGGGCAGGATCAGGTGTTTCAGCAGTACCAGCCCGAATGGCAGTGCGAAGCCGGCGGCAGTCATCGGACGTCCCAGCATCGCGCAGGCCAGTGCTGTACCAGCCACTGCCGCCATGGGCCACCGACTGCGGTCAGATACCTGCAGAATCGCCCAGAGAAACACAGCCAGTGCCAGCAGTGTGGGGTGATGTGCCAGCAGCAGGTTACTGAACAGTGCGAGTCCCGGGCTGAGTGCCAGCAGCAGTCCGCCGACATTGGCGGCCCATGCGGACACCACCGTACGCAGGATGCGGTGGAACAGCATGCAGGCGAGGGCTCCGGCCAGCCAGTGTCCGGCAATCGGCAGTCCGGCCAGCAGGAAGGGCAGTATCCAGACACCGGTCCACGGAAAATAGCGACTGGCTGTGCGGGGACGATTCAGCACATGAATCTGGTGGAAGGCATCTCCGGCGACGGTCTGCGGCGGCCATGACAGTCGTCCTGCCCGGAATGTTTCGGCCTGCAGCAGATAGCTGAATTCGTCGTGATACGCGGGCGGCAACTGGTACAGGGGCACCGTCTCGACGGCACTGTCGGACCACGCAGTCTGCAGCACCGGGATCTGCTGCAGACCCACTGCCAGACTCATCGCCAGAGACACCAGTCCCAGTCCAGCCGTTGTCATTATTCCGGCGGACGGGCTGCCTGCAGCGGGCTGGTTACTGGTACCCCGGCGACTTCCGACCGGCCATAGCCACCATAATGCCGGCAGTGCCAGCAGCACCAATCCGGGCAGCGTCGTATCGATATTCCAGGCAGCGAACCAGCCGAGAATTCCCGCTGGTGTGGCCGCAAGCTGCAGGATCCGCGTGCCTTCCAGCCAGACGCAGAATCCGGCAGCCAGCAGCCAGCCTGTCAGCAGGGCGATGCGGGCCGTGCTGGAAGGGGGACTGCTGATTTCCGATCGCGTCGCCATCATGTCCGTCTCTTACAGAATCGCCAGCGGGTTGCGGCGTGGTTCCAGTGTCCCGCGGGTGACTCCGACCTGATTCATGGCCTGCAGAGACTGCCAGACATGAGCACCGGTGCAGTGCCCCTGCAGCAACTGTCGGTACAGTTCCACCAGTCGACCAATTTCAGCCGGTGTTTCGCGCAGCAATTCAATCCGAAAATGTCGCACTCCGGCCTGCAGCAGTTCCGGTACGATTTCCGCCGAGCTTTGTGGCGCGGCGTTGAACAGCGTATTGCGGCAGCCGATATCGGCTGTCAGCGGATGATTCATACCGGTACGATCACGCAGTTCCACCTGATGCACGTCGCAGGGGCGACCGCAGTTGTGTTTATTGGTGCCGGGGGACAGCATGGCACAGAACACGCAGTGTTCCATATGGAACATGGGCATGTGCTGATGAATCACAAGCTCCAGCCACTGCGGCGGCAGGACCTGCATCAGTTCCAGCAACTGATCACGGTTCAGGTCATAGGACGGTGTCAATCGCTGCAGTCCGCGGGACATCAGGTAATCGGCGGTCAGTTCGTTGGTGACGTTCAGTGAGTAGTCGCCGGTGAGTGGCAGTCCGAGACTGCGGAAGAAGTCGAGTCCGCTGAGGTTGCGTACGAGGACTCCGTCCGGGTCCGCCTTTCGTACCATGTGAAACAGGCCCAGTTCACCGGGTTTCTGAATGCGTGGCGGGGCCAGCAGCAGGGGGATCTGAGCAGTGCGGGCCAGCTGAACCGCCTGTCGATATTCCCGCAGGTCGGCAAAGTCTGCAATCAGCCCGTCTGCTTCGGCGGCCACTGCGGTCGTCAACTGTTCCAGTGTGCGGCACAGCAGGATCAGGCGTGCCGAGTTTGCGGGGGACGCTGTGATCGGAGGCAGTGAGCTGCGGAGTCGTGCCAGCGCAGCGGGCTGAGACAGCGGTCGCTGCAGTCGCGGCAGGGATGACTGCAACTGCTGAAGCAGCTCGCGCCGCATCTGCCCCAGCACACTCAGCGGCACCATCGGTGCGCCGATAATTTCAGCCTGCAGTTCGGACAGCACAAAAACCGAAGCACCCAATCGTCCCAGCTGTTCATGCAGCAGTTGCTGTGACAGCGGGTGCTTTGCTGCCGGCTGCAGCGGCGCCTCGGAAACCACATCACAGCGACTGCCATTGGCTGCCACGCCCTGAATTCGCAGTGGCTGGCCGACGACCGCCTGCACCTGCAGCGACAGCTTCACTCGCCGCAGCGGATCAGCCGCTTCAAATGTTCGCCGCAGCTGCTGATTCAGACGCGGATCGTCCGTCTTCCAGACCTGCAGGCCTGGCCTGAGCTGCTGCAGGTCCACTGCGGACCGGTCAAAACTGAGCTCAACAATTCCCGAATCGACCGCTTCCTGCAGATGCCAGCCATTCTGACGCACATGATACACTCGACCGCCCTGCTCTGCCCCTGACAGTCGGTCACCCTCAAACACCACACCGTCACCGGCCTGCACGGAATACTCAAGCTGCACGGCGACACCATCACGCAGCACATTCACCACTTTTCCCAGCAGCACGCCACGCTTGGCTGAACTGACAGCGGGTACCAGCATCTTGTGGTCACAGCCCTGCAGCCAGCCCGGCGAAAAGCCCCGTGAAAACGACATCTCCATCTGCTGGACATCACGTCGCGAAAACTGTGCACGTCGTCCCGCCAGTGCTTCGTCCAGCGCCTGACGGTAATGCTGAGTGATGTTGGCAACGTACTCCGGAGTCTTCAGCCGTCCTTCAATCTTGAACGACGTGACTCCGGCATCCAGCAGCTCGGGCAGCAACGGAAAGGCCGCCAGATCCTGCGGACTGAGCAGGTACTTCCGGGCACCCGCGTTCTGCAGCACGCCGTCACTGATGATTTCATAAGGCAACCGACAGGCCTGCGCACACTGGCCGCGATTGGCACTGCGGCCACCCAGTGATTCACTGGTCAGACACTGGCCCGAGTACGCCACACACAGGGCACCGTGTACGAACACTTCCAGCTCAAGATTCGTCAGTTGATGCACTTCGCGAATCTCATCGATCGACAGCTCACGCGGAAGAACCACGCGCTCAATTCCAAGGTCCCTCGCGGCCTCGATGCATTCCCCGCTGGACAGAGTCATCTGAGTGGATGCGTGCAGTGAAAGCTGAGGGCTGATTTCGCGAATCAGGCGAGCCAGTCCGAGATCCTGCACCAGTACCGCATCCACTCCCGCATCACTGATCTGCCGAACAATCTGCTCCAGCTCGGGCAGTTCCGAGGAAAACGCCAGAGTGTTTAAGGTCAGGTAACCCCGAACACCTCGCAGATGCAGAAAATCAAGGGCTTCAGGCAGTGCTTCGAGTGAAAAATTGCCGGCGCGAGCCCGTGCGTTGAAGCCGCATTCAAGACCAAAATACACCGCGTCCGCACCATTCTCGACTGCCGCCTTCAGACAGGTCATATCGCCTGCCGGAGACAGCAGCTCGGCATGCCGGACCGGAGTCGTGGAGACTGTGGAAGACGCGGGATCAACTGCACCAGGAACCATCCGGAAACTGCCTTGCTGCCGTTGTCGGCATCATGCGATACGGAAAACAGAGGGAAAAGGGCGAACACGTGGAGCAGATTACTGCACTGACGCAGAACTGCTCAGCATTCTGCTGCACTGTGCCGTGTAATCCAATACCCCGGTCGGCGGAAAACGTGCAATTTCCCGGTCTCCGTGTCTGTGGCATGCAAATTGCGATCGGTTGGCTGGGACAGCCGCAAGACATTGGCCCGCCTGGCGGCTGAACCGGAATGCAGGAGCGTTTTCCCGACCTCGGGGGATGCTCCTGCTTTCATTTCAGGGCCCAAAATCGTTTTGGGACGTGAAGCGGAGGTTCAGCGGCTGAAAACTCCAGAGTTTTTACATTGGTGAGGTGGGTAACCTGCCCGGGCTGAAGCCCAGACTACGGTTTTGTCCATGGCGTCAGGAATGCCCCGAGGGAATCCCCCGTCTCCCCGTTCGATTCGTACTCGTGCTTGAAAAACGGTAACCTCATGCCCTCGCCACCAGCGAGCGAGATTCACAAGGTGGGGCGGTAGGGCCTTGCAGCGGGTTCACAGCGGTATCGCTCAGCGTCCTGAGCCATTGGATTACGCTGCGGCTTGCTGCTGCGGTGCAGACATCACGGCAGGATGAGGAACAAGCCAATCACGGCTGCCGTCTGCACAAGCGTCGCTTCTGTGTTGTACGGGATCTGATACAGCTTCTTCGGTGCTGTTTCACCCGGACGATAGTAACCCAGTGCATACTGACGACTGGTCACAGGATGCAGTGCCATCTGGTACGGCAGTCCCACAAGCTGTACGGCGAATTTACCGGTTGAGGCGAATGGCTGCACCAGCGGACTGTAGGTGTGCCCGTAACGCTCCAGCGCCGGGTCTTCGAAATACAGCGGGTAATGATAGAAGTTTGTGGGAGCCCACTGCAGGACGGTCGGGTTGGGCTGCCGCGCGACGTATTCGCCGCGTGTCAGCTTGTCGTTGAAATCCTGCGGCAGTTGCTGCGGATCAATGTCCTTCAGAGCATAGCTGAGCGAAGGCTGAATCATGCGGATGTCGGTCTTCAGGCGACTGCCTGAAGTGGCCTGCGGAACCGGTTCGTCCTGAGCCTGGGTCTGTGACACCTGGCGAATCCGCGGGGCATCGACGGCAATCGGACGCGTTTCATAAACGTCGACTGCGGGCTCAGCCGGTGGCTGATACGTGGCGTTCTCAACAAATTCATGCACCCGCTGGCCGGTGTGCTGCATCACCTGCTGAAGATCGCGAGGCTGAGACTGGCCACCGGAAAGACGGCTTTCGGCCTGTCGCGAGCGCTGATTCTCACGCTCCCAGAAAACCCCGGCATGCTCAAACGACGACCAGTCGTGCACACCCTTCAGAAACCGTTCCAGTCGCGCATTGTAGCGTCGGCTGATCGTTGATTCGTCGTCTGCCACGGCCGGCTGCAGTGTCGCCAGCAGCGACAGAATCGCCAGTCCGGCAGCCACGGCACGCCGCAGCACATCAGTCCTTTGGACTGTGTTCGACCGAGTAATTGGGTGCTTCCTGTGTGATTGCGATGTCATGCGGATGATTCTCCCGTACTGAAGCCGGAGAAATCTCGATAAACCGAGCTTTCTCACGCAGCTCGCGAATTGTCTGAGACCCGACATATCCCATGCCGGATCGCAAGCCACCCGTGAGCTGAAACATCAGCGGCTGCAGAGCACCCTTGTATGCAACGCGACCCTCGACGCCTTCCGGCACCAGTTTGGTCTGATCCGCTGCACCCGTTCCCTGCCGATATCGCTCGCTGCTTCCCTTTACCATCGCTCCCAGCGATCCCATTCCCCGGTACCGCTTGAAGCTTCGTCCCTGATACAGAATCATCTCGCCGGGACTTTCGTCCACTCCAGCCAGCAGTCCGCCAATCATCACCGTTGACGCACCAGCCGCCAAAGCTTTCGTAATATCCCCGCTGAAACGAATCCCTCCATCAGCTATTACCGGAATATCGGTTCCAGACAGGGCCCTCGCTGCATTCGAAATCGCTGACAATTGCGGAACACCGATTCCTGAGATGATGCGGGTGGTACAGATTGAACCTGGACCAATTCCGACCTTCACCGCATCGGCTCCGGCATCCGCCAGTGCCCTCGCACCGGCTTCCGTTGCCACATTTCCGGCAATAACTGCGATTTCCAGACGCCGCTTGATCTCCCTGACCGTTTCAATGACATTCTTCGAATGCCCATGTGCACTATCCACCACCAGCACGTCAACTCCGGATTCCACCAGCGACGCAACTCGCTCAAGATCAAACACGCCCACCGCTGCGCCAACCCGCAAACGACCGCGTGAATCCTTCGACGCCCGCGGAAACTGCAGGTTCTTGTCGATGTCCCGGATTGTGATCAGCCCCTTGAGCTGAAAATTCTCATCCACCAAAAGCAGCTTCTCGACCTTGTTTTCCAGCAGAATCCGCTCCGCCCGCTCCAGGCTGGTGTCCTCAGGCGCTGTTACCAGATTGTCCTTTGTCATCACTTCGGAAACCGGTCGCTCACGCGATTCCAGAAACCGCAGGTCGCGGCGAGTCAGGATGCCGACCAGACGACCATTCACCGTGATCGGTACCCCGCCGATGTTGCGTTCGTCCATCAGGCGAGCGGCTTCTCCCACCGGTGTCTCCGGTGGCAGTGTGACAGGGTCCACAATCACCCCATGCTCGCTGCGCTTCACACGATCCACCTGCATCGCCTGCTGCTCGATGCTCATGTTCTTGTGAATGATTCCGATGCCGCCCAATTGTGCCATCGCAATCGCCATGTCACTTTCCGTCACCGTGTCCATCGGACTGCTGATGATCGGGACGTTCAGTGTAATCGCGCGGGTCAGGCTGGAGCTGATGTCAACGTCTGACGGCATCACCTCGCTGTAGCCAGGTTCAAGCAGCACATCATCAAATGTCAGGCCCCGATAGGCGATTCGTTCCTGCATTGTTGGATACCTTAATCGGTGGTCAGTGGTCAGTGGTCAGTTATCAGTTATCAGTTATCAGTTATCAGTTTTCAGTTTCGGAGTCGTCGGAGTCGGTTTCGATATCAGTTTCGGAGTCGGGCAGGAGGCCGCGTTGGCGGATGGTGTTTTGGAGAGTATTTGAGAGGTTGATCAGATCGGCGACCTGCATCAGTTCGGCGCGCTGGTCTGCTGCGAGGCTCATTTCGGTCAGCAGTTGATCGACGTCCGGTTTGTCCAGTTGTTTGCGATACATTCCGGACAGGACACTGCGGAGATGTTTGCGGCGTTGTGAGAAGATGCGGCGGAGGAAGTCCTGGAAGAAGCGGCGATCGTGGATGCGTTCGGCTGCTGCGGGATTGCGCCAGATGCTGACGATGGCGGAATCCACTTTCGGGCGTGGCCAGAACACATTGGGGCCCAGTCGTCGCAGGATGCGGACAGAGGCCTGAGACTGGATCCAGGCGCTGAGTGCTGCGTAGTGTCGGCCGGGACCTTCCGCCGCCATCTTTTCAGCCAGTTCCCACTGAATGGTGCACACCATTCGTTCCCAGGGCAGGTCTGAGGCGATGAGGTTGGAGATGACGGGAGTGCCGACGCTGTAGGGCAGATTGGCGACAAGTTTCAGTCGACCGTGCGGGCGTTCGGCCACCTTCTGGCGTATCAGGTCGGTGATTTCCGGTGCCAGCGTGTTTTTGTTCTTCAGGATGTCGCGATTGATCAGTGTGACGTTCTGGGCGCCCTGAACGGCAGCGGCAGCGAGTGCCGACATGTTTTTGTCGATATCGACAGAGATCACGTGTCCGGCTTCTTTGGCCATGAAGGCCGTCATGCCACCGGTGCCGGTGCCGACTTCCAGGGCCACATCGCGAGGTCCCAGTTCGGCGTGGCGCACGACGAATTCGATCAGATTCACGTCGATCAGAAAGTTCTGCCCCAGATCTCCGCGCGGGTTCATGCCGTGCTGCCTGAACAGCGACATGAGATACGTTCGAGTCTGACGCTGTACGTCCTTCATTGCGGGGCGGTACTTTCCGGAGCCGAAGCCAGAGACGAGTGATTGCGGGGCGGAACGGGCAGAGACAATCCGGCGAGGCGACTTTCCAGCAGGTGGTCGACATACTTGCCGAGCACGTCGTTTTCGATGTTGACGCGATCACCGCTGCGACGCTGACCCAGCGTGGTGACGGCCAGCGTATGCGGGATGAGCGCGACGGAGAACAGGCCGTTTGCCGTACTGACGACAGTCAGACTGACGCCATCAACTGCCACTGAACCTTTGGGGACCAGCAGTTTGTGCTGAGCGGGAGCGGGCCGGAACCAGAGATCGGTCCAGTCGCCGTTCTGACGCACGTCGACAACTTCAGCAGTGCCATCGACATGTCCCTGCACGAAGTGGCCCCCGAGTCTGGCGGAGGCCTGCAGCGAGCGTTCGAGATTGACACGACTGCCGACAGTGAGTTGTCCGAGGTTGGTTTTGGAGAGTGTTTCGAGGCCGGCTTCAAAGTCGAGCGCATCGGGGGTCTGCTGAACGACTGTCAGGCAGCAGCCGGAAATGCAGATGCTGTCGCCAATGGTGGCTTCAGTGGCTTTGAAGCACGCGGCAACGGGGGAGCTTTGGTCGGGTCGGATCGTCAGGCGCAGACCGGCGGGCAGCGGGTCAATGGCTGCAACGGTGCCCTGTCCTTCGACGAGACCAGTGAACATGAGTCTTTTTCGTGGCAACGATAGGAGAAAATGACGGATCGTTGCGATGAGATATTAGCAGTGAGTGTGAGGCAATGCACGCGAGTTGAGGAAGTTCCCGGATGCGGGCGTCCGAGAGCGGAAAATCCGGGATTTTGTGGGTGTTTCGCGACCTCCGGGGGTGCCGACGGACGGTGCCACCACAACCGGGAGCATCACCACGAGGTCAATTTCACGGGAATCTGGCAGATCGATTTGCCACCATCGGCCCTTCCTGATAGACTGTGGTTGGTTACTGTATCGGGCTATAGCGCAGCCTGGCTAGCGCGCTTGACTGGGGGTCAAGAGGTCATGGGTTCAAATCCCGTTAGCCCGATTTTTCCATAAACTGAAGCTGAATCGGCAGTTACGATACCTGACAGCGTTTGTCAGTGCAGCGAAAACCCAAGTTGATTCGTGGAAGATCTTCCACGAAATGCCGGGGGACTGCTGCTGTGCCGAGAAAATCCAATCCGATCCCGTCGTACCTGCTCCACAAGCAAAGTGGACAAGCCAGAGTCCGGGTGCGTGGTCGTGACGTGCTGTTGGGCCCCTACAATTCGCCAGAAAGCCGGCAGCGGTATGCTGAGATTCTGGCTCAGTTGACAGCGGGTAAAGCCGTCAGCGTGCCTGCGGTGTCGCGAGGTGCAGCGGCAGCCGATCCGGGTGTGACCGTGAACGAACTGGTGGCGGCGTTCCTGCAGCATGCCGACGGTCACTACGTCAAGGACGGGAAGCAGACGTCTGAAGTCCACTGCCTGAAGTCTGCTGTGCGTCCACTGGTTGAAATGTTCGGGTTCACTCCCGCCGATGACTTCGGGCCGTTGAAGCTGTCTGCCGTGCGTGAACAGATGGTTGCGGCTGGCTGGTGCCGTCGTGGTGTGAACCAGGGGGTCAAGCGGATTCGGATCGTGTTCCGCTGGGGTGTCAGTCGGGAGATGGTCAGTCCGTTGGCATTGTCGCGTCTGGAGAGTCTGCAGCCACTGCTGCGGGGCCGGACCACTGCTCCCGATAATGATCCGAAGCAGCCAGCCACTGAAGAGCAGATTCAGGCTGTGCTGCCGTTCGTGAGTGATCTGGTGGCGGATCTGATTCAGGTTCAACGGCTGACAGGTGCTCGGGCCGGTGAACTGCTGGCGATGACTCCCGCCAGGCTGGATCGGTCAAAATCGGTCTGGCTGTTCAACGTCGCTGGTCATAAGACAGCGCACCACGGACACAAGCGGACGGTGGCAATCGGACCGAAGGCGCAACAGTTGCTGGCCGGCAGACTACTGGGCCTGGCAGATGATGACGTTGTTTTCCCGATTCGTCGGGACTCCTACACCCTTGCTGTGCGTCGTGCATGCCTGCTGCACAACAAACGGAATCCCGGTCAGAAGATTCTGCCGTGGACACCGCACCAGTTGCGTCATGCGAAGGCGGCTGAGGTTCGTGAACGTCATGGTCTGGAGGCGGTGCAATCGGTGCTGGGTCATAGCTCGTTTGCTATGTCGGAGCATTACGCGCCGGCAGTGCTGCAGCGTGCGGTGGCTGCTGCGGCTGAAGCTGGGTGAGGCGCAATTCCTGACTTCAGACGTCGAGTTTTTTGCACTTTATAAGTAAAAAGCGTAAGTGTTCTTAGCACAGGCAAGTGAGACGTCCTGCAAGTGAGACGTCCTGAAAATTGTTGACGACGTACGGTCCGCCCGATATCCTCCGTGACAGAACTGTACAAAGAGGGAACGTCAGTTTTAGATACGGAAACCCTAACGACGGTGTAAACCGGGTTTTGTAATGTAAGTCGTCGCTGATTTTCCGTGATCGGTCAGCGTCAATCGAACGAGATACTTGTGGTGTATCTCGCGCGTTTGGCGTTGACCGGTTTTTTTATGCGCCGCCGATTGCGCGCATGGCCGGTCTGCCGGGAACATTCTGCTCAGCAGGAGAACCGCAGATGTCGAAGATTTTGGAAGAAACGCTGTTGTCATTGCCGGATGCGTGCTCGGCATTTCCTGGGCGAAAAGTCAGCCGGGCTACGCTGCACCGCTGGCGGCTGTCGGGAGTGCGTGGAGTCGTGCTCGAAACCGTAATGATCGGCGGGCGTCGACTGACAAGCTTGGAGGCAATCAAGCGATTCCTTGATGCTCAGAATGAGCAGCCAGTTGATTCAATGACTGCAACGGATCGTGCTGTGCGGTCTGCTGTGGCTCGGGCCTCCCTCAAAGCGCGGGGGGTGTGACGTGAGCAGTGCATACCTTCCTGGTGATGTGATCGAAGAATGCCGTGATCTGCTGCGGCGCGGTGAGCGGCTGGAGGTGCTGGCCGGACGTTTGAGGATCGCGCCTGAGAAGCTGCAGACGTTGCTGGATAATGGCCAGACGATGCGACGAATCCCGGACGCTGTCGAGGTCGATTTGTGGGCCGATTCACAGCAGGTGCTTTGAGTCGTGGCGGATGACCTGAGGGGGGCAGTGTCAGGCGTGACAGTCGGGCAAGGTGCCAGGCTTCATTCAAAACAAAACCCGCACCGAACAGCGAATTCGGTGCGGGCAAAAGCAAACAAGGATGACGTTATGTTACCCAGTGAACAAGCAGGATTCCAGCAGAATCACTACAGGCGAGTACCAACCGAACTGAAAGCGCTCCGGCGGTGGTGTCGCTGGTCAACGGTGAACGGTTCAAAGTTGCCGAGTCAGGTGAACGGTGCTGCTGCAAAGTCGAACGATGAATCAACGTGGACGGACTTCGAAACAGTTGAACCATTTGACCGGGTGGCAACGTTCCTGAAAGAACCGTATTGCGGTGTGGATCTGGATGGCTGTTTGGATGACAGCGGCAAACTGAAACCGTGGGCTGTTGATCTTGTCGCGAGGTTGTCGGAAGTCAGCTATTCGGAGATTTCTCCGAGTGGCCTGGGGATCAAATTCATCACCCGCGCAAGGAAACCGCCTGGCAGCAGGTGCGTTCACAAAATCGGCCACGGGAAGCAGCAGATTGAATGCTACGACCATTCACGATTCTGGACCGTCACGGGCGACGTGTACGCGAGTTGCGACGAAATCAAAGATGGGCAGGCTGTCATAGATTGGTTGTGCCGTGAATACCTGAACCAGCACACAAACAAGGTGAAAACCCCGAAGCCACAACAGGCTGATGCGCTCATGCAGCGGGCGGCAAGGTGGATGAAGTCAGTTGAATCTGCTGACTCGGGTGAGAGGAACAACAAAGCATTCTCAACGGCTGGTCACTTGTGGGCCTTCGTCGATGATGCTGGCAACAGGCTGTCAGAGAGTCAGATTGCCGAATTGATGGCAGACTGGAATTCGGGCAATCAACCGCCATTGCCTGAGGCTGAATTGCAGCGGGCAATTGCGAGTGCCAGAACGAACGGAACCCCACGGGCTGACAAGCTGCCTGCTGGGCGTGGCGAATCATTCAGTCATTCAAACGCAGCAGGTTCTGATGACTGGCCGGAGCTCATGCCGATCAGTGGACCGGAACCTGAGTCGATTGTTCCTGAGGATTTCCCGGAGTGTGTCGCGGGCATTGTGCGGGCAGCGATGGATTGTCTTGAAGTGCCGTGTGAGCTTCCGGCATTGTTGGCGCTGGGTGTGCTGGCAACGGCGTGTCAGAAACGATTTCAGATTCTCAGTGCTGGTATTCACGTTGAACCCCTGAGTCTGTTTTTGCTTCCGGCGCTGAATCCGGGCGAGAGAAAAACGGCGGCGAAATCCCTGATTGTAAAACCCATCGAGGTGTTTGAGCGGCAGTTGCAGGCTGCTGTTGCTGATGAAATTCGGGAGGCCGAAAGCAAACGTCAAACGGCGTTCAAGCGAATTGAGCATCTGCGCGGAGTTGCTGCGAAGGATAGGGACGCAAAAGAGCG
>Ga0255094_1000537_pt1 | contig 19229 bp, 14 predicted proteins | sample Colum_Law_RepB_8_2_FD_188434 | JGI IMG/M metagenome (GOLD analysis project Ga0255094, IMG submission 188434) | Freshwater microbial communities from Columbia River, Oregon, United States - Colum_Law_RepB_8d | ecosystem: Environmental > Aquatic > Freshwater > River | place: USA: Oregon...
CCGACGCGAGCGATTCGTCCTGAAGCAGGGCCAGAACCAGAAACGCAGCCCACGAATCCGTCCGCGCCAGAACTCCCGCCTGCCGACGACATCGTGCGACGGTGCGAGCCGCCCCGGGAGTCATAGCCAGATTGTTGCGGGAGCCAGACATGGATCTTAATATTCCTGGAATATGCCTCTTGTTTACCCGGGATTTTACGATGGCCTTCCCAAAATGCGACTTCCCATTGTAGTAACGCAAAATGACATTGGATGCCGTCGATGGCAAGTTTTCGTTCGGCCCGCAATACTTCACACTTTGGAGGAGGCCGTTGCGGGTTGAAGGACAGTCCGGACGACGCTCTCCGAGAGCCTCAGAGAGTGATGTAGACGGATCTCATGACGGAAAATTCCCCTACGGCCCCCGCAAAGCAGGCTGACGCTGCAAAGCAGGGTGATCCCGCGAAGCAAACTGATACCGCCAATCAGAGTAACGCGGCCAATGCGGCCCCGCGCGAGGCGTACGAAAAGCGACTTCGCGAAATTAACGATAAGGTCAAGGAGTACACGCAGCGAGATCTGATGTTCGTGCGAATCCGCACGGGCATTTTCATCGCAGCGCTGTTGCTGGGAATTCTTTGCATAGGCGAAGCCAAGCATGTTTCCTGGCTTTGGATGCTGCTGCCCGCCGGGATCTTTGGAGCCCTCCTGCCGTTTCATCAGCGATGCCTGAAGAAGCTGTCGACGGCTCAGGCCATCGTTCGATTTCATGAGAGCCGACTGAACAGGCTCGATCGAAAGTTTGGGTCTGACGTCGTCGATGGAGCTGAGTTCGCCGATGAACTGCATCCGTGGACTCAGGATCTGGACGTCTTCGGGCGCGGTTCTCTATTCCAGATGCTGAACGAATGTCGCACGCTGCCGGGGCGAAGACATCTCGCCGGCTGGATGACTCAGATTTGTACCGGCGAGGCCATTCGAGTCCGCCAGGCCCGTGCTCAGGGGCTCAAGAATGAACTCAAGCTGCGAGAAGCGCTGGCCTGTGTGCCGGATTCAGCGAACTGGCAGACGGCTGAAGTGATGCTCCGCCAGTGGGTTCAGGAACCTTCTCAGCCCATTTCGATCTGGATTCTGATCTGGTCGTCCTTGATTGGCGTCATCGCCGTTCCGGTGATTGCGCTGGCCATGCTGGAGATGATTCAGCTGCGATTCGTGTTGCTGCTGATCGTGCTGCAGACTCCCGCGGTGATTATGACTCGTCGCCAGATTCGTCAGACCGCTTCGCAGATGGACAACGTTGATTCCGCGCTGCGGCAGTTCGGTCAGGTGATTGAAGTCTTCGAGAAGCACCACGTCGATGAACCGGCCGTGCGAGATCTACAGAACCGATTTCATTCGGAATCTGAAACCGCCTCACGTGCCATTCATCGCCTGAGCAATTTGACTCAGTGGCAGAATAACGCGATGCGGAATCAGTTTTTCGCTCCTATCGCCTGGGCCTGCGGCCTGTTTGTCCTTGTCACGCACCTGCTGGAATGCTGGCGCAAGCAACATGGGCGAGATGTCGCCGATTGGCTGGAAACTGTCGCGTGCCTGGAAGCGACGGTTTCTGTGGCGGGATATTCTTTCGATCATCCTCAGGATTGCCTGCCGGAGATTTCCGACGAGGTTCCGGAACTGATCGCCGAGAATCTTGGGCATCCACTGCTGAAGAGCGATGCTTGTGTGCGAAACAGTGTGGCTCTGACCGCCGCGACTCCATTGATGCTGGTCAGCGGTTCAAACATGTCCGGGAAAAGTACTTTCCTGCGAAGCATCGGCAGCAGCGTGGTGCTGACGCTTTGTGGAAGCGTAGTCCGAGCGACTCGGTTTCGAACGTACCCGTTTCAGCTTGCGACCGCAATGCGCGTCAGCGACTCACTTCAGGAAGGGCGATCTTTGTTCTTCAGTGTGGTGCGACGGCTGAAGACGGTGGTTGATCTGACGGAGTCACCGCGAATCGTGTTGTTCTTGCTGGATGAAATTCTGCATGGAACGAATTCTCACGATCGTCGTCGAGGAGCAGAGGCGGTCATTCGATCGCTCGTTGCTCATCGTGCTCTTGGCATCGTGACGACTCACGATCTCGCACTGACACAAATCGCTGAAACAATGTCCAGTCAGGCCGTCAACAAGCACTTCGAAGACACCATCGTGGATGGCACGATGACGTTTGATTACAAGCTGCGAGATGGCGTTGTGGAACGCAGCAACGCGATTGCTCTCATGCGGATGCTGGGGCTGGACGTTTAACTGCTCCGCGGTCTGTTTAGTCTCTCAGCAGTGCGTTTAAGCCCGTTTTCGGAAATATCGATTCCTGTTCACGCCTTTCTCTCAGTCCCGCAGCTTGACGCCTTTGACTGAACTGCCGGAGTGATATAGCTTTCGAACTAGAGTGCCTGACAAAACGTGGACTTGCTCCTGCACTACCCGTGGATTGCGGGAAAAAGTGACCGGCAACGTCGCTGTCCGGGTTTTGTCAGGGTCTTGATACTTCTTTTTCCCAACGGAAATCAGTCGCGTAGAGATCCGGATTCATGAAGATTCAGCAGTTTCTGGAGCATTATGGCGTCAAGGTTAACCCTTTCAGCCAGGAGGATGCTCAGTCAGACCACATTTTTCAGCAGCATTGTGCCGAGACGATTCATCATCCGGCCTGGGATAAAGTGCTGGGCGACTGCCGCAATCCCAGTACTTCCATTGTGTTCGGGGAGAAGGGAGCCGGTAAGACGGCAATTCGCCTTCAGCTGATCAAGGCGTTGAAGGATCACAACACAAAGTTCCCTAGCGAACGAGCTTTTGTCATCAGCTACGATGACCTCAATCCCTTTTTGGATGCTTTCCGCGATCGCTTACGTGGTCGTCGCCGCAACCCGGATCAGGCTCTGAAAGATTGGCGTCTGTGGGATCACATGGACGCCTTGCTGACATTGAGCACTCGTCGGCTGTGTAACGTGATCGCTGATCCTCATGCGACCGATCCGGATTTCAACCTTGGCCAGATTCGTGAACTGCCTCGCCAACGCAAGCGAGATCTTCTGATGCTGGCGGCGTTCTATGATCAATCATCTGATCAGTCTCATCTGCGTCGCTGGACCAACATTCGCCGTCAGATTGGCTTCAACACTCTGACTGCTCCTTGGCGATTCTATCTGGGACTCCTGGTGACGATCGGAGTTGCGATCTTCGCCCTTCGCGATGTCACATCAGATACCATGAACGCTTTGGCTCGGCTGAAAACCTGGTGGTTCTGTGTTGTGATCGTGGCTGGCTGGATTCCGTTCGTAAAGCGATATGTCAGTCTTTGGCTGCGTGCTCGCCATGTTGCCAAACAAGTTCGCATACTGGATCACGGCACTGCGTCATTGCAGCAGATTCTGATGCGATTTCCGTCTGCCGAGATTGATGATCAGCCGATGCCGTCTCGCGATCGCAGTGATGATCGCTACGAGCTGTTGTCCAAGTTGCAGCGAATTCTAAAGCCGCTGGGATTTGAGAGCATCATTGTGCTGGTCGACCGTGTTGACGAACCGCATCTGATTAATGGTTCGGCCGAACGCATGAAGGACTTCCTGTGGTCGATGTTCGACAATAAGTTCCTGAAGCATCCTGGCATCGGTTTCAAGATGCTGCTGCCGCGGGATGTGGTTCACTTTCTTGGCCGGGAAGAGAAAGAGTTTTACGAACGTTCTCGCCTTGATAAGCAGAACCTGATTAAGTCTCTGGAATGGACCGGCGAGTCTCTGTTCGACATGGCAACCAATCGCATTCGGGCTTGTCTGGCTGAAAGTCAGCCTGCGGGACCAGCGAATTCGCAGATCACCATCGGTGATTTTTTCGCGGACGATATTTCTCGCGAAGACCTGATCCAGAAATTTGCACGCCTGCGAGTTCCTCGGCATCTGTTCCGGTTTCTCTATCGGCTGCTGACCGAGCACTGCAATCGAACGACGGAAGACCAGCCATCCTGGAAGATCAATCGGCTGACTCTGGAAATGGTCAGCGACGTCTATGCTCGCGAACAGGAAGCACTGGATCGCGGTCTTGGGACGGGCTAAAACCCTGTTGAGGCAGCTTGTGGTGCTGGCTTCAGCCGGCATGCGGCCGAAGAACCGTCCGCTATGCCGACTCAAGTCGGCACTACAATCAGTTCAATAAAGTTGCGCGCTGGATCGTCGATACATCGGCGGCCCGTTCTCATAGCGGCTCAAGATGCTCTGCCACCGAGGTTAACTCTGCGAGACGCAGCAGTACTTCGCGACTGGTGCAATCTGCCGCGGCATCGATGAACCGTCGTCGGAGCCACGTCACGGGACTCAGCAGTGCCGTCGATGCATCGTAGGCCTGCAGCAATCGCCATTCACTCGCATCAAGTAACCGTTGTGAGCGGAACAAGGTTAGCGCCTCGCGAATTCGATCGATATCCGCACCGAACCAGCTTCGAAATAGTCGCGTCACATCCAGTCCCACGTGGTCGGTCGCCATGGCATTCAGGTCGATGATTCCAGTGACACGGTCTGCAGTGAATAAGACGTGCGGTCTCCAGAGATCTCGTACGACCGGTTGAAGTCGATACCGGGAACGAGCAACTTCAGTGAGTTGCTTCCTCAGCCACGGCAACCAAAACTCCAGAGCGGCACACACACGTTTGGCACAACTGCGAAACTCCGGATCGGTCTCAGCAGCGACTGATTTGATGAAACTCGTGAGCAGTCCATCGCTGAGTTCGGTGACGATTGAAAGTCTGCGGGAGATTCCCGGTGCGTATCCTTGCGCTACGTGAAACCATGGTGCGACTGATCGAGTGTCCAAACGGGCTTGGGTGCACTCGGCGGCCGTCCGGTGAAAGAGTGAGAGTGCCTCAAGAGTGGATTTAATCTGACCGGGAGTTGGCGGCCCTTGTGCAGGTTCCCCGGGCATCCACGACTCCATCTGCCACACGCAATCATTCGCCTGAATGCGAGTCTGGCTGGTATCCAGATTCACAAAGGCTGGCTGACGGAGCGTCTGCAGAACTGTGAGGGATGATTGCTGATGATTCAGCGGCACCGGAATCATGCCGCATCCACGCAACGACATTTCACGCAACAGAGCCAACGTTTCGCAGTATCGCTCGGCGGGCATCACAGCCGAGTGTGGTGTTCGCCGCATTGCGAAGGCAGCACCGGAAGAATCTTCTGCTCGAAGAACACTGGCTCCGCTGAATCCACCGCTAACGGCAGAGATACTGACCACATCAATGCCGTACAAAGCTGCGATCGACTTTGCTTCAGCAATGTTGAATTGATCGCGTGGGATCACTTCCCGGCCTGGCCGAGTTGATCCACCAGGCCTTTGATGAACGGATTGATATCAGCCTTATATGTGAAGGCTTCTTCTTCACCGTCTTCCAACAGGCTGTCGTCGAAGCGGCGAACTTCCTTGCCTTCGGCATCGAACACGTACACAGCAGGGATTGAGGACAGCTCAAGTTTCTCGAAGACCTTGTCGGATTCGACGTTGCACAGCACGTTGGGAAATGTCGCCTTTTGTTTTGTGAGGAATGCCTCAACCCGTGCCCGATAGAACTCCGCTGGCTTGCTCTTGATTCCGACGTAGTCCACATTGAAACTGATGCAGGCGATCTTGTCTCCGTGGGTCTTCTGCAGTTCCACAAGGTTTGGGAACTCCGTCATGCACGGTAAGCAGGAGGTGGACCAGATGTCGACAACGACGATACGCCCTTTGTTCGCTTTGACTTGTTCCAGCACATTGTCCCATGTGCCTGCTGTCAGTGTGATCTTTGCATCATCAGTTTGAGCTGCCTTTTCGTCCGCGTGCAGAATCTCCGCAGATTTGAAAGAGCTGATCAGAGTGATGGATAAACAGAAAGCAGCAGCAGCAAGGACGTATCGTTTCATTGCAGTGTCTTTAAGGCAGTTCGGTGTTCAGAAGTTCCAGCAACTGAGTGTCATCCGTACGATTCACGTTGGACATCTCCAGCTGATATGTCGTCAGCTCGGCGTTCGCCGCTGGTACTGAAGACGCGTTTAAAGTTTCACTGGTAAAGAATACACCGTCAACGGTCTGAAGGCGATTCAATTCTGACAGCTCCACGATTCCCACGAGTCCGGCGGAGACTGGCTGACCTTCCGCATCGTACATGATCTCGCCACTGGTTGTGATTTCAATGCTCGTGACAGACTCCGGGATGGGTGTTGAATCCTTCAGGGCATAGCTGCCCGACGAAGTCACAAGTCCCAGTCGGCCATCCGCCAATCGCTGGAAGTCACCTCGACGAGTAAACAGGTTTCCATCTAAGCAAAACATCAGTGCGCCGTTCTTTGACGCGATCGCGACATGAGTAGGAACTGGCGACGGCTGCAACTGACCGGTCTCGAAGCTTCGAAACATCGTCACCTGCCGTGGCGTCAAGGCGATACTTCCCGGAATGCTTTGATTGCTCACGGCTTCCGGAATCACAACCGTGCGTCGATATCCGGAAGACCAGGCAGACTGCAGATTAGAGCGAACAGCGTTCTGTGCCTCCACAATCGGGCTCATGGCTTGCGGCGAAAGAAGAGACTCTGCTGTAGTAGTCCCGAGCGGTGTTCCGAGCATCGCTGTAGCGATTTCGGAGTCCAGCGAGCCGGACAGAGATCGCTTTTGCTCCAGAATGAACTCCACTTCCCCGAGATCCATATCAGAATAAGCATCGGCCCACGCGGCGACTGTCTCTGCAGCGGTGTCTGGAAACATTCGCAGGATGAGCGACTCCAGTTGACGTCTCGCTTCAGGATTAGCCACCGTGATCCGGGTTGTCGAAGTTTCGGTCGTCTGTTCTGTGCTGGACTGACTGGAGCTGGTCGAATTTGCAGTGCCGTCCACCGAGGAAAAAAAGTAGTGGTCGGTGACTTCTTCCTGCTGCTGATGACTGGCATTCATGATGGGAGAAGGCATCGGCTTTGCCAGAGGTTCATCCGGAGTTTCCTGCTCGGTGATGGCTGAGGAATCTTCCGGAGAAACGTCCGTCACTGTCGTTGGCGCTGATACAGTCGCTGGCGACGAGACGGCTTCATCCGAACCATTGACACCTTGTCCGGCGATTAGTCCTGCGGTGAAAAGAACGGCAGACGCGGCGGCAAAGGCTACAAACTGTTGCATCGATGACTTCCCTGACTCGACGACCCACTGACAACACATGGGGTATTGAATGGCTTCTCCCTGTGATCCATCAGGGGAAACTTTCCGTATGTGTTGTGCGAAAACGAGTCAGGCAATTTAGCTGAAAATTGGTTTTCTGTCTTCCCCATTTTGCGAATTTCACCACAGGAAATCCACGTCTGCCGAAGATTTTATTCCTCAGGCGGCCTCGATTGAGGCCGCGTGTTCGATGGGTAAAACCTTCGGTTCATTGCCTCAATCGATGCCCCGCACAGAATAAGGTCACTTCAGAGGCGACGCAAAAAGTCGGCGATCTGCGTCCGCATCGCATCAGCGTTCAAACGCAACACGTTATTGTGCTCGGTCTGCGGGAATACAATCAGCGACCTGGGGATTCCACTCCTGGATACAGCAGGAGCAAGCTCGTGCAATCTTTGCCCGAGCGACAACGGAACAAGGTTGTCGTCTGCTCCGTGGAACTGCAGGACCGGGCAATTCACTTCCGGAATATACCGATCAGAGTGGTATCGATCCTGAAGCATGAGGTTCACGGGGAGCCAGCGAAACTTCCGACCGGCGGTTTCAACCATCGAAGAAAACGTTGCGGACAGAATCAATCCGGCTGGGGCCTGATTTCTGCGACATTGAATCGCGGCCAGTTGTACTCCGACTCCTCCGCCCAGCGATTCTCCAAGGATAACTATTTTGGAGGGCGAGTAACCCAGCTTCGTCACGGCGTAGTCCCAGGTGGCTTTCGCGTCGCTGATCAGAGCCGGCTCAGACGGGGTTCCTTCGGAGTCTCCATAGCCGTGATAATCGATGGTCAGCACATCCGTTTTCAGGGAGCTGGCTAGTTCATACCAGCGAGTCCTGAAGGCGCGATGTCCTCCGTTGCCATGCAGCAGCAGAATCAGTTGCTCCGACGGCGTCGACTGAACCTGCAGATGCCAACCGCGAATGATCGCTTCGTCATGCGAGGGGAACGCAACGTCAGTCAGCTTTTCAAACGATCGCTTCAATTCCGGGAAGGAGGCCAGCGGCAGCGATTCGGCTCGCGTTGCGGGATACATCAGTTGCCTTTGAAACATGGCGGCAACAAAGCAGAGCACCAGATAGCAAATCAGCATTCCGCCGACAATGTACATCAGTTTCCTTCGTAACAGCGCAGGATTGGCCATCACTTTCTCAGGTCGTATTCTTTGATCTTGCGGTACAGAGTCCGCTCACCGATCTCCAGCATCCTGGAGGCTTCTTCGCGGTTACCGTCCGTCAGATCCAGCGCACGTTCGATGTAGTATTTTTCGACTTCGGTCATGGGCTTGCCAATGAGCGAATCAGCACCGGATGGGACATCCATATCGGGTTCGGGAATTTGATCCTTCACCAGCACGGCAATCTCCGGCGGAAGACCGTCAATATCCAGCACGCCGTCGGAATCCAGCACCAACATGCGTTCGATCGTGTTTCGCAACTGGCGAATATTTCCCGGCCAGTGATAAGCCAGCAGAGCCTTCCGGGCTGCTCGCGAAAACCCCTGCACCTCACGCCCCGTGCGACGAGACAATTCCCGCAGGAAATGCTCCATCAACAACGGAAGATCGCCCATTCGTTCGCGCAATGGTGGAAGAAAAATGTTGACGACATTAATGCGGTAATAGAGGTCTTCGCGGAACTTGCCGTCCTGAACCATCTTCTGTAGATCTGCGTTCGTGGCCGCGACCAGACGCACGTTAATGCCCAATTCGTCGTTGGCACCCAGACGCGTGATTTTGCGCTCTTCGAGAACTCGCAACAGCTTCACCTGAGTGTCCATCGGCATTTCACCGACTTCGTCCAGGAACAGAGTTCCTCCGTTGGCATGTTCGAACTTGCCAATACGGCGACCGGTTGCGCCAGTGAATGCACCGGCTTCGTGACCGAACAGTTCGCTCTCCAGAATGCTGCCTGGCAATGCGGAGATATTCAGTGGCACGAAAGGTTTATTCTTGCGAGGACTATTCTGATGCAGCGCGCGGGCGACCAGTTCTTTGCCGGTGCCGTTTTCGCCCTGAATCATGACCGTGCTGTCGGTCGGTGCGACGCTCTTTAGAATCTCAACGATGCGGCTCATCTGCGGACTGTTGCCGATGACGCCTTCGAAGCCGAAACGCTCCTCAAGTGCTCGTCGAAGCTCCGCGTTCTTGCGAATCAGTCGCAATCGAGCGGACGCTTTTTCAACGGCTGATCGCAGTTCGCCAATGTCGAGTGGCTTGGTGAGATAGGTATAAGCGCCGTGTTGCATCGCGGTCACGGCCGATGCGATTGAGCCATGACCTGTGAGCACGATAACTTCGGCTTCGGGCAGCTCTTCTTTCGCTTGTCGTAGAATTTCAAGCCCGTCAACTTCGCCCATTCGCAGGTCGGTCACAATGACGTCCCATGATTCGGCAGCGATCAGTTGGGAGCCGCGTTCTCCGGAACCTGCGACTCGACAATCGCAATTAATTCGCGCAAGGGAATCGGCCACCGCCTGGGCGTGGCCTTCATCGTCGTCAACGATGAGTACTCGCACGGGGATTGTGGAGAGATCTGCAGGATCGTTTTTTACTTCAGCCATAGAAAACTATTGTGAGCTGCGCGGTATTGGCCGCGGGTACGTTTTTCGATTTCGGAGTTAGCACGGACATCGATCCGGGCGCCGCCGATGAAAGAACCATATTCTATCGTTTTGCTGGCAACGTAATCGTAAATCGAGTTCCTTTTCCAACCTCACTCTCACAGGAAATTCTGCCGTGGTGAGCTTCCACAATTTTACGCACCGTGGGAAGTCCCAAGCCGCTTCCGCCGGAGCGAGTTGAGAAAAAAGCCTGAAACATTTGTCCGCGAGTTTTTTCGTCCATGCCTTTGCCGGTATCGATAATCTCCAGCACGACGTCATCGCCACGAGTTCGTGTCAGCAGGTCGATGGAACCGCCTTCCGGCATGGCTTCAATCGCATTGCGGCAAAGGTTGACCAAAGCCTGTCGCATCAGGGATTTGTCGAGCATCACAACGGGCAGATCGCTGTCCAGATGCGGGCGCAGTTCGACTTCCATGCTGTTAGCCTGCGGCTCAAGGAAGTCGACGTAATCCGAAACGATGGTGTTAAGATTTCCGTCCGAAAGATGCAGTTCTCCGGCACGAGCAAACTGCAGGAAGGCGTTCAGGATCTCTTCCAGATTGCGACATTCGCCCTGCAAGTTGCCAATTCGTCTCAGCATTCGCCGCGCTCGCTGAGAATCGTCGCTTTCCAGTTCTTCGGCCAGAAGTTCCAGATTCATCCCTATGGTCGACAGTGGATTCCGAATCTCATGCGCGAGTCCACCGGCCAGCGTTGCCAGCTCGGTATTCTCCGCCTGAAGTCGTTTGTGTTCCTGCTGTGCGTCGGGAATTTCCATCAGGACGATCCTGTACGACTGTCTTCACGATGTATTTTCACGGCAGATCCTTTCTGCCGGAAAGGACTTTCTCCGCAAGGCGAAGCTGTGCGACTTACAACTAATCAAGGTGGCCGATGATGGCGGCTTGTGTGCCATCGTGGTCGCGAAGTCCAGCCCGACAGGCAGGAGCTCTGCAAAACACATCCGCCCGGCAGTCAGGCCCCGCAGATTAAGAAGCCCGGCCTTTGCGGGCCGGGCTTCTGTTAGTTTGCACTTCTGACCAGAAGCAGACCTATTCTTCGTCGTCCGCAGGCTCGTCTTTCTTCGTCGCGGTCAGGACCGCTTTGCGAGAAAGCTTAACGCGGTTCTGGTCGTCCACAGCGATGACCTTCACTTCGAAAGTATCACCGATTTTGCAGACATCCGTGACGTTCTTCACGAAGCCGTCAGACAGTTCGCTGATGTGGCAGAGACCATCTTTACCGGGAGCGATTTCAATGAAGGCACCGAAGTCCTTGATCGAAGTCACTTTGCCCATGTAAATTCGGCCCGGCTGAATCTCTTCGCAAAGAGCTTCTACTCGTGCCAGAGCTGCATCGGCAGACTGAGCATTGGCGGCAGAAATCGTGACGGTTCCGTCTTCGGCGATGTCGATCATCGCTCCGGACTCTTCCTGAATCGCACGAATTGTCTTTCCACCTGGGCCAATCAACAGACCAATCTTCTCGGGATTGATCGACGTCTGAACCAGCTTTGGAGCATGCGTTGAAACGTCCGTGCGAGGACGACGAATTGTCGTCAGCATCTCACGCAGCAGTTCTTTGCGAGCCTTGAGGGCCTGCTCCAAAGTGCCGCGAATGATTTCTTCGCTGATCCCTTCGGTCTTCAGGTCAAGCTGAATGCCGGTCACACCGCGACCAGTTCCAGCAACCTTGAAGTCCATATCGCCGAAGTGGTCTTCGTCACCCATGATGTCGGTGAGCAAAGTGTACTTCGTGCCTTCATCAACCAGTCCAATGCTGATACCGGCCACCGGCTGCATGATCGGCACACCAGCATCCATCAGCGACAAAGTCGCGCTGCAGACAGACGCCATTGAGCTGCTGCCGTTGGATTCCAGAATGTCGGAGATGATACGGATGGTGTATGGGAACTTTTCTGGCGGTGGAATCACTGGCAGAACAGATCGCTCAGCCAGACATCCGTGGCCAATTTCGCGACGCCCTGGCCCGCGAATCGGCTTGCACTCACCCACCGAGAACGGAGGGAAGTAGTAGTGCAGCATGAATCGCTGAGCATCTTCACCGAAGAGCCCGTCGAACTTCTGCTGATCGCGAGTTGTGCCCAGGGTGGCCGTTGCCAGAGACTGAGTTTCCCCGCGAGTAAACAACGCAGAACCGTGAACTCGTGGCAGAAGACCTACGCGAGAAGAGACAGCTCGCAAATCAGACGGAGCACGTCCGTCGATACGACGACCGGCCAGAATCTGATCCCGGACAACTCGTTCTTCAAGATCATGGAACGCTTCAGAGAACTGAGCTTTCGTCAGGCCATCAGAAGTTGTTTCGGCGCCTGCTGGAAAGTACTTTTCGACCAGAGACTTCTTCAGTTCGCGAACCTTCTCAGCTCGATCCTGCTTCAGTTTCTGAGTCTTGGCGTCCTGCAGTTTGTTGTAGGCTTCAGCCTTCAGTGGAGCGTAGAACGGATTGGCCGGTGGTTCTGTGAAGACAACCGGAGCAACGCCGGCCTGCTTCGCAAGATCCAACTGCAGAGCACAGAGAGTCTGGATGTGCTTATGAGCGAACATGATCGCGTCGCCCATTTCCTTTTCAGGAATCTGCTGACCGAAACCTTCGATCATCAGAACAGCCTTCTGCGAACCAGCCACGATCAGGTCGAGCTTGCTGGTCTTCATCTGTTCAACAGTTGGCATCAGAATCAACTGATCATCCAGCATGCCAACTCGGACTGCAGCGATCGGGCCTTTGAATGGCAAGCCAGAAATCATCAATGCCGCGCTTCCGGCGGTGATGTTGAGTACGTCCGGATCGTTCTCGCCATCACAGGACATGACGTTGCCCATGATCTGGACTTCGTCACGGAACCCTTTAGGAAACAGCGGACGAATTGGGCGGTCCGTCAGGCGGCTGGTCAGAACTTCGCGAGTCGTCGGACGACCTTCGCGTTTCAGGTAACCACCGGCAAAGCGACCGGCTGCAGCGAGGCGTTCACGGTAATCAACGGTGAGCGGGAAAAAATCGGTGCCAGGACGAGATGGACCTGACTGAGTAGCGACGAAGACGCTGGTCTCACCATATTGAATCATCACGGCCCCGCTGGCTTGCTTAGCCAGTTCGCCGGTGGTGAGAGAAAACTTTCGTCCAGCAAATTCAACTTCAACAGTGACTTTCTTCACAGTACATCCCTTACCCGGACCAGCCGGTAAAACGGACTGCATCTCAGGCAGGATCGAAAGTCAGATTCAACGCACAAGCAGCAACTTCACGACATCAGAAAAGCACGCAACAACTTAGATCTGTCCAGAAACCGCAACCAACGGCCGCCCTGTTTGATGCCATGCATCAGGGCGTCTGGAACTCCAGTCCAATTCGCTGCAGACCAAATCGGTCTCTTGTGAGGGGCCGACAGTGACAAGATCGCGTTGCGATCATCCGACACACTGCTCCAAGACCACCAAATCACTCACGTCAGACAACAGGCCTTCAACTTCCGACAACTCAAAGTCACCACAGGATGCGGCAATCCGCTACGAACCTGCGGCAGCAGTCAACACTCTTCTTTAAAACGAAACCGTCAAACGACAAGACAATTACGACACCAACAACCTGACACGACTTCAAACGAGCCTTGCCCCAGCACACTACGACAACGACCATTCAACAATTCAGCACCACAAAACAGAAGCGTCGCCGAGGAGAACCGCGGCGACGCTTAAAATTACTACTTTCGAATTCCCAGCTTGCCAATGATTACGAGATACTTTTCCACACTGTAACTCCTGAGATAATCCAGCAGCTGTCGTCGACGGCTGACCTTAGCCAGCAATCCACGGCGTCCGGCATAATCCTTTGGGTGAGTCTGCAAATGTTCAGTAATGGCCTGAATGTCTGCAGTCAGAACTGCAATCTGAACTTCCGGAGAACCTGTATCACCAGGCTTTGAACCAAATTCCGCAATAACCTTGGCTTTGTGATCCTGAGCAATCGGCATAATAAATACTTGATTTTCAACAGCCCAACCAGCGGGAACACCCTAGCAGATTCCTGCAAACGATGCCCTAAAACGCCAGAAATGGGAGACAATAGATTTCGATCAGGAAAACCATTTCCCCGATCAAGGTGCAAAGTCTATCGACATGAGCCTCGAAATTCAATGCTGCCCAATTCCGAATCAGCTGACCACCGAACGGAGGTTCGTTGCCTGAAAATGCAGTGTTTTTGAGAAAATACAGTGGCTTATGTAGGTAGATCCGTCTTCGCGACGCTTCTGAAATGGCACATTATCGGTTGCTACTCCTCGGCCTTCAGAGCCGGATTGCCACATCCACGCCAGATGCTGAGGATAATGGGTCTCCCTTGTGGATAATCTACCCAGAGTGCGCAAATGCCGCAAACTTGCTGGTCGGGAAGCATTCATACACCAGTGGCTGCCAATGTCAGCGTGTCGCTCCGTCCAGACGAGGCCTAACAGAAGACTGATGGCTGAGAGCACTCTCTCCCACTGCTTTTTGAGACGACTCGACTAAAGCTGTTTGAAAATGGCGGTCATGTCTGGCTGTGTTAGGTGCATCGCATAAGGCTCATCTCGGCGGAGCGAGATGGCAACAGTAGCCGTCTCGCTCCGTCGAGACGAGTCCTTGCTGTGGGCCCATGATTGAGGGCTCAACAGACCGATTCTCAACCCGGTCGCATGGGCGCTGTTTGAATTTTCCAGTCGATTCTCAACATGGTCGCATGGGCGCCGTTTGAATTTTCCAGTCGATTCTGGCAGCGCCACATGCATACTGTAAGGCTCATCTCGGCGGAGCGAGATGGCAACAGTAGCCGTCTCGCTCTGTCGAGACGAGTCCTTGCTGTGGGACCATGATTGAGGACTCAACAGACCGATTCTCAACACGGTAGTGGGCGCTGTTTGAATTTTCCAGTCGATTCTGGCAGCGCCACATGCATACTATAAGGCTCATCTCGGCGGAGCGAGATGGCTACATTGGGTGGCCCCAGCTCATTGTGCACAGTATCAGCGGAGCGGTCAGAACGTTGACGCGACCAGTTTCGCCAGTTCAGTATCGGTATGACTGGGACGTTGATCGGTTTCATCGCTGTTGGTGTACAGCCACATGGCAACGATGGTCTCGAACTTCGAAAGTGAGACGTGCTGGATGATGAGGCTTGGAATCAGCGTCAGCGGGATCAGGCCATTCCAGGCCAAGAAAGACCATGAGGCCGGCTGATCGAGCGAAAAGAACCAAGCGACAACCTGCCTAATGACAAGGCACGCCGGGAACGCGACGATGAGACAATGATAGAGACGTACTTTTCTGCGAAGACGTTTGATAATACTGGCAGCACAAGCTGCGACCTCGCCGGACTTAGCCAGCTGCTTCTCTTTGTAATTGCCCTGTTGCGATATTGCGGAAAGAAGCATGTGCTTCGCTGTTGTGCTCATAGAGGCTCTTTCGCAGTCCGAAACTGCGTCACCGCGGACATCGGTTTGTTGTCGAATCAATCGCGGAGAACTGCTGCTGAGGTCAGTTTATCAGTGGCCAATTTGGTTGTCACCCGGCATTTGCGTGTGTGAGTTGCATCGCCGTTCGTGAGGCAGCCATTGGCGAATGGGAAGCAAAGATATGAGATTTTAAATGTGGGATTTGAAAATGTCGTGACAGGACTTGCCACCGACTAGTCTGTCGCTTTAGTCGATTGTAATCAGTGAATCCGGCAATTCATTGACGTCAGAACTTTGGCGAGGCAACACTGCATAAAGCTTTCCTGATGCCGCTTCGATTGTTTTGCAGATTGCGTCTGCGGGAGATCCCTGCTTTAGCTGGATGGTCAGTGAACCACAAAGCTCATCCAGCGTGCCTTGGCCCAGAGCTTTCAGAACCTGCTGGTCGGCAAGGATGACAGCGACATGTTCAAACAGCGAAAGATAGATCATCAACCCGCTGCCGGATGCAGTGTGATGAATTCGCTTATCGAAGAAGATCGCCTGAGCAGACTGCTGGACCTCTTCACGCATTTGACGTGACGGCGTGAACAGTCGACGCACCGCGGAAATTCGCGAACCGGCAGCGACGCCCAGCATGAATCCTACAACCATGGCCACAATGAGCTTACCAGCCTGAAGAAGTGAAGGATCCTTATCCCAACTGCCGGATTCCATAGAGATCGGTGGTGTCGGCCAAAGAATGGCGGTCAGGATCATCAACACAATCCCCAGTAACAGCCCGACGAGATCTTCCGCGCGGTCATAGCGTCCGGATGACGTCGCCACAACCGGCACGATCTCAGCCGAAGTTTTGAGCTCGGCTGCACCAACACATTCATTGATTCGTTTACGATCAGCATCGGAAAAGCAACTTGCGGCAGACAACATGGGAAATCTTCTTTCACTTCAAGGGAGTGTTCTGAGGTGGAATCCAGGGGACGCCCCCAATCACCAGGAACCGCTCGAACCACCACCGCCGGAAAAGCCGCCTCCAAACGATCCGCCAGAGAATCCTCCTCCACTGCTTCCGCCACTATGTCTGTTGCTCGTGGCCATCGCGTAGAGAATTGCTCCGAGGATCGCAAAGATCGCAGCCCACATAGCCCAGGCGAGCCCGCTGGCTCCACTGCGATACAATGAGACGGCGGTAAAGATCGCTACTCCTACCAGCATTACCACGGCGATCGGAAACCAGGCGGGAGTCTGGAGCCTGTGCTGTCCCTGCCCCTGAAAATAGTCCACCTGATTGGTCGATTGGGGAAGACTGCCGCCAGCCGCAGTGGCGACGCCCGGCATCGGCAGCTCACGAGCCATGGCGGCCAAAGCAACGACACCGGCTTTGATGCCGCCGGAGAAGTTCTGCTGTTTGAACTGAGGAATGATCTGATCATCCATGATGCTCTTGCACAACTGATCCTTGTCGCGATGCCAGCCTGCTCCCAGTTCAATACGAGCCTTCCGGTCGCCTTTGCTGACAAGCACCAGAATTCCGGTATTCCACAACTGGCCATTGAGTTCTGCCTGACCAATCTCCCACTGATCGAACAGCAGCCTCGCAAACGTCTCAATCCGCATGCCGTTGCCGCCGTGATTGCTCATGCGATCAATTGTGATGACAATGATCGGCGTTGCTTTGTCGGTGAGCAATTTGTCGCAGATCGCAACAATCTCAGTTTTGTCCGGCTGAGTTAGCATGTTCGCATTGTCACGAACGAACTCCCGATCTCCGGGGCGATCCAGAGAAATCTCGGCAGCCTCTGAAGTCGTGGTCGCAAACAGCATCGAAAGCAGCAAGGCCAGACGTCGCAACATCAGATCAGCTCCAGAGGAAAGTGGGAACACGCAATGCTACACCGCAAGGGTGCGAATGAGAACCTTTTGAAGGAAGTCTAACGCGAAAGGCGTGCGAGCGGATCAAAGAGTTCTTCTGGAATCTGAGCCCAGCAATCGACAGCATCAGATTGTTGAATCCCGGCCGTCAGTTCTCAGAAGTCTAACGCCGCTTGATCCCAAACTGATGGCCTGCCGCAAGACAATCGCAGAGCTGGCAGGCGACTTCGGTGATCTGAATCATTGACGGATCACGTGACAGACGCTGCTGAATCCGCCGTGCCAACGGGCCATTGTCGAGAATGTTCTCAAACGCACGCTGAGTTTCCGCGTCCATCTTTGGACTCGTTTGCTGATACAGATGACGCCAAAGTTCCTGCAGACTGCAGGAACTTGCTCGCGTATAGCCAAACAGTCGCAGGAGATCCGGATCGTTGATCGTGGCGAGTTCAGCCTTGTCGATCGAGTCCAGCAGCACGGCATGCAACGGCTCAATCTCAACAGCCTGTTGATCCTCGAGAGAACTCCACTTTTCATCCGTCAAGGCCTGCAGCACGGCGGCGGTCACCTGCAGTACGGCAAGGTCGGCCGCAGGGCACTCCTGAATATCAATGACGCGAATTTCAATCGAACCGCGACCGAACCGAGCAATCGCTCCGCGAGCATTCAGAAATTCATCCTGCAACACACCCTCAGGATCATGTGGCGCGATCTCGCGAAACAACGGATCAAAAATCTGCCGATGATATTCTGCTTCGCTGAAAGCACGCTCCGGAATGACTTTGCCGGCAACCATCGGGATGCGTTTTGAGTTCGTGCGATAAACGTTCAGGCGATTGTCCATGCGACCAGTCAGACGACCTTCAACAACTGGCGAGGCCGCAGCAATCGCAGGCAGCAACGGAAGAATCAAACGCACGGCCGCATGCAGGCGACCGAACTCCGCATCATTCGCAAATGGCAGGTTCAAGTGCACGCTCTGCAAGTTGGCCCAGCCGTGGCCTCGACAATCAAAGATGCGATTGAACGCTTCATACACCGCGCTGTAGTCGTGCGGCCATAAACGCATTTCTCGAAACGGATCCATCCACGGATGCATCGCCGAGGGCATCAGCATTCCATTGAGCGATTGCAGTCGCTTATTGATCTGCCGAATCTGGGTTTGGAATTCATTGAACAGACCCGTCAGCGAAGGAGCAGGGGCGGACGTCTTGAGTTCAACCACATGCAGCACGAGCTCATTGGACCACGCGATGCGACCTCGTTCAATTTCTGATTCGATCTTTCCGCATTCGGCTTCGATCAACCGGTCGCAGGCTGGCAGGACATCCAGGCTGTCCCCGGACACAATCATGTATTCCAGTTCAACGCCGTAGGCTTCAAACAGTCCGAGTCTTTGCTGAGCGATTTCTGTCACGGCGTTTCGAATCCCTGGAGTTCACGACCGACGCGGGTTATTGAAAGAACCGCGTCAAAATTGGCCTGCGTTTTTCCTCAGCAAGGACGCTGAAGTTCCACGCCGACGAGGCGGAACATACACGTTTGAGCGGTTTCAGCACAACAGGGGCTGTTTTGTTTACTGGCGGTGGTGAATCTCGGGCCATTCCTGATCAACGCCAAGTCTATTTCCGTTCATTTGGGCGTGTGCTGAGCATTTTTGTTTAACGGCGAGCCGCAGGCGGAGGCGAGTTCGGCCAACGGCGCCTGCGGCTTGCCGTTAAACGATTCACACGGGAGCCCGCGGGTTCCGGTGCGGTTACACGTTCATGTTCGATGTGAATCAATCAAACGACCGAGTCACCCCGGTGGTCTCACGGAGAAACGACTTTGTGGCATGGGTCGCCTGACGAGGCACAGTGAGATATTCAGGTGCAAAGCCCAAAGTTGCTCGTTGCTGAATCGTCATGTCGTCGCCGGAAATCACAGACCCTTTGATTCGAAGATCTCCAGCCAGTGTGATGTCACCAGACGCATAAATCAGACCTCGAATTTCCGGGACATATGTATCGTTCATGCTGGAATCTGTGCTCCCGTTTTCGTCCGGTGTCCCGCTGGGGTTCAGATTGACATTCAGCTCACGCTCCGTCAAACCGAAGCGACTGAATGAAAGTA
>Ga0255094_1000540_pt1 | contig 19115 bp, 10 predicted proteins | sample Colum_Law_RepB_8_2_FD_188434 | JGI IMG/M metagenome (GOLD analysis project Ga0255094, IMG submission 188434) | Freshwater microbial communities from Columbia River, Oregon, United States - Colum_Law_RepB_8d | ecosystem: Environmental > Aquatic > Freshwater > River | place: USA: Oregon...
CCCTGAAAGCCTGTGCCCACAACTTTATTGACATTGATCGCCAGCATTCCGGTCAGGAAACCATGGCGACACAGAACGTCTCGCACCCATTCTTCTTCCAGAGTGAGATTCTTCATCAGCGAAGCCATGCTTGTGCTGAGAATCAGATTTCGGCATTGGCGAAACCCCAGCCGTACAATGGCCTGATGCAGACTTAGCACGGGCGGGCCGCCCGCCGAGAACATCACGGAGTTCGACATGGACAGAATATCAGCCGCCAGTTTGGCGTCGCGTTCGACCACGGCGACAAACTCACGAATGGTACATTCCGGGTCACGAGCGATCTCCAGAGCCTGGACGGCGACCCCCGGCAGCATCTGCAGGGCCTGAGCCTTACGGCGGAATTCCACCTGCAGATTCTGGGCCAGCTCTGCAGTTGGCGAGGTTAGTGTTGTCATTGTGTCACAATCTATGTTGTATAATTGTCTGAGACCGTCTGGGCATCTCGTTTATGATCACGCGAGGCTGACAGCATCATGCGTGTTTCTACACTGAAGACTAAGCCATTAAACGCCGCCGCTGTCCCGTCAATTGAAGCAAACTCTTAGAAGCTTGCAGCAAGAAAAGTCAGGCTGCGTCCGGACACTGAACACCAATCAGTTTCAGCTTCTCGATCAAAATCTCGGAAGTGAATGGCTTCATGACAAACTCGTCGACGCCAGCCATTAATGCTCGTGCCATCTGAGCTGGCTCCGTCTCCGTTGTCACCATCGCAATCTTCATCTGTTGGTACTGGTCGTCACCACGTACGGCTTTGACGAACTCCAGTCCATTCATCACCGGCATGTTCCAGTCCACCAGAGTCAGTTCCACATCCGGGTGATACTGTTCAAGCCGTTCCAGTCCCTCCTGCCCATCACCTGCTTCCAGAATGTGGAAACCCAGGGGCTCCACAATCTGTCGCAGAATGCGTCGCATGGCTCGAGAGTCGTCGATAATCAAAGCGTACATGAAAACTCCTTAAGACATTAAATTGTGAGCCCGGATCTGCGCTCACGTTTCGATTATATTCTGTTGTAATGAAATCACCGGAACCTAATTACTAAACTATACCGACTGTGTAAGTCCTCGCCGTTGACTGCTGCCACCAGTGCCTATTCTTGATCCTTCTGTCATCAACTGGCCTGCGGTTTCATTCATGACTCGACTGGCGTTGGCCATGTCGTCCACGTTTCGAGCCAGTTGCATAGTCATGTCAGACTGCTGAGTCACCGCCGAGGCAATACCGGTCTGACTTTCGTGAATCGCCAGGACAACTTCGCTGACCATTTCAATAGAAGTCAGGGCCGAGGCGGTTTCATTCTGAATGGCTTCAATATGCCCGATGATTGAGGTGGCCGCTTCATTTGTTTGTGAAGCCAGCTCTTTGACTTCTCGGGCAACTACAGCAAACCCCATCCCGGCTTCACCGGCTCGAGCGGCTTCAATGGTTGCGTTGAGTGCCAGTAGATTAGTCTGATGCGTAATTCGCTTAATCAACTGGATCACTTCGCCAATCTGCTGGCTGCTGGCACACAACCCGTGCAGAACCTGACTTGTGCGATTGACGGAATCTTTGGCCGTTGAGCAGACACTCTCCGCCTGATGTGCGTTCTGAGAGATTTCTCGAATACTGTCGTCCAATTGACGCACGGCCGCGGCAATGTTGTCAGCACTGCTGCCAGCTTCCGCGGCCTGAGTCGACAATACTGTCGCTTTCTGACGCAGGGGAGCAACTGCGGTACTGATCACCCAGCTGCCGAATCCACCCACGATGACGACCGTGGCGACGACGATTGTGAGACACCATGACATACTGGAATTCATGGACTCCACGATCTCTGCTTCACGCCGAACATTCTTCTCCATCGTGTAGGTAACCAATGAGTTAACGGCATCGCGATGTAACGTGTATTTTTCAGTCAGCGGTCCCAACAGAGCCTCAACCGCCTCATCCTGCTGACCCTGTTCGCAGGCGGGAATCAAATCACTTTCCACGATCTGGTAGAATTCCATCGCCGGTGCATAGAGCTGCTCCAGCATCATCGTGCGCTGCTTCTCGTCATTCAGATCTGTATTCCAGAACACATGGCGGTCTGTGAATTCTTTCTTCAGTACCTGCAGCCGATCAATACACCGCGTGACTTCCGAACTGCGTTTGTTTTGCAGGGCAACGACCATTTGATGCACGACCAGATGTGATTCCACGATGTACTCGGGCGGAGGCAGAATGTCGGCGATCACATCCTTGCCCTGAACAATTTCGGTGTAACCAGGACCATGCACAGCCGAACGCTTCATGGCGTCATAGAACAGCGCGCTGCTGACGACGATACCAATCACAGATAAAGCGATAATCATTCGCAGTCTTGCAGCAATGGAGAGACGCTTGAGCATAGTTCCGACTTCCAATGAAACAGGTGGTGTGAATCAGGATTGAAACGTGTAAAAGAACCAGAGTAGAGACGTCAGAGAAACCTTGAGATAGTGCTTAGAAATACCATGAGATGCCGGCCGGACATTCTTGTTCGATCGGGTTCTGACGGGCAAGAATGCCCATCTCCCCGAGACTCAACTACTGAAACGGACCTAGTGTGCCATAAACCTGTCAGACGCTGTTTTTCGGTCTGATCGCCGGCTGACCGATGATCTGACATCACCGACCAGACGGAGCAGTTCTTCTGCCATGTCTTCAATCTCGGCGGCGGCACTTAGTGTCCCTTCAGTGCCTGTTGAAGTTGACTGAGCAGCGTCTGCTACTCGTGTAATGTTTCGAGCAATCTCTCCGCTGCCCGCTGCGACTTCAGAGATATTGCGACCGATCTCGCCCGTCATCGCGGACTGTTCTTCCACAGCACTGGCGATGGCGTTCTGAGTTTCATTGATCTGGCGAATGATGCCTGTGACCTGTTCGATGGCCATGACAGCTTCCGAAGTGTCATCCTGAATCATGGCAATCTTGCGAATGATGTCCTCCGTTGCCTGGCCGGTTTGCTTTGCCAGTTCTTTCACTTCATTGGCAACAACAGCAAAGCCTTTACCAGCTTCGCCCGCTCTGGCGGCCTCGATGGTTGCGTTCAGAGCCAATAGATTTGTCTGAGATGCGATCGAGTTAATAACTTTGATGACGTTGCCGATTTCGGCACTGCTCTGACCAAGCTTCGTGACAGTGGCGGTTGTCTTGTTGGCCGCGTCAACCGCATGACCAGCGACTGTGGCCGCGTTGGCTGTATTGCCCGAAATTTCACGGATGCTGGTATTGAATTCATCGACAGCCTGCGACAAAGCTGAAGCGTTCGCACTGACTTGCTCAGCGGCTCCACTGGCGAGCGTCGCCTGGTGGCTGGTCTCCTGAGCATTGGATCGCATCTGCTGTCCAACGACGGCCAGCTCTTCCCTGGCAACGCACCGCAGAGCCTCTGCAGAACTTCGCAGGACACTGGAAACCTTACGAGCGGTGAGCCAGCCAAACAGAGCACAAACTGAGACGACGGTTACAGCAAGCGTTACGTTTAACTTAATACTGGATGCAACAACATCTGCCGCTTCCTTTTCGATCTCTGTCGCAGTCTCCACAGACAGGTTTGACAACTTGACGATCTCAGTCTTGTGCGACTCATAAAGTGACGTCAACACGCCTCGCAGCAACGTTTCGGCTTTGGGGCCGTCGTTGGAGAGGCACGCCGGAATGAATTGCTCGTTGCTGACACGGAAGAATTCCATCGCAGGCTCGTGGGTCGATTCCATTAACGAAGCCCGAATCTGCCCTTCGGCCAGTTTCTCTTCCCAGTAAGTATGTCGTTGATGATAGACGCTTTCGAGATTCCGCAGAGTTTCAACCAGTTCATTAATCGTTGTCGATGACTGCTTCGTTTCTACAGCTTCGGCCAGTTTGTAAGAAACGAGGTAGCTCTCAATGATAAATTCTGGTGGGGGAAGGATGTCGGCGAGCACATCCTTCATTTCCACGATCTTCCCATAGAACGGGCCGTTCACTTTAGTGATGGAAAGTGTTCGATTAGACCAGATTCCGTACCCGATCAGACCTGCCGTAGAAACGCCAATCAGGAGATAGAGCCTGACTGGAATTGTCATGTTGTGAAGCCGCATGGTGTTGCCCTGAAGATCTTTAACGGTCTGAGAATCTGGTGTTAATTGATGCTGTACGATGGGCATTGCTGCCGGTCGAACTGTGATGGCGTCGAGTCGGACTGGTATGCCCAAGCTACGGTCTTACTTATGTCATCTTGACGTTGTTTGGATCGAACTCACGGCTTGACGTGTTTCTTCGCGATCCTCTCGCGGCGGCACGCTTGCGTTCGTTGACAGGAGACACCGCCTCCTGAACAGCTCCCACCAGTAACAAAAGGTCTTCCGCCATCTGTTCGATATCAGCCGCGGCCTGGAGAGTTTCATCCGTCCCACGCGATGTGGAATCCGCAGCGTTGGCGACAAGAGTAATGTTGCGAGCAATCTCACCACTGCCAGCGGCGACTTCCGCGATATTGCGACTGATTTCACCCGTCATCGCGGACTGTTCTTCGACCGCACTGGCGATGGCGTTCTGAGACTCATTAATCTGGCGGATGATTCCGGCTACCTGACCGATCGCCTGAACGGCCTGAGCCGTATCGTCCTGAATCATCGCGATCTTGCGAATGATGTCTTCGGTCGCTTCGCTGGTCTGCTTGGCCAGTTCTTTCACTTCGTTGGCGACGACAGCAAACCCTTTACCGGCTTCACCGGCTCGGGCTGCTTCGATGGTGGCGTTTAGGGCCAGGAGGTTTGTCTGTTCAGCGATCGAGTTGATCACTTTAATCACGTTGCCAATTTCCGCACTGCTTTCGCCCAGTTTCAGAACCGTGGCGTTCGTACGATTGGCTGCTTCGACGGCATGGCCTGCGACAGTCGCGGCATTGGATGTATTGCCGGAGATTTCTCGAATGCTGGTGTTGAACTCGTCAACCGCTTTGGCCAGGGCCTGAGCGTTCGTGCTGACCTGTTCTGCAGCACCGCTTGCCAGTGTGGCCTGATGTGTAGTTTCCTGAGCGTTCGCTCGCATCTGCTGTCCAACTGAGACCAGTTCCGAACGAGCCACATGGCGAAGGGCTTCTGCCGACTTTCGCAGGCTGTTTGACATCTCTCGAGCTGTAAACCAGCCGAACAGACTGCAGCAAATCACAACCCCTGCAGCCATGCCCATGTTCCATTTGACGCTGGCGTCTACATAGTCGCTTGAATCCTTCTCAACCTGAATTGAACTCTTTTGGGTCAAATCAGCGAGTTCATGGATTGCCGACTTGTGCTTTTGGAATACGGGAACCATTTCAGACTCGAAGATCGCCTTGGCTTCGGCCGCTTTGCCCGCAAGTGCTGCAGGAATCAACTTCTCATTCGCAAGGTCAAAGAATGCATTCGCTGGTTCGTGTGTGTCCTTCATCAGTTTGGACTTGATTTCACTTTCCGTCATGGTGTTGTTCCAGAAATCATGACGGTCTTCATACTGTTTCTGAAGCGTGCGAATCTCTTCAGCAGCGGCCGCCATTTCAGCCGGAGATGCTTCTCCGTCATGAGCCAATTCTGCCAGAGTCAACGACGCCAGATAGCCTTCAAGGATGTATTCCGATGGAGGAAGAATATCAGCAAGGACATCCTTCATCTCAACGATCTGCTTATAGTAAGGGCCATTCACCTTACTCATTGTAAGCGTGTGATTGGACCACAGGCCGTAACCGATCAGACCGAGCGAAAAGACGCCTGTCAGGATGTAGAGCTTGACCGGTACTGAAATGTTGCGAAACGACATGCAGAGAACTCCGAAGTTGTACATTGGCTTGTGGAACAGGTGATCAAACTTGGCGATTCATCTCTGAATCGCGATGAAGATTTGTTATGACTCAGAGAGCAGAACCAGTGAGTCGATTCGTCAACTGACGACTCGAATGCAGAACTCCATGAACAGCGCGCCCGATCTCGTCGGTTGCCGATTTCTGCTGATGAACGGCACTGGCAATCGCTGTTTGTGAACAATCAATTCGACGAACCACTTCCTGAACCGTGCCAAGATCTCCCAGCAGTTCACTGGAAGCCGACTGAATCGCGCTGATCTTTTCAGTGATCGCGGATGTGGCCTTGGAAGTTTCGCGAGCCAGTTCTTTAACTTCACCAGCAACGACTGCGAAGCCTTTACCGGTGTCGCCAGCTCTGGCCGCTTCGATCGTGGCGTTCAGTGCCAGCAGATTTGTCTGCTCGGCGATCGCGTCAATCAGTTGGACAATATTGCCGATCTCGCTGCTGCATTTACTCAGCAGATTCCCGCGGACATTGGTCGATTCGACCTTCATGACGACTTCGCGAACAAAGCCGGAAGTCGATGAAGCTCCGTCAGCAATATCACGAATGTTGGCCGACAGTTGTTCAATCGCACTGGCAATCCCAGCGGTCCCGTCGGAGACATCCTGAGCCACTTCGTTTCCGATCAGGCAGGCGTTCTGGCGAACATCCATCTGCACAGATTTCAGAATGACCAGTGATAAAAGGCCGCAGACAATCAAACTTACAATTGCAAAATTCACAGCCTTGGACATTGCTGCCGCAGCATCTGCGTCGGCCTGATCCAGTGACGAGACAATCTCAAAGGCTCCCTTCAGGTCACCAACAGAGGCGTTCTCCATCTCGAAGCCCGTGCCGTCGAGCCCCTTGTCGTTACCCCAAAGTTCATTTGAGTTGGCTGGGTTTCCATGACACTTCAGGCAGCTTTCGCTCATGCGAACCGGGCGGAAGTAGTGTACTGTGTTGTGTGCTTCGTCAAATTCGATCAGCTCTTTCAGATTCTCATCGCTCAGCTTCGCCAGGGCATTACGCTCGAAAGAGTCAGCCATGTTGGCCGGGTTTCTGGGCGTCAACGTAGGAACCTTAAAGAGGAACCCCGAATCCTTTGCACTGCTCTGAATCGATGCCATCGCTGAGATGATCGGAATCGTTGACATCACATGGTCGGTGTTTCCTGCATGCGCCCATTCCTTCAGCTTTGACTGCTGAAAGATATCCTTCTGCCATTGGTGTTCAGCATGCAGTCGAACGGATTCTGCTGACAAACAAACCGCACGTGCCTGGCTGACGCACGCATCAACCGCACGTTGACGAATATCCGCGACTTGAGACCAGGTCAACGCCAGAATGACAAACGTCGGCAGCACGGCTGCCACGAGTGGAATCCTGTATTTCTGTGGAATCTTCTGTACTAAACTAAACATGAAAGTCTCCGCTCGGACGAATCCGAAAAAGCGTAACCTGTCAATGCTGCGTGATCGTGGTGATTAAAGATGGGACACACTCTGCATCTGACGACGCCGACCGGATTTGGCGACATCAGTTGTCGAGTAACTATTTCTACGTGACATGTAACTGGATTCCGGCATCAATGATCCAACCGACGAGGAAGCATCGCTTCCGGCTTCTGTTGCCAGTTCATGAGCCTGTCGAGCCAGTTGCGAAGCAATGTTCCGTTGCTCTTCAACTGCAGCAGCGATTGTCGATTGTGATTCGGAGCACTGTTTCATCAGGGCCAGAACTTCATCCGTCGTGGTGATCGTTTCACCGCTGGACTTCTGAATGCAGCGGACGCGTTCAATCACGCGTTCCGAAGTCACTCGCGTATCGTTGGCCAGCTGTTTGACTTCATTGGCGACGACTGAGAATCCCTTGCCGGCTTCTCCGGCCCGAGCGGATTCGATCGTGGCGTTAAGAGCCAGCAGATTGGTTTGTTCGGAGATCGCCGTGATTTCGCCGATCAGTTCGGTCACAGAGTCTGTGTGACTTCCTAAAGATTTGACAACATCTGACGACCGGACGCATTGCGACAGAGCCTGCTGCAGAGCACTGACTGCGATCTGTGAGCTGCGAGCGATCTCATCAATACTGCCAGATGTCTGCTGAGCAACAGTGGCCATTTCGGACGAGTATTGTCGCACACGGTCGGCGTAATCCTTGGACCGGTTGGCCTCCGAGGAGCACTGTTGATCCTTCAGTGAGAGCATACGGGATGTCAGCACCGTCGATAATGCGGTCGCGATCAGAAAGGCGGATGCGGCAAACGAATACTTGTCGTACAGGCCGTTGCTGGAGCTTGTCTCAACGGTGGTCTCTGACACTTCGGCCTCGACCGTCGGTTCTAAAGCCGCATCGGCCACTTCGGCATGACCGTGGGTCTGAACGCTTTCCGCGTGCTGAATGACCACTATCATTGCGATTCCATAGGCCAGAGGCGGAACGAGGATCGCAACGGTAGATCGAAGTTTCTCAGGGATATACTCGCATAGGTTCATAGTGAGCATCGCCGACAGAATGTTTCTTGGATAGTTGTGTGACAGAGCATGTTTGCGTTAGCCGCTGTTCCATAGTTGGATCAGACAGACTGCACTCAACTGGGGAGACAAGCCTACGCAGCGACACGAACCGCAGCTTCAAGATTCAGCACCAACATCAATCGGCCCTGCAGCTTGTATGACCCCGTGATCAGCTCACGATGAAAACCCTGCAGTGTTTCCGGAGGAGCTTCAAACTGCTCCTTATCGACAACAATCACGTCGCCAATCTCATTGACAAGCAGACTGACGGGGCCATCCGGAGTTCGGACAACCACATTCATCTGCGGCTCCCTGGTCTCGACTTCGGCCATTCCCAGCCGACGACGCATATCAAGAGCTGTCACAATCTGGCCTCGCAGATTCATCAAGCCTCGCACAACCTCAGGGGCTCCAGGAATGCGAGTCATGCGTTGAGCGCGAATCACTTCCTGCACGCGATGAACTTCGACGCCGAGATACATCGTTCCAACACGGAAGGTGCAGTATGAATTTGAGGCCACCATGGATATTTCACTTTCGTGGATTTGTGCTGTTGATAATTCAGATTTGAAATTTCAGATTCGAAACTTGAAATCTGGTATTTGAAATCGTCGAGGGGAATCGAAGCGAGAAGCCAGAGACTGGCGTCTACGCATTCATTGCGAGTTGTTCAAGATGAACCACTCGCGTCACCCTGCCGGCGATAATTCGCGTTTCACACGATTCATCCGAGAACGCCTGATCGGGCTCGTTAACGATGTCCACAATTCGTCCGACAACAACCCCGATGTTTCGTCGGCCATCGTTGTAGACGACCAGCGAAATAGCTCCGTGTTCGTCTGGCTCCACCTGACCGAAGTCGTTCAGTGAAACCAGCGGCATGATCTCGCCTCGGTATTGAACAACCTGCTGCCGTCCCGTTTTCTCGATCGATTCGGAGCGAATCTCTTCGAGTCGCGAAACACTCGACAGCGGAATCGCGGCTCGTGTTCCATCCTGAGGATCGACGATGAGCCATGAAATGCCCATGATGTTTTGTTCGCCTCGATTGTCTGAGTTGTCAATCAAAGATCGAGTTCCATGAGCGCTCAGAACGTGAGACTGCTGAGCAATCCCGAGGACGTCAAGAATAAGTGATACGGTACCGTCGCCCATGATGGTCGAACCTGCATAAGTGGCGAGCCCCTTCAGATGCTGACCAAGCGGCTTGACGACGATTTCCTGAGTGTCATTGATGTGATCCACAACCAGCCCGAACTGGCGATCTTCCGCCTGCAGGACAACAATGTTCACAACATCACACGAACGACGTTCATCGTCTGATCGTCGCGGCCGCAGCTTCAGTTCTTCGTCAAGGAAGACCAGTGGCAGCAACTGGCCTCGAAGTCGATAGACAGGGACGGAATGCATCAGCTCGATATCTTTGCGAGCCCGCTCGCCTTCCAGTCGAACCAGTTCCAACAGGCTGACCTGAGGAATGCAATAACGATCCTCGTCACATGTGACAATCAGGGCCGGCACGATGGCCAGCGTCAGAGGAATCTTAATTCGCAGGGTCGTCCCCTGGCCCATGGTGCTGTGAATGTCGAGTGTTCCGCCGATCTTCTCGACGTTTGTCTTGACGACATCCATCCCGACGCCGCGGCCTGACACGTTGGTGACTTTGGCAGCCGTTGAGAAACCGGGCAACAGAATCAACTGGATTGCATCGCGATCCGGCATGGCCGCAGCCTGCTCCGGCGTAATCATTCCTTTTTCGATGGCCTTCTGACGCACTCGATCCACATTGATCCCGGCACCATCGTCCGCGATTTCAATGTTGACCTGACCGCCTTCGTGGTACGCTCGCAGCCAGAGTGTTCCTTCCGCTGACTTCCCGTTGGCCTTACGAACTTCTGCCGTTTCGATCCCATGGTCGACGGAGTTGCGGACGATGTGTGTCAATGGGTCTTTAATGGCTTCCAGAATGGTCTTGTCGAGTTCTGTCTCGGCACCATCCATCTTCACTTGAACCTGCTTGCCACAACTGATGGACAAGTCTCTTACAACGCGAGGCAGCTTGCTCCACGCATTGCGGATCGGCTGCATACGAGTCTTCATGACTCCTTCCTGCAGTTCCGTCGTGATCAGGTTGATTCTTTGAGAAGCCGCTGCCAACGCTGCGTCTTCAATTCCCTGACTAAACTGCATGATTTGATTGCGAGCCAGTACAAGCTCCCCGACCAGGTTCATCAGTTTGTCGAGCAGATGTACGTCGATGCGGACCGAAGAATCAGCCGCTGAGCCGCCTCCGTTACCGCCTTCACCGTTGTCAACAGGACGGGCTTCCTTCTTTACGGCCGGGACTGCTGCCGATGGCTTTGCCGGAGCAGGATGCTCATCATCATGGTCTGCGGCAACTTCCACTATAGTCTTCAACACGGTCGCGGGTGTTTCCGTCGGAGCTGCCTCGGACGACACGACCTTAGTCTTTGATTTGCTGCTCTTCGATTTCTTGCTCTTTGTTGTCGACTCAGCGACAGCCGCTGCGACATCGTTGCTGAGCTCTCGAATGACTTGCTCGACTTCAATCTCAGCCTGTTCGTTGGTTGATGCCGGAGGTGCTGCCGACTCGCCGTTCTTCAGTCGTCCCAACGTGGCAACCAGAGTTTCATAGGCTTCTTCGCCTTCTGTACCGGTGCTGTCGATCTGTCCCAGAATGCTGCGAACAGCATCCACCATGGACAAGAGCCCCGATGTGATTTCTGCGTTCAACTGCAACGCACCGTCGCGCAACCGCACCAGAAGGTTTTCACCGACGTGCGTAATGTGCTCGAGCTTCGGGAAGGCCAGGAACCCCGACGTGCCCTTGATGGTGTGAATCGTGCGAAAGATACTGGACAACCGACTGCGGTCATCAGGAGCATCCTCCAGCGCCATCAAGTCCTTGTCCAACTGGTCAAGGTTCTCGTAACTCTCTACCAAAAACTCTTTGACGATATCGTCGAGCATTTCCACGGGTGTCTACCTTTCGCTTCGCGCTCTTTCACGCGTCAGAGAAATGTTGAATGACAAACCGCTAAGGGGCGGTCGTCGCGTTCCCGTGATCGTTTATCTGCGTTGCTTTCTTGCTACGCAATCTTTGCGCATGTTGCCTGTTTTCAATACGCTGGTGCAGTTGTGCCGACTTTGCCGTCTTAATTCGCGTTAACCCTGCCCTCCTGACGCAGTAAGCTCATCTTCCGTGGCGGTGAGATTTTTACGACGTGCCGCGCTGACCGTAGCGGGGAATTCGTCCCAGCACCGCGGACTGAATCACAGATCTCAAATGTGAAATTTCAGATCTCAAATTGCCATTCGCTGTCTCATGGCCCGTGTGGCCGGCAGCTCCTCATTTCTCCGCCACGAACTTCACCGGCAATGGAATGTCCAGAGTATCCTTGTTTGCCGTAAAGCCATCTCCCGCGATATCGACGAACACGGGATTGCTTAAAGCGGTCGGATGCTGAGTTCCCCACATCGGGCCCATGATGTCTCCCAGAACCTGAGTTCGATGCCCCGTCAGGACAACAATATGCGCATCCTCAGTCAGTTCCACATCGACCGTGCGATCAAACTTCACGACATCCGTGCCAAACATGTCCGGGTGTGTGTCCCGAGAGAACGTCAGTTTGTCACTGCGACGCCCGTTGACCAGGACAATCACCGTGTCAACGTCCAGCCAATTCGGACATTGAACTCGGATCTTCGCACTCACCTTCTTTGACTTCGCGACCAGATCCTGCCCGGAGATGACCGGTTCTTGATTTGACTCTGCTTCCTTGAAGATCGCTTCAAGATAGGGGCCATTCGACATAATCAAATGGCCTTCGCGTGAGGCATCTCTCATCTCATCAGAGTTGATCTTTGCCGGATCATCGGTTGAGGATTTGATCCATAATTTCAATCCGCCCGAACCGTGAAAGTTGTAGTGCGAGTCAGTATTAACGACGCCGTAGATGCGGAATCCCTGATTCAGAAGCTGCAGCCAGTTCAGCGCCGTCTGGTTGCCAATCGTCTTGCCGTCTCGCACTTCAAACTGCGAAGGCTTCAGCAGCGGATCAATCGGATGAATTTCCATTACGTTCATCAAACCGAATGATCGTGAATAGCCTTCATCCGGGGTTTTGTTGCCGTCCCGATCATAAAACAGCCAGCCAAGATCCGGATGATTCTGCTGGATCAGTTTCACGCTGTTATTGTCCCAGGCAGCGATTCGTTCCATCTGCGTTTCCGGACTGGCATCCGTCACCGGTGCACCGCCGTCTTGTGTTCGAGGCTTGAAGATGAGTGGAAACACATTCTGATGATTGAGAGGCAGCGGTGTCCCTGTCAGTTCCATTCCGGACACAGTCGCCATAAAGGCCTTCGCATTGAGCCGTTCCAGGTGCTGCTCGTAAGTGCTGATGCGGTTGTGCTCGGTGCACGGAGCAAATTCGATATGCTCTCCAATCAGATTCAATACGCGTCCAAGCTGGCTCGAGGTATTGTCGCCGGACGGAGAACTGTGACTGTGAAAATCCGCACTGACCCAGCCCGTCGTATCCACGACGCGGGGCAACGTGACAGACATATCGGTTGTTTTTCCATCCTCAATCTTCAGCGTGCGATACTCCGCGTGATATTCCGAACCACGACTCACGGTCAGTTCATATTCTCCGGCCTCCAGAGCGACTTCCACTCGACCGTTGGCGGTGTAGGCCAAATTTTTTACGAGCTGTTCGCCAGTCTCCGGAGCCCAGTCCGGCGTTGGCGTCTCACCTTTGCCCTTAAACTGAAGCTTGGCCGGAATATCGCGTCCCTGAGCATCCGTGATCAGGATTCTTGCGTTGCCCTGCGCGAGATCATCCAGCTTAATCTCGATCACGCCCTTCTTTGACACTTCAAAAGTCCGAGGCTTCAATTCTCGTCCCGTGTGGCTTACTTTCGCGGTGTACTCGCCTCGCGGCAGACGAACCTGAGCCACACCATCGCTTCCGGCGACTGTCGTTCCACGACTTGTCTCACCGGAGCTCAGAGCGAGACGAGCGTAGGAGACGTGCCGACCATTGGAGGTTATTGCGATAGCGACTTTCTCCAGACTGTCGCCATGACCAGTCGACTCGTCATAGTCTGCCATCACATTCGGGAGATCCCAGTTCACAAAGATGTGCCGAACCAGCTCGAAACTTTCGCCCGGCTTTATCACAACCGGCTTTCCATCAATCGGTTCGTACACCAGCACCGATTCGCGAGCGTTCCCGTTGACTCGAATACGATACCCCGGAGCGTGAATGCCATAAGCTTGTCGCCAGAAAACATCATGCACCGAGAACAGATCATGAGTTCCTGCCGGAGACTTGAGCATGTCTTCCTTACCGCCATCGGCTCGCATGTCATCTTCCAGTGCAAGAGTCAGGTCGGCTTTCGTCGTGTTCGTCCACACAGACGTCGCCGTCATGTATTTTGCATCGCGGGGCAGGCTCCAGATGACCGAATAAGCCGCCTTGCTGTCCGAACCTTCAGCACTGACGGTGACACTTCCAGCACCGGTCTTCAGACCGGAAAACGCGAAGGCTCGCCGCCCCGGATAGAATGCACTCAGCTGATCGCTTTCAAAGTTTCTGCGTGTGAGGTCGATCAGACAGCCGCCAATCTCGCGAACCGTCATATTTGCATTTCGAGTCGCTACCGGCTGAGCAATCACGGCCCTGAGATGCTGATTCTGTAGTGTGGTGTCGCCATAGATGGCATCCACCTCCTTGCCCTGCGGAACCAATGCATCCCAGTTTTCAGCATTCAGCTCCTGAACAACTGTCGCCTCCTGCGCGATGAGAGAATCCGTACGCCCGAGACCTGAAGCAAATACGGCAGCCGAAAGGAGAGTTGCTAATCGGGAGATGATATGGAAAGGATTTTTCAAGAGCATTCGCCGAACTCCGGGAATAAAAGGAGGCACTCATCTGAGTCCCGCATCTTTTCTGTTGTTCTGGGTATTCGCAAGCCAATCAATGTTAAGTTTCGAAACGCACTGCCAACCAACTCATATTTGCCAGCCTGCTTTGTCGTGGCCGCTCTCTCGCCCTTAGCGCGTTTGTTCTACGGCCCTTGCTGCGGCCGGTCTCCAAGGAGACACCCGTCACGAAGGGCTGCTGATCTAGTCGCCGTTCAGGCGGTCAAGCGGCCTTTATCCCGCATACGATTGGGAAACTGATCAACAATGCTGACTCAAGTTTGCACTACCGACTGAATCAACGTTCCACGACCGCAGGTCCCCAGTCACCACTGCAGGTGACCAATGACAAATCCGTGAGATAGTTTGCATCCATGGCCGCAAGTGAACAAGATGCACAGGGATGCGCCGTTTCCCGAGAAATAACCTCGCGATAATTGTTCCTCAAGGGTACTTGGCGACGTGCGGACTTCGAAAACCTCCCGTAGACTTCCGAAAATCATATGCGTGCAGACGATCTGTGTTGTTGGTCTGTTCTGTGAACTCCGGTGAACGGACATTGCAGAACTCGACCGGCACATGAGTTCGTTTTCACATACAATTAAAGACAAGAGGACTCGTGCTTCGTTGATCGAAAGACTCGATCGGTGAACTCCGCGTCTGATGATGATGAATTACCGATGGACACGCCTCAGTTCAAAGCGCCTGTTGTGGCCAAGCCTGTTGAAAACCTGGAAGTCAAGGACGCTCAGGTTATCTTCACCAACGTCTGGAACACGTTGGAAGAAGAGTTTGGACATGAGAATCTTCGCTTCTCCAAAGAACTGATTCTTCTGGGAGGGGCCCCGGGATCCGGGAAAGGCACCAACACCGAATTCATTATGAAGGCCCGCGATTTGACCTGCGAGCCGATCATTGTCAGTTCTTTGCTGACCACGCCGCAGGCTGAACGCATCAAGCAGGCGGGCGGGATGGTCGGCGACCGCGAAGTCGTAGAACTGGTATTTCGCAAACTCCTGGAACCCGAATACCGTGACGGTTGTGTGCTCGACGGGTTTCCTCGAACTCGTGTCCAGGTGGAATGCCTGAACATGCTGGTTATGAAAATGAACCAGCTCTATCTGGAGTACCGAGAAACGCCGCTGGCGATCAATTTCCGCAAACCCACGATTCACGCAATGGTCTTGTTCGTCGATGAGACCACCAGCATCGAACGTCAGCTGAGTCGCGGGCGTGAAGTTCTGGACTGGAACAAGAAAGCTCTGGCCGAAGGAAAGCCACTGAAGGAAGTCCGAGTCACTGACTTCGACCCGGATGCCGCCAAACGTCGCTATCGAGTTTTCAAAGATGAAACGTGGGAAGCTCTGCAGTCTCTGAAGGAGATTTATCACTATCACTTCGTAAATGCTCAGGGCTCCGTCGAAAGTGTTGAACGGAATATCCGTGAAGAGCTGGACTATCAGTCATCACTGGAACTGGATCCTGAAACTTACGACGCCGTTCGCCAATTGCCCATCGCCAGCGACTTGATTACTCACGCGCGGCAGGAACTGGTGCGACGCATGGACAGCTATCAGCTGGAACAACGAACGCTGTTCCATAAAGTGATCAAGCTGATTGAGGATCGATTTATTCCGATCGTCATTCGCCATGCAATTCCTGGGCTGGCGATTGTGAACTCAGAGGACCCCGTGTTCGATGATCCGACGGCGCTGGCTATGGTGATCGATATCTTCGCAGAACGCGGTTATCGAGCGATCGTGAACGTTAACCGTGCAGAGATTCCGGAGAGCGTCAATCTCCAGACCGGTCGCATCACGTGTTCAACAAAACGCATTTACCGTTTTCAGATTCGCTTTCAGGGCTCGGAGATTCGCCGCGGCGGGCGATAAGGCAATAGCACACAAATCGATAAGTAGCAGACATTCTCCAAATCCCGTTACCTTGCGAAAGGATCGTGAGTGCGGACGGTGCTCGATTGCGCCTTTGACTTTGACGGACCTTGACTCCCATTGGGCGTTGGGCCGGCATCTTCGGTGATCGTCAGTGAACGCTTAATAATCCCCGACACAGCAACGGAGATCTTAAGGATGCAGACCGCGAGCGACTCTGTGAAAACGATTCCTCTGCAAGGGGCGATGAAGCGGCCATGCATGCTGTGCACGGTCATCATGCTGATGATCGCCGCAGGGACAACATCCGCTCACACGGTGATATCAGACGAACGCCCCGCGCTGCCTCGTAGTCAGCCCGTTGAGCCCGAGAACACTTCTGCGACCTTCGCGTTGAAGGACGGGTTCACCATGCAACTGGTCGCTGCGGAACCGCTGGTGACCGATCCCGTTGCCGGAGCTTTCGATGAAGATGGACGACTCTATGTTGTGGAAATGAACGACTACCCTTACACCGACAAATCCACTGACAAGCCAAACGTGGAACGAACCGGTGACCTGCCGATCGGTAAAGTGCGACTTCTTGAAGACACAGACAACGACGGCGTATTCGACAAAAGCCAGATCTTTGCTCGTGACTTTTCGTGGCCCACCGGCATCGCTGTTTATCGAGGTGGCATCTTTGTCGCAGCCACTCCTGACGTGTGGTATCTGAAAGACGAAGACGGCGACTGCCGGGCCGACACTCGAACGAAGATCTTCTCCGGCTTTCGCAAACTTAATGTTCAGGCGGTGGCCAATAATCTGATCTGGGGACTCGATCACAGGATTTACGGCGCTGGTGGCACAAACGGCGGCAAGATCATCAATGGTATCAATAAGTCGGTGCCTGCTGTCACAATCTCACGCAACGACTTCTGTTTCGATCCAACGAATCCTGCCTTTGAACTACTCTCGGGAGGTGCTCGCTTCGGCAACACGTTCGATGACTGGGGCAATCGTTTCATCTGCAATATTCGCAATCCGATTCAGCACATTGTGTTGCCTCAGCAGGCCGTGGTTCGCAACCCGGCCTTGAATGTCGGTAGCCCGATGAATGATGTTGCTGTTGCCGGCGACCAGATACCGGTGTTCCGCAGCAGCCCGCCTGAACCGTGGCGAGTCGTCAATGCCGCACGACTGTCGAATCAGGGCGATCCTCGCATGCCGCGCAGTGAAAAGAATGCGCAGGGGTTTATGACATCGGCATGCGGAGTCACGATTTATCGAGGCGATGCGTATCCGGCAGAATTTCGTCAGCAGGTGTTTCTGGCGGAGGTTGCTGGCAACCTGATTCATCGCCAGCATATGAAAGCTACCGGAGCCACGTTTACCTCACAGCGAATGGACGACAAGTCCGAGTTTATGACTTCGACGGACAATTGGTTTCGCCCGGTCAACTTTCTGCATGCACCGGATGGAACGCTTTATGTGCTGGATATGTACCGGGAGACGATTGAGCATCCGTGGTCGATGCCCGACGATCTTAAAGCTTTGCTGGATCTGGAGAATGGGCGAGATCGGGGCCGTATCTATCGCCTGACGCCTCCGTCCTTTAAACGACGCGTGAGTGTTAAACTTTCCTCGGCGACAACCACAGAGCTTGTAGCCCTCTTGCAGCATCCAAACGCGTGGCACCGTGAGACAGCTCATCGTCTCTTGTTCGAAAGGCAGGACAAGTCTGCGTTGCCCTTGTTGCAGGCGATGTTAAATCAGACCACGACTCCGCTGGGGAAGGTTCATGCCTTGTGGACTCTCGAAGGAATGTCGCAACTGGATGAGGCTCTGCTCATTTCGGCTCTTCGCGATACCGCAGCCGAAGTTCGCCAACAGGCTGTTATTCTGTCAACTCGCAAGCGCACAGGAGATGAAGACAAAAAGGCCGCGACGTACTCAAGCGTTGTCCATGCAGAGTTGCTGCGTTTGGCAACTGACGAATCTCCTCAAGTTCGTTTTCAGGTCGCTTTGGCACTGGCTGATCATTCCGATGCGGCCAGCTTGGAGGCTCTGATGGCTATCGCTCGACGAGATGCCGCAGATCCCTGGATCGTGATTGCGGCATTAAGTTCTTCGCGTGAATTGGCTGCTCGTCTGCTGGAACAGTTGCTGCAGGAGCCCAATTTTCTGGCAGACGCTCAGAACCTCCCGTTGCTAAAACAATTGGCCACGGTCACAGGAGTGCAGAAGAATTCAGAGCAGATGACGCGCATTGGTGATCGATTGCAAAAGCTGCCCGCTGAGCTTCGTTCATCGCCAGTGATGGAAGAACTTCTGCTGGCATTGGAAGAAGGGCTGCGTCGCGGCGGCAGTCGCCTGTCCACAGTGTGGTCACAGACTCCGGCCGAATCAATGTTAAACGAGCGTATCAATCTGGCCGCCATCTGCCTCAACGATTCGGCGAAGACTGTGCCAGAACGTTTGATGGCGTTACGAGTACTCTCGTTCGCAGACGCCGCGATCGTAAAGGAAGCGACCGCAAGCCTGTTGACGACTCAGCACCCCGCGGAGATTCAGGCGGCGGTTGTGAAAGCAATTTCTTCTTCTCAGGATGAAGCCACAGCCCCGACCCTGCTGGCTGCATTTCCGAGTTCTACTCCGGCTGTTCAGTACGAGATCATTGAAGCTCTGGCCGGACATAATCAGCGTCTGCCAGTTCTGTTCGATGCTATTGCGGACGGCCGTATCTCCGCGGCTCAAATGACTCCCATTCGTCGCACGTTGCTACTGAATCATGCCGACGAGAAACTCCGTGAGCGAGCAAAGACCTTGCTGGCTCTGGACCGTCAGACACCTCGTCAGGAAATCATTGCAGCGAATGCTGACGCCGCAACGCTGCCCGGCGACATGCTCAAAGGCAAGCTGCTTTTC
>Ga0255094_1000547_pt1 | contig 19007 bp, 12 predicted proteins | sample Colum_Law_RepB_8_2_FD_188434 | JGI IMG/M metagenome (GOLD analysis project Ga0255094, IMG submission 188434) | Freshwater microbial communities from Columbia River, Oregon, United States - Colum_Law_RepB_8d | ecosystem: Environmental > Aquatic > Freshwater > River | place: USA: Oregon...
GGTTCCGGTTTTGCCCGGGGCAATGACCCCGACCGAAATCTTCACCGCTTGGAGTCTTGGGGCTACGATGGTGAAGGTTTTTCCGGCCGATCAATTGGGGCCAGGCCACCTGCGGGCCGTGAAAGCGCCTTTCCCTGAGATCCCGCTCATGCCCACCGGCGGAGTCACGGTGGAGACGCTTCCGGCCTTTCGCGACGCCGGCGCCGATGCCTTCGGAGTGGGTAGCCCTCTGTTCGATCCGCGTCAGGTGGCCGCCGGAAACTGGGATTGGTTTCGCCAGCGCGCCTGTCAGTTCCGTGAGGCTTATCTGGCGAAGCGGGGCTGATTGCGTTCTTCGCTCGTCACAGACTTTAACACGCCCAGATCCTCGCTCGGGCTCTTTCTTGCGGAATCTTCCTCCCATCCGTGGGTTTTTTACGAGGGAGTCCGTCGCCCCATCTCAGCCTCAAAGGCCTTTGACGTACCCCACCTGGCGGAGTTATCTGTAAGAGCATGAACCGCGGCAGAGTATCCAGCATGCTTGGCGTCGCATGGTTGGCCTTGTTGCCGACCTGGGCGGGTGAGAAGGCGCAGACTTCCGGAGCCGTTCGCACCGAGGAAGTTTCCGCAGGGCGGCCGCCTTCCGAAGCCGAGAGGGTGGGCACCATGAACAAGTTGCTGCGCAATCGGCGGTTTGACGTTCTTCGATCGGGAAATTCCTTGGGCGGAGCCATTGACGTATCGCTGCCCACTCCTTCGGTGAGCGTTCCCAATCTCGATCCCAAGGCTCAGCAGCGTCTTTTGGAAGAATACGACCGTAAGAAGAACTGGTTGGCTGAACCGGGCGCTGTGAAACCGCGTGAGGTGAACAAGGCTGACCAGATGGAGTCGGGGAAATCGGCCAAGGAGGACGATGTTCCGAATTTTAGTCGTGAGCGCGGACGTTCCCGACGTTCCAGGAATGATTCGGGTCAAAAGACCGACTTCGAGGATGGGGCGGACAATACTGCCAAAAAACCCAGCAAAGCTTCTAAGTTGGACACCGAAGAGACGCGGTCCGATGCACGCCCATCGCGTAACGAATCTGATGAATTGGTTCGTCGGGATGGACTTTCCAAAGACTCCGACCGGTCTAAATCCATTGCTGAGATACTGGCGCCGGAGGCGGATCATCGGACCTGGTTCAGTGGCAACAAAACCGAATCATCGGGTGGGACGTTTTCGTTCAATTCACCGGCGATGCGGTCTGGATCGGCTGCCGAGGGGTTCTCTGGTTCTACCGGCCCGGGAACGGGCTCGGGTTTTGCCAATCCGGTTACGTCCATCCCCTCTTCCAACCCCTTGATCAATCCCGTGGCACCACCCACTGGCATCAGTGGCATGGATGGTGATCCAGGACGGCGTTTTGATCCCACTGTGGCCCCGAGTTCGCCGTTCGCGTCCCCGGATGCCGGTTTTTTTGGGAAATCAGGTGCGTCTTCGTCATCTGCTTCGGACGGCGGTTTTGGAGCCTTCGGCAGCGGCAGTGCTGGCGGTGGTGCCGGTCGCGGATTGGAAGGATCGGTGCGCTCGCTGTTCACCGCCCCATCCTCGGATGTCGGGTCTGCAATCCGTTCGGCACCTTCCTTCACGCCGCGTCCGGCGGTTCTGTCTTTTCCGCAAAACGGTCCTTTCTGAATGAAATCAATCCTGTTTGCGCTTGGGCTGTGGGCTGGAGTGTTGTTGGGAGCGGAAGGCAAGGTCATCAAGGTCTTGCCGCACTTCGTGGATTTTCAGGGGCGCCACACCCTCTCACCTAGCCTGTACGAGCGGGACGCTTATCAGGAGTTGCTGCGCAACCATCCTGAAAAGCGCGCTGGTTTGCAGTTTGAGGTGCTGTGGAAGGTTTCCAGCCGCGTATCCGGGCCCTTGCGGCTGAAAATGGAGCTCCGGGGCGGTGATTCCGGTTCCTTGGAAACCCTGGAGATGGACGTGAAGCGCGGATTTTTTGGGCGTCGTTGGTCTCGGATGGTTCTGGATCCCAAACAGTTTGCCCGGGTGAGAACCGTGACCGCTTGGAAGGCGACACTGCTGCAAGGCGAAGAAATCGTCGCCGAGTCGAATTCATTCCTCTGGTAGCGTTCCTTCGGATTCGGACGGGCTTTGGCGATTGTTTTTGTAACGACGCCAGAAGCCAAACCCCACCAACCCCAGCGCACTGATCGCCGCGTATTCCTCGGGTTCAGGCACCGCAGAAAACGAGACGTTGTCCAATCGCCAAGTTCCGGCGGTGGAATAGCTCGAGCCCAAGCGGGAGGCCATGTAGCGGCTTTCGGATCCCCAATCAAAATCCGAGACGATCCGAACCGCCAGATTGGGTTGATGGGCGGCACTGGACGGCAAATCCACCGAGCGTTGATACCAAGTTTCCCCTGTTCCCGTGGCGGCGGGTGTGATGGTGAATCGAGCGGCTTCGGTAAAAACCTGTCCGTCACTCGACCAAAGCACGCGTTCGGTGTTGGCCGAGGTGTTGCTGTGTCGGATTTGGAAGGACAATGCCACCGACGAACTCCCCTCTGTGGACAGGCTGAATTGGGCCCCGGCGGTGCCGGGTTGTGTGCCTTGCGTTGGGAAACCCTTGAGATTCCAAGCCCCGGAGGGCTCGCCATCATAGCCCGCAGCGAACGTGGCGGAGGTGCTTCCAACTAAACGAACTTCGCCCAATCCGAAGGAGGGTGTGAGGGATCCGGAATTGAAGTCCCAACGGGTGATGAGAATTTGTGCGGCGCCTTGCGGCGCGATGCTGAGCAGGGATGCGGCAAGCCACGCAAAGATCAGGTGACAGAATGAGGAGGATGGGAGGAGCGCTGAGGATTTCATGTTCCCCCAGTCTTCGCCACGGGCTGCCGGTTTCTTTCGGTTTGGTAGCACATTCATCGACAAATCTGCCCGAGATGGGGGGAAGTGGTCCGTCAGCAGCCCTCGGAGCCCGAGTGCGGATCCAAAAAAGGGTTGCGGGGGTCTTGGGTGAGGTGTATCGCTCCTAGGTCACCCAAACCCGGAAGTGCTGCGCCGTGGGCCAGTGCCTCGAACCTGCAAAGGTTTCGAGGCATTTGCCGTCGGCGGGTACGATCGGGTGAAAACGAGTCCTAACATGAGTCATAAAAAAACAAACCTGCTGCGTTGGATGACGGCAGCCGGGCTGGTCTGCAGCTCGGCTTATGCCGCCACCAACGTGGTTAACTTCAACACTGCAACGGAGCTGCCCTTCAAAGAAGTGGGCGCGGCCGCTGCAGAATATCGTTCCAGCGGCGGTGCCTCCGGCGGCGCCACCGATGGTTACCTCTCCATCACCGACGCCAAGGGCGGCCAGCGCGCCACTGTGGTGTTCGACGACCTCGACAAGGGTCTGGTTGTCAAGGCCTTCACCTTCGAGTGCGACCTGCGCATCGGTGGTGGCACAGCCCAACCCGCGGACGGCTTCTCGCTGAACTACGTCCGCGCCAACGATCCTTTGGCCTCCGATGGTTCCCCGTACGCGGGCACCGCCGGTGAGACCAACCTCCCCGAGGAAGGTTCCTTGACCGGTCTGGGCATCGGCTTCGATACCTGGCAGTCCGGTGACCATCCGGGCGGCATCCGCGACGTCGTGGGTATCAGCATCCGCGTCGAAGGTGAGTTGCTCACCCAGCTCCCGGTGCCCCTGCGCCCCGGCAACGTGTGGCCCGGTGGTACCTACGACGAGGCTCCGTTCCGGAACCTGGCGACGACCGATGCGAACTACGCGTCCTCGATGCAGACCGGCGCCCTGAACACCACCGACGACCTCAATGGCGACGGCACGGCTGGCAATGACGCCGGCGTGGCTCAGGTGACCTTCGATGACCCTAGCTGGGGTCTGTGGGTGAAGAACCTGAAGTGGGAGAAGTTCAAGGCCGTGTTGACCGAAGAAGGCAAGGTCAAGATTTTCTGGAAGGGTGTCGAATTGACCCCGGCCGGTGGTCTGTCCAGCTCCTTCACTCCGGCCCCGGGTCGCCTCGTCTTCGGCGGTCGTACCGGTGGCGCTTGGGAAGTGCACCATGTCGACAACATCCTCCTGGAGACCATCCCGGCCAATGACGTCATCATTGGTGGCGCGGTGGGCAGCCCGATCGGCTTCTCCATCACCACGGTGGACTCCGGAACGGCGATCGCTGTCACCACGGGCTTGTCCGTCAAGCTCAATGGCACCGACATCTCCTCGAAGGTGTCTGTCGCCAAGGATGGCATCACCTCCAGCATCGCCTACGGTGACGCCGCCGCTCCCTTGGCCTCTGGCTCGACCAACAAGGTCGAAATCAGCGTCAAGGACACATTGGGCCGCACCGTGAGCGCCACCCGCGAGTTCGTCGTGGGTTCCTACGTGACCATCCCGTCGAGCCTCGCCGTCGCTGGCGTGGACACCTCGAAGAAGGGTTTCAACGTCCGCACCCATCAGACCGCCCGTCGTGATCAGCCCAACACCATCGCCCGCGCCGAGCAGCAGCTCCTCGGTCTGCGTGGTGACAACGTGGCCGACTTGACCGGTTTCACTGGCGGCGTGTTCGCCGAGACCGGTGTCATCAACTACAGCCAGCCCACCTCCGGTTCGGATGCAACCCCGGGTCAGAACGGCGCCTTCTCCTCCTCCGCTGCGGCGGTTGAGCGCCAGGTCGCCGACAACGCGATCCCGGGTGTTCCTAGCGCCACCGAGTTCCAGTCCAACGGCGACCTCTACACCGACAACATCGCCGCGGAAATCACCACCTACTTGCAGTTCCCGACGGCCGGCGTTTATACGCTGACCTTCAACAGCGATGACGGCTTCCGCACCACCGTGGGTGGCAACAATAAGGAAGTGCTCAACTCGTTGATTGTCAGCCAGGCCGACGTCGGCAAGGGCGCCAGCGACGTCAATGCGACGGTGTTCGTCCCGGTGGCCGGTGCCTATCCGTTCCGCACGGTGTGGTTCGAAGGCGGCGGCGGGGCCAACCTCGAGTGGTCCGCTCAGCGCGTGGCCCCGAACCCCTCGGCTCGCTTCCTCATCAATGACGCTGCTGCGGATGCCGTGAAGGCGTTCCGTGCCGCCAGCGGCGCCACCCCGGCTGCCGTTTCCTTCATCCATCCGTTCCGTGGTTCCGGCGGCAGCTACGTCCCGACCGCTCCGGTCGTGGTGGCTGTGGCTGACGGCAGCACCGCTGTGGATCAGGCCTCCTTCGCCCTCCTCGTGGACGGCGCTGCGGTCACCCCGACCAAGGCCTCCGCCGGTGGCGTGACCACCTTCACCTACAAGCCGGCCGCGAACTTCGCTGCGGGCAACCACACGGTGATCGTGCGCTTCACCGCGGGTGCGCAGCAGTATGATGCGACCAACACCTTCAGCATCCTGAATGCCGCCAGCGTTCCGGGTAGCCTCGCGCTGCCGGCCTCCGCCGTGAACACCGGCAACAAGGGCTTCCTCGTGAAGACCGTCCAGCAGGAGAACGGTGAGAGCATGGGCAACGACACCTACCGGGGTCTGACCCATATCGCCGGCCTGATCGGCACCAAGAACGTGGCCGACCTGAGCCTCTTCGGCGCCAACGGCTACTACGTCGAGACCGGTGTCATCAACTACAACCAGGACGCCGCCTCCAGCGGTTACTTCCCCGATGATCCGGGCGTTCCGGGCATCCCGGGCACCACCGGCAACACCGACAACTTCGCTCAAGAGGTCCTCACGGTCCTTGACCTGAAGGCCGGCTTCTACGCCTTCAACGTGAACAGCGACGACGGCTTCCGCCTCGACTTCGGCAATCCGGGTGAGGCCTTCACCTTCCCGGTGGTGGCTGGCGAGTTCTCCGGCGGCCGCGGCAACGGTGGCGGCATCGGTTCGGGCACCACCTTCTTCTTCAACGTGGAGAAGGATGGTCTGTATCCGGCCCGCCTCGTCTGGTACGAGGGCGGCGGTGGCGCGAACGTCGAGTTCAGCGCCCGTCAGTTCGACCCGGTCACCGGTGACGTGCTGAGCGGCAACCTCATCAACGCCGACGGCGGCATCAAGGCCTATCAGTACCCGCTGAGCAGCAAGGGTGTTCCGTTCGTCAAGTCCTTCGCTCCGGCTCGCACCGGCCGCGCTTCGAGCGCCGCCCCGTACCGTGCCGGTACCGATGCGGCCATCGTCGCCCAGGTGGTTCAGGGCACCGGCCCGGCCCTCAGCACCGCCAACGTCTCCGTCAAGGTGGACGGCGCTGCCGCGACCGCGACCGTGACCACGGTGGACGGTGTCGCCACCGTCACCGTCGCCGCCCCGGCCGCTGGTTGGGTCGGTGGTTCGACCCACAAGGTGGACCTCACCATCATCGACCGCACCGTGTCCTGGACCTTCGGTGTGGCCAACATCCGCACCCCGGTCTTCGCGATCGAGGCTGAAGACTTCGACAACAATGGCGTGGCTCCGGCCGCGACCAGCGTGATGCCCTATCGCGGCGGCGCCCTCGCTGGCCAGCCGGCGACCAACAACAAGGACTACACCCGCGGCAACGACGGCTCCTCGCCGATCTACCGTATCGGTGAAGATCCCCAGGCCCCGATGGACCGCACCGGCGACCGCGACCGCGGCGTGGGTGAGCTCGATGTCAACTTCAAGATGGGTTGGATCGGCGACGGCCAGTGGTACCAGTACACCCGCACCTTCCCGGCGGGCGACTACAACGTCTACGCGGGTCTCTCCCACGGTGACGGTGCCGACAGCGCCACGCGCATGAAGGGTCAGTTCGCCACGGTCGCCGGCGGCAACGCGACGGTCGTCGGCAGCTTCGAGTCGCCGTCCACCGGCGGCTGGGGCAACAACGCCCTGGTGCCGATGCGCAACGCCGACGGCAGCCTGGCCTCGGTCAAGCTCAGTGGTCAGCAGACGGTGCGTTTCAACGCCTCGAACGGTGACTACGACTTCCTCCTGTTCACCCCGGCCCTCCCGGGCAACGTGCTCAGCAAGGACGACACCATCGTCCCGAGCTCCAGCAACCATCCGGCCGGCGAGGCTGCTCCGAAGGTCATCGACGGTCTCAGTTCCACGAAGTACCTGAACTTCGACAAGCTGAACACCGGCTTCACGGTGACCCCGAAGGCGGGCGCCTCGGTCATCTCCGCGATCTCCATCACGACCGCGAATGACGCTGCTCCGCGTGATCCGGCCACCTGGCAGATCCTCGGATCCAACAATGGCACCGACTTCGAGGCCATCGCTTCGGGATCGCTGGCTGCCAACCCGACGCGGTTCAACACCACCACGCTGGCGTTCTCCAACACCAAGTCCTACACCAGCTACAAGGTGGTCTTCCCGACCGTCGTGGACGCCGCCAAGGCGAACTCGATGCAAGTCGCCGAGGTTGCTTTGCATGGTACGGCTTCGGGCGGCGGCGACGGCCCTCGCTTCACTGGCATCAAGGCCAACGCCGACGGCACGGTCACCATCACCTGGACGGGCGCTGGCGTCCTCCAGTCGGGTGCCTCGCTCAGCGGTCCTTGGACCGATGTGGCGGGTGCTACCAGCCCGCTGACGGTGCCGGCCAACCAGGCCGCCCAGTTCGCGCGCATCCGCAAGTAATCGGACGCGTCTGATTCACGGAGGGGCCGAAGTTCGCTTCGGCCCCTCTTTTTTATGAGCCAGCCGTCCTGGCCGTGTCGGCGTGATGGCTTGGTGGCATCAGGTACGTGCCTGAGTGTGAACGTACGGGCTGCCTTCGGTTGCTGTAGGCCAGCGGGATCCCCGGGATGCGGGGGCTTTACCGGCGCTCTCCGAGCAGCCAACTGGGTTGTCGCTCGGTGGGTTTGAGCCCGTATTTGTTAATGACCTGACGAATTCGATCCACGGCCTCGTCGATGGAGTCGGTGACCAGGAACAATTGGAGATCGCTTTCCGAAATGGTCTTCAGCTGGCGCATCTTCTCGATGTGATCCACCAGTTCCCGGTGGAATTCCCGGCCAAAGAGGATGACCGGGAAATCCTTGATCTTGCCGGTTTGGATAAGGGTCAGCGCTTCGAAGAGTTCATCCAAAGTCCCGAATCCCCCGGGGACGATGACAAAGGCGTAGGAGTATTTGATCAGCAACGTCTTCCGGACGAAGAAGTATCGGATATTGACCCACTTATCGAGGTACGGGTTGGGGTTCTGCTCCATCGGGAGCACGATGTTGCAGCCCACCGAGCGGCCGCCGACATCCTTGGCACCTCGATTGGCTGCTTCCATGAGACCGGGTCCGCCCCCGGTCATGATGGTGAATCCCAACTGGGCGATCTCGGCGGACAATCGCCGCGTCAGATCGTAATAAGGGCTCGATTCCGGAAAACGGGCGGAACCAAACACCGCCACGCAAGGTCCCGAAAAATGAAGGGCCCGGAAGCCGCGAATGAACTCCCAGGCGATATCGACCACGAACTTGAGGTTGTCCCAGCGCGAGCGCGGGCCTTCGAGAAACAGGATCTCTGGGTGTGGCATAAAGGGGTTGGCCGTCTTTCCTTCGAGGGGTTTCAGCACAGGGAAACGGTTGATGCCGCCACGGTACATGAGCCTTTCCAGAAGGAAAGGGCGCCTCCTGCTGGCAAATGCCGGTGTGTCCATCGCGTCTCTTGCGCCTGATTCTGAGACATGTTGAGCCTTGCGGCAGGGAAGAACCAAGACGGGGCCTCAGACGGGCAAGATTCGGAGTGCCTCAACCCCAGGTTGACGTAAGTTCCCAACGTGAGCTGCACCCAAACGCTGCCCTACGGATCCCAACCCATCTGCCATGCAGCCCTGCAGGAATGGGTGGCCGCCACTGTGGCTCTCACCCAGCCCGATTCGGTGTTCTGGTGTGACGGGTCAGAGGGTGAGAAGGAGTTTCTCTATACCCAAGCGGTGCGGCAAGGGGTCCTGACGCCTCTCAATCAGGAGAAGATGCCGGGATGCTACTACCACCGCTCCAACTCGAACGACGTGGCGAGGGTGGAACAGTGCACCTTCATTTGCACGGAGTTGGCCGAAGAGGCTGGTCCGACAAACAACTGGGCCGATCCCGCGGCCATGCGAGCGAAACTCATGGGGTTGGCGCGCGGCAGCATGAAAGGGCGCACGCTGTATGTGGTTCCTTACTTGATGGGACCACCGGGATCCCCCTTGGCCCAGGTGGGCGTGGAATTGACCGACTCCATCTACGTGGTGCTCAACATGCGGATCATGACCCGGATGGGTCGGGTCGCGGTCGATCATCTGGGAGCCTCGAACTCGTTCAACCGGGGGTTGCATTGTCTCCTCGATGGTCATCCGGACCGGCGCTTCATCTGCCACTTTCCGGAATCCAATGAGATCATTTCTGTGGGTTCAGGCTACGGAGGCAATGTGTTGCTGGGGAAGAAGTGCCTGGCATTGCGCATCGGTTCCTATCTGGGTCGACGTCAGGGTTGGATGGCCGAGCACATGTTGATCCTGGCGGTCGAGTCGCCGCAGGGAGAAAGGCGCTACGTCGCAGCCGCCTTCCCCAGTGCCTGTGGCAAGACGAACTTCGCCATGATGATTCCCCCGGAGCGTTTCCAGGGTTGGAAGATTTGGACGGTGGGGGACGACATCGCCTGGATGCGGCCGGGTCCGGACGGACGCCTGTGGGCCATCAATCCGGAGGCGGGTTATTTCGGTGTGGCCCCGGGGACCAACGCCAAGACCAATCCGAATGCAATGGCGACCATTGCGCACGACACGATTTACACCAACGTCGCGCTCAAGCCTGATGGCACGGTGTGGTGGGAAGGACACGATGATCCGCCACCGGCCGAATGCCTCGACTGGAAGGGTCATCCCTGGACTCCGGCCTCGAAGGAGAAGGCGGCTCACCCCAATTCACGGTTTACCGCACCCGCCACCAACAATCCGGCGATGGCTCCTGAGTCCCTGGATCCGCAAGGGGTTCCCATTTCCGCCATCATCTTCGGTGGGCGTCGGGCGAGTGTGGTTCCGCTGGTTTTCGAGGCCTTCAACTGGAGTCATGGCGTCTTCTTGGGTGCCACGATGGGCAGTGAGATGACGGCCGCCGCGGCGGGCACCGTGGGCCAAGTGCGACGGGACCCGATGGCGATGTTGCCGTTCTGTGGTTACAACATGGGCCGCTATTTCCGGCATTGGCTCGACATGCGCAAGAAACTGGTCGAGCCCCCTCGCATTTTCCACGTGAACTGGTTCCGCAAGGATGAGTCGGGGCAATTCTTGTGGCCGGGATTCGGGGAGAACATGCGCGTCCTCAAGTGGATCCTGGATCGCTGTGCCGGACGCACCGGAGCGGTGGAAACCGCGCTGGGTTGGGTGCCTCGCTATAAGGATTTCGACACGGAAGGCCTTGTGGGGTTCACGGCCGAGCGCTTCGCCCAATTGCAACGTATGGATTCCGACGAGTGGCGCCGGGATTTGTTGTCCACCGACGAATTGTTCATGAAACTCTACACCCATCTCCCCAAGGAAATGGTCTTTCAGGCGCAGTTGCTGGTTGCGCGCCTTTGACCTTCGTCCCGGCAGGCCACACTGGAACTGGTTCCGGATCAAAAGCCTGTTGCACCGGGGAGAGCGCCCCCGATACTTGCGGGACTTGATTCAATGATTGAATGGCACATCCAGTCGCGGGCCCACGCCTGTCAGCAGTCCGGTCGGCAGTTTCACGATGGTGAGACCTACCACACGCTGCTCCTCGATACGAAGGCCGGCTTCGAGCGGATGGACCTCTGCGTCGAGGCATTCAAGGAATCGGGCACGGAACTGCTGTCCAAGGCCAACCTGGTCTCGCACTGGAAGGGCGTCTATGAGGCCCCGCCTCCGGTGCCACCCGATGCCATCCGCAAGGATGACGCAGAATCGTTGCTGAGAAAGTTGCTGGAACGGCGCGAAGAGCGTCACGCGGCCGCGGCCTACATCTTGGCCGTGATGTTGGAGCGCAAGCGCATCCTCCGGGTTAAAGGGCAGTCGCGTGACAATGGTCGCCGCATCTTTGTCTATGAGCACCCCAAGTCGGGTGATTTGTTCTCCATCGCCGATCCCGACCTTCAATTGAACCAGTTGGAAGCCGTTCAATGTGACGTTGCCAACCTTCTGGAGCATGGTCTTAAGGACGAAATGGCAGCGGTCACTGCGGTCGCTGCGGCTGTCTCGGAGCCCACCGAAGAACCCTTCAATGCGCCGAGTGAGATCCCGTCTTTGGCACCGGCCTGATCCCGTTCAAAATCCGGTCGACGTTGAGGGTCGACGATTCCAGTTGCAGGAGTTTTACCGTTTCCCATGCCCGCTCTCGAAGATCTTCAAACCGCACTGGGCTACCGCTTCCGGGATGCCGCGTTGCTCTCACTGTCGTTGACCCATCCGTCGGTCGTACACGAGGAGGGTGGAGAACAGAATCACAACCAGCGTCTCGAGTTTTTGGGAGATGCGGTCATCCAGTTGGCGATCACTTCGGAGTTGTACCAACGTTTTCCGGGGTTGGGTGAGGGTGCTTTGACTCAGGCGCGCGCTCAGTTGGTGAATCGAACCTCGCTGGCAGCGCAAGCCCGTCGGCTTCAGTTGGGACAGCACTTGATCCTCAGTCGCGGCGAGGATTCCAGCGGCGGGCGCGCCCGCAGTTCCACCTTGGCGGATGCCTTTGAGGCCATTATCGGCGCCGTCTATGTCGACGGCGGTTTCGAGACAGCCCGTCAAATGCTCTTGGCTCTGATGCGTGACGGTGGGACCCAGATGGAGGAGGTTCCGAATCTCGACAACCCGAAGGGCGATCTTCAGGAGCACTTGCAGTCTTCCTCGCCTGATGCCCCACGATACGAGTTGCTGGATACATCAGGACCTGATCACGACCGGACATTTCGATGCGCTGTCCTGCATGGTGGCGTGGAGTTGGCTCGTGGCGTGGGTCGGAGCAAGAAGGCGGCGGAGAGTCACGCAGCCCTGCTGGCGCTCCAGAAGCTCAAGTCGGCCGCCGCGCCCCCCGTTCCCGAGCCTTGAGGGGAACGGAGGGACGAACACCGGTACTTATCGAGCCCCAGCGGGTGTTGCCGGGGTCGTTGCAGCCGTGGCGGCTGTCAGTTCAGCCAGACGTTTGGCCAGAGTCGCCTCTTGGATCTTCTTCGCCAGTTCGGGTTTCTCGGCGAGGGTCTTGCGTGCGGCATCCTTGCCTTGTCCGATGAGTTCACCCTGGAACTGGATCCAAGCGCCCTTCTTGTCGACGGTCCCGACATCCAGCGCCACGTCGAGCAAGGAACCTTCCTTGTCGATGCCATGGTTGAAAAAGATGTCGAACTCCGCCTCGGCGAATGGCGGGGCGACCTTGTTCTTCACGATCTTCACCTTCACATGGTTGCCGATGGCGGCACCGGAGCTGTCCTTGATGGCCTCCTTGCGACGGATGTCGATGCGGACGCTCGCGTAGAACTTCAGCGCCTTGCCGCCCGGAGTGGTTTCTGGGCTGCCGAACATGACGCCGACCTTCTCGCGCATCTGGTTGGTGAACAGGCAAGTGGTCTTGGCCTTGTTGAGGATGGCGGTGAGCTTGCGCAGCGCTTGGCTCATCAGTCGGGCCTGCATGCCCATGGTGGCCATGCCCATTTCGCCTTCCAATTCAGCCTTCGGCACCAGTGCGGCCACCGAATCAACCACGATGATGTCGAGGGCGCCGGAACGGGCGAGCGTCTCGCAAATCGTCAAGGCTTCCTCGCCGGAGTCGGGCTGGGAGACCAGCAGTTCGTCGACGTTGACTCCGAGCTTCTTGGCGTAGGAGGGGTCGAGGGCGTGCTCGGCATCAATGAACGCAGCCACACCACCGGCCTTCTGGGCATTGGCGATGAGGTGCAGCATCAGCGTGGTTTTGCCGGAGGATTCTGGACCGTAAATCTCGATGACTCGTCCCCGGGGGACACCACCCACACCCAACGCCAGATCAATGGCCAAAGCACCGGTAGGAATGACTTCAATCGGTCGGGAAACTTGCGAGCCGAGGCGCATGATGGCTCCTTCGCCGTAGGCCTTGGTGATGGTGGCGATGGCGGAATCGAGTTCCCGCTGTTTGGCTGCGGAGATCTTGGGCACCTCAGCTGCGGCGGCGGTCGTCTTGACCTCTGCGGGCTTGGTTTCGGTGGCGGTGGCTTTCTTTTCTGGGAGTTTTTCGGCCATAAGTAAGTCGGTTGGGATGAGTGGAAAAAGCTGGGTAGAGTCTGAGTGGGGTTGGGATCGGTTTTAGTGGGAGTGTGTCAGAGCCAAGTCGGTGTCTGGGTTGATGAGCCAGCGAGTGGCGAGGGTTTCGAGATCAGGGGTCAGCTCCCATTGGTCGGGAAGGTCGGATCCCACATGACGGCGGTTGGCGCCTTTCAGGGTCATGCAGCCGGTGTTGTCGCCGATTCGGCCGATTTCGGCTAATTCATCCGGGGTCAGTCGGATGGCTTTCAAGGCGGCCAATTCATCGATCTTGGAGCCGATCGCCCGCGCTGACTCGCCCAACTCTTGGATGAGTGTCGGGATCACGCAGTGGACGGCGGTTTGGTGCAGGTTCCAGGAACAGGCCAATTGCAGTGGAGTGATGCCATGGCGTTGGGCAATGGGGCGCAGGGCTTCGAGTTTTTCGACAGCGGCCTCGACCCAGCCTGCCGGTCGGAAGGATCGGTGGTCGGACTGACCGAAGCGGTGTCCGGGACGCACGTCGTCATGGAAAATGCCACCGTAATCCACCACGCGAGTGATGAGTTGGACGTTGTGGCGAAGCGCTGCCGGAAGGATGAGCCGACCGGGCCAGGGTTCCAAGGGGCCCAGAATGACCATGGCCCAGTCGATGAGCGGGCCGAAGCGTTCAAGGCACTGGATGAGATCGAGGGTGAAACCATTGGCAGGGCCAGGCGCCACGCCCAGTGATCGAGTCAGGCCCGCATCACGCAGGGAGGCCATGCCGTTCCAAACCCGGTCGCTGGTGTAGCCGGTGCGGTCGGGATTGTGCAGGAGGAGCAGGTCGAACTGGTCGACTTGGCATCGTTCCAGCGATTTCTCGGTGGCCATGCGTAGGTAAGACGCGAAGTCGGCCGACACACGTAGCCCCGGTTGGGTGAAGCGCGGGAACCCCTTGGCGCCATCGCGCCGTGCGGAATAAAAATCATGACCGATGCAACCCACGAGGCAGTAACTGTCGCGCGGCACCCCGGACAACGCCTGTCCTAGGAGGCTGTCTGCCTGACCGGATCCATAAACATCGGCTGTCAGGAAGGTGCGGATGCCTCGGTCCCAAGCCTGACGCACCATGGCGATCCACTGACCGTCGTCCAGCGGTTGGCCGTAGTTCATAAACCGGCCCCCATTCCAGGTGCCAAATGCGGTCGGTGTGACGTCCATGTAGAGGGAGTTTCGGGACTTCCGATGCGGGGGGCCATTGAATTTTCCACCAACAACGCAGGGACGGTCTCGTGGTTTGAGTCGTGTGAAAAATGGAGGGACTGGAGTTAAGCCTCGCAGACTCTGCAGTGTACCATCGATGCCGGTCAGGGATTCCATAAAATCTCCTCTCCGTTGCCCCTTGAACTCGCTGAACCCGCTGATGCCGAGGAGACACGGCGAACTCCTCCGTCGAGGAAGAGGACATTGGCTGCGCTTCGATGCGCTGTTCGGTGCAAGTTGCGAGGGCCGGCCACTGCGGCGCGCTGGGCATTGTCGAAGAGCCAGACGGTGCGGGACGGCGCAAGCACCGATTCGAGGCGCATTCGGCGGGAATCTCGACCGCTGCCATTGATGAAACGGTTGAGGGCGAAGTGAAACAGTAAATGGCCATTGCTGCGCCGCGGGTTGGAAGGGCAGAACCAGACAGGCGAACCGAGCGGGGCCAGGGCATTGGTGCGCCACGGTCCTTCTTCGTGATAGGCGGGGATTCCCATCAGCGGCGGCAAATCCGCGTACCAGGCGTTGCGGGTGGAAATGCCGTTGGGGGCCCCGTCGGCAGGCAGCCATCCGCCGGAATCGACCTCATAAAGCTGGGTGGCGATGCCCCATTGCTTGAGGTGTGAGAGACAAGTGCTGGAGCGGGCCGTGTCTCGGGTTCGGGCCAAGGCCGGCAGCAACAGCAAGGTGAGAATTCCTGCCACGCTTAGAACGACCAGCAATTCGAGCAGAGTGAAAGCCCGGGCTGATGGGGCCGCAGGGTGTACGGCTCTGAGCCGAAGGTGGGTTCGTAATCCGCGAGGCGAAGCATTCATGCGTCTGCCTCAGGATTCGCAGGACGCCCGACCAACCTTTCATCCGGAAGCGGATAATTCGGCGCATCTGCGCGCGTTTTTTTATGCAGCATCTGAGTGTTGTGAGAGCCAACTGGATGGCTTATTGCCGTGTTGAAGCCGGACTGTTGACAAAATGAAACCTCGGGCGCCTGAATCTTAATGTTACCCCGCGCAGGCCCTTTAACTCAGGAAAACCATGCCTCTCTTCATTGCAAAGCCCTCAAAGGAATCCTTGTTCCGGCGGATTTCTGGATGGATTCGATCCGGAGTCGCCATCGCCGTCGTTGCATCGCTGAGCCTGTCCCTTCAGGCCAGGGTGCTCGACAACTTCAACGACAACACCAAGACCGGTTGGACCGACTTCACCTTCGTGCCGGGTTTCGGGTTGCCCACCGAAGCGGGTGGACAGTTCCAGTTCAAACAGAACGTTTCGCCCTCTGGCGGGGCTATTTTTTCGGCAAGCCAAAAAACATCCGACCCGTTCGAACTCAAAGAGGGTCGAAGCATCGAGTACCGGGTGGATGTGATCAAAGGCGGAGGCGCGGATTCCTTTGCCATCTTGGCGTTCATTCCAACTGCCAATTCGCCAGGCACACTCGGCGGTTATGGACTGGCCAAATCCACCACGGACATCCTCATCAGCAAGGGGATCAACAAGTACTTTGCGGCCGATGACGGGCCAGCTGCTAATCTTAAACAGGACAATGTCACCCTTGTGCTCAACCTGAAGGTCCGTGGCGGCAGCGTGATCATCAACGCCAAGGTGCTCGATAAGGATGCCAACAATGCGGTTCTGTGGGAGAAGACCGCGGTTGATTCTGCCGCCTCCGATGTGCTGGTGACTGGCAAGGACGATCCAGCAGCCCCCTACATTACTTCGGGTTACTTCACTCTATATTTATATCAGGATCTCGATAAGAGCGCGCCTGAGAATCCTTATCAGGCGATATACGACAATGCGGAGGTGTTTATTACCGATGATGCGGTGCTCGACAGTTTCGATGACAACACCAAGACCGGATGGGCCGACTTCACCTTCGTGCCGGGTTTCGGCCTTCCGACCGAGGTGGGCGGACAGTTTCAATTCCAGCAGACTGTTTCACCCTCTGGCGGATCCATCTTCAGCGCTAGCCAGAAGACCTCACGCGTCTTCACTTTGGTCGAGGGTGAGTCTGTTTCTTTCAGCGTCGATGTCGTCCAAGGTGGCGCGAAGGACTCCTTCGCCATCTTGGCGTTTATTCCAGCGGCCAATTCTCCGGGGACACTCGGCGGCTATGGTTTGGCCAAGTCCACTACCGACATCCTCATTACCAAGGGCATCAACAAGTACTTCGTCGCGGAAGATGGGCCTGCCGCCAATCTCAAACAGAACAACATCACCCTGAACCTCAATCTCACCGTGCGTGGGGGCAGCGTGTTCATCCATGCCCGGGTCTTGGACAAGGACGCCAACAACGCAGTGATCTGGGAGAAGAAGGTGGTGGACAGCGCCGCGGCCGATGTTTTGGTCGCGGGCAAAGATGATCCGGCCGCTCCCTACATCACTGCAGGCTATTTCACACTCTATCTCTATCAGGACTTCGACAAAGGCGCTCCGGAAAGCCCATATCAAGCCATCTATGACAACGCCCTTGTCGCCGCGGCCCCGGTGCAAGTCAACGTGGCCCCCATCCTTTCTGAGTTCGCTCCCAGCAAGTTTGCTAATTTTCTGCCGGCGAGTACCGCCGTGTCCTTCAAGGCGGCCGATGACGCACCACTCAGCGATGACGGTGTGGCGTTGGTGCTCAATGGCACCCGCTACTCCAAGGCCAATGGGCTGACGGTGTCTGGAACCGGCAACAACCGCACGGCCACCTTCGCCAAGCTCGAGGCGAACAGGAATTACAACGCCGTCTTCGAGGTGACCGATGCCGGCGGACTCACCACTCGGGAGCGTCTCGAATTTGATACATTCACCGGAAACGTGCTGGTGATCGAATCGGAGGACTACAATTTCAGTGGCGGATTCATCGACAACCCGCTGCCCATCGCCGAGGGCGGTGGTCCGCAGTCTGACTCGTACGCCAATCAGACTGGCGTGCAGGATATTGATTTCAACGACACCCGTACGGCTCCGCGCAGCCAAGAGGCTCCGTGGCGAAACCAGGATGCGGTGCGCATGGAGCGGACGTTGGATGTGGCCCGATCGAAGTACGTGACGGCCGGCGGGGCCGTGGCCGAGGTGTATGATTATGCGGTCGGTGACATCGATTCAGGCGAGTGGCTCAACTACACCCGGACCGTGCCGCCGGGCAGCTATGAAGTTTATCTGCGGCAGGCGCTTATCAACATGGAGGCCGGTGAGAGCGTGCTGGAGCAGGTGACATCGGATCCGTCGCAGTCGAATCAAACGGTCAAGACGCTGGGATCGTTCCTGGGCACGCTGACTGGCTTCACCTTCTGCAACACGCCGCTGACCGACGGTTCGGGCAACAAGACGGTGGTGCGCTTCAACGGGGTCACCACCCTGCGGGTTCGTCAGGTGACGGCCGACACGGAAAGCAAGCAACGCCGCCAAAACTATTTGGTGCTGGTTCCCGTGGCTGATGCCGGAACCCAGCGTGCGGCTGTGACGGCCCTCACACCGGCCAACAATTCAGTGGCGGACACGGTTGTTCCGAAGGTGGAGGCGGTGATCCAGAACCGGGACACCAAGGTCGCCGCATCCAGTGTGAAATTGTCCATCAACGGGACCAGCGTCGCAGCCACGGTGACGCCGACGGATACCGGCGCCCGGGTTTCATACACGCTCGAGAAGCTTCCGGCCGTCGGCGCTGTTCAGGCCGCTCGGTTGATCTACGCCGACACCGATGGGTTTTTGCAGACCAATGAATGGAGCTTCGCCTTCCGCTATTTGACGCTCGATCCAGCGGCGCGAATGGCGGCTCCGGGGACCACGCGAGGCATTAAGGTCCAAGTGGTCCAGGCTCCCGTCGATGCGGGTTTGCTGGAGAACAGCTTGGCTCGAGCCGAAGCCCAATTGGCTGTCGGATCCACCGTTGCGAGGGCCTATGAGACCAACGTGATCGCCTCGGTGATCAATTACTCGCAGGAGGGGTTCGCCGGTGGATTCGCCGGCTCCATCGAGGGCGACGAAGGCATTCCGGGTCAGAGTGATGAGGGCGGCACCGACAATTGGGCGATGGCTGCTGTGACTTATCTGGACCTTCCCGCCGGCGTTGTGCGGTTCGGAGTGCAATCCGATGACGGCTACAAGGTCGCCGCCGGTGTCACCCTGGACGCATCGACTCCTGCGTTGTCGTTCTTCAACGGGGTCGCCAACGACACCTTCGATGTGGTGGTGCCCCAGGCTGGTGTTTATGGCTTCCGGCTCATTTGGTTCGAACGCGGAGGGGGAGCCTTTGTGGAATGGTTCACCGTCGATCCTGTCTCCGGCAAGCGGACCCTCATCAATGCCGATGGAGGCATCAAGGCCTACACCAGTGCTCAGGCACCGATGGCCGCGGTTCAGTTGCTGGGTTCAGCGAGCCTCAGTGAAACCTACGCCGCGCTGGCCGGTGCGGTGGTGGATCCATCGGCCAAGACCATCACCCTAGCCCGCCCGTCCGAGACGCAATTCTTCAAGGTGTCGGGAGCGTCATCGCTCACGATTTCTGGGGTGCGGTTGGTGGGTGAGACACTGGTGATCACGTACCGCTGATCGACTGGAAATTCGCATGAGGCCGGTTCCACTGTGCAGGTGGTGCCGGCCTTTTATTTCACGGAGACCGCCGTGAATCGCGATAAGGACCTGCCGGAA
>Ga0255094_1000552_pt1 | contig 18957 bp, 28 predicted proteins | sample Colum_Law_RepB_8_2_FD_188434 | JGI IMG/M metagenome (GOLD analysis project Ga0255094, IMG submission 188434) | Freshwater microbial communities from Columbia River, Oregon, United States - Colum_Law_RepB_8d | ecosystem: Environmental > Aquatic > Freshwater > River | place: USA: Oregon...
TCTTCCGCCATGGCGTAGTAGAGCAACGACAGCCACATTGATCGGTTATTTCCAATCTTTTGGTGCGTCATAGCCACATGCAAGTGGTTGTCTGCCATGCGCTGGACGTAGCTTTCTCTGGTGTCGTCGTTGTAGGGGCTCAAGTGTTCTTCTCCTTGAGTTTGGCTTCGATGGCTAATGCTGTATCCATATGAGAAAGTTTCTTGTCCCAATTCAAGTTCAGCAAAATGTCCATACGCTCCTCATCCGTCAGCCCAACCCATTCACGCTGTGGTTGTGCTTTGCATTTGTCGCATTGGCAGACCACATGAAGCGGCCCTTCAACTTTGTAAAACGGTTTCTCAGCCTGCTCTATGGCTTGGCGTAGGGATGTGATGGCATTTGTTAGCTTGTCATCCAATCTTTGCGATCCGTAACCCAATGCGTCATCCAACGCTACCAGCGCCTGTTTCATTGCTTCGACGCTCATGTGTTTTTCTCCTTGTTGACGTTCTCATCAAGCCATGCTTGCACCTCTCCGCCTGACCACATCTTGCGGAGCATCGTCGGGAATATCACTCGTTCACGCTGTGGTTGTGGGGCGGTGTAAAGGGGAACAGTTGGTGTGTCACCAAACTCTGACCTCTTAAATCCAACATCGTGACTACTCATCCACGCCACCGGCTGATCGAAAGTTTCTTTCGATTCAGTTGAGCTTTGCTCAACGTCCTGCTTCTCTGCGGCCTCGATGGAGGTGCGAAGAGCGCGGACGGCTTCTCTATCTTTTTCATCGCTTCCATAAACTAATTCATAGCCTACCAACGCCTCCAGCGCCTGTTTCATTGCTTCAATAGTCATAGGTATTTCCCCATCTGATTCAGACTTGTTTTGTAAGCCTTCGCCATGACCGCCGCCTTTGAAAGCGTAGGCATTATTTTGTCGTTTTCAACGTCCGACAAATACGACTTTGCACAACCGATTTTTTCTGACATCTTCTCCAATGACATATTGGTCTGACACAGCCGTAAACCGCGCAAGTATTCTCCAAGCGTTACCTTTTCCAGCGCCTGTTTCATTGCTTCAATCATCGCTTCATCCCCCTGATGTAAATGGCAAAGCTGCTGACAGTGTCATCGCCAAAAGCCCCCCGGAACCTCTCAACGGCCCGGGCTATCTCATCGATGGTGTCGTTCCTGACCTTGGTGGTGTATGGATCTACGTCCACCTTGTCTGCGATCTGCCGCTTGCGCCAGCCCTGGGCCTTCTCAATGCAGTCGAACGCCTCGTCTTCTTCGTTCATTCTGCCTCCTTGGGTTTTCCAGTTGACAGCTCAAACTTGATTGACAGACCTTTGTTGATCTCCGAAAGCATGCCGTCTGCAAAGATGTTGCCGCCGCCCTTGCCGTAGTAAGCCGCAGCCTTTTGGCACGCCATCAACAGTTTCGTAGCGCCCTTCTCTTTGATGCGTCTGACCAGTCGCTTGTCATTAAGGCCATCCCCGCAGAAACGATTCAGATACCACAAACCATCCAAAAGACGCTCGTTGACGTGCATCTCTGCAGCAATCGTAATCTCTGCTGCCAATGTCAAAACCTTCACAAATGAATCTCTGTCTTCCTCGGCTTTGCGATAGCACCAGTTCACCGCACGAATGCTGCCGACCGCTGTCGAGTTTGGCCCCAGGTTCAGACCTATCTTCTTGCAGGTGTTCTCAATGAAGACCGCAGTGTCATCACCAGCAACAACCATGGCCTTTTGTTTGTCGAAAGAGCTGATAGGTTTGCGTCGAGAGTTGGCCATCAAGAATGCTTCGGCCTCTTGCGAAATGTCTTTGGTCTCAAAAACCAAACACGGCAGCAGGTCAATGTCAGCCCTGCGCTTTGCTGCCAGGACACGGTGCTGGCCGTCGATGACCCAATACTCACCATCACGATGACCAACAGTGATAACGCCAGCACCTAGCCATGACCACTTGTTGGAAAACTCATAAACCTTGAGAGCAACTGCATCACGCTGGTACTCGGGGTCTATGTTGAGAATCCCTTTGTGAATCATTTGCATCTTGCCGGGCTTGTCTATAACCTGCCATTTGTACCTGGCAACCTTTGTCATCGAACCTTGTACCGCAGACGTATTTACTTGAGTGTTCATTTGAACTTCCTTTGTTGAGCAGGGTCAATTGAAATCCAGCAAGCTGGTTCTAGCCATGACCCGGTTGGCTAAATTATTTGCTTCTCTCTTCGATCATTGCGTTGGCCATCTGATAGCACCAGCGAGCAATCTCCTGGGGCTGGTGAACTTTGTTACGGTGCAGCTGGTTCTGTAGCTCCAGACGCAGCACGTCCATGGCTATAGCATCCCTGAGCGTGAGGCCACTGGTCTGGTACGTGTGTAGTTTTCCATCACTGTCGATCGATGCGATCTCAACCGATTTGGCGGGGTAAAACGGCGTGTCCATTCTTACTCCAAAATCAAGGTCATCGAGGTGCTGGACATGCACTTGCCGTCGAACGGGTCATAGAGCGTTCCAGTGTCCACGTCAGCCCAGTACTCACCCATCTCCTCGTATCGGTTAAGCACCGGGTAGAAGATCTCTACGTCCACCATCTTCATCGGGCGCTCGAGGATTTCGAACGACGTATCCACCCTGCGCTTGATGATCTTGTGCTTCTGCTTCCTCAGGTTGTCAAAGCCCCTGGTCAAGCACAAAGGCTGGCCATAGATCACCACATAGGGTGACTTGACCTTAGCGTGCAAATCCTTTTCCTCGCTCATGCTGTTCTCCTTGTTAAGGTTTTGGAAATGTAACTCATGAATTCTCAGCAAGTCAAGTGTTATATCCATGTTTTTAGCTACGCCGGGTGACCTGGGGGATCCCGTATCCGCTTCCAGGGCACCGTGCCCATCCCAGGGTTATCCCTGAGACTAGCTGCCGGCTATCACTAGACGACACACCTGAGGTGGTTGATTCATCGGGAAGGGTGCTTTGGCTGTCACAGTCACCCCTGCCTGCGCGAGTCGCTCAACTACGCTCGCACGCCCTAGTTGGTCTTGCTAGGACGATAGTCTTTTCTGGGTGCCGGAGATTTCTGCCGCATTAGCTAACGCGCCCTGACGGCTGGATGTGGGGAGGGATCAGGCTGCTCACATAAAGCAGTGGCGGTTTGAACAACACTTTTGAAAAGTATTCCCCGGCGCTAACCCGGTTCAGCCTGATCCACAAACAAAAAAGCCGTTAGAACAGACCCCGGTGAGAAACCACTTTCCTTTTGGGAGAGTGACACCCCATTACGGGGTCGGAGTCTGATCTAACGGCTATCCTGCTGGGTTTCTCACATCCAACGCGCGTATTGTAAACACAGGTTGGAAATTTTTGTCAAGTATTTTTTTTAGGTATCCAAGCGGCTCACATAAAGCAGTGTGACTGTTTGAATTCAGAGCAACGGCGCTAACCCGTTGGACCGCCTGGATCTAAAAATTCTATCGCTCGTCCAGCCAGGCATCCAACTGCTCGTGCGCCCAAGTCCTTACGGCGTCAGAGGGAATATCCCCCTCGAGCAACACCTCGAAGCGATTCAGGCAGCTCGTCACCCGAACAGCTCCCAGATCCGCCGGCCATGGCTCGACGTCCTGGGTCCAATTGATTTGCAAGAATGGGTACTTGCTAAACAGTATTCCTGTGAGCATTGACTCTCTCCAGTTCTTTCTCAGCCATATCCCTGATAGACACCGAGATGATGCGACACTGGGTCGCCGCCTCGAGAGCCTGTTCCAGGGCCGTGTCGTAGTCACGTCTGAGCATGGCGCGGTGTAGCTCGCCAAGAGCCCGCTCGGCCATCATGGTTGGGTATGCGTAATCAATCATAAAAAAGACCCCGGCACCAGACCGGGGTAAAGCAACTGCGCCTTTACTATACCGGAGCATCTTCTGCATCGGAAGGATAAATGGGCCCCTTAGGTTCTTTGTAAGGGGGTAACGGAAAGGGTGGGAAAGGCCAGGTCATATCTCCTCCAGGGTGTAACAAGTTACAAAACGTAACTTAAGTATTAGTTTTTCCATACAGGGCTAACAGCGCAGCCTCTGCACGGCCGTCATCTTTCACGCGCTTGAACACACGAGCATCCTCAGGCCATATCTCCATGGCCATAAGACGGCTGGATTCCTTGCTAGAACCGAGCCTAAGCGCTTTTTTCCACACGGCTGGTGCCACGGTATGGGTAGGGATGCAAAGCCCCGCCATAACGCCTCTAACGAGCCCGTACGCCTCGCCAAAGGCAAAGCACGAGCTAACTCCCTGGCCGGGCCTGGCACCAACCTTTTCGACCCAAGCACAACATTGGTCCCCGAACAGATTACTCTGCATTTCTGACAGGATCTTCTGAATCTTTTCAGCGTTGATCCGCTTCTTGTTTGTCTTGCCGATCTTCACCAGGTCAAACGGCATGTCGTGTACAGCGACAAGTACCCCGTCTTCATTGATGACAGCCAGCGCGCCAAGAGCTCCCGGGTCAACACCTAAAAAATATTTCATAAAGTTCTTGCAACACATGAATTGTTGTGGGTACAATGTGTCACAGATTCTAGTAGACGGAGAAAAAATGTCAAGCACGCAGTATGAACAAAGAAGGGTTCCTCACTTTGACGAGTGGTGGGAATCTGATGAGAACGATCTCCTGGGCCTTGTTGATATTGACGTGGCCAAAGAGATCTGGGTGGCAGCTTACCTTGCCGGCATGAAGGCTGAAAGGGAAAAGAATGAATCGAGATGAAATCATCCGCATGGCAGATGAGGCTGGTATTACGCCGTGGGAAAGACTCGAATACATTGGCGGCAAAAGATTTTCATCAACAGATGAGGGGCTTGACGGCGATCTTACTTGCCTAATCCAGTTCGCCAACCTTGTCGCCGCAGCAGAGCGTGAGGCGTGTGCAAAGGTGTGTGAAAAAGATGCGACTGCGTGGGGGTATGACTCAAATGGTGCAAGCTGTGCAATAGCAATCCGAGCAAGGGGACAAGCATGAGCATAGAAGCAATGAAACAGGCGCTGGCCTTTGTTGAACAAAACACCTACGGAGGTGATGACGTAACAACTCTTATGAACTCCCTACGCCAAGCAAGTGAAAGACTGCAAATAAGGAGCCATGAATGATTCACTATCACGGACTCCCAATAACCCCGGCAACCTCGGCGCACAAAGCAATTGATGCTGGTCACGCATTTGTTTCATTTGCACATTCTGATCAACTGATGATTGCCATTGAGGTTTGCCAATCCTTTGCTTTGGATAATGGAGCATTCTCAGCCTGGAAAAGTGGCAAGCCAGTTGAAGATTGGACAGAGTTTTACGATTGGGCGCTAAACATTAAAAAAATTCCGTCCTGTGATTTTGCTGTGATTCCAGACGTTATTGATGGCACAGAGGCTGACAATGATGCCTTGCTAAAAGACTGTCCATTTCCGACATGGTTTGGCGCTCCGGTTTGGCATTTGCATGAAAGCATAGAAAGACTGGAACAATTGGCGAACACCTACGTTCGGGTTTGCATAGGCAGTTCTGGCGACTATTCACAGGTCGGCACAGCAAATTGGTGGTCTAGGATGGGTCAGGCTATGAGGGTAATTTGTGACGACATGGGTCGTCCAGTCTGCAAGCTACATGGACTTAGGATGTTAGATCCTACGGTGTTCTCAAAGTTCCCATTTGCGTCAGCCGACAGCACAAATATCGGTAGAAATATCGGTATTGACGCACATTGGAGGGTTGGGAACTATCTGCCTCCGACCAAAGAAATGCGTGCTCAAGTCATGCGCTCAAGGATCGAGGCTCATAACGCCCCAGCAGTTTGGGGATTCCACATGGTTGAACAGGAGACATTGCTGTGATTTATCTTTACATTGGCGCTTTGGTTGCCGCTAATCTTTTGGTTTCATTTATTGGGCCTTGGTTTAGCGTTGTTAATTCGTTTTTCCTAATCGGATTGGATTTGACGCTAAGAGACAAGTTACATGACAAATGGGATGGTGATCCGCGCAAGATAGGTTCTTTGATCGTGATTGCAGGTGTGATCAGTTATTTGCTCAACCCGGCATCTGGTCAGATTGCAATTGCCAGCGTGGTTGCGTTTTGCTTGTCTATGGCTGTGGACTCTTTTGTTTACCAGAAACTTGCCAATAAGCCTTGGGAGACTCGGACAACTGGATCAAATGTGGCAGGTGCTGCTGTGGATTCTGTGGCCTTCCCCACGATTGCGTTTGGTGGCCTGATGCCTGAAATTGTTGCTATGCAATTTGTTGCCAAAGTCATGGGTGGTTTTTTATGGACTAAGCTGATCAAAAGAGGAGCCGCAGTATGACCGCCGAAGCCATTCGAGCAAGGGGCAAGCATGAAGCGTGAATTACTGATCGGCTGCGGGTCTGAGAGGACTAAGCGCCTGACCTGCGATGGGTCTAAGGAATGGTCTAACCTGACCACGCTGGACTACAACCCAGATCACAAGCCTGACGTTGTGTGGGATCTGATGCAAGACTCTCTGCCCTTCGAAGACAACAGCTTCGATGAGATCCATGCATACGAGGTGCTCGAGCATACGGGTAGCCAGGGCGACTACAAGTTTTTCTTCCGTCAGTTCTCTGACTTCTGGCGCGTGCTCAAGCCTAACGGACACCTGCTGGCCACATGCCCGAGCAAGAACTCGATCTGGGCCCTGGGTGACCCGAGCCACACACGCATCTTGGTGAAAGAGAACCTGGTGTTCTTGAGCCAGCAAGCCTATGCAGATCAGGTGGGCAAGACTTCCATGTCTGACTTCCGCAATATCTACAAGGCTAACTTCGAGCCGTCCTTCGTTGATGAAGGCCCGGAGACATTTATGTTTGTACTGAGGGCAATCAAATGATCATCACTAACAAATACAACCTACCTCAGACCTTCGTCAACATCACGAAGCGCCCGACCTACTCCAAGGGTAAGGCTCACCTGTCTGTGACCGAGCTCATCAACTCGCCCCGTATCGTCCAGCTGCGTAAGGCCCATGAGCAAGAGCTCGAGACAGACGTGGCCGACATGGTCTGGTCTATCTTCGGCACCGCTATCCACGGCGTTCTAGAACATGGCAAGGATGACAACCACTTAGTCGAAGAGCGTCTGCACGCACAGCTCGATGGCTGGAATATCTCTGGTGCTATTGATCTGCAGATTGTGAACGAGGACGGTAGCATCACCATCAACGACTACAAGACCACGGGCGCATGGTCAGTGATGAACGAGAAGATCGACTGGGAGTACCAGCTCAACATCTACGCATGGCTAGTCGAGACGGTGAAGCAAGTCCCGGTCAAGAATCTGGAGATCGTGGCCATCATCAGGGATTGGAGCCGGCGTGACGCAGCTCTCAAAGAGTCGTATCCTGACGCCCCCATCAAGACAATCCCGATCCAGTTGTGGCCGTACGAGATGAGAGAGTCGTTCATCCGCGAGCGCTTAATCAAGCATTCAGAAGCAGAGTTTCAGTTTGACACTGGGGACGACCTGACCCAGTGCAATGCCGACGAGATGTGGGAGAAGCCAACCACATACGCCGTCAAGAAGAAGGGTGGAGTCAAGGCACGCAACGTCTGCTCTACCTTAGAAGAAGCCAATAGCAAATTGGCCGAGTATGGGAAGGACTATGAAGTTGAGGTCCGCCCCGGAGAAAGAACCCGCTGCAAAACCTTTTGCCAGGTCAGCAGGTTCTGTGATCAATATCAATCCTACCTGGCGCAAGGAGAAGTCGAATGAAAGACATAGCAGACAAGTTTGTGACCAAGGTCTACAAGCTGGGCCAGATCATTTACGTCCCGCACTATCAGGATGCCACGGCATTTGTGCGGCCTGGGTTTGGCAAGTTCCACCGTGATGTGTACGCAGAGAAAGAGCTCATCGATGCAGGGGCCACTCCTTCTACGTTGTTGCTCTGGCCGCGGTCTCGCTTTGGCAGCATGAGCAAGGGGGCCTAAATGAAACAAGAACCTATGGTCCACCACACCAAGCCCGCCGGCCTGATGAATCCGTTCTTTGTTTACAAGAAGGGATCAGACGTCCAGCTCCTGTGGCGCAAGCACGGGTGGACCCCACCCACTGAGTATCGCAATGACTATGAGTTCGCCAAGAACCGAGAAGGAACAAAATGAAAGAGATCTTCGCAGCACTGGCCAAGGCCCAGAAGGAGTTCGGGCCTGCTCTCAAGACGAGCAGCAACCCACACTTTAAGACTCGTTACGCGGCCCTGGATGCATGTATCGAGGCAGTGATTGACGCCTTGAACAACAACGGCATCATGCTCATGCAGCAGACCCACCTGTGTGATGACGGGGTGATTGTTGAGACCACGTTCTTGCACGAGTCTGGCCAGCAGTTCAGCGCCGGTAAACTGCACATCCCCGCAGCCAAGCACGACCCCCAGGGTTTCGGTGGCGCGCTTACCTATGCACGCCGGTACAGCCTGCAAGCCGCCTGTGGTATCGCACCAGAAGACGACGACGCTAACAAGGCTACGGCTTCCTACAACGAGCGTAAGAAGCCTGAGGCTAAGGTAGAAGAGGTCAAGCCCACACCTAAGCCTGAGCCTAAGCCCTCCCCTGAGAAGAAGACGTCAGGCAATGGTGGTGAGTGGAACATTGTGCTCAAGGAGAAAGATGGCGGTGACTGGGCACAGGCCATCATGGATGCTGTTGAGGTTGCCCTGGAGCTGGCCAAGAGCGCAGAAGACGTTAACAACATCTTCCGGGTTAACAAGGTTCACTTCGACCGCCTGAAGGAGGAGACACCCACCATCTACGCAGACGCACTCGAGCTGCTCAAGAAAACCAAAGGTTCATTTAAGGAGTAAACATGGACTATCCCAATCGCGGAACACTCTGGTCTAACCAGTACAAGAAGACAGACACCCAGCCTGACATGAAGGGGGACATCAAGATCGAGATCGACCTGATACGTGAGCTCATCAAAGAGGCCGAGTCAGACCATGTCGTGATCAAGCTCGACGGCTGGGTCAGCAAGGACAAGGATGGCAATCGCAAGGTTGGCCTGAAGGTCAACACCTACAAGAAACCCGCAGCATCTGCACCTGGAAAGGATCCCTGGGATGACTAATACCATTACTGTATCTACCAAGCCCGCCAAGCGCGGCCGTCCTCGTAAGGCTCGTGTTGGCCGTCCGCCGACTGACTGGGAGAAGCTGTCCAAGCAACTGCAGGAGGCCCTGGAGTCCAGCGTCAAGGAGAACAACGATCTGACCAAGGCAAAGGCACGCATCATCAAGATGGCGCACGAGCTGGAGAAGCAGGTCGTCGGTCTGACCGCGGTGGTTGAATTACTGGAGGAAAAACTTGACCGAGCCAACGATTCAATTTGAAGGCGTCAAGGCTGGGTTGAAACAGTCCAAGGATGGGTATATCCTGACCTTGGCTGTTCACCCAGATGAAATCCCTGATGATCTGGTTCGTGACTTCGTGGGATCCAGGTATGTTGTTGTGATGGTCCGGCTCGACGAGAATGAGCAACCCATGAACCGCAATAACGAGTTCCCGGGAGACCATGCTGTCAAGATGGCTGGTATCCTGTGCCGTGACCCAGACTTCTGGGAATGGCTCCACGCCAAAGAATGGTTATTTGAGAAGAACGAAAAGGCTTGCACTGAATGGCTGATCTCTTACCTGGGCATTGAATCTAGGAAGGAGCTTAAGACAGATCAGGAAGCACGCGAGCTATTTGTAAAACTAAAGAACAGTTTTGACGCATGGAGGCGTTCATGAAGAAACTCATCCCCTACAGCGTGTACTTGCCGCCCGAGTACCACGACCAGATCAAAGAGCTGGCCAAGGAGCGCAAGGCATCGAGCACTGTACGTGATGCTATCCAGATGATCCTGGATGGTGACGGCAGCTACGACGCCGGCTACCGCAAGGCCGTGAAAGACTGCATCAAGGTCATTGACGCCTGCAAGGAAATCGAGCACATCGCTATCAAGGGCAAGTACTTGAGCGAGGTCTTGGTTGACCAGTTGGAACAACTAGAGCCGTGAACAAAGAGAAGTACGCCTATAAGTTTGTCCAGCTTATCAATGAACATGATGAGCAGGAGATGATCCCACTGCTGGCCGGGATGTACCTGGCAGTAGTTGGGACATCGCTAGAGCTTGGCATGTCAGACAACATGATCCGGGCGCATATGGAGCGTGCTATCGATTACTTTGAGGCTCAGAACATGGACACGACGAGGCACTAATGACTGAACATGAAGAAAACCTACGAGACCTAGCCGCCATGTTTGCCTTGTGTGGTTTGCTTAACAAGAACGGTTTCTATGACACAGCCGCCAAGGATGCCTACGAGCAGGCAGACATGATGATGGACGCCAGGAAGCCCGTGGAGGAGGTTGGCATTGTGGCCATCAAGAAGAGAAAGAAGGCGTCTTGAACTACCGCAACTCCAAGCTCACCGAGGCCGTGCGCCAGCTACCCTGCCAGCAGTGCGGCATCCAGGATGGGACAGTAGTAGCCGCGCACTCTAATCAGCTGAGGGACGGCAAGGGCAAAGGCATCAAGGCCCACGACTTCAGGATCGCGGCTCTATGCTATCGGTGCCATGCAGACCTGGATCAGGGCAGCAAGATGAGCAAGGAAGAGCGTAAGGAAGTATGGGAAGAGGCTCACCGGGGGACTATAGGTGAGCTCTTCTCTCGCGGTCTTATTGACGTTGTAAAGCCTTGATACGTTCATTGAAGTTATTCATCATCCGTTGCTTTTGTTCTTTGTAGCGCTCGATCTGGGCCTTGGTCTGCTCAGTCTCCGGGCGCTTTTGTATTTCCTTGATCGTCTTGTTGATCTTGGAAATCTGATTCTCCAGGTTGTTGGCGTTCTGGATGAATCGGTACTCGGGATTATCCTTCATGAACTCCGAGAGATTCTCACGCTTCTCCCGCATGCGCTTCATCTCACCCTCGAGCTCAGCCAACATCGTGACGTTCTTGTAGAACTTGTCCGACACAGCTGACGGGGTCTCTGTCTCACCATAAGCCTTGCCCAGGATCGGCACCTTGTACGGCGGGGTTTCTTCACCCTCGACCTTGGCCTTGACGAAGCCGGCAGCTTTGGCAACCTCACGACCCAGGCCACCCACGTACTGGGAGAAAGCATAGTCAATGTCGTCAGCGGTCGGGCTGAATGCCCCGATGCCGTACTTACCACCACCCGTCAGGTAGTTGATACCGTAGGCCAGACCCTGGCTGATAGCAGATGCATTGTCTCGGCTGCGCTCCCATCCAGGCGACGGATTGGTAGCACGGTTCTCCTTGGAGATCGGCCGGCCAAAGGCATCCTTGTTCTCAGCGATAGCAAAAAATGGATCTGACAACGTGGGCGACAGGGTCTGGATCAGGCCGCTAGAACCCAGCGGGTTGAAGGCATCCAGCACAGCAGAGGCAATGCTCAGTATGGTCTTGGGCAGATCACGCTTGCCCGTCATAGCCCCGGCCTGGGTCAGTGCATACTCGGTCACCAGGCGTGCCACGTTGGGGAACACGTTCAAACCCAGTGGCATCGGGATGATTGCGTAGCCTTGGCCAAACGGGTTGGGGATGATCAGGTTCTTGTTCTTCAGGAACTCAGGGGGCTCGTCTGCGTCAAAGCCTGCGAAGGCCAGGAGCGCAGCTTGCATTGCCCCAATCATCATGCCGCCAGCGATAACAGCCTTACCACCCTTTGTCAGGCTGATCTTGCCATTGTCATCACGCTTGAAGAGCAACTGAGCCATACGGGCAGAGCCCTGCACAGAGGCGTTCAGGAAGGCATAGAAGGCATTAGCATTGGTAGTCCAGGATCCTTTACGGTTGAAGTTAACCGTAAGGTTCTTGGCCAACTCAGCAGCCCGATCCTCGGACAGGCCAGACTCCAGGCCAGCCTTGAATGCTGACAGACGCACGGCGTTTTCCATGGCGTCGTTGTAGTCAGACAACCAGTCAGCCACAGACTGGGCAACCCGGCGCACATTAGAGCGGTCCAGACGGGCCATCTCACGTTGGACCAGGGTTGCCTTGTCCTTGGCGCGCGTGAACTGCTCGCGGTAACCAGTCTGGCCACCAGCGTTAGCGAAGCGCTCGTACAGGTCGATCCACTCCTTAGCCTCGGCATCCTTCGGGGTCTTGCCGCGCAGGTCACGGTAGATAGCTTTGAGCGCAGGGATAGCCCCGGCCACAACTTCCATGCGCTTGTCTGCGATCGGAGTGCCAGTCAGGTTAACGGCTGCAGACTCCACGTCACGCACAAAGTTCCAGGCACCGAACACAGGGTTGAACTGGGTGTTCATCGCTGCGATCAGGCGGGTCAGCTCAGCAACCGTGTCCAGCCCGTTCTCAAGCTGGTTGGCGTCCAGGTTCTTCAGAGCCTTGACCATACGTTTGGCACGCTCATCAGCCGGGTTAAAGATGATGAACCGGTCTTTGCCATTGATACGAACCGGGAACACGTTCTCTGCATTAAGAACGTTGGGATTGATTCGGTATTGAACCAGTCCTGTTTTCTTATCGATGCTAGGACTGCGTGGTTGCTGGAAGATGTTCTCTGCCGTGTCAGGATCCAAGCCCATAGCCTGGAGCTCGGCGATCAGCTTCTTCTTGTTCTTGACCGCATCAGGATTGATGGGCATCCAGAACTCAGGGTTGGGAGCCTGCAGAGCCATGCCGTACAGAGCACGACCCACGCGGGCTTTCTCAGACCTGACGATCGCCATCTCACGCTGGAGGGCAATGTTGTTTAGGATATCCACAACCGTCTTCAGCGAGCCGGTAGCCGTACGGGAGAAGTCACCCTTGATGGCAAAGCCCTTACCCATGCCAAAGCTCGGGTTCACAAAGTCCAGCTCGTTGGGATCGCGCTTGAGCGGGACGTAGTGCTTGAACATGTCACGCCAAGAATCGATACGCTCCTGGGTTTCAAGCCCGTTGGCCACCAGCATGTCCTGGGTGCCCTCGACAAACTTGTCGATGTCCTTGGCCAGCTCTTCGTACTTGGCTTTCTCTTCCTTGCTCAGGCCGTTGAGATAAGCAATTGCATCATCCGTGGGGATGCCAGAACCAGCGTCAGGCATGCCAGGGTTACGGGCCGCGATCAGGTCGTTGTATTCCTGGGCGTGGCGGTTCTGCAGGTAGAACTCAAACTCGTCAACCTTGACGCCCATCTTGTCCATCTTCTCGATGAACGGACGGAAGTCACGCTTGAGGAAATCCATGGTCTGCTTTGAAACACGACCGTGGTACAGCGTCTCTTTCAGGTAAGCATCAAAGCGGTCAGCAATCTCGCCAATGCCTTTGACCACAGCCTGCACAACACGCTTGGTATCAACGTGCTTGTCCTGCCAACGGTATGCCCAGTCGTCCATCTTGGACTTCTCAGGAGAATCCCACACAGACAGAGGAGCAGGCTTGCCCTTGTAGTTGCGGCGCGTGTTCTCATCCAGGTTGAGCATGCCCATCACGCTGGCTTCAACGTAGTCATTCAGGGCCGCTTTGGTAAAACGTTCACCCTTAGACGTCATGATGTCGTTGAAGATCCGATGCACAACGTACTGGTTGTCGAACCCGAACATGTACTTCAGACCTTCAAACAGGCGCTTAGCGGCCAGGACGAATTTGTCCCAGCCAGTACCCAGTTTGCGTGCCATCAGCTTCTCAGCATTGACAGCCCAGTACTCAGACGGGTTGATGTACTGGTAATAGTCGTAGCTAGGCATCACGCTCATGGCGAAGTTGTATAGCTCAATCGATGGTTTGTTATAGAACTCCAGGATGGCCGCAAAATAAAGTTGAGCCTTGGGAGACTTCTCTTTCTTAATGGCTTTGCCTAGCTTCTCAGACCAGTCCATGATCAGGTCTGCCACAGCATCAGCAGTCATCATCTGCTCGAGGCCGTGGGTAATCTCGTGGCGGATGGTCACAGGATCTTGGACCCCGGTGGTTCCTTTATACAGGCGAACCAAACGAGCCATGGCAAAGAACTGTCCAGCCGCATCACTGAATTCAGCGCCCTGTTTGACAGACAGGTTCAGCCCTTCCAGAACAAAGGGGAACTTCTCGTACATCGTCTTGATGGCGGCGTACACGTCATCGCTGATGTTGCCTTCGTTCCACTGCTTGGTGGCCTGGGCAAAGAAGTTCTTGGCGTCCGTGCGCTTGACCTTGCTTGCAGCGATCTCGTCCTTGAGCTGGCTAGCAACATCGTCAAGCGTATTGATTGCCTCTTGTTCATCCAGGCCGGCTTGGCCTTTCTTAAACTTACGCAGAATCATGCCGCGCTTCTGACGCATACTCTGGTACTTGCGGATCAACGTCTCACGGTCAGCAACAAAGTTGGCCGTTGTGTTGAGACTCTCACGCTCAACATCAGGCTGGACGTTAGCCAGAGGCATCTTGGGAGCAAACATCTCCCGAGCTTCGTCCTTGTGGTTGTAAGCGATCAGAGTCTCGCCCCGGTCAGCCAAAAGGTACTGGATAGCTTCGTTGGCTTTATCCTGGTCATAGACCGTCGTACGCATGATCTGGCCAGACTTGTACAAGTCACCAGTAATGTCGGTCAGGCCCTTGTCCAGATAGAAAGAACCGCCCTCACGCTTGGAGCTGGGTGTAACAAAGCGGTACTCAGTCCCGCCCATGTAGGCAATTCTCAGATTCCCATCCGGCGTGCTGACCTCAGCATTACGGCCAAATGTGTTGAAGAAGTCCATTACCGCGGCAAGGTTCTTCAGGCGCACATCTGCGTTCTTCTGAGCTTTCTCAAAGTCAAACGTGCGGGGCATCAAGATACCCTGAGCCGTGGTGCCATCATCCTTGGTATAGGTTTTGATATGGCCCATGTTGTTGACAGCAGCAAACCCAGCCAAGATGTTGCCGGTCACCATCCAACGATTTTCGCGGCGCACAGTTGCACCCTTGTCGAACAGATCCAGCATGGGGATGTATTCGAACTTGTCGGTCTCTTGGTTGAACCAAGGCGTCTCGAGCTCTCGCTTCAGCTGGTACACGCTACCAATCTGAGAGAACGGCATCGAGGTGGACTTGGATTCCCCGTCAGCCAGGGCAATCGTCATCTGCCAATCAGAGCCGGCCGCAGGGTTCTTGGTCTTCTGCTTGTTCTGGATGTCGGTCACAACGCCCTTGACCAGCATGCCCTTGGAGTTCTTGGCCACCACTGGAGTACCGATCGGAAACTCAGTCAGGACCGTCTTGATGTGGGTGTACTGGGCGTTGATCTGGCCCTTTATAGATTCGATCTTGACCCGGTCTGGCTCAGCCTCGGCTTCCATCTTCTCGATAATAGACTTGCCATATGCTTTGGTGCGGTCGCTCAGGTCGTGCCACATACGAGAAGACTTCTCGCTGGGTTTCTCCCCGTTCAGGCTGTTTTGAACCTGGCGCTGAACCTCTTCCTTGGAGTAAGGCTTGACCGTGCGCTTGACGTCCACCTTCTCCATGATGGCAGGCTTGGCAAAGATAGACGGATCACCCTTGTCCTCGGTGATGGGCACAGAAGCAAGGGTCTTGGCGTCCAGGTCAGCAGCCTTGGATTCCAGCTTGTTGCTGCCCATGCTATCTTCACGCTCAATCAAATCGTTGTAGCGCTCAACCAGATCCTTGTAGACCTCTTCCTGCTGTTTGATCGGCAGGACAGGGATGTACCCGGTCAGACGGCGGATATCGTCTTCAGTAGCTTCGGACGGATCGTCTGCAATCTCCAGGATCTTCTTGCCACCCAAAGCCTCGTAAACCTCGGGGTTGTCACGCAGGTATTCCTGGGCAACCTGACCACCGTACTCGTTCATGAAGTCAACAGCGCCTTCAGCCGTCACAGCGGACTTGCGTGAAGCCGTGGTGTTGGCGTTCAGGCTGGCCATCTTCTTGAGCAGGATGGCGGCAGGGCGCATCTCAGCAGGGATGTCAGCCATCATCTGAGAATAAGCAGGCGGGATCACCTGGCCAGTACGGTGAACACGGCCCAGCATCTGCATGTGGGTGTCAATGTTCCTCTCAGCCTGGACAATGATCATGTGACGTTTAAGTTGTCCGGCCGGCGGATTTTTGCTGGATGCGTGCAAAGACAGGCCGGTAGATCCAGCTTGGTTCAGGATAATGACATCAGCTGCACCGCTGTTAAAAGCCTTGACGGCATTCACACGTTGCTTGATGTTGGCTGAGCGGCTAGTCAGGATGGGACGGCCACTCTCGTAGTTCAGGGTCATGGTACGACCCGTGATCTCTTCAGTCTTGTAGCCCGCCTTACGCAACTCAGAGTGCATGTAGTCGATCGGAGAGATCGGAGCAGAGCCAAAGCCAGCGTTCTCGATGAACCTCTGAATATCTTTGTACTGCTGAACCAGGGCAGGCCCCAGATCGTTATCCGTCAGGCGGTACTCTTCAACCTTACCACCAGGCTTCTTGATAGTAATGATCCGTTGCTTCTCAAGGTAACGGTTGTACAGATCCTTGAACGTCAGATTGACAGCATCGCCAACGCTCAGGTTCATGTCATCAGCATAGGTCTTTAAGAAAGATCCCATGGTGTTAGACACGGTCATAACCACCTTCTCGCCTGCATTCAAACGCTCGATGGCGTGACGTACAGAGTCCTGGGCCTTCAGAGACAACAGCATCTGGTCGATCAGGTTGTGCATGATCGAGCCAAAGTTGGCGCTCTGGACCTTGGTCTTCTCGCCTTCCATGCCTGCCTTGGCACCTTGTTTGTCCAGCTCTTTTTGCAGACCTTTTACAACCACTTCCTTGGCACGAGAGAAGGCCAGGATGTCCCGCATAGACGTGGCCATGTTCTCGGCCGTTTGCTTGTCTACGCTGGTTTCCTGCGTGTTGTACGAGACACCTGCAAACGTGCGCTCGCGGCGGATGTACTGGCCAACCTTGGTCAGCATCTGGGCCACAGTCTGTTGCATTGGAATGCCGCCAGACTTGATGGCTTCTGCCAGATCGGAAATCTTATCCACAGCCAGACTCATGTCCGTGCTGGAGTACAGGTCCATCACGTCAGGGCGTTTGGCATACGTGGCTGAGGAGAAGAACGTGCCGTAGGCTTTGTTAACCAGATTACGTACAAATGATGCACGCCCGGTCACCAGGCTTTCACCTGCTTTAGCCTTCTCTCTTTGTTCTTTGGTACGAGCCTGGGTCTCACCAGCACCGCCGGCGTTGTGGCTCTCGTCAAAAATCATGTAATTGCCAGCGGCAAAACGATCAATAAATCGCTGACGATCGGTCTCTTTACCCTTGACGGTCTGGAGCTGGCTGTACGTAGTGAAGATCACCTTGTAATCACCAAGGCTGTCCTTCTCCATCATGGACTTCATCATCCCGTCTAAAGCAGGCCCAGACTTGGGCGCTTTGAGGATCAGGTTGTTCTCCGTGATCTCCTCACCTTTCTTACGCAAGAGCGTGTAAGGGATGGCTTCGCTACCGTTGGTGATGAAGATCTTTGGCTTGGCCGTATCCAGGCCCAGCTCTTTGGTCATCCCGATATCGTCCAAGTCCCGGATCATGTCCGAGTACAGGTTGGGCTTCTCGGTCACAAAGATCGGAGTCTTATCGTTGACCAAGGCATAACGGATCATGGCCGCAACAACACGGCCCTTACCCACGCCCGTTTGGTCGCCAATGATGAAGCCTTTGCCGGCCTCTGCATTGCTAATAGCCAGGGCTAGAGCATCAACCTGCTCAGCAGAGAACAACACCCGAACAGTCTCAGGATCCATTTCCAGAGACTCAGCAACGTAGTTATCCAGGTCTCCGACCGAGCTCTCAATCTTGGCTAGAGAGTTCTCAATCGATTCAGCCATAGCCTTAGGAACCAGGGTTCCAACAGAGCTGGCTTTAGAGTGGGGATAGTAAGCAACCTGGTTTTCTGTCTCGGTCTCCAGGCCACGTCGTTCTGCTAGGCCAGATCCGACACGTTCACCTGAGACAACGCTAACTCCACCCAGCTTGGGAAGTCCACGTCCTTCAGCGCCTGCTTCGCCGGCTCGCTTGGCCCGCTCACCTGCGCCGGCCACTGGTTCTCCCTTTGCTCCACGCTCAGATACGTCAGCAGGTTTAGGTTGTACTTCACCAGCGCCTCGCCCACTTGGTTCGCGTTGTCCACGCTCGGTAGGTCTAGCCTCCGACACGCCTCGTTCGCCGCCTCCAGCGGGTTCTCTTCCTTCAGCGCTAGGTCCGCCACTCGGTCGCTCAGCGCCTCGACCCACTGCTTCTCGCTCAGCTTCCCGCTCGGCACTAACACCGACGTCAGCTCCGGCGGTGCCACGATCTTCTCGGGATACCATGGGTTCATTTAGCTTCTCCTTCAGTTGTTCGTATGTGGTGATGAGCTCTGGCAGGTCAGCTGCAGGCAGATCGCGGGATGACTTGCCAACCCCATCAATCACGATCACATCAACGGGATAGGTGGTGCCCTGCTTGGCGTACATGTTGCCGCCGGCAGTGAAGTGATCCACGACGTTGTACAGGTTGTACAGCTCGTAATAGAAGTCACGCTTGGCACGGCCTCTGTAACCCTCGCGGCGTCCCTCTTCGGTCGTGGCCTGGACACCGCCCACAATCAGGACAGCACGGCCGTCTTCCTTCATCCCAACCAGGGACTTCAGGACAATGTCGTGGTCGATGTTGCTGATCTCACCAGCCTTGCCAAACGGTGGGTTGGCAATCACAACATCAAATGCGTTGTTCTCAATGTCCATCTCCAGAGCATTACCCTGGGTAATGTCTGCGCCAGGCATGATGGATTTCAAAGCCTCAAAGCGACCATTGTCCAGCTCGTTGGCTGTAACTTTGTCCGGGTTAGCCGCGATCAACAGCATGCCGTTGCCTGCAGTGGGCTCAAGCACGCTGGTTTTGTTGGTGATGCCAGCCAGCTCAGACGCCACATAGGCCAGGGGGGCGGGCGTGGAG
>Ga0255094_1000553_pt1 | contig 18944 bp, 11 predicted proteins | sample Colum_Law_RepB_8_2_FD_188434 | JGI IMG/M metagenome (GOLD analysis project Ga0255094, IMG submission 188434) | Freshwater microbial communities from Columbia River, Oregon, United States - Colum_Law_RepB_8d | ecosystem: Environmental > Aquatic > Freshwater > River | place: USA: Oregon...
GGTTTCGACGCCTTTGCGATTTTTTCAAGTGCGATGCTTGCCAGCGCATCATCCTCTCCGCCAGCAGCCGAAGCGCGGTCTTGTTCTTCTTGTAATCCAGCGTAGGTCAGGAAACTACTCTTGAGTTGTTTCGCATTGATGTTTCGGTTCTTACGGAATATAAAGTATCGATTGTAAAACGAAATCTGTTTCTCTTCCGGTGTCATATATAACGCAGAACCGTATTCTTGACGGCATTGACGCGTCCATGTATCGGCACTGTCGCCGCCGCCGTTGCCGCCGCCCATTTCATCACGTTTCTTCTTGCAATCCAACTCCATTTGATGAAACATGCCGTCAAATGTGGCTGTTCCATCCGGCATAGGAAACATAAGTGTCGTCGCGGCTTCTTCTGGCGAGACCAAATCAAAGCCATAATTCTCTAGTAGTTGCGTCATATAATCGAAATTCACGAGATATTCACGCGTGGCCTTATTGATTGTGTCTTGATAGACCTCGATTTCGTACCCGATACTACTGCTATCCGGTTCAAACTCGGTTTGATGATACTTTTTACGCGCGGACCATATTTTCTGGGGGTCACTGCCACCGCCGCCACCGCCGCCACCGCCGCTGCCGCCACCGCTCAGGACACATATCTCATCACCGCTTTCCAATCGCGACAACGCCTGGAAGATACGCGCACCATCGAAGCACGTTCCAATGAAATACCCCCCCAATTTGGTACACTCCGCCACATTCTGCAGAAATGTATGCAGTTTCATGATGTTTTCAAAGAAGTAGTGAACCGCGAATTGAACAGAGCAAATATCAAACCCATCGGCGCCACGCCCATAATGCGGGTATACGCCTCGACCCAATACACTGGCATCCTTGGCGCCTTCCCCGAAAATCGCGCGTGTAATCAGGCGATACCTCTCGCTAATTGCGGCCTGACCAGACTTAATCTCTTTACTACTGTCACCATGAATGAAGATTGCATCCGGGATATTGTTCTTGGTTTTCTTGATATCCAAATACCGCGCACACACACCGTCGAACTTATGCTCCAGATTGTCTTTGGAATAATCAATCCCGAATACAAACCCGAGTTTGGCCGCCATCCATTTCGGTAAATCGCCGCCCTTCCCCACCGCGAGGTCAATGAGCGTATTTCCTGGACGTGCAACACTCATTATCAATTTGCGCTTGATGTATAGGTTGTGAAAATCGCGCATGCCCTTTGTCATCGTACTTATTTTGGTGCCGCGACCCATGTCGACGCCGCCGCCGCCGCTAGATTCCGCGTGATTGTAGTAAATGTCATCGCTGATAAACTCATCAGGAATGCCGTCTCCCGTCATTATCATCTCGGGTGTTATCGGGTTGTGAATCGAATGCCAGTTGTTATTTGCGACATGATAGGCGTTTCCGTAGTTTTTCCCACCCGCGCGGTATTCCGCCGTTTTATCGTGACGAACGCGTAAAGGGGACCACCGCCAATTCACAGGTTGAGATGCGTCGTAACTAAACTCGACAATCGTTTCATCCTGGAGGATATCATTCTCCGTTGTCATCATTTGACTCACTCCCGCTTCATCTGGACGCAACATGATGTGACATACATGCGCGTCATTATCGTAAGGGTATGTCGGGTAAAATGGCGCTGGTTTGTATGCATCGTCGGCGTTGCCACTGTCACGAGGGACGCGGGGGTGTCGGTCCACCCCTTCAATCAATGACACGCACGGATTCAGGTGCCCGTGCTTTCGCTCATCATATCCCACACGCAATACCAGCGTTTTATATTGCTGAATCTGGACACATCTCGACATATCAACACCAGATTTGAATACATTGCTGACAAGGTCTTCAGTGTCTTCGCCCTTCTTTGTAGTAACAAGGAAATCAATCGTGTTCATATGCGCGGGCTTCCATTTGAATGAATAATCCCATGTGGATTTATACAGGGGACCTGCTTCCGTCGGGTCATTTCGCACATTACTGCCGACACCGAAATCAATCGGTGTAAATATGAGTCCGTCCGTGTGATACTCGAACTGATGTTCGTCACACTTGCGCAATATAACTGCGCAACAATCGAAGATGGTTTTCCCCGTAGACTGCGACGAGATTTCGAATTTCTTGGTTTCAATACGAATCGGCGGTAATGAATCTGCTCCGCCTGACACACATTTCAGTTGCAGGTTCTTGACGAGACTTTCCATCAATGGCAGGCGGAAGTTCGTGAGAACCTGGTCTTCGTCGATTGCCGGGAAGAAGAGTCGGGCGCGAATATCGGCTTTGTGCACGAAATATACATCAAATGCCAGGAATACATTAATAAAGTCCCCGCTTTTGTTGTGAAGAATATGTTCGCCGTCAAGTAGTGAATTGTATAGTTTTGAGTTCAACGAAACCGCGCCAGTGAATTGAACATTCATATTCATGTCGATGAGATAGACATGCCCGGTTTTTGGCGCAATAAACAGGAGTTTACGTTGCCCATCCGCCTTTTCCGTCACAGAGTAATTCAAACGGATATTTGGGACCTTGGAGTCAGGGTCGATGGGACGGATATTCTGCATTTGCAATGTATAGGAAGACGGTCCGATGAAGTGTTTTGGGCGGAGTATTACCGCGGGTGTTTTTCTATCACGTTCATGTTCAAGTTCGCGTGCATGCAATTTGGCGCGGGTTTGGTCGCGGTCGCGGTCGCGGTCACGGTCGCTTTCGCTGTCACTCCCGCTGTCGCTATCCTGGCGGCGGCGGTCTTGATGATCCGCCGCCTCATCCGGATGAATCAACTCGTAATACTTGCGCTGAACACTGCTTATTTCCGACGAAGAAATCGGATAGTTCGTTCCTTGCATTCCCGACATGACAATTTTAATCATTTTGCGCAAGTTATCCATCAGGTGCTTCGGATGATTGAATGCAGTTCCTGGACCGACGAGGTCATTGATGACTTCAATTTCGATTTCATACCGGATGGGGCTTTCGAGGACCTTCGCAGCCTCAAAGGTAGACGCCGAAATATAACCACTCTGGTCTTTCAACGATTCTTTCACGACGCTCATATCGATTTGAAATGGAAAGTCGGGGTGTTTCAGTGTGCTTCGATTGATATACCGAAACGTCTTCTTATTATCGTTCCATGTGTTCAAAATAGACCGGGCAAGCGTGGATGTATTCGCAATACGCTTTTCACGTTGATAACTCACCTTGAAATTGAAATCGTCGAATATGACTGGATGGATTGTATCGCCGCCGCCGCCGATGCCGATGCCGCCGATACCCCCACTGCCGCCGCCGCCGCCGCCGCCGCCAGTCTTGGCGTACATTTTCTGTGTAAAGAGGGTATATTTCTCATCGGGCGTATTTGTCTTGCAATAATTCTGGACATCGTTGATGCCGTGGATTTCCGCGCGAATGAGCGAAAGTTTGGTCTGTCCCGTTTTTTGGTCGATGAACTCGTTCTGTATTTTCAATGAATATGCATTCTTTTTCATAAAGGTAAACCCGGATGACAACAATTTCTGGACGACTCCGTCGAATCTTTCTCGCGTAGTCGGTGCATTTCCTCGTGTTCCAAATCGTATTTCCAACTCTGGAATCCCATCTGTTTTATCAAGTAGACCTTCTAAATAATGTGATGCGATTTTTTCAAACTCAGATTGTTTCGCGGATGCGGTCGATGCGGTCGACGCAACTGAGTTGGGTACACCGCGGTTTCTCGGCATGTATATATATATGAATCGGATATTATTTATACACAATTCATAGATATACTTCAATTTTATACTATTTATTATTATAAGTACTTACAAATCGCTTCATACAATTCGGGTTTTGTCTTCCGTTTTTCCGTTCCCATCGAACCAAACTTACCGGGAATGACGCTGGCAATTGGCAGGTTTAATTTAACGGATATGTCCGCGAGGTCTTGCAGTTTATATGCCGACATTGGGCGAATTGGTGCGGATATACTCTCCATGAGCCAATAATTCTTACGAATATAATTCAAATAGTCTCTATTGGTGTGCAGTGGACTGGCGTACAATACGTATTTTCCCTTTATTTTTTCGATAATGAACGGGGTTGCGTTGCCACCGCCGCCGACCTCGTAATATTTTCGCCCATCAACGATGCAAACAGATATATTATTACATAATGCGATGGCTTGTAATGTCTCCGGATGAATGAATGGTTTATGTACCAGGGTTTCTTCAATACCGCTTATTTTGAGTTTGTTTGCTTTTAAAATCGGCTTAGTTTTTCGCACGAGTTCAACTAATTCAAACTTGAATCGATTCGACTCTGTATAATGATTCTCAATGGTTTCAAACCTTTCATGACCATTTATCATAATGTATGCTATCCAAAGAAGTGAATCTGGTGCTTTTCCACAGCACGGTGATATCGCATATTGCGCCATCACATCCGGATGAAACGGGGTTGTAATGATGTCGTTACAGTCGGACGACGATGACCCGGACGACGATGACCCGGACGACGACGACTCTGAATCTGAATCCGACGACGGCTCCGGCTCGGCCGGCTCTGGCTCCGGCTCCGGCTCAGGCTGTAGTGTCGCGTAAACTGGAATCGCCTTCTCTTTAAATGCATATACATCGTAAAACACGATTGACTCATTGAGGTTTTCAGATGTAAACGAAAAGGAATTATATAGACATGGAACCGCGTGCATTGTCACAGTTCGCGGTCGGTTATATATTATACACTAATTATCTTTATGCGTCTTATTCTCAAAGTATTCCTTCGAAAGGAACTGCTTCTGCTCTTCGATTTCATTTAATTGCTTCTCTTGCTGTATGACATAGTTCATATAATCCTCTAATTCACGCAATATCGCGTCGTTTATTTTGGATATATTCACAAAGACGCCATTCTTATTTTCATTGATTTGCGTCTGTTTATTGTGGAGTATACGCAGTATCTCGACCTGATGAATCACTGGCATATTTTCAATACCCTCTTTAAGTGCCATCAAGTAGTTTGTTTTCGTCTCGACTTGTTGCGCGATACTCTGTAGTTCATTCATTGCCGATAAACTTGCGATGATTGGCGGCGGTGTTGGCAGTGTTTGTGTCATATTTTCACTCATGTAAGCAGGCTCGGGCGCGGGTGCTGTTTAAAAAAATAACACAACGAAACTTTATACCCTTTATAATCTGTGTCTTCATTGACATAACGGCTGCGACGGCGGCGGCGACTCTGCATCAAGTAACATCGCAATCACGGTTACATGCGTGTCATGTAATACAAATCTGCGTCCGATAACTTCAACCGTCAATATATCTGATTCTTCAATCCGGTTGAATAACTCGCCGTGTTTCATATTCATATCACGCGAGAGGAACACCTCGATTGGAGATACACAACCAGGACGTAACCCCATCGCACCAGCCCGAATACCGGCTTGCGTAATCGTTCGCGTAATGCATTTGATAACACTGCGCTCTTCCGGAAAACAGATAAGACAGTCGGCTACAATGTCAAAGATGATATTCGCGGCATTCAAGGTTCCACACGAATATGTAGAAATCGAAATGGAGTTTGGTATGATATAACCTTCAATCGAACAGCGACCTTCCAGTTGGTTCGCTAGTTCTTTCACAAGTAGTTGTTTCACGTCGACATGTTGTTTGATTCTGTAAAATGGAATCACCAATCTTCGTTTGATTTGTTGTTGAGTAAAGAGGGCAGGGTCGCAGTACGATGTCGGCGCGGGTATTGATTCCGGCGGCTCTACTGTGGCCGGTTCCACCGTCGGTTCCGCCACCATCGGCTCTATTTTCTTTTTCTTTGGTCGAATCATCGTCGTCGTCGTCGGTCGTTTCACAGTCGTTGACGCCATTTACAACGAATGAATGATAGCTATATGAAATCTAGTTTTACGTTTATATCTTTATCAATTTTATTCAAATGTAGTCGCATATCACGACGCGCCAGTCGTCGTCGCCACCACCGCCGCCACCGGCCACGATTTGAAGCGGTCCTGCGCATCCATAGATGGTTCCCGACTGCACAAGTGCATAACATTCTTCCTTTGTCGCATGAGGCGGTATCGGTTCAAGTGTTGCTTTATATGCCCCATGGCGCAAAATACGACAGTTGAAATCACTACCGCGAATAATGAATGGTTCATGACAGTGAAGGCATATAAATATGTATTCCATAGTGCGCAAGCGTATTATATACTATTAACAGTAATATATAATATGTACTACGTTATACCAACTCGCCAATGACCGATATTGCGTCGTCTCCTATTTCAAACCGCTGGCCAATCACGCGAATGCGAACCTCTTCTTCTTCCTGCAGTCGCGTAAAATCCGCGCGGTCATAATGATGATCTCTCGCAATAAATACGACGACTGGCGTCTTCGGTTCGTTCAATGTTGCGCGAATACCTGCGAGGCTTATATTTTTTATCACGCATGAAAATACGACGCCTTCAACGAGAGAACACGCCAGACATTCATAGACAACATCAAATATCGCATATTTTCCATATAAGTATCCGTTGGAGTATGTCAATATTTTTACACTACCAGGTCGGATAAATCCTTCTGCCATACACTTTCCTTCCACCATTTTCGAGAGAATATGTTCAAGCGTGTCCTTTACGTTCCGCCCGATGATTCGAAACGGAACCTGTATTTTTCGCGTAAGTAGAATGGTGGTATAAATACCCAATTTGGGTTTTGATTGTACTCTTGCTTCTACTGCTCCTCCTGCTCCTGATTCTTTCGGTTGCATTGCGTATTTTGAAATTGCGGCAATACTCATATCACTATTATATCATTATACTTTATTTCTCCAAGTACAATTTTTCGATATTACATAACAACGCCTCACAAGGCGTGAAAAACCACTTTCGCCCGTTTACACGGGTTCGGTTGAATGTGCGCAATAAAAACTCTTGAAACACGCATAATTCACGTTGGGTTCGCGTTTTCGTGTTTTCCGCTGTGAGTTTGTATTCGTCACCGGATGTACTCGCATTCAACGAGAGTAATGCATTAATGGTTGAAATGGCGTCTGTTTTACCGGACTGGTCACATCGCGCACCTTTGTCGCGCTTCTTCGACATGACCTTTACCTTGAATATAAAGTATTCCTTCTTGAAAAACGAGATGAACCCGACCACCATATTCATACTTCGGATATGTGACGTCTGTAGTTCGCCTAAAAGTAGTTCGAAATCGCGTTCATCTTCCGGTTCAGCAGTCGTCCATTCTCTCGTTTCATACCGTAGTACAACTAGTGCGTAGGCTGGTTCTTTCTTCTCATGGAATAAGAGCAATCCTAGGTCTTGTGGTGCCGATGCCGATGCCGATGCCGCAGCCCCCGCGGCCCGTTTGCCAACCAATCGTCGAGAGATTACTTGTTGTGAATAGTAATTCAATAACATTCTCTCGAATGATGTCAGTGGCTGAACACTGGATACCTCTGCGGTCCCGCTCCCGCTCCCGCTCCCGCTCCCTGTCCTAAACGAGTAATTGTTTTTTTTATACAGGTAATTCACCAATTGTAGACTGTCATCAAACAATAAGTGTTCAAGGAGGTTTGCGACGACAAGTTCGTAGAGTTGGTCCTTTGTGATTTGAAACTCTTCGGTTTGAGAGATTTGGTCAATGACCTTTCCACAATAATAATACCATTCATCTTGGTCTTTTGTTGGTTTATCAAATACAGTTTTACAGGTTTCGAATGTATCCGCTAGTGTTGTAATAAGTACATCGATACGGCCCAGTGGTCCCCCGTCTTCGGGTGCATCGGGTGCGACTACGACAGGGACAGCAGCGATAGCAGCGGTAGCAGGGACACTATCGGCGACAGGAGCAGCAGACGCAGCAGCCGCAGCCGCAGTAGCCTGCTTTACTTTATTCGCCACTTTCTTGTTTGGAACTGCAGCGCTAGCACCGACGCCGACACCAGCGTTCAATCCAATACCCAGGTAATCTTCGGTTACTTCCCCTGGAAGAGGATATTCCACTGATGTGTGTTTGTACGGCACTGGTGTGCTGCGTTCGTGAATACTAATCCGTTTATCTGTGAGTTCGATGGGTTGAAATAGATAATAATCCCCGACATTAATAACACGACCCAGGCGCCCATATTTGTCATTTACATACTCATTGGGGTCACTTACCATGGTTGTCAATGCAAGATTGATTTGCGCAATCGGATAATGACGAACCGCGTTGACATGCGCAATAATCCCGTTTGGTCCCGTTTTTTTATAGAAAAAGCCATCCTTGTATAAATCACGTATCTTATGGATGATTTTGTCGAGATTCATCGACATGAACTTCTCATTGAATGTATCCAGCCTGACATCACTGTTGCCTCCCTGGGCTTCTTCGCCGTCGCTGTCGCTGTCCATTCCATATAATTCACTTTGCTCTTGTATCGGCCGTCCATTCGAAAATGTCGGGCGGCATACGTATTCACACCGCTCCATATAATCACACAATGCGGAATATGGGCGCGCGCCAACTTGATAGTCGATTTGTTTACGCGTCGAGAGATTTTGCTTGACAACTTGATTCAATTGCGCAGCCGTCTGTGAATTATGTTGAATATTCAAAAGACAGTCCACGGCCGACGTTCGCAATACGCGAGACACAACCCCAATCTTCACTGCTTTGAACTCCGAGAGACGGTATAAATAGAGGTCGATTGCTTCAATCTCGGCGTTTGTCAGTTGCGTCCCGTACAAGTACAACTCTACATTACGATGCGAATACGGAAGACGTTTGTGACTACAGTTACGAATCGCGCGTCCTATAATCTGCTCAAGGAGGTTCATATTGTACCATGGCTCCAAGATATGCACTTGGCGAATATTTTTGAAATCGAGACCTTCACTCCCCGCCACTGATATAATAACGACTTTCACATTTTCGCCGTGTGTATTATCATCGCTGGTAAGCGCCTTCAATTCATAGAGATTATCCGGCGAAATCGTCGGGTCTCCCGTAATCACAGAATAACGCGCAGGGCGAAACGGTTGGTTCGGATATTGCGCCTGGTGCTGTCGTTGAGGAAGCATCGTAATCGCGTCAATGCTCGGGGTAGGTCGAGTCCGGAAGAGTGACGAGTTTCCTCCCGCGGCACTATACCGTGTAAACCCGATTTCCTCTAATGCCAGTGCGATTGGCACAACCCCTCCGTCAATATATTGACTGTATGCGAGGATGATTCCGTCGCTTTTTAATACTGTATCGCATATATTCTTTATTTTTGCCGAGTAACGTCCAATATTCTCAGGCGCGAATATCCGCGACGATGCCTTTGTCGTTGTTTCACCGCGTGGTAACTTAAAGGCGCGTGTGAACTCCGGTCTATATTCGAAATTGAGACGCATCGGTGGATTCCCTGTTTCTTCGTAGGACATAATATGGCGCAACCCTTCTTTTCCGATACATGCGGTGATATCAAACTCGTCATTGGGATTGTTAATGTATTCTATGAGTGATGGGTGTGGGTATACGATGTTCAAGGCTTCCAGTGGACGTTGGACTGCCGCGTATCCAATCGTGTCCATATTCTCAAATGATGGGAAATCCGCTGATTCGACGATTGTAGATTCGTCGATTGCATCGGCTGCGACGGCGGCCTTTTTCCCTTTTCCTTTTCCTTCAGAACCGGATTCTGCCGCCGATGCCGCCGATGCAGCCGCCGCCGCCGCCGCCGCGACCTTTTTCCGACGAATCGTCGCAGTCTTCTTATAAATATACATGGCCTTCATATCACTAATAATGAACTTATACGCGGCTTCTTGTATATCACCGGCCGGCGTCATATATACGTCGATATGTTCAATGGGTTGGTCAATATGACGCCCATTGAGTTGAGTGCGTGGATATCCACCTCCTTCGCCGGCGCCGGCGCTGGCTGCATTCGTACGCACAAGAAGCGAATGCTCCGGTGAGTGTTCTCTCGGAAATATTCGATATGGAAAGGTATATGGATTCTCGCCGCGCACAAATGAAACATACCCGGTGGCTTTTCGAACCAGCAAGTCTTTCCCAATCTCTCGACCATCTGCATCCAAACGAAAGTTTCCGCGGTCATCAAATACATCCGCAATATCGATTGTCGCGCGGCGGTCGTTCAGGTTCATCAGATTGATTAACCATACAATCTCCTTGTAACTGTTATACATGGGTGTTCCCGACAATAATAGTAGACGCACATTGTTTACTTTCTGGACGATTTGAAACAATATCTTCGCCACACGTTTATCGCGGTTATCATCTGTGATGCGAATATTATGAACCTCGTCAATAATAATAAGCGTATTCGCGAAGAGTTTACGCAATTTTGATACGGAAAGGGTTTCGATTGCGAGGGTCTCTATATCGGCCGCTTTGGCAATATCCGCGGCTGATTTACGGCCCTTTTTCAGGACGGCTGCCGCCGCCGACGCCCCCGACGCCGACGCCGCATTTTTCCGGCGAACCTCATGTATCACGGCTTCATCCTGTGAAATACCCACACTCGATGCGTGTGTCCGTGCGTAATTCGCGAACTCATTATATCCGAAAAAGGAATAATGGGATGAAATCAGCTGGCGGATTTGTTTAATGATTTTATCCCGTGTTAACCCCTTCATATTCATGGGATTGATTTCCTTGATGAACTTATTCCCAGTACATGCGCGAATATTCCAGACACCTGGTTCAATCTCTCGGAGTTCACGTTCATCAAAGAGTTGGAGTCGGAAATTCTCCTGAACATTCGGTGATGCAATCACGAAGATTTGCTGGTTGATTCCCATTTGTTTCATGTAATCACGCATCTCCTCTGCAACACTAATTGCCGAACACGTTTTGCCTGTACCGAGTCCGTGATACAACAGCAGACTATTATAGGGCGTTTCAACGGAAAGGAAGTTGCGGACAAATTGCTGGTTGGGGGCGAGTTCAATCTGCGCATTACACAGAATCTCGGCCTCTTCTTCCACGTTTTTCGTGTTGTCTACATCCATTTTGGTATCGAAAAACTCCTTTCGAAGGGCGATTTTGGTATTGAAATTGGGGTCATTTAAGGTGGGGTATAATCCGGGGGTGGCTGCGGCTGCGGTGGCGGAGGCGTCGCGGTCGTCTTCCGCGTCACTTCCTGGTAATACACCAATATCATGTAATGTCATCTCTCGTTCAAGCAATTCTTTTTTCAACAATAACATGTTGAACTCCTTACTAAATGGATTATTGAGTTCTTCTGGTTTAAGACGGCGGCGCCCTTCTTCGATGTCTTTCTTCATTCGCGCGATTGCGGTTGGGTCGGCGGCGGCGGTGGCAGCGGCGGTGGCAGCGGCGCTCCTTTTCGGTCGCGGTTTTATTTTCAGAGGCGCGCGCGATGCGGCAGCGACTCCAAACTCGTCCGGTTCTTCCGGCATTATCGCCATTGCAGCCGATGCAACCGATGCAACGGATAGCTCCATTGGAATATTTTCATTCTCATTTTCCAGATTCTCCATGATTACTTATACTGATACTGATACTGATTCTTCAGCAATCCTTTATATAACGCTACGAAATAAAAAGGATTAAAATATACGGTAGCGGGACAATATGTTATTGATTTTACGAACAATCACGATTTTTTCTAAATTGTACGGGCGTATGGATTGAATGCACTCATCAAACGACATCCATTTCATGAGCCCAACCTCCATGATATCGTGCGCCTTCTTCGGTTTCTTATCTAGGTCGACCATTGCTAGAAAATACTTCTGTTTATAACACTTCATATCCGAACCCATGAATATTTCTTCGAATGGCGCGATATTTTGGATGACATTTTCTGCGATAATATCGTACCCTGTCTCTTCTAGGCATTCTCTCAGCGCACACGGCTGGTCTTTCTCATTATAGTTCCGCCGCCCTTTCGGAAACCCCCATTCTGTCTCCATCCATTTTGTCGTTGACTCGTCGATGAATTGCTGTAGGTTTTTTATACGCCCATCCTTTGTTCGGATGCCACTTAATACCTGGCGGTACTTTTCAAAGGACACATGTTCTTCGTTTTTATATTGACTTCCACGAGTGTAATCTCCCCATAAAAGACGCCACAATTGGTCAAATGTAAGACGCATGAGGTTGGATTTTTCAGTGACGGTCATTTCATCGATGATGCGCTGGATATAGGCTTCGTCGTTTAATGAATACTTGCCGCGGATAAAATCTACAAAACCGAATGAGTCGCGGCGGCGTATCATAAGAAATTCGGGGCCGGATTCACCACACCGAAATGCAATGACACCAATACTCGTAATCGGTGCGCGGCAGTTATTGTATACGTGATTTGTCCGGTTGCAATTATTGCAGAAGTACTTGTTGGGTTCATTTCCGGTGGCTGCGGTGACTGCGGTGGCTGCTGTGGCTGCGGTGGCCGACGTGCTGGGATTGTCACCGACTGCGCTGCCACCGCCGCCATGTTTGTTCTGCTGCTGTCTCAACTGGATTATTTCTGAATATGATAAGGCAGATTTAGGATTGTTCATCTTTTTTGTGTGAGTTTGCGCGAGAGGAAGTTGCTTTTCTTCACTACCATCCTGCGCCATGTGTGTATTTTGTTCCATTCGATTATCGTAATTCTGTGATTGTTTTTATGTCATTTCATTGTAGTAAGCAATGCTAAAACTGGACGCAAAAGTATGGGGTCCACATTACTGGTTTGTATTGATGACAACTGCAGTAAATTATCCGGACCACGTCAATGATGTCACCCGTAAAAAATACTACGATTTCATCCAGAATTTCTCGATGCTCATTCCCGACCCAGAAATGTCGGCGGAGTTCGACCGAATGCTGGATAAATATCCGGTCGCGCCTTATTTAGATAGTCGCGACGCATTTATTCGATGGGTACATTTCATTCATAATCGGTATAATGTCATCCTGATGAAAGATGAGATGCCTTTACATGACGCACTCGAGAGATATTATCTGCATTATCGCCCCAAACCGATACAAATCATGGAGGAATTGAAGTATCGAGAGAAGCTAGTGTATTTGTTGTTGCTGGTGGGTTTGGGATATGCGGCGTATTATTATCATAATCGGTGAATACCGGTGAATACCGGTGGATACCGGGATATAATCCATGTTATATATAACCATTCGTCGAGAGATTACAAATGATAAAAACCGAATATATTGTCTTTATTATTACCGCTATTCTTATTGCAAACACCTATTATGACGGACAACTACTAAAATTATTTCAAAGCAATCAGAAGTGGATTAAAATGGCGACATTTGGATTTATCGGTCTTTCGCTGTTTCTTTTTTTGCGCCGCAATCCTGAAAACTCTAGGCAGTTGTTCTATCATGCCAATGATATTATCAAGTATATGCCAATAAGCAAGGGGACAGCGGATATGATAACGCCGTTTTTTGATATGACCGGGGTTCCGCCCCCGAACGACGGCGGTGCGATTGGGGGTCAAACGAGCAGAGCGAGTAGCAGTGCGATTGGCCGTGCGATGAGTAGCGCGTTGGGGACAACTCCGTCGTTCGGGGGCGGAACCCCGGGCGGAACCCCCGGCGGACCCCCCGGCGGAACCCAGGGCGGCAGTGCCAGTGAACGCCGTATATTGAACTCCGGCAAGGGGTCTAGCAAACGCAGTGTCAGTGAAACCAAGAAGAAGTATGTAGCCGCGCAACAAGGATGGAAATGCGGTGACTGCCAGCGTCAACTACCCGCATGGTTTGAGGTCGACCACGTGATAGCTTTAGAACATGGCGGGTCCAACCATGTAGATAATTTAGTGGCTTTGTGCCGAGATTGCCACGGGAAAAAGACGGCGATGTCATTTTTATGATTTGTTAGGTGAATGAATATTGAATCGCCAACAACAAGCGTAGTGGTATTCGCATTATTATATCTTATAATTATAACTGGGTCTGGTTGTTAGAATTATAAATGGATGATTCGAATTCATCCGTTACAAAGTTAATAGACGTATTACCATTGATTATTATATCCGTTATTGTTCTCGTCGGATTTTTCACATGGGAAGTATTCACACAACATCTTGCGCCGTTTATATTGTTGATAACCAGTATTCTATTTGCGATATGGTTATATTCCGGTGATGTCAAATCTTATCTTCGATGGAGAGACGCAAGTAAGGCTATAGGCGGTGACCCAATTATTCCAGACCCAGGTGATAAATTAAACCTAGATGGGGTAAAGATTGTAGCTGCATTAATATTATTATTATTCGTAACCGGATTAACACTAGGTATTACAAGTTATAAAATCGGTAAAAGTATCGAGAGCACATCAACTCAAATCAATGTGATGAATACATTTGGATATGGTTTCATGGGTATTGGTGGTATTATTATCTTAACACTTCTATGGAAAGCGTTTCAGTCATCGAACGACGACGGTGGGGCGGGCGGTGCCGGAGACGGCAGTTCGAATATATTCAAACTCATAGGCGCCGCACTCGCGTTTTCCGTATTTGGTATTTTTATGGCGACACGTGCCGCGAATCTTAAGACTGCCGAATCACAACAAGTCATAGATACGGACGCAGTACCAACATCGATTGCGAATACCGTATTGCATATTGGTGTCGTAATGCAAGTCATCGCGCTGTTGGTGGCGTTGTATATGTTGTATCGATACAAGTTATTTCACATGGACCCTAGTGATAGTAAATTTAAGCTGTTATATAAGTTCGTGCCATTTATAGTTACGATTTTCACAGGTATCATGTTCATAGTAGTCCACTACAATCCCAACCTTTCCGCTAAAGGTGTCGAGGAAGGAACCGACAGAAATAACATGTACGCTGCGCATGCAATCGTGTATTTTGTTATTGCAGGAATAACTCTAGTGATGGCATTTGGAGAAATGAATACAATTACAATATTCAAGGGTATCGGTATACTTGCAGTAGTGGGGTTAATCGGTGTATTTCTTTGGAACTTCATCGCATTGAATAGAAATGATAATTTCAATTTAAACGTGGAGGAAGACGCAAAAAATGGGAACGCATATTATCAACAGGTGCGCGATGAAGTCATCAAAGAGTTGAAGGCATCTGGAAAACCAGAAGACGTAACCGATACGGTCATAGACCGTAAAATACAAGAGCGTGTCGACGAGTTGAACACATCGAACCAAACTGCTGTGTTGACAGCGAATAATATGTTGCTAATCATTGTGGTCATTCTTACGATTATCATCGGACTAATGTACGCCGCGAAAATGAAAATCGTTGAGTGTGCGGCACTACCTGTGTCTATCAAGAATGTTTTTACCAGAAAATGTGATGCTACTACAGATTACGTAAACAATCCAATATTAACTAAACAATTCACGAATGACGGAGGGGGTCCTGCAAATATCGAGAAAATGACTGGCGATGATTGGGATGAAGTAATGAAAGAAACATCTGGCGGTGCTTTTAGCCCGGTCGGTGTGACTCTTGCCTCCATGTCGCGATGGATTCCATTTTTTACAATTATTCTCATCATTCTTTGTGTTTCGATTTTGTTCACAAATGTAACCACATCCGAAGCCACAATGGAATGGATTGCGAAATCGTTCCGCGGCGATATGTTCCCGAAAGTAAAAAGTCTCCTTGATACGTTTTTTATTGTATTTATTGTTGGTCTCATATTATGCTCAATACTAGTATTACCGATGGTGCGGAAACAGAACGTGGGTGGTTTAGATGTGATTAGCAAGTTCATTAATTCGATTCAGGTGTGGCAATATAATGAAGACTCTACGCTGAATCGGATGAAAATTATTGTCGCTGTTGTTGGTTTTCTTGTAGTATTTTTCTATGGGTTATCATGGTATTGGACTTATCTTAGAATAAGAGGTAACAACGACCCAGCTCTCCCTGACAGATTTATACTACCATTAGTGTTGGTTATTCTTTTTGCGATTTGTTGCATTCCTGCGTTTTATCATATTCCAGGAAGCGAAGTTCATAAAGATTTCGAGAAGGACGGTATGTTTAAGCGCGGGTTACGACTCTTCTTTACATCGGCGTACTTGGTTCCATTATTGTTGGTTGTCTTCTTCAAAATCGTTATATATGGCATTATATACTTATTTGAATGGGCATGGGCATGGGTGAAAGCAAAAAGAAATGTAACATATTCACCAATGCTTAAAGAACCATTGGAGAAAGAATTTGCAAAACTCAATTTCACAAAATGGCATGCAGCGACCCTCCCCGACAGAGGAACCGATCTTCGAATGTTTGGTAGATTGTTTGGTGAAATCTTGATACCGAAGGATGTTGTATCAGGAGGGGCACCCGTTCTCGCACCCGCCGCAGCAGCCGCAGCCGCAGCCAGTTCGCCCCCGCCTACATCCACACCAGCGAATAATACTGAAACCCCTGAACAAGGCAAAGTAAATGCAGTCGGTCAACTCATCAAGGTGATATTCATCGTGATTATATTCGTCATACTGATATTATTTATTGTGTATACTGTCTACAAAATCAGTGCCGAAAAACAACAACCTGATGATGCATCTGCTACTGCCGACGGCGGGTTTGTAGCGCAACTTAACACGCCCACTGCCCACGCAATATACATTATTATGGCCATCGTCGCAATCGCCGGTTTTGTCGCATATCTTCGAGAAAAGTTCAAATCGGCCAACACGCAAACCCCCGAAGACTACGTATTCAACGACCTTAAACCGGAAGATTCGAATAGCCCGATGCGCCAACTCACATTCGGAATGACGCATATTATTTATATTATACTGATGATTGTTGTTTGGGCATATGATACGGATAAGGATGACAGAGGCCGTATGTCTGTCATTGGAATGACATTTTTGGGTATCGCAATTATATTCTTTCATTACGTCTTAGAGCTCATCGATAACAAGTTACCCTCGGAACCAGGTGCAGCGGCAGATGCACCCCGAGCACCAATGTCGAATCTCTTATCAAATATCCGCTTCATCATCAATACGGTGTTTTTGATTATCTTAAGCATTCTTGCGTATTATAAGCAACACGGTGTTATGGTCACACTCATCGTGATTATGTTCTTATTTCATCTTTCAAAATCGATTCTTGGTGTGAAACTATTGAAACTCTTGTGGGCCTGTATTATTTATATTCCTTGTCTCTTCTTGGACCTTCTCAATAGTTCACAATCTGCAGTTGGCGACACAACTCGTACCATCTGGGTTATTGTGGCCATCGAATTACTTCTCATCGCCATTTTATATGGTGGACCTTACCTAGTGAACTATATCGGCGCATCCGCCTCTCAAATTGTCGCGAGTCCTGTTTCATTGAAGCAGTTATATGACACGAATCTCACCACCCAAAGCAAGGAGATTTTCATCTACCATAATACGGGCATTGACCGTACAGATGCAGACAAGGTGGCAAACTGTGCACCAGAAGAGAAGAAGAGGTATCATTACGCGATTTCTGGTTGGTTTTTCTTGAATAATAATATTAGTACCAAGACCAGCGATTTAGAAATATTCAATTTCGGAGATGTCCCCAAGATGACATATAATCCATCGAAAAATGAGTTGAAGATTATTTGCGACCAGTTGAGTATGGTAAGAGACGGTGGGTCTACTATGACGGAGTTATACAACTCTAGGAAAAATTATAATGCAGTTATTCGGGCAGGCCACTCTACAAATGAAGACGTGAATAAACAAATAAAATCTACGGTTGATATGTCATTGGAAGGCGAAGAATTGGATGCGGATATTCCTCTTCAACGGTGGAACTATTTCGTTATCAATTATGACGGAAAGACGATGGACTTCTTTTTGAATAACAAACTTATATTCAAGAGTGATTTCATTATGCCCGATATACAATTGAAACCGATTACTGTAGGAAGTACTACTGACAATAAGGGGCTTAATGGGTCGATTTGCAATTTCGCGTTTCACAAGTATCCTCTTACGAAGGAGCAAATCCGGTGGACATATAATATGTTGAAGTCGCAAAACCCGCCGATGATTGGAATGTCGACGGTAGAAGACCAGGTCAAAGTGACGGATAGTACAAAGGTGTATTCGCGATGAAATGGAATGGAATGGAATGGAATCATGGACCGCTGACCGCGGTATGAATGTATTATAATATCTACAATATTTATACGAATAATTATTATTATAGATGAACGCCAAACTTGTTCTCGCAGTTGTTATTATTCTTCTATTACTGTATGTCATTTTTAAGGCATTGACGACTACCTATACTAGTTTAGGAACGATGCAGAAATGGGAGAATAAAACCACATTACAGGGGTCAAATCTACCCAGTAATTTCAAGGCAAATAGTGCAATTTCTATTTGGTTTTATATTAAGAAATGGATAAGTGGGGCAAAGGTCATTACTTTTCAAAAGGATACTACTACGCTTTTCCAGGTTCAATTCAAGGCATCTACAAATACTATCCAGATTTTCCCTCAGTCCGGTAGTCCGCAATCTGGCAAAGATTGCGACATCTCCGATTTTCCTCTTCAAAAATGGGTCAACCTCATTATCAGTTTCAATGGTTCCGCGATGGATGTCTACGTGGATGGTAAAATGGTGAAATCATGTGTCGTTGATGGTGGTTCCAAATTGGCCGATACAGCTACTATTATTTTAGGCGATGATGCTCCTGCAATAAAAACAGCTGATGTTGGATTTATCACCAACGTGAAACTGAAAGCGACTCCTATTGCACCGCAAGAAGCGTGGGATATTTACTCGCAAGGATTCGGTGGAAGCCCTTGGAGCGATATTCTCAATAAATACAAGGTGAAATTGAGTTTCATTGTAGATAACCAAGAACAGACAAGCATCAGCACATAGGATGCAATGCAATGGAATACGGAATACGGAATACAGAATACGGAATGTAATGTAATATGGAATGCTTTTTTATTCGATATATATAGTAATATCA
>Ga0255094_1000566_pt1 | contig 18748 bp, 13 predicted proteins | sample Colum_Law_RepB_8_2_FD_188434 | JGI IMG/M metagenome (GOLD analysis project Ga0255094, IMG submission 188434) | Freshwater microbial communities from Columbia River, Oregon, United States - Colum_Law_RepB_8d | ecosystem: Environmental > Aquatic > Freshwater > River | place: USA: Oregon...
ATCCAAACGAACCACTTCTCAGGTCAATCATCGCTATCGCTTAAACCACCAATCAGCTCCTTTCTAAATGGAGTTGTGCTAGAAAAGAGGGTAATAAGATGAAACCCCTCCGGAACTCTTGTTAGCTATAACAGGCAAGCTTCGGGTTCGGCTAATAAAACGGTTGGTTGGGCAGAATGCCGACCTTCATTAAGCTGTAGAATTACCTGCTCGTTAATTGATAGTTGAGTGAGAAAAGAGGGTAATAAGATGAAACCCCTCCGGAACTACCGTTTAGCGTTGAATGTATCGCTTGCCGGTCCGGAATCATTGAATCTACCAGCCGGGTTGACTGTGGCGTTCTGAATTGAGTGTTAACCAACATATCCACCACCCGCGACCAGCTTGTTTGTAGTAACCGTTCGGCTTAACTACATTTTCCTCCTAGAAGCCCTCAGGAGCGGTCGGGATCAACGGACGGGTGTTGGGTGGGATTGTCGGCGATGATGCAATGGCGGGCCGGTAGGGATCGTTAACGGGCTGATTTGAGCGGATGCGGACTGTCGTTGGTTTGGCGGACTCGACCTCGGCACCACACGGACAGTCGACTCTCCAGAAAAAGACCGCACGGACACACGGATCAGTCCGTCAGTTCCGTGCGCCCACGGCCATCTTCAGAATGGTTCAGCAGCGCGGCGACCACGAAACCCGAGCTGTTGCCGGTCGCTAAATCCCCACCATCCGCCAGCCTATTCCCACAAACCACTGGTGAACCCAAAAAGTGGGGAGGGTGGGCATGTCGGCTTTTTTGGCCTTATTTGCAGCAGCCGTTTTCGTATCTGTCGCATTTACAATCAGTTGCGAACATCCGATTCCTTCAACGTGAAGGTAACGGAGGCACTACTCTGGGACAAGCGAACTCCGTATTTCGGGCTTTTGCCTGTTTGCTGCACTTCCTTCGCGAGCGTTTTGTTCATCGTTCCTTGCTCAATCACGGCTGTCGTCTCGGTCAATTCCTGATCGCTTGCGCCAACTTAATCTGGCTGGCCGGGTCTTATAGTTCGATTCTCTCACGTCAGTCATTCAAATGCAATCCTACAGGCACTCAGCTTTCAATCTCATCAGCCCGGACCGCTTGAAACGCAGGGACTGAATCTCCCAACTCGGCAGCCGCTACGATTGAGGGCAGTTCTTTGAGCAGTGAGGTGAGATGGGTGCCTTTGCGGATGTTAAACCGCGCGTCGAATTGGCCTTCCAACGGATTATCAGCAACGTAGGCAGCACAACGGTCCATCACAGCCAGCAGATGGGCGGGGGTGGCTGTAGGGTTGGCGTTGAAGAAATGTTTGGCCATCACCAGCGATCCTGCATTGTAAACGAGCAGATTCTTTTTGATCTCATGCTTGGCGTTCAGCACCCCGGTCAGGTTGCGCGAGTGGATGGCGTTCTCAACCACCTTCGATTTCACTGCGGCTGACTGAATTGGGTCGTTTTCCAGATGTTCGTCGGCGCTGCGATGCTTGTTCCGGCCAGCGTCCCATTCGGCCTGCCTGGCTGCCACGAACTTGCTCCGGTGGGCGTCTTCGAGAGCTTTACGGTAGGGTGCGATGTGCCGGCCGATTGCCACGGTAAACAGGTAAGGATACCGCTCACCGGACAGATAAGTTCCGACTTCGCGAAAGCGGATAAACACCTCGACCAGACGAACCATGGCGGCGTTGTGGAGAAGGGTGAGAGCGGTAGCATTGCGGTTCTTGAGCCCAGCAAACTCGAACCGATCCACCCAAGGCTGAAACTCCATGTAGAGCGCTTCCCGATCCCTGATTTCACTCCAACGAAACAAGACCTCGTCGGTTTGCTTGCCGAGGAACGTGGTCAACTCAGCGCGGCAGACATCTTCCAACTGACGCTTTTGCTGCGTTTCGAGCTGAGACCATTCGGTGGATGACTGGAGCAGCAAGGCCTCGAAGAAAGCAGGCCACAGCGATGCGCCAGGAGAAGGCGAAACGGAACTGCCCTGACTGGCCAAGTCTGCAACCTGGCTTGGTTGAAGGTTCGGAGGGACGCCGGAGCCTTCTTGCCTGACCGAATTATTGGTTGGCACCGGTATACTATTGTTGTCCTTGAGAGCTTCAGAAGGCCTGTCTGGAGAAAGGTCATCACCGGATGATGAGTTCTGGAGAGCTTCATCTTGGGGAGATAAGGCATGGAGAGGTTCATCCTTCATGCCTGCAATATTCGAGGATGTGTCATGTTCCTTTGAGAGTGAAATACAACCACTCACGGCGGTCGGCGAAGCCGGGCGCACTGAGTAATTGGTTTTCTGTTCAAGAGAGGCTGGTAACGAAGCTGATAAAGAAGACTGATAACTATTATAGTTGTCCACTTTTGTCACCCTCATATCCACTTTTGTCACTCCCATTTCCACATTCGTCACTGCCATTTCCACTTTTGTAACCCCCATATCCACTTTCGTAACTGTCTCGGGTTTTGGCTCCATCAACCGGTAGCGCCAGAAGCGATGCTTGCCGGCAGGTGGATCCGGCTCGATCTTCTTGGCTTCAACCAGGGTTTTCAACGCATCTCGGATCTGTTTGGCGGTCAGCGGCAGCAACTTGGCCAGCTCCTTGACCTTAACGGTAAGCCATCCGTCTTTCGGCGCGTTCTTCCGTCCAGCCCAATGCCGCAGGTTGTGGAGCAACAGGGCCGCCGGGATTCCGAGCTCAACGGCATCCTTGGGTCGGAAGTAGCGAAGTTTAGCACGACTTTCAGCGCCGATCTGCGCCTCCCTGAACGCGTAATTCCCGGTGCGGTCGTAACCGTGGCTATTCTCGTGATGCACCATTAGCGGCGCGTTCTCGCCTGTAGTCAGCGTTTTGAGGGCTTTGTCGATGCCTGAACGACTCAGATACGGCAACCGCTCGGCCAGATGATCCAAATTCACCCGATACCAGCGCCGTCCGTCCTTCTCCTTGCCCTTTCTGGCGATGACGTAATCGAGGTATCTGAGCAACAACGCCGCCGGACAGCCCAACCTATCCGCCACCGTTTTTGAGAGCGAATGTTCCTTCGGGCAGTCGGGAGCGTTGTTGGCCGGCTTCGCGACATCCGGCTGCACTGCTGGGACTGGAGCGGACGGGGACTTGGGACGTTCTTGAACCTGCGTTGGCTTGCTTGAAGCCGAGGGTAATCCGGTGATGGACGATGCCACCGCTTCTGCCTTGGGTGCGGTTGACATGGGGTCGGGACGTTTGATGAGCGCTCTCGCCTGCTCTATTGTGAGACTGGGCGGGTCGGACTGTGGAAGGGATCTGGAATCCTTGCCTGAAGATGCCGCCTGAGCAGGAGCAGCGGATAAGTTCGGAGTTGGCTGGCTGGGTGTGCTCATTCTGGCGGTGGTTGGTTGAGGTGAAAAAAAAGAGCCCTGCCGCCCGGCCAGTCCGGACGGCAGGTGCTCGTTTGATTTACCGGGCTGGCACCGAATCAGGGGCCTTAACCATGCCGACGGTGGCCGCCACTTTTCCGGTCGAACCTTCGTGATGCACCACCACGACCCGGCAGGGCTTGTCGGTGAACACGCTGTCATCAAACCCATCACGCTCCTCCTCAGCGGTCAGCGTGCGGCCCAGAACCGTCTTGATGTCCTGCAGAAGCACGCAGCCGACCTCAACCTTCGGAGGATACTCCTTGGCAACCTTCGCCGAACCGTCGGCCAGCTCAAAGGTCGCAGTGATGTTGATCGGACGATACTGCCCGTTCTTGGACTTTTTCGTGGAGTTATTGGCCACGATGCTCTTGAGGGTGGCGGCATACTCGCCTTGCGGCGTCAGCCCCGACTTGGTCTGTTCAACTATGATTTTCATACTGTTACTCTGTCTTTCTGTGGCCCCCTGCATTTGACAAACACCGGGAAGGGCCACTATCCCGAGTGACGACCTGCTGTTGGTTGAAGCCCCTGGGCAAGCGGGTCGGATTGGAGTCCCAGGGAAAAGTTTGAAACCGAGGCCCGGCTGTTCGGGCAGGAGCGAGAGGGCGGTTGGCTGGCTGCCTCGGTTCGCTTCGGTTGTCGGTTGCTGCGTCACACCACTACCAGCGAGAAAGCTGAACGACTTCTTACAGGGAACTTTTCCACTGCTGTTTTGCTCGTTCTGCTCTCTGCTGCTGGTTGTCGGCTTCGTGTTCATCGTCGTTGCTGTATCAACGGGAACGCTCAACGACTTCTTACAGCCGAGGGTTTGAGCCGAAGGGCAGGTGCCGAAACCAACGGGAAACGCCTGAAATCAACCGGAAATCCACTGCCAAACATTCCACATCAGGAATGCTGAACCCGGTAGATTTCGGTCAGATCAGCGATTTTTGCACCGGAGCAGGCGGGTGGACATCGGCATTGAACAACTGAAAGCAGGGGACCGGAACGCATGGAACCGGGCCTTCGAGGTTCTTTACGCCATCAGCCTGAGCGTTTGCTGCGCCTCCGCCTCCGGCCTTAACCACCAAGAACACGAGGATGTCGCGATGGAAGCGGTCGGGGAGGTCGTGGAATTCGTCGAGAAGGTGGACAGCTTCGAAGATTGCAAGAAGCTGGTCGTGACGATTTCCAAGAACCGGCTGGTGGACCGCTTCCGCCAACGTGCCACCCAAAAACATGGGGCTGGAAAGGTCGAGAGCTTGGAGGCGAAGGAGGGCTTTGATGCTGTTGATGCAACCCAACAGCAGCCTGACGCTTTGGTGTTGTTGGGTGAGAACGCGTTGATCCTGGCGAAGGCGTTGAAACAGGTGCCCGAGCAGTATCGCAAGGCTGTTGAAGACTTCTACCTCAAGGGCTCAACGCAGCAGGAAATTGCCGACCGGCTTGGGTTGAAAATTGGTTCAATCGGGGTGTATTTGGACCGGGGATTGAAGGCTTTGCGCGAGAATTTGCCGGAAGGCTGGCCGTAGCTGTAAGAAGTTGAACCACGATCCCGTTATCTACTCGGATGAATGATGCTGAAAAATCGAAATTGGAGCAGGAGCTAACGAAAGCGGCTCCAGTGATTAACCGGCTTGGGGATGGCCCTTCGGTGCTGCCGGACCATGTGAGGGCCCGGCTGAACGCGGCTTTGGACAAGAAGTTTCCGTTAGCAGCCCAGCCAGCCAGTCAGGAACCGGCTGCTGTTCGCAAGACGACTGTCGAGCGGGAACAGGCTGAACCTTCGTGGCTGGAGGTGTGGCGTTGGTGGATCGGACTGGCGACCGCTACTGCCGCCGTGGTGTTGGTTTTGGTCCTCAACCGGCCTGGACCGAACCTGCCGCCGGTCATCCAAGTCGCCATGCTGGATTCGGTGGGAACGGTGCGGGGAACTGGGGAGAAGCCGCTGGATACGCTTCAGAAGCAATGGAAGGAAGTTAAACCGCAAGAGTTCGATGATGCTGCCAAACTGAAGAGCTGGCAGGAGGCGTGGCCGGCTGGCTCAAAGCAGACGGTTGTGAAGGTCCTTTACGACCGTGACGCTAGTGAGCTGCGGCTTACGGTCAGGGTGAAGGGCCGCCCCACTGTTGAGAAAACTTTCCCTGTTAAGCAGGGGCAGGAACTAGGTTCCGTGCTGCCGTCGGTTAAAGCAACTATTGAGCAAATGGTGGCTCCCTAAATTGTAGTCCCTATTCGTGAGCATCTTCAGGAGTCGTTTTCAATCGGTTCGGCGAATTTCACTTCGTGCGGCCGCTACGTGCTTCCTCACATCGGCGTTTCTACGATTTGAACAATGTGGGGCACAAACAATTCCGCAGCCCTCTAAACCGGGTGACACAACCAGTTTAGCTCAACCCGCAACCAAGAATAATCACAATGCGGTCGAGGCGGCTCGCGATTCGTTGGCCGAAGTTGAAACGCGTTATGGACCCAGCCATACAAACAGCATCTTGGCCTTGGAGAGGCTGGTTGTTGCCCTGGAAAGGTCTGGAGATCTCAACGGGGCGAAATCGAGCTGCCAGAAAGCCTGCAATCTGCGGGAGGAAGCATTCGGTCGGGAGAATGTGGATACTGCTACGACAATCCACCTTCTCGGCCAACTGCATTTGAACCGTCGGGAGCTGGACGACTCGTTACGGTGCTTCGAAGTGGCGGCAGCGATTCGTGAAAGGCTGCTCGGTTCCAACCACCCTGATACTGCCAAGTCCTTGAATAACATTGGCTGTGCCAGCGAAATGCTGGGGAATTACTCGAAAGCGCAACAATTTTACCAGCGCAGCCTGTCCATTGCTGAGCAAGCGTTTGGGGCTGAACACACGAATACCCTTTTCTATCTACGCAATCTTGCCAAGGCCTACTACCAAGATGCTGATTACCCGAAGGCAAAGCCACTCCTCCAAACACTTCTTGCGTGCAGTGAACGGAAGCTAGGCCGAGAAGATCCTCTCACGATGGAAGCTCAAAGGCTATTTGCTGTGATTCTTGGACACGAACGGTCGTTCGAACGCGCCACGGCACTCTTGGAAGAATGCCTGCGCGTATCCGAAAAGACGGATGGGCCGGAACATCCCCTAACCGCTCCCGTGCTGCTGAATCTGGGGTTGTTGTATCAGAGCATGGGGCAATATTCTAATGCGGCGGCTCTCTTGCGCAGAAATCTGGAGATTTGTGAGAAAGCCATGGGCCCGCTTCACTTGGAAACGGCTACGGCCCTTGAAGCCATGGGGAGTTTGTTTACCTCCCTGCGCGACTATGGGCGCGCGAAGTCCGCATTCGAGCGAAGTTTGGAGATTCGAGAAAAGGTGTGCGGTGACGGCCATGTCATAGTCCTCAGAAGCCTGCTACTACTGGGGTATTTTCACAGTTTGGGTGGTGACCGTCAAAGGGCTGGTGTTTGTTATCAGCGAGTGGTGGCAATCAGCGATAACATTTATGGTCCAGACGACCAAAGACTGGCACCGATCCTTGCGGTTCTCAGTAACTTCTACCTCGTTGGAAAAGATTATGCTATGGCGGAAAGAATGTTCGAGAAATCCTTGCGGATGAGCGAATTAAGATACGGAAAGGAGCATCCGCTTTGCTCGTTGGCGCTTATGTCGTTAGGAAGGGTGTGCCTTGAGTCGGGTAACTATCATCGAGCGGTTGATACTTTTACGCGAGTCGTGCGAAATGATGAAGCCGCTGGTGGGAGCGCAGTATTCGAGCACTATCGGGGTTTGGCATTCGCTCAATGGGGGTTGGGTGAAACAGCCAAAGCCAAAGAGGCGGCTTCTAATGCGCTTAAAGCGGATACAGAGCATCTCGTCAATATCTTGGCATTTGCATCTGCGGAGGAGCGACTGAACTATCATCAAGCACGCGATCCTTACTGCCTCGTGGATTTGACCGGAGATTCTTCGGATTGGGCTAATGCTTTGCTTCGGAACAAAGGCGTTGTTCTGGATTCCCTGATCGAGGACCAGCTCGCTGCCGCCGCAGTAAAGAATCCAACAATTGCCGGCAAAGTGCAGGAATATCGCACGCTTATTCGCAAAGCACAGATTCTACAAGCGCCGCCTTTGGCGGCTGGGCAAGCCGCCATTCTATCACATAAACAGGAGCTATCTAGCCTGAAGGAGAAGACGGAGCGGTCTCGGAATGAATTGGCGGCACTGGTTCCTCCGGTCACCAGCACTCGGAGAGCGTTGAATGTCGAGTGCAGGGATGTCCAGTCGGCTCTTCCGCCTGGCGCGGTGCTACTGGAGTTCGTTTGCTATTGGCATTATCTCGGGAAGCACCAGTTTGAAGCTCGCTGCGGAGTGCTGATTGCGCCCGGGGCGGCAATGAATTCATCAAGCCGCAAACTCGTTCCAGCCCCCGTGTGGTTACCCCTTGGAGCTGCTCGGTCAATCGGGACGAACCTTAACAGCTACAACACCGCGATGAGGCACGGTCGCCACGGTGATGAAGCCGTGCTGAAACGCCTCTATGCCCAGCTCTTCGAGCCCATTGAGCAACACCTACCTGCTGACACGCGCACGCTCTTCATTGTCCCCGACTCTTTGTTGAATTTCCTGAACTTCGGCACACTGCTTCAGAAGGATGGGACTTTTCTCGCGGAAAAGCTCTCGATCAAGTATCTGGCAAGCGGCCGAGACTTACTGGGATCAACATCGCTGGTTAGCGAACCGAGATCCTTGATTGCCTTTTCCAATCCTGCTTTCTCTACCGGACTCGTTGAAATCCCCAAAGTGACGACTTCGCCGGTGATGACAATGCATGGGGACGACCGGCGTGACTACGGCGGTTTGCGACTAGAGCCACTGCCCGGCACCGAGAGCGAGGCCAGTTTCCTGAAAGCAAACGCAGCCAAATGGAATGTGCTGGAAAAGTGCTTCCGGGGGGGTGCCGCCACCGAGGTTGAAGTCCGTGCATTGCAATCCCCTTACATCCTACATCTGGCGACCCACGGTTTCTTCCTTCCCTCCCCAATTGCAACGAAAGGCGACGCCTCCACACCAGTCAGTCCGAAGAGCGGACCCGCACCATTGAACAACCCGATGCAAAGAAGTGGATTGGCGCTGGCTGGAGCACAAGCCACCTTAGACGCTTGGAAGAGAGGCGAAGTGCCACCTGCTGAAAACGACGGCATCTTGACCGCTCAGGAAGTAGGGGACTTGAACCTGCAGAACACCTGGCTAGTCGTGCTCTCAGCGTGCGATACCGGCATTGGGGAAGCGCGCAACGGTGAGGGCGTTCTCGGACTTCGTCGTGGATTCGTGCAAGCCGGAGCGAAGAATCTGTTGATGACCTTGTGGCCGATCTCAGATAAGTGGTCGGTTGAAATCATGAAGGCGTTTTACGAGAAGGCGATGGTCAGCGGGGATGCTCCTCAGGCGATGGCGGATGTTCAGGCGGAGTGGTTGTCGAGGCTGCGCAAAGAGAAGGGCGTGTTGATAGCGGCCAGAATCGCGGGACCGTTTGTGTTGAGCACCCGAGGCCGACAATCAACGAAGTGATTGAGCGTGAGCAGAGGCCCCGCTGCTCGCTGTCTCCCTATCGCGGCAACTCGTCTCCCGGCATCGGCGGCACGTTGGGCACCTTGGCCATCGCGGCACGGAAACGGTCCACATTGCCCCGCTGCGCACGACGCTCCAGCTCCGCGAAGTTCTCCACGGCCCCCACCAGCTCCTCCAGCTTCTGCCGTGCGAACGCATCTACCCGTTGATGGTCGTGCGACGCCAGGCTTTCCAGCTTCTTGTAAACGTCATCCGGCATTTCCAGTTCGATGGCTTTCATTCGATTTCGCCTATCAGTTTGAGCAACCCCGCCGGTGGCAGGACTTCGATGCCGAAATCCCGCGCTGCCCGGAGGTGCCGCTCGTTGAACGATACCACAAAGTCACACCCGCCGACAATCGCCGCGTCGAGAATCAAATCATCGCCCGGGTCCGGCGACAGCGGACGCCAGGAGAACCAGACCAACTGCCGGTGCGACTCCCGGTAAATCTGGTCGAGAATGTCCGTGATGTCCTGCCGCGACAGGCCCGGCACGTTGCCAGGTCGCCTGACCACATCCTCGTATTCATACATCAACGCGGGCGTCACCACGCTCTGCCAACCCGGATGGCCGATGGTCATCAGCAGCCGATGCGACGCGCCAGTCTGCGAGCGCATCGCGGCCAGGATGACGTTGGTGTCCAGAATGACGCGGTAGCGTTTCATGGCCGGCTAAAGTCCTGGGTCTTTCTGGCGAGCCGCAGCAAAGTCCGCGTCAGACACTGGCAGAGGCCGGTTTTCCAACTGCTGCATTTCAGCTTCTGGTTCGAGTTTCGGCATTTCTGGGTTCCTGTGGCGACAGTAGCGGAGCCGGCTGGATCGAGCAACCGCCGCCTTCCCGCTGTTTTGATTCGTTGGACCTGCATAGACGCGTTGGCTGGAGGTTCACGACGCGCCACAAGCCGTTGAGTATCCGCTGTGGGCCTCGGTGGACTGCTGTTCAAGGAGGCCGCGCAGGTAGCCGAGGAGGGATTCCAACACGATCAACCGCACCGCCTTGATCTGGCCGCGATTCCTCAACGACAGCGAACGGACGGGTGGTTTGAAGCTGTTCAACGGGCTTGGGAGGATCAACTCGTTGAGCTTGCTGCGCGAAAGGCCGGTCCATCTGCAAAGCGTGCCGGGCTTTGGCAAGCGGATGAACTCAGGGGTGATCGCTGTTTGGTCGTTGGCTTGGACCGCAGTTGTCGTCGTTGCGTTAAGCTTCATGCCATCAACAGCGAGAACGCAGCGGGGATTCTTACAGTGTCGTCCTGAACCGAGGGACTCAGGCAACGAAGGGAGAGGCCGGACTGCCCAGCAAACAACGCCACCAAGCCTGCTACCACAGAAGCGTCCACTGGCTACTTGCCGAGGAAGATGTCCGGCAGCATGTCCACGGCCTTGCGCTTGGTATCCTCATCGACGTGGGTGTAATTTGCGCTCACCGCTGCGCTGTCGTGACCGATGATGTCACGCGCAACCACTTCCGAAACGCCGGCGTTCTTCAGCAAACTCGTCGCGGTGTGGCGGAGGCAGTGGAAACTGAGCTCGTTTTGCTCGCGCCTGGCGGAGCGCCCCTTGCTCTTCTCATCGCTTTTTTGCTTCTGCGGGCGGCTAAGTCCGCACTGCACAAGAATCGCGTGGAACTGCTTCGAGTTTCTGCCGCCGGTTGTTCCATTAGTGGCCACAGCGTAAGCTCGAGGAAACAGCGGTGCCTTGGGGTCGTCACCAGCTGGCAGACTTTCAATATACTGAACGAGCTGCTTCGACAAGGGAATGATCTGCCGTCGCCCGGTCTTCTCGGTGGAGAGGCGTAACTCACGGCGTCCAAGGTCGAGGTTCTGCCACGTCAACATGGTCAGATCGCCCAAACGCTGGCCGGTATAGAGGCCAAACAGGATCAACCCTCGCCATTCCTCATCAGCTACCTCAAGAATTCGGCGCAGTTCCGGGAGGGTGAATGGCCGACGCTGAAACTTGTCCTCGCGCTTGAGCAGGCTGACCCGAGAGGCCTCGTTGTTGTCGATCAACCCATCCCGCACCGCTTGAGCCATCGCTGCCCGCAGCACCTTCAAGCAGATGTTCACTGAGTTCGCGGAAAGCTTGCCCGCCTGGAAATCACGAAAGCTCACGAACTCCTTGGCGGTCACTTGCAGCAGGTCACGTCCCGCCTTCGGTCCTAGATGAGCGAGGAACTGTCGGCAAATCACCGCGTAACGGGCATGCGTGGCTTCCCCCGCCTCCAGCTCCTTCCGCTTCAGCCAGGATTCCAAATAGTCCTTCACACTGGCACTCGGGAGGGCATCCTTGTTTCCGATGGCAAAAATGTCGGCGATGGTCTTGCGGGCACGGGCTTCCGTCAGGCGCCCCGCCTTGGCTTCAGCAGCAGCATCCTCGAAGTCGTTCGCGATACGTTGTGCCTGCCGCCTGTCCGCCGTTCCGGTCGAACGGTTGGTGCGGATTCCATCGGGGAGGGTAAAGCACGCGATCCAATACGGTGACCGGGGAACACGTCGTAAGCTAGCCATGACAGCTACAGCATTTGTTACAACAGTAGCCGGTGTCAATCGTGTTCTGCAGTGTTAAATATCTCAACAAATCCACGTATTGTTGGGGTGGAATGGTATCGTAGGTTCGAGTCCTACCCGGGGCACCACCCTTTGTTAACAAGGTTCTCCGTGAAGAGACAGGGAAAGCTACAGCATCCAGTTGCAACCAGCCCGACCGTCTCACCCCTGTTTTTGGCAGTTCACAGATGTTGTCAATTCGGCAAAACCGTCGTTGTTGAACCCAGCCCGACCACGATTTTGGCACGGACCCAGTCCCCCCGGGTCGCCCCCGCTTAATCCGCCCTGCTGTCGGCTCTGCCTTCCCTAGGTCAGTCTCTACTTGCAATGCGGCTGTCAACGAAAGTTGAGTTTCCCTGCTATTTTTGACCGCAAAAAGGCAAAAAGCGGGGAGCCGCGAATCGCCGGCGTGCGAGCGGTGGATCCATGAAGACTCATCTTACACATCGTGACACGTTCAATCACTGTTTCAACGCTAGCGTGGCCCGCGCATTCCACCGCCTCAGAAGGGCAGGTCTCCGGGTGTTGGCATGCGCGCTGTTGGCTGGCAGCCAAGCCATCGGCGGCGAGTTGCTCAGAAACGGCTCATTCACGGACGGATTGCAGGCGTGGAAGGTGGATGCCGCCTGGGGAAACTGGAATCCGTTGCAAGCTGGCTACGTGGGCATCCATCCGCCCGGCAGTGGCGGGATGGGGCAGATTATCTACCAGAGCCTCAACGTGACAAACATCGCGAGCCAACAGGTGACTGTCTCATGCAGATTGCAGAAAATATCGGCCCCGGCTGGCAAAACCGCCGCAGTGTATCTTCAATACGTCACAACCGGCAATGAACAGCGGCGTGTCAAAGTGCTGAACCCGGACAACAGTGCCGTGACGGACTGGGCGGTCTTCAGCGCGAACTACACCTTTCCACCGGATGCACGCAAGCTGACAGGAATCGGCCTTGCCAAAGATGATTTCGGCGATTTCAACGTGGACGATGTGTCGGTGACTTCGAGCACGCTGACCGCCGATGTCGTCCCCGTGGTTTCAACGGTCAGTCCCGACCGCGGCCCGTATGGCACCACCATCATTGTGACCGGGCAGAACTTCGGCTCCAGCCCAGGCCAGGTGAAAGTGCGTGATTCCGTGGCGGGCGTCACGGTTCAGAACTGGGCGGACACGCAAGTCTCCCTCACCTTGCAGGAGCCAGTGCGCAACGGACGCCTCACGTTGCACCGGGACTTCGTCGAAGCGGACGGGAGTTTCGACGTGCAGATGACCTCGCCGAACTTCACGGTGGACGTGCTGAGCACGCCACTGAAGGTCATCAAGGGCACGCTCGCGACTGTTGTGCTCAAGGTGGACATGCTGAACGGCTTCACCACCGCCAGCGGAATCAATCTTTCCCTGGTGGAGAATCCGTCCATTGCCACGTTCACCCCGTTGCCGATGCGCCAGTCCGGAGGCGGGATCATGAAGGTGGACACGACGTCGCTCGCCGCCGGGACGAATCTCTGGAATGTGCAGGCTACAGAAAGCGGTTCGGCTGCCCGGCTGACACCGTTTGAACTTCAGGTGGTCACGGTGGCCGATTTGAAGTTCTACAACTCTGGGGTCGAACTATTGGGACCGCTCAACCTCACCGCCCAAGGGGAATTTTACGGCTTCAGCTTCACGCTGTATGACGCTGCACAAACTTCGCTGGACACCAGTGCCGCGACTTTGACTTCAGGCAATCCGTCGATCTTGCTGGTGACCCGCGATGCCTCCTTCGGAAACCACCGGCTCTTTGTCAACGAGAGCGGGAGCACTACCTTGACTGTGAGCACGCCCGATGGCTACAGCCGTCAGCTCACGGTCAATGTCAGCGTGCCCTCCAGCCCCAAAGTGACGAGCATCGGCTTGAACCTGCCCACGATGACCAACAAGGGTGACGAGACCAATACCTTCTATGCCCAAGGCACCGGTCCATTGGGCGTCGGTTGGGAAGGCCTCACCCTGAGCAACGCCAACACCACTTGGTTCGACGCCAACACTCGCGTGGAGACCACCTTCCAAGTGGCGCCGGGAGCTGATCCTGGTATGACGATCCTTCGGGCTTACACTTTTACGGGCACGTTCCAAACCGGGATTTCCGAAACCTCCAAGCGGCATGTGGCGCTGAATGTCGTGAACGACCCGGCCCGGGGCCAGTTGGCTGGCAGCGTCCGGAAGCTGGAATCGGGTTCTGGCGGGCCCCAGCATTTGGTCGGAAATCTGGAGATTTACGAGGCGGGGGCGCAGAATCTGATTAGTTCGAAGATGGTTTACTTGTTCGGGCCCAGCAGCCCGAACTACGTGATGTCATATCTGCAACCTGGGAACTACAAGGCCCGCTTCGTGCCGGGAGACAACCGGTTGTCGGCGCAATGGTATCCCAATGCGACCAGTCATGCCGCAGCAGTGACCTTGACCGTCAACGCCGGCAGCACAGTGAACGACGTGCATTTCTTCCTTCGGACGCTCACCCTTACCGAGGCGATCGATTTCTCGACGCCAGACATCTTCACCAGCGGCAGCGGCATTCTGGGCACTGACCCCGGCTGGTATGGACAGACCTCGACTACGCACGACGGCGTGGACGCCGCTGAAAGCCCGATGCTGAGTGACAACGGGGTGGCCTTTGTTGAAGGCACCATCACGGGGCCAGGCACGCTAAGTTTCTGGTGGAAGGTTTCCTCCGAGACCAACGCTGACACCCTGTCGTTCCAATCAGACTGGAATCCCGCCACCCTCCAAACCATCTCAGGCGAGGTCGGTTGGGTGCCAGTGACGGTGACGCTCACCGGTCCCGGGCCTCACACCGTAAGCTGGCAGTATAGGAAGAACGCCTCAGGCAGCGCGGGCGCGGACCGGGGCTGGCTGGATCAGGTCCTGTTCACCCCCGAGGCTGGCGGGACCGCTCCATCGATCGTGACTCAGCCGCTAAGCCAGACGGTCAACCAGGGCGCAAACGTGGGCTTCACCGTGGCCGCCGCTGGCACCGCGCCATTGAGCTACCAGTGGCGTCGCGGAGGCGGCGACCTCAGTGGAGCGAACATTGACACGCTCACATTAAATAGCGTGCAGGTCCATCAGGCCGGTGATTACACGGTGGTCATCACGAATTCCTTCGGCGCAATCACGAGCGCGGTGGCCGCACTGACGGTGCTGGTGCCGCCACAAATCACAGCCGGGCCACCTGCGAACGTGACAAACACCGTCGGTGACACCGTTCAATTCGGCGTCACGGCCACAGGCACCGCACCGCTGGCGTATCAGTGGTTCTTCGCCAGCGCGCCGGTCATGAACGCCACGAACAGCAACCTCACGCTCCCCAATGTGCAGCTCGGCCAGGGCGGCAACTACCGGTTGGTCATCACCAACGCCGCCGGCGCGGTGACGAGCGGCGTGGTGTCGCTCACCGTCGTCGTCCTCCCGCCCAGCATCACCACGCCACCGACCGGGCAGACCTTCGCCCTGAGCAGTGGCGTGACACTGTCCGTCACCGCTGCCGGCACGGCCCCTCTGTTCTACCAGTGGCAGTTCAACGGGACAAACCTCGTGGGCGCGACAACCGCAACACTCGCCCTCGCGAACCTCACGGCAGCGGACGCAGGCTCTTACCGGGTGGTCATCACGAATGCGGCAGGCAGCGTGACGAGCGCCAACGCGGATTTGATCTACTTCGGCGATTTGAAGTTCTACGCGGGCACGATACTGGCCGGGCCGGTTGGGCAGCAGTTCCGGGTGGATTACGCGGACGTTATGAATGCGGGCACCACGAACTGGCTAATGCTTACGAATGTCACGCTTCCCTCCAGCCCGTATCTGGTGATTGATCCGAGTTCGCCGGGCCAGGGCAAGCGCTTCTACCGCGCCTACCGCACTGTCCCAGAGTAAGGGGCAGGCCACGCCCAGCGCGGCCCGCTCCTCAGTTTTTTTCGTCCGCACGGACGAGCCCACGGGGGGACGGCGTGTGCCGCCCTCCCGCATTGTTTTTAGAAAGCCGCTACGTGGTCTTGGTTTCACCAGCGGCACATTTCAGCCCGGCCTCCAGCTCCGCCTGCACGCTTCCTGATTCCAAGGTGGCTAAATGCCTCGATATTCTTCCCGGTGCATTTCCTCGGCGAAAACCTCGGGATCCAACCAAGTCGAGCAGGTCAGAAATCCGCCCCTCCTCGACGAAGCTCTAGCAGCAAAGCAGGACAAGTTTGGGATTTGCAAAGCAGGAATCTGCCGTCTCCACCACCATTCTTGGAGGAGGGCGAGCGGAACGATGCCCGAGGGAAAGAATGGCGGTGGAGACTGCTGTGGCGCGTGGCCTGCGCGGCTTTGCAAACTTCCCACCGTCATGCGCCCGCGTTCATCCGCGAATCACTCCGGACTAGCCGCGCCACCCGATGCCCAACAAAAGCCCACGCTCCTCTTCACCAATCGGCCAAGTTGAAACTGTCCTGCTTTGCTAACTGCTAAAATGTCCCGCTTTGAAAACTCCGCGATAACAGTTCAGCCTTTCCTTGCCTGCCGGAAGCCCGCTCCCTAGCATCCTTGCCATCGGCGCATGATTCGCTCCTTTGCCTTCACCACCCAGGGCCGCCTGCACACTCAGGACATCGACCTGTTCCTGATGCCCACCCTGCTCGCGGACACGAACCTGTTCCTCTGGGTGGATCTGGAGGCCTCCACCCCCGAAGAGTCCAAGACCATCCTCGAAGGCATTTTTCACTTTCACCAGCTCTCGATTGAGGACTGCATCAAGACCAGCCCCAACCCAAAGATCGAAGAATATTCGCCCAAGGATGAGGACCGGTTCTCGCCTTATCTTTTCATGGTCATCCATGCGGTGGACTACAGCCGCAAGGACGGGGTTTTTGCCACCAGCGAGTTGAACTTCTTTCTGGGGAAGAACTTTCTCGTGACCTACCACGATGTGCCGCTGAAAAGCGTCTCCACGACGGCCGAACGGGCCACCAAGAGCACCATGCACATTGCCCGCGCTCCGGACCGCGTGGCGCACACGTTGCTCGATGCGCTCGTGGACAATTACAAACCCGCGCTGGAGGAGCTGTCGCTGGAAATCGCCGAGCTGGAGAACGACGTGGTGGAGCACCCCACGCAGCGGACCTTGAACAAAATCATCGGCATCAAGCGCGAGGTGCTCCATCTGCGCCAGATCATCGGCCCGCAGCAGGAGGTGCTCAAGCGCTTCGCCCAAGGGGAGTTCAAGCTCATCCGCGCGCACCTGGTCCCCTACTTCCGAGACATTTACGACCGCCTCTTCCACATCGCCACGCTGGCCCAGAACTTCACTGACTCGCTCACGGGCATCCTGCACATCCACCTGAGCATGACGTCGAACAAAACTGGCGAGACGGTCAAGGCGCTGACGCTCATCACCATCGTCACCACGCCGGCGATGCTGATCGGCACCTGGTATGGCATGAACTTCGAGACCATGCCGGAGCTAAAATGGCTGCACGGCTATTCGTTCGTGTTCGGCCTCACCGCCTTCACCACTCTGGTAACCTGGTGGTATGTGAAGAAGCGAAAGTGGTTCTGAGCCCGGCTCCACATCGCTGATGCCCCCGCAGAAATCCAGCTTTCTCGACAAGGTGCTTGGCCGCATCGGACGGCTGGACACCCAGGGCTTGCAGACCGTCATCGAACGGCTCGCCCGGGAGCGCAGTTTTCTGGAGACGCTCTTCGACGTGATCGAGGACGGGGTTCTGGTGGTGGATGAGCAGGGCCGGGTCCTCTACTTCAACGAGGCCGTCACCACGCTGCTTGGCTTGACGCACGATTCCTCAGAAGGGCAGCCCATCACCCGGTTCCTGCCCGGTCTGGATGTGAAAAGCCTGCTCCGGGCCGATGCCTCAGGTGGAAGGCAAGTGGTCCGTCACGAACTGGAAGTTGAGTGGCCGCGCCCACGCTTCCTCCGGCTCTACGCCGCGCCACTCGACGGCGAGGCGACTGGTGCATCTGGGGTCGCGCTTATTCTCCACGACGCCACGGAAGCGCGGCTGAAGACTTTCGAGGCCATCGAAAGCGAGCGCATGCAGGCGTTGACACTCCTCGCCGCCAGCGTCGCACACGAGATCGGCAACCCGCTCAACGCGCTGCACATCCACCTCCAGCTCATGGAGCGTGAGTTGAAGAAGCTCCGGGTGCCCGACGCAGGGCCAAAACCCTCGCGCCTCACCCGCTACCGCCAGCCGCGCCGGACCGACGCCGAGACCGTGGCGGTCGCTGACAAGCTGCAAGGCTATCTCGATGTCGCGAAAGGTGAGATCACCCGTCTCGACTACATTGTCTCGCAATTCCTCCAGGCCATCCGCCCATCGCCGCCCAAGCTTCAACCGGCATCCCTGAACGACGTAATTCGCGAGTCACTTGCCCTGCTCGGCCCCGAGCTGAAAAACCGCCGCCTGCACGTCGAGCAGAAGCTGGCCTCCAGCCTGCCGCTTGCGCCGATGGACAGCGTGCAAATCCAGCAGGTGCTCGTGAACCTCATCAAGAACGCCATGCAGGCCATGACCAAGGGCGGCACCCTCACGCTCACCACGGGTGAGGGCGCGGACGGCGTCTGGTTCAACATCAATGACACCGGCGGCGGCATTCCGCAGGATCAGATCAACCGCATCTTCGAGCCGTTCTACACCACCAAGGCCAAGGGCACCGGACTGGGCCTGATGATTGTGCAGCGGATCGTGCGTGACCACGGCGGGCGGATTGAGCTGGAAAGCCGGGTGGATGAAGGCACCCAGTTCCGGGTCTGGCTCCCGCTCCGCGACCGCAAGCCAAAGCTGCTGGCAGCGCGGCTCCAAGAGTGAGCACGGTCGGCTGCCGCAGCCGAGGACAGAGCCGAATGGCGCAGTTCGATCCCTTGGGCGCAACTACCGACCGCCCACGCCAGCCGCACCCAACGTCTCGTGCAGCACGGTGGCCAGCCGTTGGGCGGCTGACTTGGAACGCTGGCCAAGGGCGATGAGAGCGGGGATTTTCTGCGGACGACAGAGGATGGCCCCCAACAGCTTGCCAAAGTTCAGTGTGCCGTCCGGTTTCATCAGCGGGTTGAAGTCCAGCGGGAGCGCCTCGTCCGCCGTGTCGGAAATGACCCGCACCGTGGCGCTGGGCACACCGCGCTCACGGCAAAGCCGGCGGATGACGCCCGATTCCATCTCCACCGCGTCCGCACCGGTGCGAGCCCGCAGTTGGGACTTTTCGGCGGC